>Ga0209521_10000196_pt1 | contig 42274 bp, 44 predicted proteins | sample Rifsed19ft4_FD_184016 | JGI IMG/M metagenome (GOLD analysis project Ga0209521, IMG submission 184016) | Soil microbial communities from Rifle, Colorado, USA - sediment 19ft 4 (version 2) | ecosystem: Environmental > Terrestrial > Deep subsurface > Rock core/Sediment | place: Rifle, Colorado...
CCGCGACCAGGAGATGGCGCGCCTGCGCCGCTCGCTGCCAGCCGTCTGGCGGCCCGTCGCCGCCGAGGCCTTCCGCCGCTCGCTGGGCCGCGCGGTCAGCGTCCTCTAGGTCCCGGCCGCCGCTCGTCGGGGCAGGCCACGATCACCGAACGTTAACGGAGCGCCGACGGCGGGAAACGCCCCGTTGACGGCGCCACGAGAGCCTTCCCCCGAACGGACGACAGATGTCCTCGCCGCGGCCGGTCCCCTGCGGGCTCCAGGCCCACGCCGGGCGGCGAAGGAGGAGGTACCCCAGGCATGTTCCACCCGAGACAGGCCCGCATCGGCGCCCTGCTGGCGACGGCACTCATCGTCGCCGGGGCCTGCACCACGAGCGGCGCCACGAGTAAGCCCACGGACGGCGCTTCACTCACTCCAGCGCCGACGGCGGCGGCGAGCCCGCTCGGCGGGGCGATCGCCATCGACGGCTCGAGCACCGTCTACCCCATCAGCGAGGCGGTCGCGGAGGAGTTCCAGAACGCGAACCCGGGCGTCAAGGTCACGGCTGCGTTCTCCGGCACCGGCGGCGGGTTCAAGAAGCTCTGCGCCGGCGAGACCGACATGAACGACGCCTCGCGCCCGATCAAGACCGAGGACAAGCCCGGCGCGAAGTCGGAAGCGACGCTGTGCAAGGAGGCCGGGATCGAGTACGTCGAGCTCGAGGTCGCGCTCGACGGCTTGTCCGTCCTGGTCAACCCGCAGAACAGCTGGGTCGACTGCCTCACGACCGCCGAGCTCAAGAAGATCTGGGACACCGGCAGCACCGTGGCGACGTGGGCCGACGTCCGGGCGGGTTGGCCGGCCGATCCGATCAAGCTGTTCGGCCCCGGCGCCGACTCCGGCACCTTCGACTACTTCACCGAGGTGATCAACGGCAAGGCCAAGCAGAGCCGCTCCGACTACACCCAGTCGGAGGACGACAACGCCCTGGTCATCGGCATCGCCGGCGACAAGAACGCCCTGGGCTACTTCGGCTTCGCCTACTTCGAGGAGAACCAGGACAAGCTCAAGCTCGTCCCGGTCGACAGCGGCACCGGCTGCGTCGCCCCGTCGAATCAGACGATCGCCGATGGCACCTACCAGCCGCTCTCCAGGCCGCTCTTCATCTACCCCTCGACCAGGGCGCTCGAGCGCCCCGAGTTCGCCGCCTTCGTCCAGTACTACCTGGAGAACGTGAACGGCTTCGTGGACGAGGTCGGCTACATCGAGATCCCGGCCGACCGGCTCCAAGCGTCGAAGGACGCGCTGGGGTCCGCGCTCCAGTGACCCGATGACCATGCCCGCCGGCGCGGCTGGTCTGCTCACCCGCCCGCCGCGCCGAAGCGAACGCGTCATCGAGGCGTCCCTGTTCCTGGCGGCGACGGTGGGCGTCCTCACCACGGTGGGCATCGTCATCGTCCTAACCTTCGAGGCACTCGAGTTCTTCCGGCTCGTCAGCCCCGTCGCGTTCTTCACCGGAACCGTCTGGTCGGCCTCGATCGAGCCGCTCCAGTGGGGGGTGATCCCGCTTGCGGTGGGGACGCTGATGGTGGCCCTCATCGGGCTCGTGGTCGCCGTCCCCGTGGGGCTCCTGGCGGCCGTCTACCTCGCCGAGTACGCCTCCCCGCGGACGCGCAACCTGGTCAAGCCGATGCTCGAGACCATCGCCGGCATCCCGACCATCGTGCTGGGCTTCTTCGCCCTGAACTTCGTCACGCCGGTCCTGCTCAAGCCGCTCTTCGGCTCGGGGTTGGGCACGTTCAATGCCCTCGCCGGCGGCCTGGTCGTGGGCCTGCTCATCACCCCACTCATCGCCTCGCTCTCGGAGGACGCGCTGCGAGCCGTCCCGCGCGGGCTGCGCGAGGGCGCCTTCGCGATGGGCGCGACGAGGTGGGAGGTGGTCCGGAAGGTCGTCCTGCCGGCCGCGCTGTCGGGGGTCATGGCCTCGATCATCCTGGCCATGTCGCGGGCGATGGGGGAGACCATGGCCGTCGTCCTGGCCGTCGGCACGAACCCCCAACTGACCTTCGACCCGCTCGAGAGCGTGCAGACGATGACCGCGTTCATCGTCCAGATCAGCCTCGGCGACACGCCCCAGGACTCGTTGCAGTTCAAGTCGCTCTTCGCGGTGGCGGCAACCCTGTTCGCGCTGACCTTCGGGCTGAACGTGCTGGGCAACCGGATCGTCGCCCGCTACCGGAACGCGTACTCATGAGCGCGACGAGCCCGGCCATCGCCCAGACGCGCTTCGAACCGCGGCTGATGCGCCGCAAGCTCAGCGGCACGGTCTTCCTCGGACTGTGCCTGGCCGCGATCGGGGTCCTGCTCATCGCCCTGCTGATGCTGCTGGTCGATGTCTTCGGCCGCGGCTGGCCCTGGCTGGACGGGGCATTCCTGACCGGCGCGCCCTCGCGTCGACCGGCGGCGGCCGGGATCCTGCCCGCGCTCGTGGGCTCGCTCGAGATCGGCCTGATCGTCGGCGCCCTGACGTTCCCCATCGGCGTCGCGGCGGCCATCTACCTCCAGGAGTACGCCCGCGACGACCTCGTCAACCGGCTGTTGCGGACGAACATCTCGAACCTCGCCGGGGTGCCGTCGATCATCTACGGCATCTTCGGCCTCGCCCTGTTCGTGCGCGCCCTGAGCCTCGGCTATACGCTCCTGGCCGGTGCGCTGACGCTCGTCCTGCTCATCCTGCCGATCGTCATCCTGGCCAGCATGGAAGCGCTGCGGGCGGTGCCGGATTCGCTGCGCGAGGGCGCCTACGCGCTCGGCGCGACGCGCTGGCAGATGGTCAGCGGCACCGTCCTGCCGGCGGCCGCGCCGGGAATCATGACCGGGATCATCCTGGCCATGGCCCGGGCGATCGGCGAGACGGCCCCGCTGATCCTGGTCGGTGCGGTCACCTTCGTGACCTTCCTGCCGAACCCGGTCGACGGCGGCTACACCGTGCTGCCGATCCAGGTCTTCCAGTGGGCCTCGCGGCCCCAGGCCGACTTCCAGGGCATCGCGGCAGCGACGATCATCGTGATCCTCCTGGTGATGGTCGTCCTCAACGCGCTCGCCCTCTTCGTGCGAGTGCGCCTCTCGCGTCACATCCAGTGGTAAGGGAGACCCCCGTGAACGCCCCGTCCACCGCCACGCCGATGCGAGACGCGCCGGCCCCCGAGACGCCCCGCGACGACCGTGCCGGCGGCCGCCCGTCGGTCCAGGTCGCGGTCAGCCACAGCGCCGAGGGGGCCGCCAGCGGTGGCCGCGAGACGGCCATCGAGCTCCAGGGCGTGTCCTGCTACTACGGCTCCTTCTGCGCCGTGCGCGACGTCGGCCTGACCGTGGCGCGGCGCGAGGTCACGGCGCTCATCGGGCCGTCGGGCTGCGGGAAATCGACCCTCCTGCGGACCCTGAACCGGATGAACGACCTGGTCCCCTCGTTCCGCATGGAGGGCCGGATCATGTTCGATGGCCAGGACCTGTACGGCCCACGGGTCGACCCGGTGGAGGTCCGTCGGCGGGTCGGGATGGTCTTCCAGAAGCCGAACCCGTTCCCCAAGTCGATCTACGACAACGTCGCCTTCGGGGCGCGGATCAACGGGTACCGGGGGGACATGCACGGGCTCGTCGAGCGGAGCCTCCGCCGGGCGGCCCTGTGGAACGAGGTGAAGGACAAGCTCAGCCAGTCCGGGCTGTCGCTGTCGGGCGGTCAGCAGCAGCGCCTGTGCATCGCCCGCGCCATCGCCACCGAGCCGGAGGTCATCCTCATGGACGAGCCGGCGTCGGCGCTCGACCCACGCGCGACGCTCCAGATCGAGGAGCTGATGCGCGAGCTGAGCCGCGAGTACACCATCGTCGTCGTCACGCACAACATGCAGCAGGCGGCGCGTGCCTCGGACCGGACCGTCTTCATGACCATGGACGAGGACCGCGCGGGCTACGTCGTCGAGGCCGGCGAGACGGCGGGGATCTTCACCAACCCGCGGCACCAGCTGACCGAGGACTACGTCTCGGGGCGCTTCGGATGAGCGACGAGGGCGCGACCATGGACAACCGACCCGACGCCCCGCCGTCCGACGAGCCGGCCGCGCACGCCTCGCGCGAACCGCTCGACCGTGAGATGCGAGAGGCCAAGGACGGCGTGCTACGCATGGGTTCGCTCGTCGAGGGGCAGATCCGCGCCGCGCTGCGGGCGCTCGTCGAGCACGACGTCGAGGCCGCCACGGCCGTCATCGTGGGTGACGCCCAGGTCAACGAAGTCCAACGCCGCGTCTCGGCGCTGATCACCCTCGCCATCGCCACGCAGCAGCCGGTGGCGCGCGACCTGCGCTTCCTGCTCACGCTCGATCACGTCACCTACGAGCTCGAACGGATGGGCGACCACGCGGCCGCGGTGGCGAAGCAGGCGCGCAGGCTGGCCCCGTTCCCACCGCTAAAGCGGTACGTCGACCTGCCCCACATGGGCGAGCTCGTGGCCCGGCTGGTGCAGGGCATCCTGCATGCCCTGGTCGACGTGGACGAAGAGGCGGCACGCACCGTGGCGGCCGGCGACGACGAGGTCGACGCGCTCTACCACCGCATCTTCGACGAGGTGCTGACCCTCATGCGCCGGGACCCCGAGAACGTCGACCGCGGCACGCGCATCCTCTTCGCGGCCCATGCCCTGGAGCGGATCGGCGACCGCGTCACGAACATCGCCGAGGACATCGTCTTCCTCGCCACGGGCCAGATCGAGGACCTCAACCCCTGAGTCGGGGGGCCGTCAGGCGACGTCGGCGATCGGGACGGCGAAGCTGAACGTGGAGCCCTCGCCCTCCTCGCTGTCGACCCAGATCCGGCCGCCGTGCCCCTCCACGATGTGCCGGGCGATGGCCAGGCCCAGCCCCGTCCCGCCCCGACCGCGAACGCGAGCCCGGTCGACCTTGAAGAAACGCTCGAATATGCGAGCCTGGTCGGCGCGCGACACGCCGGGTCCGCGGTCCGCGACCGACACGACGATCTCGCCCTCGTCGGCCGACGCACGGACCACCACGGCCTGGCCGGCCGCCGAGAACTTCACCGCGTTGTGCACGAGGTTGATGAGGACCTGGCCGAGACGCTCGCCGTCGCCGCGCACGACCGGCAGGCCCTCGGGCACCTGGGCCTCCAACCGCACGCCCTGGCGCTCGGCGAAGACGCGCAGCCGGTCGGACGAGGCACGGACGACCGCGCCGAGGTCGACGACATCGAGGTAGAGCTGGCTGCCGCCGGCCTCGATGCGCGAGAGGTCCAGCAGCTCATTGACCATCTGCACGAGGTGCCCGGTCTCGACGTCGATCTTCGCCACGCGGTCGCGCACGCCATCGGGCACCGCCACCGCCTCGATCTCCCGGCTGAGCGTCTCGGTCAGCAGCCGCACGTTGGTGAGCGGCGTGCGCAACTCGTGCGACAGGTTGTCGATGAACTCCGTGCGAATGCGCTGCAGGCGGCGCAGCTCGCTCACGTCCTCGAGGACGACCCAGAAGCCGCCCGCCGGCGACCGCCGCGCGCGGACCACCAGGCGGCGGCCGTCCGGTCCGCCGAGGACGATCTCGCCGCTGGCGGCGATCCTTTCGCGCGCGCTGCCGAGGATGGCCTCGGCCTCGTGGTCGCCGAACGCCTCCATCGGGGTTCGGCCCGCCAGCTCGCCCGGCGAGCGCCCCAGGAAGGCGTGGGCAGCGTGGTTGGCGATGGTGACGCGCAGCTCCTCGTCGAGGCGCAGGATGCCCACGCTGATCAGGTCGGCGAGGTAGGCCAGGTCCCGCGCGCGCTGCTGGGCCTGCCACTCGGCCGCCGTACGCCCGTCCACCACGGCGCGGGCGGCGCTTTCGACGTCGGCCTCCGGCCCGACGCCCAGGGTCTCGCGCAGGCGGGACAGGACAGCGCCGCGACCCAGCGCGACCGCCAGCGCGATGGCGAGCGCGACCACGACGACGGCGAGGAAGACGAAGATGGGGAGGGTCACGCGCTCCGGCCCGTCGCCAGCCCTGCGTCGCCGTCAGGACGCCGGGCGGCGCAGGACGTAGCCGACGCCACGCACGGTGCGCAGCAGCTCGGGTCGGCCGGAGTCCGCCTCGATGGCGCTGCGCAGCCAGTGGACGTGGACGTCCACGGTGCGGGTCTCGCCGGCATAGTCGTAGCCCCAGACGCGCTCCAGCAGCTGGTCGCGCGTGAAGACCTGGCCAGGATTCGCGACGAGGAAGGCGAGCAGTTCGAATGCCTTGGGCTTGAGCGGCAGCTCGAGACCGTGACGGAGGACGCGGTGCCCGGCGAGGTCGACCTGCACGCTTCCGAGGTCGATGAGCGGGGCCGTCGCCGGCGACGGCTGCTCGGAGCGGCGGAGCAGGGCCCGGATACGGGCCTGCAGCTCGCGCAGGCTGAACGGCTTCGTGACGTAGTCGTCCGCGCCGACCTCGAGGCCGACGACCGTGTCGAGCTCGCCGGTGCGCGCGGTGAGCATGAGCACGGGAACCGACGACTCCTGACGGATGATGCGGCAGACCTCGAGCCCGCTCAGCTCGGGCAGCATGAGGTCGAGCACGACCAGGTCGGGGCGATCGGCGCGGAAGCGGACGAGCGCCTCGCGGCCGTCGGCGGCCGTGACGACGCGAAAGCCGTCCGCGCCGAGGTTCTCCGCGAGCGTGGCGAGGAGCGTGGGTTCGTCATCGACGACGAGGATGGTGCGAGCCATGCCCGGCCATCGTACGGGGCGACCGTCAACGACGCGTTAACGCGCGCGACGCCGCGAGGTGGCGGGCGGCGGTCAGGCGCCGCGGGGTCAGGCCTCGGCGGGCGGGATCGGCTTCGGGCGGCGCGGGGCGCGGCGGGGCACGAGCGGCACGGGCGCCGGCTCGGAGACCGATGGCTCGGCAGCGGTGGCGCGGACCGCGGCGAACTCCTGCTCGAGCGCGACGATGAGTGCGCCAACGGCTGCCTGCAGTTCGCGGGCCGTGTTCAGCTGGTCCTCCAGGCGGGCGATCCGCTTCTGCCGCTTCGCCTCCGCGCGCTCCGCCTTGGACGGCTTGACCGCCTTCGGCTCCTTCGCCGCATTCCCCTTCTTGGCCATGCCCGGACTCCTCGTTGCGGTCGCCCCGATGGTGAGTATGCGGCAGACTAGCGGCGCCATGAAGCCACCCCATCCTGCCGCTCCGCTGCGTGTTCTCTTCGTCTGCGTGGGCAACTCCGCGCGCAGCCAGATGGCCGAGGCGCTGCTCGGCGTGCGTGGGGGCGGCGGATACGTGCCGGCGAGTGCCGGCACGACCCCCACCGGCGTGCACCCGCTGACCGTGCGGGCCCTGGCCGAGCTGGGCATCGACTGGTCGCGCGCCCGCTCCAAGGGCGTTGCGGATGTGCTCGACCGACCCTGGGACGCCGTGGTGACCGTGTGCGACGAGGCGCAGGAGGCGTGTCCCTACATCCCCGGCGACCAGGAGCAGCTGCACTGGCGCTTCGACGATCCGGCCGCGGCCGCCGGGACCGACGAGGCGCGGATGGCCGTCTTCCGCCGCGTGCGCGACGAGATCGCCGCGCAGATCGATGCCTTCCTCGCCGGGCGGTCCGGGGCGCACCCATGAGCGGCGCCGTGGAGCTGTACCTGCTGCGCCACGCCCACGCCGGCGACCGCCTGGCCTGGGAGCGGCCGGACGACGTCCGGCCGCTCTCGAAGAAAGGCCGCGCGCAGGCCGATCGCCTCGCGACCTACCTGCGGGGCATCGCGTTCCGGCCCGACGTCGTGATCTCGAGCCCGAAGCTGCGCGCCACGCAGACGGCCGAGCCCATCGCCGAGGCGCTCGGGCTGCCGGTGCGCACGGACGAGCGGCTGGGCGGCCTCCTCGATCTCGCCGCGCTCGAAGGGATCCTGGCCGACGCCGGCGACCCGGCGCGCGTCGTGCTCGTCGGCCACGACCCGGACTTCAGCGAGCTGGTGGCCGTCCTCTGCGACACGGCCGGGGCGCCCATGCGCAAGGGCGCCCTGGCACGGATCGACGCCGCGCGGCCCCTTCAGCCCGGCGGGGGCACCCTGCGCTGGCTCCTCCCGCCCGACCTCCTGACGGCCGAGGGCTGACGACCGCGCACCCGTGCCCAGAAGCACATTCGGCACGGCCATCTCGCCCGCGAACTGGGACCGAATGGCCCTCCCGCATCCCTTCGCCCGACGGCAATCCTTCCGCCAAACGCATCGTGCCACGAGGAAGGGACATGGCAGTAGCCGGCATCAGTCGACGGCAGGCGTTGAAGTCCGTTGCGGCGGGCGCGGCGACGACGGCGATCCTCGCCCATGAAGCTGTCGCCGCGGCGACGACCCCGCCGCGCAAGCACCACTGGGGGATGGTCATCGACACGCAGCGCTGCGTCGGCTGCGAGGCCTGCGTGATCGCCTGCAAGATCGAGAACATGACGCCGCCGGGCGTCTTCTACACGGTCGTCACGCGCGAGCCGCTGCCCGGCTCGCGCAACGACCGGCCGGTCTTCATGACTAAGCCCTGCTTCCATTGCGAAGAGCCGCCCTGCGTGCCCGTCTGTCCCGTCAACGCGACCTACAAGCGGCCCTCGGACGGGATCGTGGTGGTCGACTACGACCGCTGCATCGGCTGTCGCTACTGCATCGCGGCCTGTCCCTACGGCGCGCGCTGGTTCGACTTCGGCGACGACTTCCAGTTCCTGCCCGCAGCGGGCGACCAGGTCTCGCCGGAGTACAAGCAGTACCGCGTCAGGACGCCGGACGGATCCCCGGTGGGGAACGTGCGCAAGTGCACGTTCTGTCTCCACCTCCAGGACGAGAGCGGCGAGTACGACCGTTCGGCCGGCCGCTGGCCGGCCTGCGCCAAGACGTGCCCCGGCCACGCCATCATCTTCGGCGACCTCGACGACCCCGAGAGCGAGGTCTCGAAGATCCTGCGCGAGCGCAACGCCGTCCGGCTCAAGGAGGAGCTCGGCACCGAGCCCTCCGTCTACTACCTGCTCTGAGAGGAGGCCGGCGATGACGCTCAAGCGAGCCTTCTGGACCGTCGGGCTCCTCGGCCTGGTCCCGCTCGGGATCGGCTTCTACCTGCGCCTGACCACGGGCCACGAGCTGGCCAACTACGGCTCGATCATCCCCTGGGGCCTGGGGGTGGCCCAATACATCTACTTCGTCGGCCTCTCGGCCGGCGCCTTCCTGCTCTCGTCGCTCGTTTATGTCTTCGGCGTGAAGCGCTTCGAGCCGATCGGTCGCCTGGCGGTCTTCACGGCGATCGTCTCGCTGCTGCTGGCGCTGCTCGCGATCTGGGTGGACATCGGCCACATGGAGCGCTTCTGGTACGTGTTCGTGTATGCCAACTTCACATCGCCGATGGCCTGGATGATCTGGCTCTACACGGCCTACTTCGTCCTGCTCGTGGTCGAGTTCTGGCTGCTGATGCGACGCGACCTCGCCGTCGCCCGCACCCTTCCCGGGTGGCGGGGTCGCGTCGCATCGGTCGTCGGCCTCTGGTCCCGCGATACGTCCGACGCCGGCCTCGTGCGCGACATGCGCTGGGTGAAGGTCCTGGCGGCGATCGGCGTCCCCCTCGCGATCATGTTCCACGGCGGCGTGGGCGCCCTGTTCGGCGTCCTCGCCTCGCGACCCTACTGGCACTCCGGCCTCTACCCGATCATCTTCCTCGTCTCCGCCCTCGCCTCCGGAGGCGCGCTCCTGGCGGTGGCAAGCGCGGTCTTCCAGGAGGGATGGCGGGCGCACCGGCAGATGCTGATCGACCTCGGGCGAGTGGTCCTGGGCCTGCTCCTGCTGGATGCCCTGCTCCAGTTCTCCGAGATCCTGGTCGGCCTCTACGGCGGCGACAAGGGCTTCGTGGAGAGCCTGCAGCTGGTGCTGTCGGGCCCCTACTGGTGGGTCTTCTGGATCGACCAGATGCTTCTCGGCCTCGCCTTCCCCGTCATCGTGCTGGCCTCCCGCCTGCACCTCGACCCACGCTGGGTGACGGCCGCCTGCGCCGGGGTGGTGCTGGGCTTCATCGGCGTCCGGTTGAACATCGTCGTGCCGGGCCTGTCCGTGGAGGAGATCCAGGGCCTGACCGAGGCGATCGCCGACCCACGGGTCAGCCTCGCCTACTTCCCCAGCGCATTCGAGTGGATGATCGCCATCGGCATCGCCGGGCTGGGGTTCGTCCTGTTCGGCCTGGGCGAGATCTTCCTGCCGCTCAGCCGCCACCTGCAGCCCGACGCGAACGTCCACGGAGGAGCCCGATGAGCACCACGAACGTCTCCCGCCGGCGCTTCCTCAAGACCGCCACGGCCATCGGCGGTGGCCTGGCGGGCACGGCCATCGGCTCCGCCACGGCCGGGATCGTGCGTGCGGCGGACGGCCCGTCTCCCGGTCCGGCCGAGCTCGACCGCCGCTTCGGTCGCGACGCCGGCGAATGGATCGCCTCCTGCTGCAACGCCTGCGGAGGCCAGTGCGGCATCTTCGCCCACGTCGTGGAGGGCAAGGTCGTCAAGATCGAGCCGAACTCCTGGAACCCCAACAACTACTCGAACATCTCGAGCGACTTCTTCGCCGACTACGACCCCGCGGTCGGCGTCCGTCAGGGGGCGACGATTTGCCCCAAGGGCAACGCGGCCACCGGGCTCCTCTACGACCCGGACCGGGTGCAGCAGCCGCGCAAGCGGACCAACCCGAAGAAGGGCCGCGACGAGGACCCGGTCTGGCAGGACATCAGCTGGGAGCAGGCGATCTCCGAGATCGCCGACCGGCTCCGCCCGCTGCGCGAGTCGGGCCACCCTGAGGAGCTGCTCTGGTGGAGCGAGGACCACTCGTTCACGCACCCGCAACAGGACTTCTGCGCGCTCTTCGGCACGCCCAACTACTCGAACCATTCGAACCTCTGCGACGTCGAGCGCAAGGCCTCGTTCAAGATGGCCATGGGAGACGAGCGTCCGCTGGCCGACTTCGTCGAGTCGAAGTACATCCTCCTCTTCGGCTGGAACCCGACGTCGGCGCTCAAATGGATCCACCTGGCGCGGATCATCACCGCGGGGATCGAGCGCGGGGCCCGCATGGTCGTCGTCGACCCGTACCTCTCCGACACCGCCGCCAAGGCCCACGAGTGGGTGAGCATCCGGCCGGCCACCGACGGCGCGCTGGCGCTGGCGATGGCCCACGTCATCATCCGCGATGACCTCTACGACAAGGACTTCGTGCGCGATTGGACATCCGGCTTCGACGAGTACGCCAGCCTTGTCGCCGACAAGACACCCGAGTGGGCCGAGGGGATCACGACGGTCCCCGCCAGGACGATCGAGCGGATCGCCCGCGAGTTCGCCACGACTCAGCCCGCGCTGGCGGATGTCTGGTCCGGGCCAGGCCAGCACACGAACGGCGTACAGGGCGGAAGGGCGATCGCGTTGCTCAACGCGCTCGTGGGCACGTTCGACCGGCCAGGCGGGATGATGATCCCGGACAGACGCGGCGCCAAGTGGAGCCAGGCCGAGCCGGAGACGCCGATTACGGCGGCGCGCTTCGACGGGCTCGGAGACTTCCCGTTCGGCCACGGCTCCGGCGTCTACGGCCGCGGCTTCCAGCGCCTCATCGACGGCTCCGGACCCTACCAGCCGAAGGCCGGCATGTGCGTCTTCCAGAACCTGGTCATGTCGGGGCCGGGCTCTTCGAAGATCGCCGAGGCGCTCTCGAAGCTCGAGACGTTCGTCGTGGTCGACACGCATGAGAGTGAGACGGCGCGGTTGGCCGACTACCTCATCCCGGGCACGCACTTCCTGGAGCGCTATGACGTCAACGCGCACTGGGTCACCTGGCCGGCGGTCGGCCTGCGCCAGCCGGTGGTCGGGGCGGCCGAACGCCAGACCTCGCCCTGGCCATACCGGGGCGGCATCTTCGGCCAGATGGCGGAGTACGAGTTCGTCGCCGCGCTCGGCCGGAAGCTCGGCCTCAAGAACAAGGCCGGTGCCGACTTCTTCAGCGTTGGCGCGCTGTCCGGCGAGCCGATCGAGGACCTCACCGCCTGGTACGAGGAGCAGCTCTCCAACGAACTCAAGACGGGCGCCCCCGGCGTCACGCTCGACGAGATGAAGGCATTGCCGGGCGCGGTCTGGGTCGACGAGAAGGGCACGAGATACGAGAAGTACGCGGCCCCTCTCAAGCCCACGCTGGTCGTGGACCCCGACGGGACCGTCTGGGACAAGCCGGCCGATGACCCCAAGCGCAAGCAGCAGGCGATCGTCGTCGCCGGCGACCTGTGGACCGGACCCGAGGCGGAGGGAGGCGTGAAGGTCGGCCGGATCATCGCCGGCGGGGCCTTCTTCACCGACGGTGACAGGATCCTCAACGGCCCCAAGCTCGAGGGCAAGAAGCCCGGGCAGATAGGCTATGCGATCGGCGGCACGGACCCGCGGCGTGGCTTCTTCACCAGCTCCGGCAAGGTCGAGTTCTTCAACGCCAAGCTCCCCGAGAAGAAGGACGTCAACGGCCAGCCGGTCGACGCGGCCCCCGAGTACCGGCCACGCGAGTGGATGCCGAACGCCGAGTTCCCGCTCTACCTCATCAACTGGAAGGAGGCGAGCCACACGCACACGCGCTCGCAGAACAACCAGCTGCTGGTGGCGCTCAAGCCAGACAACCCGCTGATCATCAGCGCCGAGACGGCGACGAAGTTCGGCATCGCCGACGGGGATGAGGTGATCGTCGAGTCGCCCAACGGCTCGGTGCGCGCGAAGGCCAGCCTGAGCAGCCGGATGCATCCCGAGGTGGTGGGGCTCATGCACGGCTTCGGCCACTGGGCGCTCGGGCGCGTGGCGAAGGGACGGGGCACCGCCGTGAGCGACCTGAACACCATCCGCTACGATCCTCTCGCAGGCCAGGCGTGCCACAAGGAGATCTGCGTGCGGATCCGCCGCGCGTGATGGGAGGGACTGGCTGACCCCGACCAGCCGGGTCGTGCGAGGCGGCGTGCCGCGCCAGGGCCATCCACGCTCAGGGTGGGATCGCCGCAGCGTTTCGTCGCGCGGGACGGGCGCCCTGGGCCCCTCTAAGGCTTCGCCAGACCGCGGGATATGACGCCCGGGGATGTCGGGCGCGCCTGGGCAGGCGCCCGCGCATCGACGACCGGCAGGCGCCGGCCCTCGAGTGACGCCGCCGCGAGGGCCGCCACCGGGACGAGTTCGGCCACGATCCGCCGCAGCCGCTCGATCGCTTCGGGTGCGAGGGAGTAGTAGATCCACGTGCCCCGACGCTCGGAGCGGACCACCCCCGCCTCCCGAAGCACCCGGAGGTGGTGGGAGACGGTCGGCTGGGCCAGGTCGATGCACACGGTCAGGTCGCAGGCGCAGGTCGCGCTCTCGGCGCTGAGCTGGCGCACGATGGCCAGGCGGGTGGGATCGGCTAGGGCCTGGAGGAGGCGGGCGTCGGGGTCGGAGGTTCGCGTCACGTGCGGCCATCATATAGAGCCGTGTCAATATTGACAACAGTCGATGTATAGCGTAGATTCGCAACCGACCGACCCGACCACGCACGCTTGGGAGCGAACGATGAACCTCACCCTTCCCCTTCTTGCCAGCGCGCTGCGCTTCGAGCGGGAGCGCGACCTCGAGGACCGCGGACTCCGCCGCATGCTCACGGTCGCCGCGACACGCTGCCGCGTGATGGCCGGTCGCCTCTTCGGGCGCGGCACCGCTGCCAGCCGGGGCTGCTAGCCCGTGACCGACGCCTTCGTGGCGGGGCTCTTCGCCGGCCTGGGCATCGCCATCCCCGTCGGCGCCATCGCCGTCCTCATCATCGAGGCGGCCGTGCGCCACGGCTTCCGCGTGGGCTGGGCGGCCGGCGCCGGCGCCGCCACCGCGGATGGGTCATACGCGCTGCTGGCCGCCCTCTTCGGGATCGCCATCGCCGACCTGCTCGCGCCCTGGCAGACGCCCCTGCGGCTGTTGGCCGTGGCGGTCCTCGTGGTCATCGCCGTGCGCGGCCTGCTCGCGCTCCGCAACGGTGGCGCCGCCGTGCGCGACGAGGATCCGCCGACGATGCGCCGTGCCTACCTCGTCATCACCGGCCTGACGCTCATCAACCCCATGACCGTGGCCTACTTCGCCGCCCTCATCCTGGGCCTGCCCGGCATCGCGGACGATCCGGCCTCGAAGATCGCCTTCGCCGTCGCCGCCTTCCTGGCCTCGCTGGCCTGGCAGACCGTGATCGTCGGGTTCGGCGCCCTGCTCCACCACCATGCCGGCGGCCGCCTGCGCACCGCGACGTCGCTGCTCGGCAGCGCCATCGTCCTCGCCTTTGCCGCCCGCATCGTCCTCGACGTCCTCAACGCCTGATCACCAAGGAGAACCGACCATGACCGACCAGCTCACCGAGCTCGTGCGCGAACGCTACGCCTCGGCCGCCCTCTCCGTGCTGACGCCGGAGGCCGCGCCCTGCTGCGCCGACGAGGGCGAGGCCTTCGGGGCCGGTCTCTACGACGCGGACGCCGACACGCTGCCCGAGGCGGCGCGCCTGGCCAGCCTCGGCTGCGGCAACCCCATCGCGGTCGCCGAGCTGCACGAGGGCGAGCGCGTCCTCGACCTCGGCTCGGGCGGCGGCATCGACGTGCTCCTCTCGGCGCGACGCGTGGGTCCGAGCGGCCGGGTCTTCGGCCTCGACATGACCGACGAGATGCTCGCCCTCGCCGTCCGCAACGCCGCCGAGGAGGGCGCCACCAACGTCGAGTTCCTGCGCGGCCGGATCGAGGCGATCCCGCTGCCGGCTGCCAACATCGACGTGATCATCAGCAACTGCGTCATCAACCTCTCGGTGGACAAGCCGGCCGTCTTCGCCGAGATGGCGCGCGTCCTGCGGCCGGGCGGGCGCATCGGCATCAGCGACGTCGTGGCCGACGACGACCTGGCGCCCGCACAGCGCGCCGAGCGCGGCAGCTACGTCGGCTGCATCGCCGGCGCCCTATCGTTCGCCGAGTACCGGGCGGGGCTGGAAGGGGTCGGCTTCCGCGACGTGACGGTGACCCCGACGCACGCGGTCGCCGACGGCATGTGGTCGGCCATCGTGCGCGCCGTGCGCACGGACGCGCCGGTCGCCTCGTCCTAGCCGTCGAGCGCGGCGGCCTCGACGCAGACGGCGACCACCCCGAGGCGAGCGAGGCGGTCGAAGGTCGGGCGGCGGCGGACGGTCCAGGCGGCCAGGTCTAGCCCAGCCCTGCGGCACAGACGAACGCTGGCCGGCGTGACGGCGTGCCATTCGGCGGAAACGCCGGCACAGCCGAGGTCCCGAGCCGCGGCGATCACCGGGTCGCTCAGCGCAACGACGTTGAGCCAGCGCGGCCAGCCGGGAGCCATGTCCGCCAGGGCCCGCAGGGCCCGGGGCTCGAACGAGGAGACGACCGCCCGCTCCGGCTCCTCGCCTCTCGCACCGACCAGCACCCGCGCCACCTCGGCGTTGGGGCGCACCTTCAGCTCGACATCGAGGAAGGCCTCACTGGGGAGCGCGTCGAGGACCGTGACCAGCGCCGGCACCTCGTACGGGGCCAGCTCGGCGGCGGTCAGCTCGGCAACCGCCGCGTCCACGCCCTGCACGCGGCGCAGGTCCGCGTCGTGGATGACGACGGGGGTGCCGTCCGCGGCGAGGAGGACGTCGAACTCGACGCCGTCGGAGCGCGGGGCGGTCGCCCCGGCCAGCAGCGCCCGCAGGCCGTTCTCGGGCCCGACCCGCCAGTCGCCACGGTGTGCCAGGCGCAGGGTCATCGGGCGTCCCTGAGCATCTGGTCTCAGCCGATCTCGAGCTCGGCGAGGATGCCCCGGTGGTCGGAGGGGTAGAGCGTCGGATCGTCGACCGCCGGCCGGTCGAAGCAGAGACGGGCCGAGCGCACCCGCACCGCGCCGGTGAGCCAGACGTAGTCGAGGCAGCCGGGCTCGCCGTCGGTGTCCATGGCCGGCGCCTGCAGCCCCGAGGGCCAGGTGACCTCCGGCTCGGCGCCGTTCGCCTCGAGCATCGCCGAGCGGAAGCCGGCCGTGACCATGCGCCGGTAGGCCGGCTCGGAGGGCTGGGCGTTGAAGTCGCCGGTGACGATGGTGGCGTCGGCCGGTGACCGCGTGGCGAGCCAGGCCAGGGTCGCCTCCACCTGTCGCAGGCGCACCGGCGCGTGCTCTTCGCCCCCGAGATGGTGCAGGTGGAGGTTGACGAAGCGCAGCGGCGTCCCGTCGGGGAGCGTCAGCTCGGCACGCCCGGCGGCGCGCTGGAGGCCGAGATCGAGGCGATCGTCGGGCGTCTCGGGGGCCAGGCCGGGCGAGAGCGACTCGCGCACGAGGATGCTGTTGCCCGCCTCGGGCCGCCAGGCCCAGGCACGACGGACCTCGTAGCGCCCCTCCCCCGACGCGGCGAGGAGGCGATCCTGCTGCAGCGGGTAGACGACCTCCTGCAGGCCCGCCAGGTCCGGCTGGAGCGCGCCGAACTCGGCCAGCAGCAGCGGCAATCGCTCCGGCCAGCGATCCATGAGGTTGCGGATGTTCAGGCTCAGGACTCTGAGTGTGTGGCTGGGCATCTCAGGCTCCCTGCGGCAGATGCCGCTCGGTGTTCTCCCGGTCGAAGGCCTGGAGCTCGTGCTGCGCCCGCGCCACGTCCCAGCCCAGGCGCGCCACGCCGACCGCCACTACGGCCTCCGCGGCGGCGCGGCCGAGGTCGGGCCCGAAGCCGAGCGCCATGCGCCGCAGGACGACGTCACCGACGGTCGCCGCCCATTCCATGGCCACGGCGTGGGCGACCTCGGCGCGGATGGCGTCCGAGTCGGGCAGGAGCGGCAGCGACCACCACGGGTCGGCGTCGGCGACGGCCGAGACCTCCGCGGCACGTGCCCCATAGATCCGCCACAGGCGCTGGGCGTGCCGGCCGGCCTCCGCGGTCGGCTCGGGGGGCAGCGGGGGCCCGCCGATCACGTCGTCGGCCAAGGCGCGCCGGTCGCGGTGGCCGAGCAGTTCGTCCACGACCTCGGCCGCGATGGAGCGCCAGGCCGTCAGCTTGCCGCCGGCCACGGTCGTCAGGCCGGCCGCGCCATCGGGCGTGTGGTCGACCAGGAGATGACGGCGGGTGACGCTGTTGGCGATCCCCTCGAGTCGGATCAGGGAGCGGACGCCGACGCTCGCCCAGAGCGGCCGACAGCCGCGCGCGGCGGGGAAGACGCGCTCGGTGCCGGCCACGAGGTAGCGAACCTCATCTGCTGTCACTGCGGCGCGATCCGCCCCGCCCTCGACGTCGCGCTCGGTCGTGCCGATCATCGTCTGGCCCTGCCAGGGGACGGCGAAGCAGAGGCGGCGATCCTCGGGATGTTCGAAGGCGACGGCGTGCTCGGCGAGGCGCGGGTAGACGAGGTGGATGCCCTGCACGAGGCGCAGGAGCGGTGCGCGCTCCAGCCCCAGGCCGGCCAGGGTGGCGTCCGCCCAGGGGCCGGTGGCGTTGATGATGCGCGGCGCCATGGCGAGGGCCGTGGCGCCGTCCAGGGTGCCGGCCAGCTCCACGGCGGCCACGCGCCCGTCGCCGCGGCGGAGCCCCGTGGCCGAGACGTGGTTGCGCACCTCGGCGCCGGCCTCCTGCGCGGCACGCAGGGCGTCGATGACGAGCCGCTCCGGCAGCTCCACCTGCGCGTCCCAGTAGAGGGCGGCTTCGCGCAGGCCGTCGGACGAGACGCCCGGCTCGAGCGCCGCCACCCGGTCGCGGCCGAGGAAGCGGTGGCGGGGTAACGAACCGCGCGGCGAGAGCAGGTCGTAGAGGGTCAGCCCGGCGCGCAGCCTGAGCCGGTGCCAGAGGGGCTCGCGGTAGAAGGGCAGCAGGAGTGGCAGCGGCGTGACGAGGTTGGGCACGCGCCGCAGCTGCCAGGCTCGCTCGCGCAGCCCCTCGCGCACGAGGCCGAAGTCGTAGTTGGCGAGGTAGCGCAGCCCGCCGTGGATGAGCCGCGTGTTGCGCGCGGTGGTGCCCCAGGCGAAGTCGCGCCGCTCGACGAGGAGCGTGGAGAGGCCGCGGCGGGCCAGCTCGCGGGCGACGCCGGCGCCGAGGATGCCGCCGCCCACGACCACCGCGTCGAAACGGCGCCCGTCGAGGCCGGCCACGCCGGACGGCGTGGGTCCGGTCACGTTCGACGGCTCCGGGTCCGTGCCACCGCGTCCGCCCAGCGGTCGCGTTCGGCACGTCGCCAGCTTTCCGTGACACGCGGCTCGAAGCGTGCGCCGACACCGACGATCGCGGCCAGTTCGGCGTCGCTCGTCCAGACCCCCGCCGCGCGGCCGGCCAGCAGGGCGGCGCCCAGGGCGGTCGTCTCCGCGACGGCGGCACGCTCCACCGGCCGGCCCAACAGGTCCGCCTGGAGCTGGAGCAGCAGGTCGTTCAGGGCCGCTCCGCCGTCCGCCCGGAGCTTGGTCAGGCGGGGTGCGCCACCGGCCTCGAGCGCCTCCACGAGATCGCACGTCTGGTGGGCGATGGCCTCGAGCGCGGCGCGGGCGATGTGGGCGCGTGTCGTCCCCGCAGTCAGGCCGGTGATGGTGCCCCGCGCGTCGGGATCCCAATACGGCGCCCCGAGGCCGGCGAAGGCCGGCACGAGCACCACGCCGCCGCTGTCGGGAACGCTCGCGGCGAGCTCCTCGACCTCGGCCGTCGAGCCGAGCAGGCCCAGCCCGTCGCGCAGCCAGCGGATCGCCGCGCCGGCCACGAAGACGCTCCCCTCGAGGGCGTAGGCGACGCCGTCCGCGCCAGCGGTGCGGCGCTCCCAGGCGACCGTGGCCAGGATCCCGTCCGGCGGTGCGGGCACGTCCACTCCGGTCGTCTCGAGCAGGAAGCAGCCGGTCCCGTACGTGTTCTTGGCCATGCCGGGAGCGAGGCAGAGCTGCCCGAAGAGGGCCGCCTGCTGGTCCCCGACCATGGCCCGGATGGGGATCGGTACGCCGAACAGCTCGGGCTCGGTCGTCCCGAAGTCGGCGTCGCTGGCCCGGACCTCGGGGAGCGCGGCCTCCGGCACCCCGAAGAGCGCCAGCTGCTCGGGCGACCAGGCGCGCGTGCGCAGGTCGAGCAGGAGCGTGCGACTCGCGTTCGAGACGTCGGTGGCGCAGGTGCGCCCGCCGGTCAGCCGCCAGGCCAGCCAGGCGTCGACGGTCCCCAGGTACAGCTCGCCGGCCTCGGCCCGGTCGCGGCCATCGGGCAGCGCCTCGAGCAGCCAGGCCATCTTCGTGGCGCTGAAGTAGGGGTCCAGGAGCAGGCCGGTCCGGGCGCGGACGGCGGGTTCCACGCCGCCGGCGCGGAGCGCGGCGCAGCGTTCCGCCGTGCGCCGGTCCTGCCAGACGATCGCCGGCGCGAGCGGCCGGCCCGTCCCGTCCCAGACGACCGTCGTCTCGCGCTGGTTCGTGATGCCGACGGCGGCGACCTCTTCGGCGTCCAGGCCGGCTCCTGCCAGCGCCTGCTGCCCGGCCCGGACCTGGCCGGCCCACAGCGCTTCGGCGTCCTGTTCGACCCATCCCGGGTGGGGGAACTGCGAGTGCACCTCGTACTGGGCGATGGCGACCGGCCGCGCCCGGTCGTCGAAGACGATGGCGCGCGAGCTCGACGTGCCCTGGTCGAGCGCGAGGACGTGACGGGGATCGATGGCGCTCACCGGGGCAAGTCTAGGGCCAGGGCTGCCGCGGGGCAGGGCTCCTGCCGACTGGCTGCGCCCGGCGCGCCGCGACCGGGTACCCTGTGGCCGTACAAGAAGGAACGAGAGCAGCGCCGCGCGCGCCCGGACCAGGACCCCACCGGGTCGCCGTCGCCCCAGTGCCCCGGGAGGCCGCATGCGCATCCGTCTCATCCCCCGCGAGGAGCGCTTCTTCGACATGTTCGTCGAGGACGCAGCCAATGTTCTCAGCGCCGCACGACACCTGGAGGAGATGCTCCAGACCTACGAGGACGTCGAGCAGCGGGCCAAGGAGCTCTTCGCCATGGAGCACCACGGCGACGAGCTGAGCCACGCCATCGGCAGCAAGCTCAACACCACCTTCGTGACGCCCTTCGACCGCGAGGACATCCACGCCCTCATCAGCGGCCTGGACGACGTGCTCGACCTCATCGAGGAGATCGCCGACACCTTCATCCTCTACCACGTGGACGCGCCGACGCCGGCCTCTGTCCAGCAGGCCACGATCATCCGCAAGCAGTGCGAGGCGATCCACGAGGCGCTCACGAAGCTGAAGAGCTTCCAGGGCCTGCAGAAGTACTGGATCGAGATCCACCGCCTCGAGAACGACGGCGATCGGATCGCCCGGGCGGCAGTGGCCGGCCTCTTCTCGGAGAAGACCAAGGCCATCGACATGGTCAAGTGGAAGGACATCTACGCGCTGCTCGAGGACTGCATCGACAAGTGCGAGGACGTGGCCAACATCATCGAGAAGATCGTCGTCAAGCATGCCTGAGGGGATCACGCTGACCCTCCTGGCGGTCTTCGGACTGGCCGTCGGCTTCGACTACATCAACGGCTTCCACGACACGGCCAACTCGATCGCCACCTCCGTCTCCACCCGCGCCCTGAAGCCCCACCACGCCATCCTCATGTCCGCCGCGGCGAACTTCGTCGGCGCGCTGAGCGGGACAGCCGTGGCCAAGACGATCTCCTCGGGCATCGCCCAGACGCCCGAGGGTCACGCCGGGCAGGTCGTGGTCGCCGCCGCGCTCGTGGGCGCCATCGCCTGGAACCTCATCACCTGGCGGCTGGGCATCCCGAGCTCCAGCTCGCACGCCCTCATCGGCGGCCTCATGGGCGGCACGCTGACGGCCGTCTCGATCGGCGGCCAGGCGGGCGGCCTGCTGCTCGAGGGGATCTTCTGGAAGGTCCTCGTCCCGCTTGTGTCGTCGCCCATCCTGGGCATCGGCATCGGCTTCGGCCTGATGGTCCTCCTGCTGAACATCTTCCGACGCCAAAACCCGCGCGGTCTCAACGACGGATTCCGGCGGCTACAGGTGCTCTCGGCCGCCTTCATGGCCTTCAGCCACGGCTCGAACGACGCGCAGAAGACGATGGGCATCATGACCCTGGCCCTGGTCTCGGCCGGGATCCTGGCCACGAACGACATCCCGCTGTGGGTCATCCTGCTCGCCGCGGCGGCCATCTCGCTGGGCACCGCCGCGGGCGGCTGGCGCATCATCAAGACCATGGGCCAACGGGTCGTCAAGCTCGACCCGATCCACGGCTTCGCGGCGGAAACGACCGCGGCCTCGATCATCTTGACAGCCTCGCACTTCGGGATGCCGGTCTCGACGACCCACGTCATCTCCTCGGCCATCATGGGCGTGGGCTCCAGCGACCGGTTCTCCGCCGTGCGCTGGGGCGTGGCCGGCAACATCGTCTGGGCCTGGATCCTGACCATCCCCCTCAGCGGGCTCGTGGCCGGCATCGCCTGGGTCGCGCTGAACGCCGCGCTGGGGTAGCGCCCGGCGCTGCGGGGAATACGCCGGGGCTCATGCCGGCCCTCGTTTCGTGACCCTCGGCACGTTGACATCTCAGTCATTCTTGAGACATTCTGACGTGAGAGATGCCGCCTGGAGATGGGCCTGACGATGCGAGTTCGCGCGCTGCTCATGCGTCTCGAGGACTTCCGCCTCCTGCCGCTCTTCGTCGCGCTGAGCATGGCGGCCGGGGTTGCCATCGGGAGCGTCCTGTCGATCTCGGACTTCGCCCTGACGCCGCCGATCGACGCGCTCAAGGCGATCGCCGCCGGCACCTTCGACCTCACAGTGCCGAATGCCATCAGCCTCGGCGTCCCGATCGGGTTGTTCGCGATGATGTACCCGGCGATGACGAACGTCCGCCTGGGCGAGGTCGGCAATGCCCTGCGCTCGCCCCGCCAGCTTGCCGTGGTGCTGGTCTTCAACTACCTGGTCGCGCCGTTCCTCATGCTCGGCCTGGCGAACGTCTTCGTGTCCGACCCGGAGCTCCACACGGGCCTCGTCCTCTACGGGCTCGCGCCGTGTATCGCGATGGTCATCATCTTCACCTTCCTGGCCAAGGGGAACACACCAATGGCGCTCGTCTTCGTGGCCTTGAACGCCGTCGTCCAGATGGCGCTCATCCCGGTCTACGCGCGGCTCCTCATCGGCAACGTGTCGTTCGATGTCGGGGTCGTGTTCGAGAGCGTCGTCCTCTACCTCGGGCTCCCGCTCGCAGCTGGGGTGCTCACCCGGATGGCCGTCGTCCGTCGCGGCGGCGAGGCGGCTATGGACGCCCTCAAGCCGATCCTCAACGCGGTCTCGATCCTCGGGCTGCTCTTCACGCTGATCGTGATGTTCGCCCTGAAGGGCGATCTCATCGTCGGGCGCCCGCTCATCGTGCTCGAGATGGCCGTCCCCATGGGCCTCTTCTTCGCCGCGATGTTCTTCATCGTCCTGTTCGTCGGCGCGCGCCTCCGTTTCCCGTATCGCGATGCCGTCGCCGTCGCCTTCGCCTCGACCGGGCGGGACTTCGAGATCGCCATCGCCATCGCCATCACGGCCTTCTCACCGACGGTCGCCCTGGCCACGGTCGTCGGGCCGCTCGTCGAGGTGCCGGTCATGCTCGCGCTCGTGTGGGCGGCGATGCGACTGGAGCGGCGCCTCTTCCGGCCGGCCACGGTGGCCACGGAGGCCGTTGGTGCGCGCTGACCTGCCGGTCCTGCCGGGGCCCCGACTCGACCTGTCCGCGCCCGACGTCGCCCGGGCGGTGGACGCCGCGGCCCTCCTGTCGGACCGCACGCGGGCGGGCATCCTGCGCATGCTCCGCGACGGCCCACACTGCGTCTGCGAGATGGCAGCGGCGCTCGGCGAGCGCGAGAACAACGTCAGCAACCACCTCGCCCGCCTGCGTGAGGCCGGCCTGGTTCGGGCCAGCCGGCACGACGCGAACGCGCGGTTCCAGTACTACGAGCGCGACGAGGCCGCGATCAAGGCCGCCGGTGACGCGCTGCGCGGGGTGCTCGGCTGACGGCCATCGCGATGCGGCGAGTCCACGCCCGCAGCCGGGCCATGCGGTGCTTGGGGCCCGGGTAGGTCGGTAGCTGCCGCAGCTCGCGACCCTGCGCGACGCACAGGCGTCCCTGCCGAGGTCCGCATTCCTGGCAGTCATATCTCGGGTCTTCGTGGTGGTCAAGGCGTTCGCAAGACCGCGAACGGTCGGTTTCGTCGGGTTCGCTGAGCGTGGGCGGGCGTGGCCGAGCGTGGCCGAGCGCGGGTCGGGCTGCGCGGCGGCCGGCCGGGTTCGCCTGACGCCATCCAAGCCGGGGAATATGAATGCGGGGGATGCTCAGGCAGCCAGCGGCCCGGGCCGACCGCGGCACGGCGCGCGCACGGGTCGGACCCGGCTCAGATCTCCGTCGTCGAGCAGATGGCCACGTCGCGCACGAGATGCGCGTCACGGGCCCAGGCCTTCGCGAGGATGACGTGGCAGGTGGCATCTGTCCGGCCGTGCGGCAGCTCGATGGTGGGCAGGTACAGGGCCGGGATGTCGGCGCGGAACGGGATCGTCCGGCTCGCCCCGCCGAACCGACCCTCGCCCGCCAGGCGGCCGACCCAGACGGTCAGCTCCTCCTCTTCGCCGCTCGGAACGGTGGCCTTGACCTTGACCCGCAGCTCGAGGCGGACCTCCTGCAGATCGAGCTCGCCGTCGGTCTCGATGGTCAGAGCCCCGTCGATCGGTGCACCGATGCAGATCGGCATGGGCTTGATCTCGAGCGTCGCGCGCGCTTCGCCGGTCGCCGAGTCGGCTGCCTCGTAGAGGGCGAACTCGCCCACGTGGACGACGCCGGCGCGGAGGAGCGCCGTGGGCTGGAGGACGCGCACGGGGACGACGATCTTCGAGTCGAAGGCGCCCTCGCGATCGAGCTTCACCTCGAGGTCCCAGGTCAGGCGGCTCGCGTTCGCCTCGAGCGTGGCCGGGCCGAGCGGCGCGACCGGCACCTCCAGGTCGAGCTCGCGTCGCTCGCCGGGCGCCAACGTGATCGGTCCGGACAGCTGGACGGGGAGCCGCAGGAGCTCGTCGGTCGTGGTGACCGTCCGCGTCTGGACATGCCCCTGCGAGTCCGTGTACGACTCGCGGTAGCGCCACTGCTCGGTGGCGACCAGCGCCGCCACGATGCCGCGCCCGGCGATCCCGTCGGGCGCGGCGAGGGCGACCCGACCCTTCACCGTCGTTCCGGGCAGCACGTCGTCCCGCTCGAGGCGCAGCTCCCAGTCGACCCCGTGGCTCTCCACCTGCGCGACGGTCGCGCCCATCGATCCTCCCTCTCCCGCGCCCTCGCCCGCGCCTACGCAGCCGGCGCCGCGGCCGCCGCCCGGGGGCGCTGCGGCACGTAGTACTCGGTGAACGACGCGCAGCGGCCATCCGGGGAGAAGCGGCACAGGTAGGCGTTGGCGTAGCGCCGGTCGACGGTCTCCCCATCGTCGACGAGGTACTCGGTCCAGCCGTGCGCGACGGCGTCGCTACCCTCCACGGCAAAGGGCGCGTAGTGGCAGCGCCATGACCCCGGCGCGTCGGGCGACTCCAGCCACGCGGCGACGATGGCGGCACGGCCGCGGACCGGCGGGTCGAAGGGATGGAAGCGGTACTCGGCGTCCTCGGTGAAGAGGTCCCCGATGGCCGCTCGGTCGTAGGTGCGCCAGGCCTCGACGTACCGGTCGAGCCACGCCCCGAAGCTCGCTCTGTCCACGGGCCGTCCTCCCTCAGTCCTCCCTCAGGGTGGGGTCGGCCCAAGGGTAGCGCCGGATGGGCGCCCAGCCTAGAGCGTCGCGGGCTGGACCGGCTCCCGCTCGGTCGCCAGCGCCTGGTCGATGGCCTCGAGGAGTCGCGCGCTCGTGGGCGGCCCGACCAGCGGGATCACGCGGTGCGGGCCCTCGATCTCGACCCATTCGAGCTCCATGCCCGGAGCTGTCAGCACGACCGGGGTGTGCGGGTAGAGGTCGCGCAGGCCGGAGATCAGGCTACGGCCGCCGTCGGTCTCACCGGTCGAGAAGACGTCGTAGACGAACACGTCGGCGCGATCGGCCGCGGCGCACTTCTCGCCGCGCATCACCGGGCAGGAGGTGTACTTGGGACCCCAGCACTGCTCGACCTCGTAGCCCCGGCTGCGGAGCTCGTCGGTCTCGAGGTCCGCCATGTCGATGTCGTGGTGGACGACGAGGACTCGGGTCATGGCCGGACCTCCCGGTTGTGACCGGCGGGCGCGGACGAGCCGCACCCGTGCCGGGATGGGCGCACGGTGCGCTCGGCATCGCGTGCCCACCAGAGCCGAACGGCGTGCCATTTCCGGGTCCAGCGGCCCCCGGCCGCGCGGGACATGACCGGCGAGCATGCCAACCCGCGAAGTCGAGCGTGTCTGACTCGACATTGACCGTCATCGGGCGGCAGTCGCGTGCGGATACGCGGCCTCGCAGGACCCTCGGACATGCCCCCCGTCGGCGACGGCGCCGGGCTACGCGACGGCGGCGAGCCCCTCCCGGGCCGCGTCCAGCCGCGCCAGCGTCCGCTCGTAGCCGAGTGCGACCATCGTGTCGAAGAGCGGCGGCGCCGTGGTCCGCCCGGTAACTGCCACGCGGATGGCCATGAAGAGGTCGCCGGCCTTCCAGCCGCGCGCCTCACAGAGGGCCCGCAGCGGCGGCTCTATCTCGTCCGCCTCGAAGGACACGGCGCCCACGTCGGCGATGACGCGTCGCGCCTGGGCAAGCCCGTCGAGGGCCTGGGCCACGTCCCACCTCTTGGGCACCAGCAGGTCGGGCTCCACGGTGACATCTTCGAGGAAGAGGAAGTCGACCAGGCTGCCGATGGCGCCGAGCACCGGCAGCCGCTCCCGCACCAGGGGCACCAGCGAGCGTAGCTCGGCCTCCGAGGGGTCACGAACCACCGCCCCCTCGGCCCGCCGCACGGCCAGCGCGGCGGTGAGGAACGGCGCCATGCGCTCGACCAGCTCGTCAGGCGAGAGGCGCCGGATCCACTGGCCGTCGAGCCACTCCAGGCGCTCGCGGTCGAAGACCGCACCGCCCTGCTGCACGCGCGAGAGGTCGAAGCGCCCGGCGATCTCGTCGAGCGTGAAGATCTCCTCCTCGGTACCGCTCGACCAGCCCAGCAGCGCGAGGTAGTTGACGAGCGCCTCGCGCACGAAGCCCTGGGCGATGTAGTCGGCCACTGCGGTCTGGCTCTTGCGCTTGCTCATCTTCGTCCGGTCGGCGTTGAGGATGAGCGGCAGGTGCGCGAAGTCGGGAACCTCGGCGCCCAGGGCCCGGAAGAGCAGGATGTGCTTGGGCGTGTTCGAGAGGTGGTCCTCGCCGCGGATGACGTGCGTGATGGCCATCGCCGCATCGTCCACGACGACCGTGAAGTGGTAGAGCGGCGTGCCGTCGGAGCGGACGATGACGAGGTCGCCGCCCAGCGCGTCGACGTTGAACTCCACGCGCCCGCGCACGATGTCGTCGAAGGCGACGCTCCCCTCCCCGACACGGAAGCGGATGACGGGCTTCCGACCCTCCGCCTCGCGCGCCCGCCGTTCGGCGGCGATGAGCCGCGCGCAGCGGCCCACGTAGCGCGGCGGCCGGTGGGCCGCTTCGGACGCGAAACGGTCGGCGGCCAGCTCCTCTGGCGTGCAGTAGCAGGGATAGGCCCTGTCCTCGCGCAGCAGCCGCTCGGCCGCCTCGGCGTAGAGCGGGAGCCGCTGCATCTGGCGATAGGGCCCGAACGGGCCGCGCGCCGCTTGGCCGGCCACCTCCGGCCCCTCGTCCCACGCGATGCCCAGCCAGTGCAGCCCGTCGAGGATGTCGCGCTCGTACTCCACCGTCGAGCGGGCGACGTCCGTGTCCTCCAGGCGGAGGATGAACGTGCCGCCGACGTGGCGCGCGAAGAGGTAGTTGAACAGCGCCGTGCGTGCCGTCCCGATGTGGAGCGGCCCGGTCGGGCTCGGCGCGATGCGGCAGCGGATGGTCACGCCGCCATTGTCCGTGAAGTCAGCGAACCGCGACGATCCGGTAGCGGAGACGCCCCGACGGAGTGACGACCTCGAACTCGTCGCCCTCGGCCTTGCCCAGGAGCGCGGCGCCGATGGGCGAGCCGATCGACACCTTCCCGCCGGCCGGATCGGACTCGTTCGTGCCCACCACCGCGTACGTCGCCTCGACGCCGTCGTGCTCGACGACGACGGTGGAGCCGAGCCTGACGCGGCCCTCGTCCGAGCCCCCCTCGATGATCTCGACGTGGCGCAGGAGCTCCTCGATGGCCTGGACCCGACCCTCCAGGAAGGACTGCTCGCGGCGCGCCTCCTGGTACTCCGAGTTCTCCTTGAGGTCGCCCAGCTCGCGGGCGGCCTTGATGCGGGCCACGACAGCCGGCCGCGCCACGGTCGTCAGCTCACCGAGCTCGGCGCGGAGTGCGGAGAGGCCGGCCTCGGTGAGGCGAGTCGGCGGCCGGACGGCGTTCCGGCCCTGCGTCGGCGCCGCGCGGTCGGCGGCGGAGCGCGGGCGGCGCAGCACGCGTTCGGAGCGCAGGACGCCGGTGGCCCGGCTCGTCGACGCGCCGCCGGCCGTGGCCCGCGCCGCCGCGGCACGGCGCTCGGCCGGGGTCGCGGGACCGACCGGCTCGCGGGCGAGAAGCGCGCCGCGGATGCCGTGGTCCTTGCGCACGCCGTCGGCGGTCTGGAGGTTGGCGAAGGGCAGCACGACGGCCGGGTCATGGAGCGCCGCGGCGACCTCCGCTGGGACCCCTTCGGCGAAGGCCGACAGCAGCCCGTCCTCGTATTCCTCGGCCGCCGCGGTCTCCGCCCACCAGACCCGCAGCCGGTCGAGCCCGGAGAGCGTCTTGAGCCAGTAGCCGCCGGCGTGTGGCCGGGGGTCGCCCAGCGGCGTTCGGTGGTAAGCCGCGACCCGGGCGCCGATCGATGCCGCCGACATCCCGACGTAGAGCACCGGCTGGTCGGGCAGCCAGAAGCGATGCAGCCGCGCGGCCAGCTCACGGCCGGTCGGCGTGGCGCCGTCGAGGGTCAGCCCGGGGACCCGCTCGAGCCACCGGCCGACTGCTTCGAAATCCACGGGGGCGGCCTGCGGCGGCGAGGGCAGCTCGATCACATAGACGCCCGGGCGGTTCGAGCGGACCGGCGTGCCCCAGGCGGCCGGGCCGTCGGCCAGCAGCCCGACGGAACGAAGCAGCTCGGCGGCGCCGAGGGGACGAGCGGTCAATCGGGACTCCCGGGGGGCGGCAGCCACGGCCGGCGGACCGGCACGTCGCGCAGGGCGAGGGCGACGCCGGCCGCATAGGCGGCGCCGATGGAGAGTATGGCGAGGATGAACGATGTGAGCACGGAGGCCCCCAGGGGCAGGACGAGGCTCGCGCCGAGGTACGCCAGATAGCCCATCACGCCGCCCAACGCACCGCGTGTGGCGAGCCAGGCCACCCTTGGCTTCCCGTAGAAGCCGAACCAGGCCACGGCGAGGACGACGAGTGCGGCGATGCCGGCCGACCGAGGACCCAGCCGACCGACGGCGCCGAAGCCGGCCACGAGGGCGAAGGGCAGCGCGGCCGTCAGGGCCGACTCGATGCGCTGGACGCCGCTGGGCCAGGCCAGTCTCGCCGAGTGGCGCGCGCCGGCCGGCCGGGGCGAGGCCTCCTCGGCTGCCGGCGCGGGACGCGGCGGGGCGTCGTAGCGTGGCTTCGGCGCCGTTCCGACCGGCGTCGTCCAGCGCGGTGTGTTCGGGTTGGCCGCGCCGCTCGGCATGTCCGCCGAGGCGCGCCGGAAGTAGGCCCGCGCCGCCGAGGACCAGGCCGCGCCGCTGGAGCGGCTGTAGACGTCCGGATCGGGGCCGTGGTCGGTGCGCCGCCCGGGCTCGGTCCAGGGCGGGGCCTTCGGTCCCTGGGCGGGGCGCGCAGGCTCGGATGGCTTCGGCTCGGTGGGGCGCTTTCGGAGGGGTGATCGCCTGGACGTCGTCTCGCCGGCGCGGACGGGTCCGGGCGCGTGCTTGCGGTCCCACTCGGCGCGTCGGAGCGGGTCCTTGAGAAGCTCGTAGGCCCCCTGCACGGCGAGGAAGACCGGTTCGTCGGCCGCCGCGGTGTCGGGGTGGAAGCGCTTCGCGAGGCGGCGGTGAGCCGCCTTGATCTCGGCCGTGGTGGCGTCGCGGCCGACGCCGAGGACGCGGTAGGGGTCTGGGATACGCTGCATCGTCGCTCGCCTCATGCCACCTGGCGGCTAGAGCAGCTCCGAGATCGGCGCCAGTTCGAAGACGGCCACCGACTCGGCCACCGCGTCGCCGCGCGCGTCGGTCGTGGGGGGCCGATGCAGGCGGCCCAGCTGGCGCAGGGTCTTGTCATCCAGTGCGCCCACCTGATGAAGGGCCTCGACCACGGCCGCCGACAGGGCGCGGCCCCGGCCGTCTCCATCCTCGATCTTCACGGCCAGGCCACCGGGTCGCGAGCCCGACCCGCGGGCACCCGGGAGCAGGCCCACGCCCTCCAGTGCCTCGGCGCCCGACTTCGAGACGAGCATCCCGGGCCGGGCCTTCATGAGCGCCGTGGTCAGCGAGCCGCGGACGCCACCGACCAGCTCCGGGGCGGCGACCATCGCGTCGCGGACGCGCGTGAGCGCCGGCCCGAGGGCAGCCCTGGTCGCATCGAGGGCCGTGCCCAGGGGATCGGCCAGCAGGGCGTACGCGCGGGCCACGTCCACGAGCGGGAAGGCGTAGGTGAGGACGCCGCAGTCGTCCTGGGCGGTCTGAAGCTTCGCCGGAGTCGTGCCGAAGACCCTCGCCACGGTCGAGCGCACCGCGACCTGGCTGGGATGGTCCATCTGCCAGTAGTCCTCGAGGGGCCAGCCGGCGTGGCGGCTGAGCAGGATGCTCGCGGCGTGGAAGCCGCTGCACATGTGCCGGATCGCGCCGGGTCTTTCCCCGTCGCGCGCGAGGCGGGTCGCGGTCAGCTCGTCGAGCGGAGCCCAGGCCGTCCCGCAGGCGAGGAGGTTCTGGCTCAGCGCCGCGCGGCGGAAGACCGCCTGCAGCGTGCGCACGTGGAGGTCCTCGCCGTGGTGCGAGGAGGCCATGACCGCCAGCTCCGGCTGGGTGAGGTTCAGCTCATCCGCCGCGCCCGACTCCACGAGCGCGGCCAGCGCGAAGGGCTTGACGGCGCTGCGCAGCGTGACCACGACGTTCGGATCGCCGATGGCCCGCTCGATCGCACCGTCCGCGCCCACCTGCACGACATGCCCTCGGTGGCGGCTCTCCGTGATGGCGCCGCGCCGCTGCTCGACGAGGACCGGCGCGGGGACGTTGGCCGGCCAGGCCGGACCGCGGCGACCGTTCGACCGCCCGCGGGGCGCCCTTGAGGCGGGGCCGTCGGAGCGTCGGCGCGTGGTGGAGGTGGGCACCAGGGGATGGTAGCGCGGCGGAGGTCGATGGACGCGATCCCCTAGTCGGGCAGGTCGACCCAGCGGCCCTCGCGGGACGAGCGGAGCGCCGCTTCGACGAAGGCGACCGCCCGGAGCCCGTCGCCAAGGGTCGGGTACGGCGCCTCGTCGCCGGGGTCGCTTGCCGCGTAGCGCGGCGGATCGCCCTCCACGATGGCGCGGTAGAAGGGCCGGAAGAGGTCGCGGAACGCCTCCGCGTATCCCTCCGGATGACCGGCCGGCAAGGACGGCACCCCGGGCACGGCCCCCGTACCGGCGGCGTCCGCACCGGCGGTGTCCCCCGCCGCCCGCTGCATCGTCCGGGCCGCATCCTTCGTCCGTACCCACAGTCGCTCGGGATCCTCCTGCGCCCAGACGAGCGAGGCGCGCTCCCCGTCGAGCGCCACTTCGAAGCCGTTCTTCCAGCCGGTCGAGACCTGGCTGAGGACGCACGCCCCGCGGGCCCCGCCGATCATGCGCACCAGGATCGTGGCCGCATCCTCCGATGCGATCGCCACTTCTTCGCCGTCGGCGCTGCTGCCGCCGAACGCCAGGGCGCCACTCCCCGCGGAGCGCCGACGGATGGGGATGAAGGTGGCGAGATCCGCGAAGACCGCCTCGACCCGCTGCCCGCTCACGAACTCGGTCGTGTCGAACCAGTGCGAGCCGATGTCGGCCACCGCCCGCGACGTGCCGCCGATAGCCGGATCGACCCGCCAGTTGTAGGCACCCGGGTCGGAGAGCCAGTCCTGGATGTACTGGCCGCGAGCGAGCCGCAGCGCACCCAACTCGCCCGCACCGGCCGCCACGATCGCCCGCGCCCGCCGGACCATGGGGTAGCCGCGGTAGGTGAAAGCGACCATGGCATGGCGTCCGGAGGCGCGGGCCGCGCGCAGCGACCGATGGGCACCGTCGAGGTCCATGGCGACGGGCTTCTCGACCACGACGTGCTTGCCCGCTGCGAGCGCGCGCTCGGTCAGGTCGACGTGGGAGACGTTCGGCGTGCAGACGTGCACGACGTCGATGGCGGGATCCCCGAAGACGTCCTCGACCTTCGCCGTCGACCGGTGGACGCCGAGCGCCCGGGCCCGCTCCACGGCGCGCCCCGCGTCCGACCCGGCGATGAGCGTCACCTCGCCGTAGCCGCCGCGACGCACGGCGTCCACATGGAAGGGACCCACGAACCCGGTGCCGATCACCGCGACCCTGAGCATGGCGTACAGCCTAGCGAACCCGCGGCGGATAGACTGGACGCTCGGAGCTCCGAACGGCCCACCCAAAGACGGCCACGGCCCCAGCCACGCACCCAAGGAGCGCGCTCCGTGCCCGATGCCATCTCGATCCCGTCGACTTCCGCCCGACCCATCCCGGCCACGTTCCACGTCAGCACGCACCCCGCCGTCGCGCACAAGCTGGCGCTGCTGCGCGACACGTCCACGGAGCCCAAGAAGTTCCGCGAGCTGGTGCGCGAGATCAGCTGGCTGCTCGGGTACGAGGCGCTGGCCGATGCTCGCACGAAGCCCATCAGCGTCGAGACGCCCCTCGAGACGACCCCCGGCGCCGAGCTGGCCGACCGCATCGGGCTCATCCCCATCCTGCGTGCCGGGCTGGGCATGGTGGACGCCATGCTCGAGCTGATGCCCACCGCCGAGGTCTGGCACCTCGGGCTCTTCCGCGACGAGCGCACGCTGCGGCCGGTCGAGTACTACAACAAGCTGCCCGACACGGCGACCGTGGACCTCTGCCTCATCCTCGACCCGATGCTCGCCACGGGTGGCTCGGCCACGGCCGCCATCGAGGTGTTGAAGAACTGGGGAGCCCGCCGCATCAAGCTCATCAACCTCATCGCGGCGCCCGAGGGCGTGCACGCGGTCGCGGACGCGCACCCTGACGTGGAGATGTACTGCGCGGCGCTCGACCGACAGCTCAACGAAAAGGGGTACATCTTGCCCGGCCTGGGCGACGCGGGCGACCGCCAGTTCGGCACCAGCCACCGATGATGGCCCGCACGCCGGCATGACCCGCGACGGCCGCCCCGTCCGGTTCTTCGGGCGGCCGATCATGCCGCGCCTGGGCGTGATCCAGTCGTCGATCATCGCCGGGGTCGTACTCGTCGCGGCGGCCGGGCTGTTCGCGCTCGTGTTCGGGGATCGCTTCCGGACGGGCTCGGGCGCGGAGGCGACGCCGGTGGGCTCGATGCCACAGGGCTCGCTGCCCTCGTCTCCGGTGGTCGGTGCCTTCGTGGCCCTCGTGTCCGCGCCGGATCGGACCTTCCACGTGGAGAGCCGGACGGTCGTGACCGTGGGCGGGGAGACCGTCACGGTATTGTCGGCCCTGGACTTCGCCGGCCCGGACTACGCCGGGACACTGGACGTCACGACGTCGGCCCGCCCGACGCACTCGGACATCGTGGTCATCCCGCCCGTAGCCTATTCCCGCGAGTCGGGCGGCCCGTGGCGCGACGGCGACGCCCCGCAGCGCAGCCTCGACCCCTTCCTGGGGCTGACCGCTGGTACTGTCATCGCGGACCTCGGGGCGGAGGTCGTGGACGGGCGCCCGCTGCGGCACCTGCGGCTCGCCCTGCTGCCCGTCGACACGACGTTCGCGCCGGCCGTGAAGGACGTCGTCCACACCTGGACCGTCTTCGAACTGTGGGTGGACGCGTCGGGGAAGCCCGTGCGCGGCCTGTTCACGTTGGATGCTCGGGCGCGCAAGGACGACAAGCCCGTTCCCGTCTCCATCCGCTCCGATCTCAGCTTCTCGCGCGTCGGCGAGCCGCTGGTGATCGCCCCGCCGGAGGGGTAGCCGAGCTGGGCCGGCGCCAGGGGAAGAGGCGCGTGGCGGCCACGTCGCACCAGACGAGTCCGGGCTGCTGCGGCGGTGCCGTGCCCTCGGCGAGCGCGCGGACCCAGCCGAGCGAGCTGCCCGGGAAGCGCGCCGCGAACACCTCCGGGTAGCGTGCCATGAGCTCGCGGTTGCGTCGCGTGGCGCGCACCACCCAGCAGGCGGCGACACGATATGGGCCCTCGTCGCCACCCGCGACTGCGGCAAGCCCTTCGGCCTCGGCCACCTTGCGCGACGACGAGCGCGCCCCCTCCCCGATGTTGCCGATCGTGTTCCAGCACTCGATGAGGATCAGCGTGCGCTGCGGATCGTCGCGCAGGGCCGCGTCGGAGGAGCGGCTCGGATCGGCGGGGCGCGTCGGCAGCTCGAACGAGCGGCCCCTCCCCGTCGCGCGGCCGAGCCGCAGGATCAGTTCCTGGATCTTCAGATGGCCCGCATCGGCCGGTTCCTCCGCGGGATCGCGGGCCATCGTCACGCCGAGCGGCCGGCCCAGCGCGGTCGCGACCCGCTGCCAGGTGTCCAGCGAGGCGTGCCCGCCGAGGCCTCGTTCCATGCGCGAGATCATCATCGGCGACACCCCCGCCCGCCGGCCTAACTCCTGTTGCGTCCAGCGGCGCCGCCGCCTCGTGACGAGGATCTCCCCGCCGAGGCGCGCGAACTGCTCCTGGTTGCGGCGGGCCACCTCCGCGGCGAGGTCGGGGCGTCTGAGTCGGCTCATCCTCGTTCTATGGTCGCTGGCTGGGCTTGGCAGCGGCTAGGCTCCGGCTTACCCGGAGATTGGCCCACGCTCGCCACCCTTGTGGCCCGAGAGATGGCTCGAAACGCACGTTCTATGTTCGTTGCGGTCGATAGGGTGCCCCTCCACCACCCGGCCTCGGGCCTTCAGCGCACGCCTCACGTTCGGCCCGAACATAGAACGAGGTCCGGTGCGCTCTGGGCCCCGACGCCTTCCAGCCTCGAGGTCCCGCCCCGACACCCGAGCCCGACTCACGGCCCCTTTCCCGCACCACCCGAACGAAGAGGCCGGCCCTTGAGGGCCGGCCTCTGTCGCGAACCGATGAACCCGGGGAGCGGCGCGACCGCCACTCCCCGAGGAGGGAGGCGAACCTACTGGCCGCCCTCGGTCAGGGTGACCGTGGCCTTCGTCCAGGACTCGCCCTTCGCGTCGCCGGCGAGGTCCTTGAGGGCCTTCTCGGCGTACGAATTCGTCCAGGCGTCCGCGTCGGGTGCCTGGGTCAGGATCTTGCCGTCGAGCGCGACCTGGACGGTCCGTGCGAACGCGGCGCCGTCCATCATGCCGATGCCGTTGGGGGAGGGCCAGATGAGGCCGCTGATCTCGTTGAGCTGCCAGGTCTGGTGACCCTTGGGCAGCTTGGCATCTGCGGCGAGGACGCTGTCCACGCACTTCGCGGCATTGTCGCGGCAGAACATCCAGCCCTTGAACGAGGCGCGCAGGAACTTGACGGCCACGTCCTCGTGGTCCTTCAGGTAGGCCTGCGAAGCGAAGATCCCATCCTGGAGCATGGCCGTGCCGGCCGACTCCATGCTGATGACGTCCAGGGCGTCGGCCGTGTAGAGGCTCCCCGTGTCGGGGTTCTTGGCCTCGAGGACCTGCGCGTACTCGTTGTAGATCATCGCCTGGGCGGCGTCGATCTCGCCGTTGAGGAACGCGGTCATCGTGAAGTCCTGGGAGACGATCGTCACGTCCGAGGCGTTGGTCGGGTCCATCCCGACTTTCTGCATCGCGGCGTACAGCTCGGCCTCGTTGCCGAAGCCCCACGTGCCGACCTTCTTGCCCCTCCAATCCTCGGGCTTGGTGATGCCCGAGTCCTTCCAGGAGATCTGCAGGGTGCCCGACCGCTGGAAGACCTGGCCGATGAACTGGATGTCGGCGCCGCTCTCGCGCGCGGCGAGCGCCTTGGGCACCCAGGAGATGCCGAACTCGGCGTTGCCGCCGGCCACGACCGTCGCCGGGACGATGTCCACGCCGCCGGGCAGGATCGTGACGTCCAGACCCTCGGCCTTGTAGTAGCCCTGGTCCACGGCCGCGAAGTAGCCCGCGAACTGGGCCTGCGGGAACCACTGGAGCTGAAGCTTGATCGGCGTCAGCGCGGCGGGGGCGGACGAGCACCCGACGGCGACGAGCATGATCGCGGCGCCCACGGCCACGAGACGACGAGGCAACCTCATCGCACCCTCCTCATTGGGTCCCTGGAAAGGGGGACCTGCCTCCTCCGACGGACCGATGCGTGCATGGCCCGTGTTCATCGCCCGTCGCGCGCGCTCCCGGGCGCCGGGACGGTCCTCGATGTCTCGGCGCAGTCTACGCGATGGTGGGGCCGCCGGGGGACCGAGATTCGCGCTGCGGCCCCGCGAGGTGCCCCCCTACGCCTCCCCCGCCCGGAACGAGGAGTGCCAGGGCATCACGAGTCGCTCGACCGCGACGACGAGCATGTACAGCCCGATGCCGATGGAGCAGGCGAAGACGATCGCGGCCCAGGAGCGCTCGAGGTTGAGGAACGCGGCGTAGCGCACGATGTACTGGCCGATGCTCAGGCTCGGCGCCCCGAAGTACTCCCCGATGATGGCGCCGATCGTGGCCAGGGTCGTGGCCACCTTGAGCGCGGTGAAGACGAACGGCAGCGCCGACGGCACGCGCACCATGCGGAAGACCTGCGCCTCGCTGGCGGCACCCGAGCGCAGCAGCTCCAGCGCGGCCGGGTCCACGTGGAGCAACCCGCGGGCCGTGTTGATCATGACCGGGAAGAAGCAGAGCACCGCCGCCACCATCGCCTTGGAGAGCTGCGAGTCGAGCCCGAACCAATTGTTGAGCAGCGGCGCGAAAGCGATGATGGGGATCGAGTTGACCGCGACCGCGAAGGGCAGCAGCGACTCGCGCAGCCCCACCCAGCGGGCGGTGACGGCGCCCATGAGGATGCCCGCGAAGGAGCCGATGATCAGGCCGGCGACGATCTCGACGAGGGTGTAGGTGGTCGAGGCCCACAGCTCGGGCAGGTAGACCACCCAGGCCTCGGCGATCCTCGATGGTGCGGGCAGGATGAACTGCGGCAGCCCGAGGAAGCGGACGAGGATGTCCCACACCACGAGGAACCCGACGAAGATCCCCAGCGGCAAGAGCCAGCCACGCAGCGTGCGCGCGACGGCCACGCCCGAAGACGGCGCGAGGGCCGCGACGACGCTCAAGCCGACAACCCCTCGGCGGCGACGCGGCGCGGATCGACCGCCTCCCCCTCCGAGCCGCGCAGGCTCTCGCGCACCTCGGTGACCAGCTCGAAGTAGTGCTCCATCTCGCGCGTCTCCACGTCGCGGTGGCGCGGCAGGTCGATGGGCACGATCTTCGTGATGCGCCCCGGCCGCGCGGACATGACCACGACGCGCGTCGAGAGGAAGACCGCCTCGGGGATCGAGTGCGTGACGAAGATGACCGTCGTCGCGGTGCGCTCCCAGATGCGCAGCAGCTCCAGGTTCATCCGCTCACGCGTCATCTCGTCCAGGGCGCCGAACGGCTCGTCCATGAGCAGGATGGCCGGGTCGAGGGCGAGTGCCCGGGCGATCGCCGCGCGCTGCTGCATGCCGCCCGAGAGCTGCCAAGGATGGTGGCCGGCGAAGTCGCCCAGCTCGACCAGGGCCAGCATCTCCCGGGCCCTGGCCTCGCGCTCCTGTTTCGGGCGGCCGATGATCTCGAGCGGGAGCTCCACGTTGCGCTGCACCGTCCGCCAGTCGAACAGCACCGGCGCCTGGAAGACCATGCCGTACTCACGAGCGAGGCGAGCCTCCCGGGCGAGCTTGCCGTTGACCATGACCGTGCCGTCGCTGACGCCGATCAGGTCGCCCACGATGCGCAGCAGCGTGCTCTTGCCGCAGCCCGACGGCCCGATGAGCGAGATGAACTCGCCGCGCCGCACGGAAAGGTCGATGCCGCTCAGCGCCTCCACGCGGGCCGCCTTCTGGCCGCGCCCCTCGAAGACCTTGGAGACGCCCGAGAGCTGGACGACGGTGTCGGTCTGGCTGTCTGTCATGCGCGGGCTCCGTCTTCGGTCGGTCGATAGCCCCGCAGGGCGATGCGCTCGGCGGTGACGACGAGCAGGAAGGCGACGATGCCCAGGGCGGCGCAGGCGGCGATGGCCGCCCACAGATCCTGCGGGGAGAAGCTGTAGTACTGCATCGCCTGGAGCAGCGCGCCCCCCAGCCCGTCCCGGATACCGGCCGGGAACTCGCCCACGATGGCGCCCACGACGCTCGCCGAGGCGGCGATCTTGAAGGCCGTGAACAAGTAGGGCGGGGAGGCGGGGAGGCGGAGCTTCCGGAGCACCGTACGGCGCCCGGCGGCGTAGGAACGCATCAGCTCGAAGGCACGTGGGTCGGCCGAGCGCATGCCGCGGATGGCGGCGATCGTCACGGGGAAGAAGGTCAGGTACGTGGCCACGATGGCCACCCCGAACCAGCCCGCCCGCAGGCCCACCACGACGACCGGGGCGATGGCGATGATGGGCACCGTCTGGCTGGCCACGAGCAGGGGCACCAGGCCGCGCTCGAGCACCTTCACGTGGATGAGCACGATGGCCAGGCCGAGCCCCACGCCCGTACCAAGTGCGAAACCGAGGGCCGACTCGCGGGCGGTGAAGAACGCGGCGCCGATGAGGCTCGAGAGGTACGTCTCGCCCTTCGCGTCCAGCTCCCAGAAGGCCCCGAAGATGGTCCACAGGTGGGGCAGGTTCAGGTCGTTCACCGGCTTCCAGCGGAGCGGCGGATCCCAGTAGAAGCCGTAGTCCGGGAAACGCCACGGGTCACCGGCGAGCAGCTTGGCCGCTTCCCAGCCAACGAGCAGGATGGCGACGATCAGCAGGAAGCCGAGGGCGGGGCGCAGCCGGCGTCGGGTGGACATCCCGCGAAGCTTACTTCGGCCTGGCCCCGGTCTGCGACGCGCCCCCGTACCACGTGGCGCTCCCCGCCGCCCTGTGCCGCCCTGTGCCGCCCGACATTCTCGACACTCATGGATTCCCGGCTTGGGCGCCCTCAGGGTCACGCTCGACGCCCGAACCGCGCCGGGTCACACTCAGGCCACGTTCGGCCACGCTCGAAACGAGGCTGCACCGGGCCGAACCCGGGGCGATCGGCGCGGATAGGAGGCGCTTGTCGCTCCCCAAGCCCCCGTCTACGACCGCCGGGGATTCCACGGGCGTTGCGGCTGCGCCCGTCCGGTGCCACGGCCGCTAGACTCGACAGCGATGATCGCCGACCTCGCGGAGCAGCCGTGAGCCCGCCGACCGACGACGAGATCCGCGCCCACACCATCGGCGAGCTGCTGCCCCATGCCGCGCCCATCCTGATCGTGGACTACGACCCTGTATGGCCGGTGCTGTTCGAGCGTGAAGCGGCGCGCATGTGGCCGACGCTGGGGGATCGAGCGCTCGTGATCGAGCACGTCGGGTCCACGTCCGTGCCGGGGCTGGCCGCCAAACCCTGTATCGACATGCTGCTCGTCGTGCCTGATTCGGCCGACGAACCCGCATACGTGCCGGCCATGGAGGCGGTGGGGTACGTGCTGCGTATCCGCGAGCCCGACTGGTACGAGCACCGCGTCTTCAAGGGGCCGGACACGAACGTCAACCTGCACGTCTTCTCGCCGGGCTGCCCGGAGATCGAGCGCATGCTCGGCTTCCGGGACTGGCTGCGCAGCCACCCCGACGATCGCGAGCTGTACGAGCGCACCAAACGCGAGCTGGCCGGGCAGGAATGGAAGTTCGTGCAGAACTACGCCGACGCCAAGGGCGCGGCGGTCGAGGCGATCATCGCCAGGGCGAGCGGCTCCACCTCCCAGACCTGAGGCTCGACGCGAGCTCACGGGGTTGCGATGCCCCCGCCTCGATCTATGGTCGCTACGGGGGTCTGGCAGGGCTCAAGCTCCGGCCGAGGCGAGGTTCCCCGGAGCCGACACCAGCTTGTCGAGCATCGAACCTCCGACACCTCGTCCTATGGTCACGCCGACCGATAAGCCAGGGCCCGAGGGCAGGTCGGGACGACCGCCTACGACTTACGGACGCGCCTCACGCTGGGGACGAGCATAGAATGAGGTCCGGCCGACCGAGGGCCCCCCCTGGGCCCGTGCCGCCGCCGCAGCACGGCAAGGGAGGGATCGCCGATGGCAGGATCGAGAAAGTCGGAGCCGGTCGGACGGTTACGCTGGATCCAGGTCGACTCGGTCGACCCCGAGCGCAGCGCGGCGTTCTGGGCTGAGGCGCTGGGCGTCGAAGTGGTCGCTCGACTCGGCGAACCGCCGCAGTTCATCAACCTCGCCGCGGTCGAGCCGGGCGCACCCCAGGTCTGCTTCCAGCGCGTGCCCGAATCGAAAGCCGGCAAGAACCGCGTCCACCTCGACCTGCACGTGGAAGACGTCGAGACGGCCTCGGCGCGCGTCGCGGCGCTCGGCGGACGGCGCCGAGACGACCACGACTTCCACGAACACGGCTACTCGTGGCGGCGCATGGCCGATCCCGAGGGCAACGAGTTCTGCCTAGTCTACGGCCTCTGAGCTGGCCGCTCCCCGAAGAACGCGCCGCTACCCCGTGACGGCCTGGTCGGCGATGTCCAGGGCCGCGTCGATGACGGCGAAACCCTCGGCCAGCTGCTCTTCGGTGATGACGAGCGGGGGGTTCGTGTGGATCGAGTTGTTGGCGATCATGGTGTAGAGGCCGTGCTCGCGCAGGTACTTGCCCACGGCCTTCATCTCGTCCGAGGTGCCGTTGAAGGGGGTCATGGGCGTGAACGGCTCGCGCGAGCGCACGAGGTCGAGGATCCCGAACAGCCCCAGGTTGCGCACGGCACCCACGGACGGGTGCTTGCGGTACAGCTCCTCGTGGTGCCGGCGCATCACGGGGCCCATCGCGGCCGCATGCTCCACCAGGCCGTCGGACTCGTAGACGGCGATCGTGGCCAGCGCCGCGGCGCACGAGACGGCGTGCGAGGAGTAGGTCAGGCCGCCGTAGTACATCTTCGACTCGAAGAAGTCGGCGATCTTCCGCCGCATGGCCACCGCGCCCAGCGGCAGGTAGGAGCTGGTCAGCCCCTTGGCCATGGTCATGAGGTCGGGCACCGTGTCCCAGTGATCGATGGCGAACATCCTGCCGGTGCGCCCGAAGCCGGCCATGACCTCGTCCGCGACCATCAGGATGTCGTAGCGGTCGCAGATCTCGCGCACGCCCTGGATGTAGCCGTCGGGCGGGATGAGGATGCCGTTGGTGCCCACGATCGTCTCGAGGAAGACGGCCGCGATCGTGTGCGGCCCTTCGTAGCGGATGACCTCCTCGAGCCCCTGTAGCGCCTCTGCGGCCGGTCGCGGCTCCTTCTCGCCCCAGCGATGCGTGTCGGGATAGCGCACCACGCCCACCAGGCCCGGCTCGTTGGCCCAGCGTCGCGGGTCGCCCGTGAGGGTCATCGCCCCGAGCGTCGCGCCGTGGTATGAGCGGTAGCGGGCGAGGACCTTCGTGCGGCCGGTGTAGTGGCGGGCCAGCTTGATCGCGTTCTCGATGGCCTCCGCTCCGCCGAGCGTGAAGAAGACCTTGTCCATGTCGCCCGGCAGGATCTCGGCCAGCTTCGCCCCCAGGCGCGCCCGTGGCTCGGTCGTGAAGGCGGGCTGGACGTACTGGAGCTTCGTCGCCTGCGCCGTGATGGCGTCGATGACCCGCCGATCGCCGTGGCCGATGTTCACGCTCATCAGCTGGCTGTTGAAGTCGATGATGCGCCGCCCCTCGGGCGTGTAGAGGTAGACCCCCTCCGCGTGGTCGATGGCGATCGGGTCGAGCTGGCCCTGCACGCTCCAGCTGAAGAACGTGTGCTCGCGGCTGAGGCGGACGATCTCCTCGCTGGTCATCGAGGCGGGCGTGGTGACGGCCATCGGTGGGGCTCCTGGGCAGGTGATTCGAGGCGACGCGCCGATTGTCGCAGACGGTCGGGCAGCACGCTTCGAGCGCGGCCCCGTCAATCGAGCGGGGGATCGGGCTCCAGCAGCGTGATCAGCGCCGAGTGGTCGAGGTCTCCGCCACCCCGATCCATCAGCCGGCGGAACGCGTCGGCGACGGGGCGGAAGCCGGGTAGATCGACGCCGGCGTGGCGAGCCGTTTCGAGGATGATGCGGGCATCCTTCTCGTGGATCGCAACGCGGCCGCCGGGGGTGAAGTCGCGCTCGAGCATCCGCAGCCCGTGGACCTCGAGGACGCGGCTGGCCGCGAAGCCACCCAGCAGCGCGTCGCGGACCCGGGCCGCGTCGACCCCGGCCGCACGTGCCAGCGCCAGGGCCTCGGCGACGGCCTGGATGGTCGAGCCGACGACGAGCTGGTTACAGGCCTTGGCGACCATCCCGGCTCCGGTGCCGCCGATGTGGATGATGCGGCTGCCCATGGCGGCGAGCACCGGTCGGGCACGCTCGAGAGCCGCCTCGGAGCCTCCGACCATGATCGAGAGCGTGGCCTCCCTGGCCCCCACCTCCCCGCCGGACACGGGGGCATCGAGCAGGTCGGCGCCGACCTCCGCGCAGCGCTCGGCCAGGGCGACCAAAGCGGAGGGGTCGTGTGTACCCATGTCGACCACGATCAGCCCCGCGCGAGCCCCGGCCAGGAGCCCGCGCGGGCCATCGAGCACGGCCTCGACGTCGGCCGTGTCGGGCACCATGACGATCACCACGTCCGACGTGGCGGCCACCTCGGCCGGGTCGCCGGCCGCCCGCGCGCCGGCGACGACCAGCTTTTTCACGGGGCCCAGTGAGCGCGACTGGACGACGAGCGGGAACCCGGCCCGGAGGATGTTGCGGGCCATCGGCCGCCCCATGATGCCCAGGCCGATGAACCCGACGCGCACGGGGCCTGGAGCGGATGCCGCCATGTCGTCTCCTCCTCGTGCCACTCGTCGTCTGCTGCAAGGCCTTTGACGCGGCGCCGTGTGGACCTGCCCCGGATGCGATAGCGGCCTGCGATCGCGCGGTGCCGATCCCCCTCAGCCGCGCTCGCGCCGGGGGGTACGGCGG
>Ga0209521_10000198_pt1 | contig 42011 bp, 48 predicted proteins | sample Rifsed19ft4_FD_184016 | JGI IMG/M metagenome (GOLD analysis project Ga0209521, IMG submission 184016) | Soil microbial communities from Rifle, Colorado, USA - sediment 19ft 4 (version 2) | ecosystem: Environmental > Terrestrial > Deep subsurface > Rock core/Sediment | place: Rifle, Colorado...
GTGGGCCGCCTTCGTCGCGGCGGGCCTCGCGGGCGTCGCGTTCTTCCTCGGCGGCCCGACGCTCCTCGCCCTCGCGGTCGTCCTCGTCCTCGGGAACGCGTACCTCGACGCCCTCGATGGCCGGATCGCCAAGCTCGCGGGGAAGGCGTCCGCGCGGGGGGACTTCCTGGACCACGTCCTCGACCGGTACGCGGACGTCTTCATGATCGGCGGGGTCGCCTTCTCGATCTACGCGGACCTCTGGGTCGGGACCCTCGCCCTCCTCGGGGTCCTCCTGACGTCGTACATGGGGACCCAGGCCCAGGCCGTGGGCCAGGGCCGCCTGTACGCGGGCGTCCTGGGCCGCGCGGACCGACTGGTCCTCCTGGTCCTCGGGGGGCTCGTCCAGCTCCTCGCCGCCCCGTCAGGGGGCGTCGTGTGGGGATACGGGCCCGTCCTCTTCCAGCCCCTGGAGTGGTTCCTCGTCCTGTTCGCGGTCCTCGGGCACGGGACCGCGATCCAGCGGGCCGTCGGGATCTGGCGGGGCTTCTCGGCCCCGCGCTGACGTGAGTCCGGCGACCTACATCGGGGGCGGGGCGGGCGGCATCGCCTGCGGGATGGCGGGCGGGCCCATCCGCTTCCCGACGATGACCCCGATTGGCGCGCCGATGAGCGCGATGATGCCTGCGCCGAGGCCAAAGACGACGGCCACGATCGCGAGCAGAATCCCGAGGAAGCCGCCGAGCAGGGGGACCGCCGAGAGGAGCGATGCGATGGCGAAGACGACGATCATCCCGCCGATGGTGACGCCCACGAACGCGCTGAGGAAGCCGAACCCGAGGGACGCCTTCATGTCCTTCAGGAGGAACCCCGTGAGGAAGCCGACCACAAGCCCACCGATGAGGACCCAGTAGGCCCCCAGCCCTGCACCCATGAAGGTCAGGAGTCCGAACACAATCCCGAGCACCAAGCCGATCAGAAAGACGGGTCCAAGTTTCATCCTGTCCATCCCTTCTCCGTGCCGGGTCCCACCCGGGCACGACCGCGAAGGGCTCTCAGGGGTATATGAGGCTTGCCGCGGGGTCTCCGGCCCGCGGATTCACGCCGCCGTCGCCGCGCTCTCCCCCCGGGGACGCCGCTCCCGCCCCTTAATCCGGTAGTAGGACAGGGGATGCTTGATCGTGAGGCAGATCCGGTCGGGCCCGGGGCAGAGCCCGTACGACTTCATCGTCGAGCATTCCGGCGGCGTGTACTCCGTCGGACTCGTCGTGCCCGTGATGTGGTCGATCTGGTACTTCGTCACGTCGACGGCGAAGTCCGGGACATCCCCGAAAACCCGGAAGATGTCCTCGTTCCCCATCCCGATGTGGTGGAGGAACGAGACGATCGCGAAGCGACCCATGTGCGGCACGTTCTCGTGGGCCTGGATCTGGGCGAGGAGGTTGTACATGCACGGCGGGAAGCGGGTGATGGAGACCTTCCCGATGTCGTCGGCCTTGAACGCGGCCTTCTTCGCGTCGAGGATCCCCCGGATCTCCGCGAGGTCCCCGCGGAACGCCTCGAGGATCGCGTCGTTCACGGGGATGGGCAGGCCCTCCTCGATCCTCCGCTGGACCGCGTTCCGCAGGACCCGGACTGCCTTCTCCCGGCGCAGGCGGACGTACCCCGCGTCGAGCCGCTGGTTGATCAGCTTCCAGGGGGTCTCCCGCATCGTGCTCGTGTGGCGGAGGAAGTCCGCGAAGTGGAGCCGGAAGGCGCCGTCGGCCCGCCGGAGGTCGACCCCGAGCTCCGCGGCGACCCGGAGGACGAGGTCGTCGAGGTCCGCCCCGAGGCGAGCCTCCGCGGCGACGGCCTCGCGGAGGGCGTACCGCCGGATGAGGTACGTGTCCGCGACCGCAGAGACGAGGATCCGGGCGACGGGGTAGGCGAGGAGCTGGGCCAGCCGGTCGCCCTCCGCGACAGGCACCCGCTCCGGCGGGGCGCCCCGCTCGAGGGCCTCGAGGACCCGCCCCCGCCCGAGGGCCCGCGCCCGCGCGTACGCGGGGTCCGTGAGGAGTTCCTCGAGGGAGATCCCCTCCGCCCGGATGTAGCCGGAGGCCTCCCGGAGGAACGGGTAGCGGGCGAGGACGGGGAGGTCCACCCCCGTCCGAACGCGGGCGGGACATAAAAGGCCTCGGCGGGGGCTCGCGGATGCGGGGGACGCCGGACCATGGCGGGCCGTGGCAGGGGGACGTTCCGTACAGTATGCACGCAAGCCCTTTCCCCCCCGGGCGGCGTGGCCCGGGCGGAGCGGTGGACGGCATGAAGACCTGGCAAGCCCTCTACGGGATGATCTGGATCGTGCTCGTGGAGTTCCTCCTCGCGATGACGCCGGGAGGAGGGCCCGTGCTCATCTACGCCCACATGGCCCTCGGCGTCGGGATCATCGCCCTGGCGTGGATGAACTTCGACGGCATCCGGAGGACGAAGGCGCCGGCGCGTCCGAAGAGGATCGCGAAGTCGACCTTCCAGCTCTCTGTCTCGATGGGCATCCTCGGCGTGCTCCTTGCGGGGAGGATCGGGGCCGACTGGGGCCTCTTCGGGATCACCGTATACGGGATCATCCTCCTCTTCCACGTCGTGAACGCGTTCGCGATCATCACCCAGGCCGCCGCGACGGCGATCGCGTACGACATGTGGGAGGAGCGGGAGTTCGAGAAGGACTCGGAGCCCGGGTCCGTCCCGGAGCACCCCATGGCGGCCCAGCGCAGACCCGCGGCGAAGCCCTGAGCCGCCCGGCCCGGCACAGGTCTTTGTACGCCGCGGGCATCGTCCGCGGGACGATGGGCGCGCTCCGAGGCTACGTCGCCGTCCATTCCCAGGGGTTAGGCCATGCGACGCGGGCCGTCGCCCTCGCCCGGGACCTCCAAAAGGCTCGCCCGGACCTCGAGCTGCTCTTCCTCGCCGGCGTGCCCGCCCTCGACCTCGTGGTCGCGAGCGGCTTCGACGCGATGCCCCTCCCGCCCGCGCCGGACTGGCCCCTCCGGGACGGCGCCTTGGGCCCCGTCCGCTCGTGGTACGTCGACTACGCGCGATACCTCCGGGTCGCCCGGCGCTTCCTCCGGAAGGAGGGGGACTGGGGGTCGGTCCGCTTCCTCGTGTCCGACGGGGAGCTCGCGAGCGTCGTGGAGGCCGTCCGCCGGCGCATCCCGACCGCCCTCGTCCTCAACACGGTGCGCCACGCCTTCGCGAGGGACCTCCCGTCCCGGATCCTCGAGGCCGCGGGGAACGCCTGGTTTGCCCGGCTTGCCCGCCAGGTCGACCTAGTCCTCGTCGCGGACGAGGCCCCTCCGTGGCCCAACGTCCGGCGGATCGGCCCCGTCGTGCGGGCCTTCGGCGCGTCCCGGGAGAAGGTCCGGGAGGACCTCGTGTTCCTGAAGCGGACGATCCTCGTGACCCCAGGCGGGACCGCGATTGGGGAGGCCCTCGTGCGGGCGTCGATCCGCGCGTTTAGGGAGCTCGACCTCCCGGACGCCTCGATGGTCGTCGTCACGGGGCCCAAGCTACGGGTGGAGCCCGCGCCCGGCGTGTACGTCTACGGGTTCGTCCCGAACCTCCAGGACTACGTCCTCGCCGCGGACCTCGTGATCACGACGGCCGGGAAGGGGACCCTGGGGGAGGCCCTCGCCGCCGGCACGCCCGTCCTTGCGATCCCCCCCGCGGGCCACGTCGAGGCGGAGGCGAACGCGAGGGCCCTCGGGTTCGCGCCGGGCGACCTCCACCGGCTTCGGGAGCTCATCCCACAGGCGCTCGCGGAGGGGAGGCGACCACCCCAGACCCCGGGGAACGCGGAGGCCCTCGCGCACCTCCTCGGGTTCCTCGGGTCCCCCGGGCTGGGCCGGTGAGGCCGAGGACCCGCCGTGCGACGGGACCATCCTGACGCCCCTCCCCGGGTCTCCCGGGTCCATGAAGTACCGCCATTACTACGCCGGCATCCGAGTGAGGGACCTTGAGCGGTCCCTCGGGTTCTACACGAAGGCCCTCGGGATGAAGGTCGTGAACGAGGGGAGGATGCCCCACGGGGGGAAATACGTCCAGCTCCGGAGCCCGGGGTCGAGCCAGCGCCTCGAGCTGAACTGGTACCCCCGGGGGAGCCGCTTCCACACCCCGTACCGGCGGGGCGAGGAGCTGGACCACATCGCTTTCCTCGTGGACGACGTCGAGAAGGCCCACTGCGAGCTCCTAGGGAAGGGCGCAAAGCCCGCTGTGCCGCCGGGCCGGTCGAAGGGGACGGAGGTCTACGTGCGGGACCCCGACGGGATCTGGATCGAACTCCTCGGGTGACTCAGCGGTACGACGGGTGCTCCGCCCTCCGCCGTTCCTGCCGCTGGAGGGCGACGGCCATCGTGAAGAGGAGGGACGAAAGGCGGTTCAGGTACCGCAGGGCCTCCGGGTTCACCCGCGCGGACCGGGCGAGGGCCACGGCCCGACGCTCCGCGCGCCGGGCGACGGCCCGGGCCCAGTGGAGGCGGGCGAGGGCCTCGGAGCCGCGGGGGAGGATGAACTCCGTCACCCGCCCGACGTCCAGGCGTTCCATCGCGGCCTCGAGGGCCGCGACGTGGGCCCCCGTGACCCGCGGGAGCTTCGGATCCCCTCCGGGACGCGGCGCCGCGAGGTCGGCCCCCAGGGTGAAGAGGTCGTCCTGGACCCCGAGGAGGGTCTTCCGCATCCCGCGGTCCTTCAGGACCGCGAGGAGGACCCCGAGGGCCGCATTGAGCTCGTCGACGGCCCCCACGGCCTCGATCCGGGGATCGTCCTTCCCGACCCGCCCCGGGCCCAGGACCCCCGTCGTCCCATCGTCGCCCGTCCGCGTGTAGAGCCGGGCCATAGTCAACCGGGCCTCCGGGCCGGGCGGGGGGAGAAGGGATGTGGCATGGGAACGGACGCGCGATAGCCCGAAGGACTCTTAAACCGTTCCTCCGTGGACCTGGGGGTCGAGGCAGAGGGCGGCAGACGTTTATCTGTCCCCGCGCGTTCGACGGGCCATGGAGGAGAAGATCCTCACGAAGCACCCCCAGGGGAAACGGGGCGTGAACATCAGCAAGGCCAAGTACGAGGCCATGCGGGAGACGATCCTCGACGTCCTGCGGGACAGCCCGGGGCTCACGCATCCCCAGCTCACGAACGCCGTGGAGCGACGCCTCCGGGGACGGTTCGAGGGCTCCATCCCGTGGTACATGGAGTCCACGAAGCTCGATCTCGAGGCGCGCAGGCTCATCCGCAGGACGAAGGAAGGCCCGGGGGAGACCTACCGGCTCGCGTGAGGGCGAGAGCGGGAGGGTGGACGCCGGTCCCGAGCATACCTCGGCTTGGTGGTACGAACCGGGACATGGGATCCTGGGTCGGTTCCCCGGAAAAGGGGGGGCGGCGGGGTCACCCGCCGTTCTCGAGGGGGCGCCGCTCGAAGCGCCTCGTGTCGGCCTGGACCACGCCGAACTCGATCTGCCCCTTCCCGCCGTTCGAGGACTCGATCGTCTCCGTCGCGAGCCGGAGGGCGTCGTCGAGCGTGAGGTCGGGTCGGTACCCGCGGCCGATCGCCTCGAGGGCCTCGTCCGCGTGCTGTCCGATCGCGAACCCGGCCCCGCGGAACGCGGTCCCGCTCGGGTCGACCTGGAGCAGCTGGACCCCGAGCTCGTCGATCCCCGCGAGGATGATCGAGGCCCCGAGGGGCCGGACGGCGTACATCGTGAGGGCATGGAGTTGCTCGGACAGCTGGCGCGACAGCGTGGCCATGTCGATCGGGTTGTCGTACACGAGCCGGTGGCGCTGGGCCGCGAGGCGCAGGTCGTCCACGAGCGTGGAGACGTCGCCGATGTACCCGCTCCCCGTCGCGCCCACGTGGTCGTCCACGACGTAGATCTTCTCCGCGGGCTCGAGGAGGGGCCGGGTCGGCTTGACCTGGCTCGCGAGGACCGCGAAGTCCTTCGTCTTCAGGCCGACCGTCGTCGAGCCGCGGGAGACGGCCTGCATCGCGTAGTCGACCTGGACAAGCCGCCCCTCCGTGTTGTAGAAGAACGGGATCCGCCCGACGTCCGCGGCCATCAGTTCACCCCCGTGGGAGCGTGGCCGTTCGGGAGGACGAGGATGTCGACCCCGTTCCCGCTGCCCGGGTCCCGCTCCATCGCGGCCCGGACGGCGGACTCCGCGAGGCGCCTCGCCCCGTCGAGGTCGATGTCGGCCCGGTACCCCTGCTCGAGGACCCCGTACGCGATCGGCGAGCCGCTCCCCGAGGACATGAAGTCCTCCGAGGTCACGGCCCCGCTCATGTCGCTCGTGTACACGTGGGCCCCGTCCCGATCCACGCCCGCGACGACGAGCTCCACGAAGAAGGGGTTGTACGCCTTCATCCCGCTGTACACGATGTTCGCGATGAGCCGCGCGCTCTCCCTCACAGAGAGGGGGTAGCCGCGCCGAAGGGAGAGAAGTCGTCGCTCCGCCTTCGCGAGGTTCACGAGGTACTCCGCGTCCGACATCTGGCCCGCGATCGCGACGGCCGTCGCCCGATCGAGGGCGAACAGCTTCTGCACGACTTTCGATCCGACGAAGAAGCCCTTCGAGGCGCGCTTGTCCGCCGCGAGGACGACCCCGTCCTTGCTCCGGATCCCCACCGTGGTGGTCATCTCGATTCCTCGAAAGGACGATAGAAGCCGTGGGGTAAGTTGATTCGAGCGGGTCGGACCGAGTCACACCGCATCGCGGGCGGGGCCGGTCACCCGCTCACGCGGGCGAACGCGCCCCGGGAGAGGTGCTGGAACAGCTGGTGGGCGAGGCGGGCGGCCTCGTCGAGGCGGTCCGGGGCATCGACGAGGGCCGTGATCGAGAGCTGGCCCACCCGGAGCCGGACGTCGAGCTGGATCCCGCCGTCCTCCGTGAGCCAGGACGCCCGGATCTCGCCCTCCGACTCCGAGAGGCCGTACCACCGGAGGGGGCCCATCCACGCGCCCTTGAGGGAGGCCACGAGGCCCCGCAGGTCCGTGCCCGCGGGGAGGTAGGTCTGGAGGACGGGGACGCCCGGCGAGTCCGACTCGATGGCCGTGGGGCTCAGGATCGACAGGGCCTTCGGGGTCACCCGGTACCCGAGGTCCGTCCGGTCCACGAGTTCGTCCCGCGCGAGACGCTGGAGGGCCCGGGACAGCTTCTCGGGATGGATTCGGAGGCGACGCCGGATGCCCTGGAACCCCACGAGGGACCCAGGATCCCGAGAGAGGAACTCGAGGACCTCTCGGTCGTTCTCCCGGAGGTCCTCGATCTCCTCCCTTGCCGTGGGGTCCGCCGTCGCGGGAACCATGGTACCCTCTCTCACGCGGACCTTCGACTTAAGGATGAGGGTTCCCGAAACCCTGTGTGAGAATGAGTCCGGAACAGCTCACGGATCGCCCGATTCCGGCTGGGGTTTCGGCGGCGGCTCCCGGCGGACGCGCTGCAGCCTCCCAGGGGCCCACCAGTTCGACCGGCCCGCGAGGACCATGATCGCGGGGACGAGGTAGATCCGCACGACGGTCGAGTCGAGGAGGATCGCGAACGCGAGGGCGAACCCGATCTCCTGGAGGAACGGCTGGGGGCTGATCATGAGGGTCGCGAAGGCTCCCGCCATGACGATCCCGCAGGCGGAGATGATCCCGCCCGTCCGGGTCATCGCCTCCGTGATCGCGTCCCGGTCCGACTTCCCCTTCGCGACCTCCTCCCGCACGCGCGTGATGATGAAGATGTCGTAGTCCATCCCAAGGCCCATCGCCATCACGAAGAGGGCGAGGGGGAGGATGAAGAACGTGTCGAGGCCTTTCCAGGCGTGGAACACGACGATCGTGAGGCCCATCGTCCAAGAGATGCTCAGGAGGATCGTGAGGATCGCGCGGATCGGGATGAGGACCGAACCGAGGACGAAAAGGAGGACGATGAACAGGCCCGTGATCACGACGACGGCCATGAGTTGGAGGTCGCGGTTCGTGTTGTCCCGGACGTCGTTGAGGACAGCGCTCACCCCGCCGAGGAGGATCTCGCTCCGCCGGAGCTGGGGTTCCGAGGCGTGGATCGCGGCAATCCGCACGGAGAGCCCGTCGATCGTCGAGATCGCGTCCCGGGAGAACGGCGGGTCCGCGAGGACCATGAGGAGGCGGGCCGTCCGGTTGTCCTCGCCGATGTAGGGGGACATCGCGAGGAGGATCGCCTCCCGCTGGGCCGAGGGCAGGCCGGACAGGTTCACGAAGTCGATCTCGCTCCCCTGCGGGTTCGTGGGCCCCTCGATGCTCTTGACCCCGGGGTCCTCGTGGAGCTCCGCGGACAGGTTCGCGAGGGCGAACATGAGGGGCACGGAGACGTTCCCGTCCACGACGAGGGGGTCCGGGAAGCGGACGACGACGAAGGACGGGAAGATGAACCCGTATCCGAACGCGTCGCTGATCGCGTCGAGCCCCTGGCCCGACTCCGTGATGGGGGCGCCCTCGGAGAAGTCGTACGAAGGCGCGTCCGTGAGGACGAGGTACGTCGCGGGCACGGAGATGAGGACCGCGGCCGCGAGGACCGCCTTCGCATGGCGCATGGAGAAGCCCGCGGCCCCCCGGAAGTACCGCTCACTCGCGCTCAGCTGCCCCTTGGGGCGCGGCCGGGCGACCCTCCGGCCCGAGGGCCAGAACACCCGGTTCCCGACGAGGAGCAGGACCGCGGGGATGAACGTGAGGGCGAGGCCGATCGCGATCGTGACGGAGAACCCGATTGTGATTCCCATCGTGCGGACGAGGGGGAACGACCCCAGCGAGAGGGCCGCGAAAGAGATGAGGACGGCCCCGCCGCTCGTCGCGATGCTCTCCCCCGCCCACACGACCGCGTTCCGGACGGACTCCGCGCGGTTCCGGCCGTCCTGCCGCTCGTCCCGATACCGGGAGATGAGGAAGATGGAGTAGTCCGTCCCCGTCGCGAGGAGGACCGTCTGGAGGACCGCCGTCACCGTGAAGTCCACGGAGAACAGGTACACCGCGACGAACCATACGAAGAGGTTCGCGATCATGATCGCGATCCCGATCGTGAGGATCGGGAACGCGGGGGACACGAGGGAGCGGAAGTAGAGGCCGATGAGGACGATCACGAGGACGATCGTCGCGACGAACTCGAGGCCGCCCCCGAAGATCTCCTCCTGGTCGACGCTCGACGGCGCGCTGCCCGTCACATACACGCTCGCGCGGGCCTCGTACGCGTCCGCAATCCTGCGCACGAGGTCCCGCATCGCGAGGACGTTCTCCACGATCGGCTCGCGGCCCGACGCGTCGCGGAACTCCGCCTCCCGGTCGAACCCGTAGTTCATGAGCTGGATCCGCCGGTCTTCGCTCACGTAAAAGGTCGTCACGTCGAACGGCAGGAGGAGGGGGGTCTCGTCGATCCCGTACTCCCGGGACTCGATCCGTGCGAAGGCCCGGAGCTCCTCGTCCGTCGCGTCCTCGGGGACGGAGAGATAGAGGTCCCGGAAGAACGCCTCCTCCGCTACGGGGAGCCCGCGGAAGGCCGTCAGGGCGTAGTCCTCGACGAGGGCGCCGTCCTGGAAGTTCCGGAGCGTGAACACGGTCGTCATCCCGAGGAGGAACCCCTGGGCCTCGGGCGGGAAGGACGCGGGCACATACGAGGCCATCGCTCGCCCGAGGACGGCCTCCGCCCGTGCGTCGGGGAGGAGGGACGCGAGGCCCGGGTCCGAGAAGGAGGCGAGCCAGGCGGGATGGTACGCGTCGAGCCAGGAGGCCGCCCACGCCTGTGATTCGGGAGGGAAGGCGGACGCGATGAACGACGCGGTCTCGTTGTACGCGGTGTCGTTGTCCCCCGACGCGAGCCAGGCGCCGAGGTGGTACCCCGGCACACCCCAGAAGACGCCCGCGGCGCCCTCCGTGAAGAGGACCTGCCCGCGGACGACCGCGTTGAACTGCTTCGCGAGCTCGAAGGCGTACGCCTCGTAGACCCCGTAGATCGTCGCCTCGGACGGGTCCCGGAGGAACCGGATCGGACGATCGACAGTCAGGTTCCCGCCCACGCGGAGTCCGACCTGGCCGGACTCGTCCTCTTCGAGGGCCGAGGCGAGGACGATCGCGTCATGGAGGTCCGCGACGAACCAGCGGTAGTACTCCGTCGTCGTATCGTTCGCGACGAGGACGATCGTCGCGGAGCTGTTCGCGAGCTGGCCCGGGAACTGCTCCTCGATGATGCCCTGGGCCCGCGCGGACTCCGTGTCCTGCGGGAGGATCGCGGACTGCTCGAAGGAGACGACATCTCCCACGGGCCAGAGTTGGTTCGCGACGATCGCGGCGCCGAAGACGAGGACCCAGAACACGACGAGGGCCTTGTACCGTCTCGTGACGAGCCCCGCGATCCATCGGAAGACCGCGTAGCCCTCCTCGGACGACCGGGTCATCCGCCGCCCTCCCTCCCGTCCCGGCTACAGGACGAGTCGCCCATGGTCGAGGACGAGACGCTTGCCGACCCGCACGGTCGCGGATCCCGTGTGGCCGCTGAGGGCGAAGTCCGTCTTGTTCCGCCCCCCTTCCTCCGCGTTGCTCCCGATCCAGAGGCTGAAGCACCCCGCGACGATGTCGGACTGGAGGAACCCGAGCCGGGCCGAGGGGTTCAGGCCCAAGAGGATCCCGCCGAGGCGGTCCTTGGGCCCTTTCGCCTTGTCCCACATGCCCCGGAGCACCTCCTCGCCGCTCGCGGCGGACCACGAGGCCTGCCCGTCCCGGAACTCCATCCGGAGGCCGGGGAGGAACGTGCCGAGGTACGGTTCTGGCCGGTCGAAGACGATCGTCCCGTCCGCGGAGGCCTCGTCCGGGAGGACCTGGACGTACCCCGGGGGGACGTTCGTCATGAAGTCCCCCGCCTTCAGATCCTCCGCGTCGACGATCCCGTCGTCGAGGGTCGCGCGCCGTCCCTTGAGGGCGAACGTGAGCCGCGTGCCGTTCGGCGCGGTGACCTCGACGTCCGCGGGCTTCGAGAGGAGGGCCTGGAGACGCCGACCGCGCCGCGCGATCGCGCGGAAGTCCGCGGACCCCGCGTCGAGAATCATGGACCGCCAGGCCGCGTGGTCGAGGCCGTAGCTCGCGGCCCTCTCCTGGGTCACATACCCGAGGAGGACCCGCGCGCCCCGGAGCCCGGCCTTCTCCGCGCGACGGTACCACTCCGCGTTGTACGCGGTCGCCGCACCGGACTTCGGGAGGTTCTTCTTGTACCGCGTGATGTCCGCGGGGCCGGGGATGAAGATGTACGCGTCCGCGGCGGAGAGGGCGGACCACTCCGACTTCGAGACCTGGCCCAGCTTCGTCGTCGGCAAGGTCTCGATGGACCGCCAGTACGTCGGCTCGTCCTCGAAGAGCCATAGGGGCCTCGCGCCGGCCGCCCGGATCTCGTAGACGAACGCCCGGGCCACGTCGATCCCGTGGTTCCAGCACTCGACGATCACGTTCTCCTTCGGCCGGATCCGGAGGGACCGGCGGACCACGTTCCGGGCGAGCGCCTCGTATTCCGACATGAAGGACATCCCCGCGGGCCGCGCGTAGTCTGCGGTCCCTTAAATAAATGCGCCCGCGCGCGGGAGAAACGCCTAATCCCCTGAGACCGTTCGGCCCACGAAGCCCCGTGCCCGACGAGCCCCCGGCGCCCCCCGCCCTCGACCTGCGCGAGCGCAGGGTCCTTCAGGTCGTGTGCGACACCCTCGTGCCCCGGGTCCGGGTCGACGCCGACCCGGGCGGGTTCTATGAGCGCACGGCCACGGACCTCGGGGTCGACGAGGACGTCGAGCGGATCGTCCTCGAGTACGTATCCCCCGAACAGCGGGAGGACTTCCGCACCCTCCTGCGGACCTTCGACAGCCGCCTCGTGAACCTCCTCTTCGCGGGCCTTCCGTGCCGGTTCACGGGCCTGCGGGAAGAGCTCCGGGAGCGGTACCTCCTGGGGTGGGCCCACAGCCGCCTCGCCGTCCGGCGCCGCGGATTCCACGCCCTGAAGCGGCTCGTCCTCTTCCTGACCTACGCGAAGGTCCTCGCGAACGGGGCGAACCCGAACTGGCGGGCCATCGGCTACGATCCCCCGCCCGACCGCGACCCGTCCGCGTCGCGCCACCCCTCGGAGCTGCGAATCGACCCCATTCGGCCCGAGCGGGAGCTCGCCCTCTCCGCCGACGTCTGCGTGATCGGGAGCGGGGCCGGTGGGTCCGTCGTCGCCGCGAGACTCGCGGCCGCGGGGCATCGGGTCGTCGTCCTCGAGGCGGGGCCCTACCGTACCGCGGACGACTTCACCCAGCGGGAGGCGGAGGCGTACGACTCCCTCTTCCTGGGGCACGGGGTCCTGACGACGAGGGACCTCGCCATCGGGGTCCTCGCCGGGCAGGCCGCGGGCGGGAGCACGACGATCAACTGGATGACGTGCCTGCGCCCGCCCCCCTGGGCTCTCGAGGAGTGGGAAGCCCTCGCGGGGATGTCGGGCCTCACGTCCCCCGGGTTCCGGGCCCTCGTGGACGAGGTCTGGTCCCGCCTCCACGTGACGACGGAAGAGAGCGACGTGAACCCGTCGAACGACGTCCTCCGGCGAGGGGCCGAGGCCCTCGGGTACCGTCCGGGCGTGGACTTCGAGATCATCCCGCGGAACGCGCGGGGATGCCGAGGCCGCTGCGACTTCTGCTTTTTCGGCTGCGTGTACAACGCGAAGCAGTCGACCCTCGTCACGTACCTCCCGGACGCCCACCGAGCGGGCGCCCAGATCCTCTTCGACACGAGAGCGGACGCGGTCGTCGTGGAGGGCGGCGAGGCGAAGGGCGTGCAGGCGACGTACCGGGCGAGGGGGCGTCAGGTCCCCGTCCACGTGAAGGCCCGGGCTGTCGTCGCCGCGGGGAACGCGATCCAGACCCCGCCCCTCCTCTGGAGATCGGGGATCCGGTTCCCCGGGGTCGGCGTGGGCCTCCGCCTCGACCCGACGACGGCCCTCGTGGGGGAGTTCCCGCGGCCCGTCCGGATGTGGAGAGGGCCCATGCAGACGGTCGTCGTGCGGAAGTTCCAAGACGTGGACGAGGGCCACCATGGCCCCTGGATCGAGGCCGCGCCCGGCCATCCGGGGCTCGGTGCCCTCGCGACCCCGTGGCTCGGCGGGCGAGCCCACAAGGACGCGATGCGCCGCCTCGACCGGACGGCGGCTTCCATCGTCCTCGTCCGGGACGTCGCCGAGGGAGTCGTCGGCACGGACGCGCGGGGCGAGCCGATCCTCGAGTACGGGATGACCGCCCGGGACCGTCGGAATCTCGTCCGCGGCCTCCAGGAGGCGGCCCGGATCCACCGGGCTGCAGGAGCCGTCCGGGTCGGGACCCTCCACCTCCGGGATTGCAGCGCGGGGGACGGGCGGTCCCCGATCCCGGACTCCGAGTTCGACGCGTTCCTCGAGCGGATCGAGCGACTCGGGGCGCGGCCGAACGGGCTCGCCCTCTTCACCGCGCACCCGATGGGATCCGCCCGCGCGGGACGCGACCCACGGAGGTCCGCCGCCCTGCCGACGGGGGAGTGCCACGAGGTGCGGAACCTCTGGATTGGGGACGGCAGCCTCCTCCCGACGGCGCCGGGCGTGAACCCGATGATCACGATCATGGCGCTCGCCGCCCGCACGGCAGGGTTCATCCACGGGCGTCTCCGACAGACGTGAGGCGCGGGCTCCCCGCGGGACGGTGGGTCACTTCGAGGAGAGCCAGAGCCCGGCCCCCCGCGGCGTCCCGCCGCCGCGGAAGCGGTCGAGGGCCAGCGGGCTCGCGTCGATCGTCTTCGACGTCCCGAGGGCGATGAGCTCCGCGAGGATCGTCCCCACGGCGGGGCTGATCATCACCCCGTACCCGGACATCCCGTTCGCGAGGAAGAGCCCTTTCACCTCCCGCACGGGGCCCATGACGGGGAGTTGGTCCGGGGTGAACGTCACGACGCCGGACCAGCCGTTCGCGATCGACGTCTCCGCGAGCTTGGGGACGCGGTGGACGGCGGCCTCGACGGCTTTCGCCTTGAAGCCCCAGTCCGTCTCCGGGTTCGCGAGGTCCCTCGCCGCGGCGTCCTCGACGAGGCCGAGGACGAAGCCGCCGTCGAGCTCCTGCCGGAAGTAGAATCGGCCCGTCACGTCGATGAAGAGGGGGCGGTCTGCGGGGATCTCGGGATGGGGCGTCGTGACGAAGATCTGCCGCTGCCAGAGGTCGACGGGGACCTCGAAGCCGAGAGGGCGGTTCAGCTCGTTGCACCATGGCCCCGCCGCGTTCACGACGACGGGCGCGCGGACGTCCTCCCCCGCGACGCGGACTCCGGCGACCTCCCCGCGCTCCACGAGCACGCGCTCCACGGGGGCGTTCGTCCGGATCCGCGCGCCGAGGCGCTTCGCGGCGGCCGCGTACCCCGCCGCCACGGAATGGGGGTCGCAGAACCCCGCCTCCTCCGTGATCATCCCCGCGGCCATGTCGTCCACCCGGATCTCCGGGAAGACCTCGAGGATCTCCCGCGGATCCACGATCCGCTGGTGGAGGCCGAACCTCGTGCCGATCTCCCGCGCCTTCTCGAGGTACCACACATGCTTCGGGTCGTCCACGGACTCGACGTACCGCCGGGGATGGAAGTCCGCCGTCTCCCCCGTGACCTCGGGGAACCGCCGGAGCTCCTCGTACCCGATCTTCGCCATGGCCACGTTGACGTCCGTCCCGTACGTCGTCTCGACGATCCCGACGCTCCGGCCCGTGGAGCCCGCCGCGAGGTGGGACCGCTCCAGCAGCAGGAGGTCTCTCATGCCGAGCTTCGCGAGGTGGAACGCGACGCTCGTCCCGATCACGCCGCCCCCGATGATCACGACGTCCGCGCGCTCGGCCATGGGTCGAGGACGGCAACGAGGCAAAAGTCAAAAGCCTTCCGAAGCCCGGACGGCTGCGTCAGGTGCGCCCGCGCACGACCTCCGAGGAGGGGATGAGCTCGCCCTGGAAGCTGTCGACCTGCAGGGTCGCGTGGGCGATCCCGAACCGCTCCCGGAGGCGGGCCCGGACCCGGTCCACGATCGCGGCGGAGTCGGCGACCGTCGCCCCGCCGTCCACCGTGATGTGCCCCGTGAGGGCGTGGAGCCCCGAGGTCACGGTCCAGATGTGGAGGTCATGGACCCCGCGGACCCCCGGGACCTCCTGGATCGCGGCCGCGACGTCATGGGGGCGGACCTCCACAGGGGACGCCTCGAGGAGGATCCGGATCCCGTCCCGGACGAGCCTCCCCGCACCGAAGAGGATGAGGCCGACGATGAACACGGCCACGACGAGGTCGAAGACGACCATGCCCGTGGTCTGGATGAGGGCGGCGGCCGCGACGACGCCCGCGGACCCGAGGGTGTCCCCGTACGCATGGAGGAACGCCCCCCGGGCGTTGATGTTCGTACGCGCCCATCCTCGGAGGAGGAGGAGCATGACGAGGTTCGCGGCGAGCCCCGCGAGCCCGAGGAGGAACATGGGCGTCCCTGCGACGTCGGGCGGATCCTGGGACCTCGCGTATGCCTGGGCGAGCAGGAAGGACGCGACCCCGACGAGGAGGACCCCGTTCAGGAGGGCCGCGAGGACCTCCGTGCGGTGGTACCCGAACGACAGGCGGGGCGTGTGGGGCCGCTCGGAGACCCGCAGGGCCCCATAGCTCAGGGCGAGGGCGAACGCGTCCGTCCCGACGTGCCCCGCGTCGCTCAGGAGGGCGAGGGAGCCCGAGATCCAACTCCCGAAGATTTCCAGGACCGCCGCGGAGGCCGCGATCCCGATCGCCGCGAGGAGGCGCCGATGGAGGCTCGTGCGGGGCGCGTGGCCCGGACCTGCCATGCATTCGCAGGTATCCGGCACTGGGCCATCAACCTTCGGCGGGACGTCACACGCGTCCGCTGGGGACGAGGTACCAGTAGACCTTGTTGAGGACCATCTTCCCGAGCCAGTCCTTCAGGCCCAGGGGCGGAGGGACGGGCGGGTGTTCGTAGTCGAAGGACATCGAGATCCCCTTGTGGTACCCCGCGTCGCAGTAGCACATCACGTGCCCGTCGTACCGGGCCGTCGCGGGCTGCCCCGTGAGGTCCGCGGCGATGGACTCCGCGATGACCTTCGCCTGGAAGTGGGCCGCCGCCCCGGACTTCGACACGGGGACGTCCGTGCAGTCGCCCAGGCCGAAGATCTCGGGATGGGCCTTCGTCCGGAGGGTGTGCTTGTCCGTGGGGAGCCAGCCCCCTCGGTCCCCGAGGCCGGAGTCCTCGACGACCTTCGCCCCGCGGTGGGGCGGGATCATGAGGAGCAGGTCGTAGGGGACCGTCTCCCCTTCGATCGAGGTCACCGTCTTCGCGTTCGTGTCGATCGACTCGACGTTGAAGAAGATCGTCGACTGGATGTCGTGCTTCGCGAAGATCTGCTCCACGACGGGGTTCACGGGCTCCAGGGGGAACACCCGGGAGAGGGGGGACAGGAAGTGGATCGCGACCTTGTCGCGGAGCTTCTTCTTCGTGAAGTAGTAGTCGAGCTGGCACGCGGCCTCCGAGGGCGCGGGCGGGCACTTGTACGGCACGCTGGCCACGGTGACGACGATCCGCCCGCCCCGGAACGCCCTGAGGGCCTCCTTGAGCTTGAGCGCTCCCTCGAGGCTATAGAAGTGGTGGGCGGCCTCGGCGTAGCCGGGGAGCTCGTCGGGCACGAGCCGCGCGCCGAGCGCGATGACGAGCCGGTCGTAGTCCAGGGCGATCCCGTCCGCGAGGTGGACCTTCCGCCCCGCGGGATCGATCCGCACGGCCTCGCCGATGACGAGGCGGACCCTCTTCCGGAGGAGCTTCCGCTCGTCCCGTACGAGGGACTTCGGCTTCGTCCGGCCGAACGCGACGTACACGAAGCCCGGCTGGTACACGTGTTTCCCCGTCTTGTCGACGAGGGTCACCTCGGCCTCCTCGGGCCGGAACCGCTTCGCGAGGAGGTTTGCGACGATCGTACCGCCGACCCCGCCGCCGAGGACCACGACCTTCTTCACGGCCATCGCCCCGATTCAGCGCAGCTTCTTCACGACGAATCGCGCGTAGCTCGGCTCCTCGAACACGCCGACGAGCTCGTGCCCGGCCTTCTGGATCCAGAAGGGGATGTCCTTCCGGGACCCCTGGTCCGAGGACCACACCTCGAGAACCTCGCCGACCTTCGCCTGCTTGATCCCGCGGATGAGTTCCATGAGCGGGCCCGGGCAGAACGATCCTCGGGCGTCGAGGACAATCTTCTGTTCCGCAGACACCATGGATGTCGCCCCCTCACAGGAAGAGGGTGATCTCGCCTTCCTTCGCGTTGCTCACGAACTCGCCCACGCCGACGACGTCGTCGACGATCGGGTCGAGGTGCTCCTTCTTCATGCCCATGAGGTCGAGGGTCATCGCGCACGCGTGGACCTTCACGTTCCCCATGCTCTTCGCTTGGAGGAGCATGTCGTACCACGAGGGCACGTTCTTCTCTTTCATGAGCTGCGCGAGCATCGGCGCGAGCTCTGCGTAGTTCACGTCCATCTTCTGGTTCGTCTGGGGCTGGCCCTGGCGGAACGAGTCGAGCCCGTAGAACGTGAGGAAGATCTCCACGTCCATCCCCATCGCGACGGCGCCGGACGCCATGATCGCGGCGGGGTAGAGCTTGTCCACGGTCCCGCTGAAGACCACCATCGAGAGCTTGTTCGGCATGTGGTGCCTCCGAGGGACCCTTCGACGCCGGGTGATTAGGCCCTGCCGAAACGGTTGAACATACCTGCATATGCGAATATTCGCGAGGGCGCAAGTACTGCCACGCTCCTGTTCGCACACGATGGACGCGACAGACGAGTCCTTCTACGAGATCAAAGCGAGGATCATCGCGGTCCTCGCGAACCCCAAGCGGCTCGAGATCATCGACCTCCTGAACCACGGGGAGCGGACCGTCTCCGACCTCGCGACGTCCCTCGGGATCGCCCAGGCGGCGACGTCCCAACACCTTGCGGTCATGCGCAAGGCGGGCGTCGTGGAGACCCGCAAGGACGGCAACTTCGTCTTCTACCGGCTCGCGGATCCCAAGATTGCCGACGCGTGCGGGGTGATGAGCCGCGCGGTCGTGGACCTCCTCGTGAACCAGCAGGAGAAGCTGCGGCCCGTCCTCGCGGTCGCGCGGGGCGGGGAGGCCGAGGAGTGACGGGGGTGGGACGATCGTGAGGCCGATGAGCAAGGGCCGGGAGTCGGGCGGAAGGATGCCCGAGGCAATCGAGGAGACGTACCGCGAGATGGAGCGGATCATCGACTCCCTCGTGGAGTGCTACGCAATCCCCCACACGCGGATGTGCATGCGCTGGACGAAACCGCCCCGGGAAGACTACCGGGAGGAGGTCGTCGCCTGGCTCGAGGATTACGCGAAGTCCTTCCACCGGTTGCCGAAGAAGGCGCTCCCGGGCCGGCCCGACCTGCCGACGTTCGCGCGGGCTCGGCTAGATACGGAGGTCGCGCGGATCCTCGGGGGCCGGAGTCCCGCGGTCGAGGCGAGCTACGCGGCCCTTTTCGGGTAGACCTCAATCCTCGATGAGCCAGTACTCATTCCCGTCGGGGTCCGCGAACATCGCGTAGGTGCCCCAATCCTCCGTCGAGGTGGCGTGGGTGAACTTCACGCCCTTCTTCTCGAACTCCTTCTGGACCCGGGCCACGTTCTTCGTCGTGAAGGAGATCCCCGTGTTGCCGGGTTCGAGGTCGTAGAACTCGTCGCAGAGATGGATCACGACGTCGGATCCCTTGGGCGCGACGGTGACCCAGTGCCCGTGCTCGTCCCGGACCTCGAACCCGAGCTTCTCCTCGTACCAGCGGGAGGCTTTCGCGCGGTCCTTCACGATGACGGCGACCGAGGACAGCTGCATGGCTGCGCGCGAAGGCCGGGGACGGGATAAAGCCTCGCGGGGGTCGAAGGGAGGCGAGTTCAAGCCTTTATCCCGGGGCGTCCATCGCCGCCGCATGGAGTCCCCGCGCCTCGCCCTCGCCCGCCGGGTCGCGGCCGAACTCGAGGGACGCTTCGGACGGGACCTCCTCGCCGCGGGGGTCATGGGGTCGGTCGCCCGCGGGACGGACCGGCGCCACTCCGACGTCGACCTCGTCCTCCTCGTCCGCCGGCGCGTCGCGTGCCCCCAGTTCCAAATGCGGGAGGGCTCCCTCGTCACGTTCCTCCAAGAAACAAGGGAGGAGGCGTGGGGGGAGGTCCGCGGGGCGCACCTCGGTCTCCCCGAGGCCCTCGGAGGCTGGCGTTCGATGCGTCCCCTCCACGACCCTGACGGGCTCCTTCGCCGGCTGACCGCCCGGGCCCGGAGGCCTCCCGCCTCCCAGTTCCGAGGGGCCGCCCGCGTGGAGCTCCTCGGGGCGTTCGAGGACCTGGGGAAGATCCGCAACGCGGTCGACGCAGGGGACCCCGGGGCCGCGAGGGAGTTCGCAATCTGGTACACGGGCGGGGCGGCGCTCGCCCTCCTGGACCTTAGACGCCGTGTCCCGGCCTCGGATGCGACGATCTTCATTGGGCTCGCGCGTCTGGGCCGTCTCGGCGAGGATCTGGTCCGCCTACGATACGGACCCTTGTCCGTCTCCGAGACGTCCGGCCTGGCGGAGCGGACGTGGGCGGGGCTGCTCCGGGAGGCCCGCCGCCAGGGCATCCCCGTCCGCGGCCTGGACGGGCGCGGCAGTCCGCCCGAAAGCTTTAGGGGCGGGGGCCCATCCCGCGGCCCGCGAGGGGTTCTCCATCGGTTGGTTCGAGATCGGGACGTTCCTCCTGGGGCTCGACACGGCGGACGACGTCGCGTACCTCGTCCTCCTCTTCGTCTACGCGGTCCTCGCGGCCGTCGCCCTGCCCCTTCCCGTGGAAGCCCTCCTCCCGTTCCACAACGACATCGACCCCCTCGTGAAGGCGGCCGTCGTGGGCGCGGGGAAGGGGATCGGCGCGATCGTCGTGTTCCTCGTGGGCCACAAGGTGAACCCGTGGCTCGAACGGTGGATGTCTCGTAGGCCCACATGGCGGCGGTTCCTCAAGGCCCTCGAGGCCTTCGTCCGGAAGACGGGATGGATCGGCCTCCTCGTCCTCCTCTCGATCCCGTTCATGAGCGACACCGCCGTGAACTACTTCTACGCCCTGCTCAACGAGGATGGCAAGGCGGTGCCCCGCACGCATTTCGTCCTCTCGAACGTCATCGGCGGGATCGTGCGGACCCTCGTGATCCTGTGGCTCATCCCGGTCCTTTGGCCCGGGTGAGCGCGCCCGCGGTCAGCCGAACGGTGCGCCCCGCTTGGAGGCCTTCGCGTAGGCCTCGAGGAACCCCTCCGTGACGTCCCGCGCCGTGATGATCCCTTCCACGTCGTCGAGGCGCGTCACGACGAGCCGCCGGACGTTCCGGTCGACCATGAGCCGCGCGGCGGCCCGCAGGGTCGCGAGGGGGCTCACGGTCACCACGGGGGACGACATGGCCTCCCGGACGAGGACCTTCTTCGGGTTCTTCTCCTTCGCGGTGACCTTCCAGAGGATGTCCCGCTCCGTAAGGAGCCCGATGGGCGCGCCGTGCTCCACGACGACGAGGCCGCCGATCCGCTTCTGGGCCATCTTCCTCGCGGCCTCGAGGACCGTCCGGTCCGGGTCGATGACGATGACGTCCCGGGTCATCATGTCGCGCACGAAGGGCAAGAGATCCCCCGCCGGGGATACCTGCTGCGGGTCTTGAAGGCTTCCGCCTTGCTGTACGGAACGGCGCCGGGGCGGGTCAGTACCCGAGGAATCGTTCGGCTCGGATCCGGTCCTTCGGCACGCCCGCGGCCGCCGTCGCGGCAGCCATCCCGTCGACGAATCCCGGGGGGCCCACCACGAGGACGTCCGTCGAGGAAGGCCTCGCGAGGAGAGACCCGAGCCATGCCGCGTCGATCCGGCCCACGCGGCCGCCCCAGGAGGACCCTCCGGCGAGTGGACGGGTGACCGTCCGCTCGAGGCGGAGCCATGGGGCCGTCCGGGCCCAGCCGTCGAGCTCCGCGCGGAAGGGGATCGCCTCGGGCGTCCGGTCCGAGGTCACGAGGGTGACGCGACGGCCTCCGCCCCCGCGGAGGAGGTCCTCGAGCATGGAGCGGAACGGGGTGACGCCGACGCCCCCGGCGAGCATGAGGACGGGGCCGTCCCCGTCTGGGAGGACGAACCGCCCGAAGGGATCCTTCGCCGGGATCCGCGCTCCTGGCGTGAGGGCCGCGAGGGCCCGCTTGAACGGGCTCGCGGGCCGCATCCGCGTCGCGACGAGGACTGAAACCGCGCGGGGGCTGTTCGCCATCGTGAAGGAACGGGAGCCGCGGCGCGGGTCTTCCGGGACGTCGAGCTTCACGAGGAGGTACTGCCCGGGGAGGACACCCACGGGCCCGTCCGGACGGAAGACGAACGTCCGGGTGTCGAGGGCCTCCTCGCGGGAGCCCTCCAAGCCGAGGGTGACGTCCGCCATGGGCGCCTCAGAGGTCGACCCAGACGTAGCCGCCCTCGACCTTCACGGGGAAGGAGGGGATGTCCCGGACCCAGTCCGTGTCGGGGCTCGCCTCCCCCGACTCCAGGCGGAAGCGGCCCTCGTGCCACGGGCACACGAGCTCGTCCCCCTCGATCGTCCCCTCCCCGAGGGGCCCACCCTCGTGGGGACACACCCCGTCGAGGGCGTAGAACGTCCCCCCTCGGTTCAGGATCGCAATCAGCCGGTCGTTCACCGTCGCGCTCGCGACGCCCCCCTCCGGGACGTCGGCGGTCGGGATCGCCTTCGTGAAGGCCTTGGCCCCGCCTACGCGTCCGTCCCTCAAATCCGTGCGCCCGGATTCGGCCGGGAGGACGCGCGGATGCGAATAGGTTTTCCCACAAAGAATATTACGGCGTAATAAATAGTCGCAGGCGGTGGTCACACCATGATCGGTTACGCACATCCGGAGGTCCTCGTGGACACGAGCTGGGTGAAAGGGAACATCGGGAACCAGAACGTGCGGATCCTTGAGGTCGACTACGATCCGACGGCAAACTACAACCTCGGGCACATCCCGACCGCGGGGCTCATCGACTGGAAGAAGGACATCAACGACCCCGTGACGCGGGACATCCTGACGAAGGAGGGGCTCGAACGGCTCCTCGGACGCCTCGGCGTGACGAACGAGAAGCTCCTCGTCCTCTACGGGGACTTCAACAACTGGTTCGCAGCCTTCGCGTTCTGGGTGTTCAAGTACCATGGCGTGGAGAAGATCGTCCTCCTGAACGGCGGCCGGAAGAAGTGGATCGAAGAGGACCTGCCCCTCACGAAGGACGTCCCCGAGTTCGAGTCCGCGACGTTCAAGGCGAGGGGGCCTGACGAGAGCTTGCGAGTCTACCTGCCGTACGTCCGGGAGGTCCTCCGCCAGTCGGACAAGGTCCTCGTGGACGTACGAGGCCCCAAGGAATTCACAGGAGAGATCACGGCGCCGCCGGAGTACCCGACGGAGCACGCCCAGCGGGGCGGGCACATCCCGGGCGCGAAGAACATCCCATGGGGCCAGGCTGTGAGGGACGACGGGACGTTCAAGCCGGCGGACGAGTTGCGCTCCCTCTACGAGTCCAAGGGGGTCACCCCGGACAAGGAGGTCATCACGTACTGCCGGATCGGGGAGCGGTCCTCCCACACGTGGTTCGTCCTCAAGTACCTCCTCGGCTACCCGAACGTGAAGAACTACGACGGGTCCTGGACGGAGTGGGGGAACCTCGTGCGGAGCCCTATCGAGAAATGATCCCCGCCGGGGCGAAACGGTTTAGGTCGTGGGGCGCGTACCCGCGGCGATGCGAGCCATTCGCTTCGAACGGGAGGGGGGACCTAGGACCGTCCAGGTCCCGGATCCCGCCCCGGGTCCCGACGAGGTCCTCGTCCGCGTCCTCGCCTCGGGCGTGTGCCGGACGGACCTCCACATCCTCGACGCGATTGCGGCGGGCCGCCGTCCGCCCATCGTCCCGGGGCACGAGATCGCGGGGCGCGTGGCGAAGATCGGCTCCGACGTCTACACGGTCGCCGTCGGGGACGCCGTCGGGGTGCACTTCGAGCAGCCCTGCGGCGCCTGCCGGCACTGCCGACGGAAGCGCACGAACCTCTGCCGCTCGGGCCACACGTTGGGATTCGACGCTCCCGGAGGCTATGCGGAGTACGTGACGGCCAAGCAGTCGACCCTCCTCGTCCTCCCGCCGTCCCTCGAGCCGGTCCTCGCAGCCCCTCTCGCGTGCAGCGGGGCGACCGCCTACCACGCGATCATGACCGTCGGCCGGGCCGAGGAGGGGGACGTCGTGGTCGTCCTCGGCGCGGGCGGGGTCGGCCTGTCCGCGGTCCAGGTGGCCCGGGCCCAGCAGGCGCGGGTCCTCGCGATCGACGTGCGCGAGGCCGCAAGGACGGCCGCGCGGGGGGCGGGTGCCGAAGCGTCGTGCGCTCCCGAGGAGACGGACGCCGCCCTGCGCGCCCTCGCGGGGGATAACGGGGCGGACCTCGTCGTCGACTTCGTCGGGAGCGCGCGCACCCTCGCCTTGGGGAAGTCGATCCTGGGGGACGGCGGCCGCCTCGTCGCGGTCGCGGAAGGGGAGGGGACGGACGAAGGGATCCCCGTGACCGGCGCGGATCTCGTCGAGGGCGGGAAGGCCCTCCTGGGATCGTACTCCTCGACGATGGCCGACTTCGCGCGCGCAATCGGCCTCGCGGAAGCCGGACTCCTGCGGCCCGTGGTCACCCGCCGGGCGAGGCTCGCAGAGGCCTCGGATGTGCTGCGGGACCTCCGCGCGGGGACGTTCGTCGGCCGGGCCGTCCTCGAGCCGGGCCCGCCCTGAGGCCCTCGGAGCGCGCTCAAGGGACCTTCCGAACGAGGAAATGAAACAGGTTCCCCTCCCGCCGGGAGTCCACGACGGGGTGGCCCGTGCGCTCGGACCAGTTCGCCATCTCTGCGGGGGCCGTCCAGTCGTCGGACACGATGTGGACGACTTCCTCCGCGGGAATCCGTCCGACGAGCTCGTCGAGCTTCACGAGGACCGCCGCGCACTCCGTGCCGATCTCGAACATCTCGTGATCCGGGAACGCGGCGAAGCAGCGGACCCGGAGCGCGGCGATCTGGCCGCGAAGGAGGTCCGCGGCCTCGGTCGCCGGGAGCAGATCGGCCCGCTCAGCCGGGAGGCGCGACGGCCGCAGGCGCACGAGCCAGCCTTCCCCGTAGGGGTCCTCCGAGCAGGCCTTCGGGCGCACGAGGACCGCCCCATTCGTCGCCTCGACGACCCCGGACACGGGGGCGCGCACGGGACCGAAATACTTCCCGCTTTCCAAGGTCGCGACCGCGCGACCCTGCTCGAGGCCGGCGCCCACAGGTTTCGGCCTAATGGAAGTGAGGCGGCCGGCCAAGGCGGCAAGGATGCTCGTGATCCCGACCGTCACGAGGCCCGACGTCTCGACCCGCGCCCATGAGAGGCCTTCCCGGTCGTAGAGGACGTCCTCCGGGAACGCGCAGCCTTCGAGGTCCACGGTCTCCCTCAGATGGGGGCGAGGTTCCTGAACCTATGCCTCCCGGACCCCCTTCACGAGACCGTACGACATCGATTTCGGAAAGCCTAATGGGCACCGTAGGCCATCGGGCCTCGAACGATGGCCCTCCTCGACCAGTTCCGGTTCGAGGCGCTCCCCGCGAAATGGCAGGTCGCGGGACGCGACTGGCAGGAGAGGTACTTCCCGGAGATGGGGGAGGTCCTGGATCCGGCCCGATGGTCCCGGCACTATCCTGGGACGTCGCCCACCCGCCTCGAGGTCATCCTCGCGAGACCGGACGGGTTCGCGGGGTTCGCGACGAAGGTCGTCGGGGCGAGCCGTGAGACCGGGGACCTCTCAAACCGAGTGTGGAGCGCGGACCGTCTCCCCGACGCGCGCTTCATGACGGCCCTCAAGATCATCCGGGCCCAGGCGTCCACGGAGCTCGCCTCGATCCAGCAGCACCGAATGGTGTACGAGCAACTCGACTCTGGCTCCCTCTCAGGGGCTGACCGGGAGATCGTCGAGGGGATGCACGACACGGACCCCACGGGCCGCCGCCTGGAGCGGCTCTCCTTCTCCAAGAAGCGGGTGTGCGTCGAGGAGCTCCGGCACCACATGCAGATGGCCGGCGTCCTGACCCTCGACCCGACGTTCGACCGCCCGCGCTGGGGCCGCCGCTGGGCCACGGAGACCCTCGAGGAGCTCTTCGCGATGCGGCCCGGAGAGCACGTCCTCGATGCGTTCAACATCGAGTTCAGAAGCCTCATGGACTCCGCCGTCTTCATGAGCCTGATCGACCGGGTGGGGAAGTACCAGCTCGAGATGCAGCACCACTTCCTCTACGGGCCCATGGCCGTCTCGATGCCCTGGATGCGGTGGCTCGAGGAGTCGTACCACCTGGCCGCGGGGGAGACCCTGATGAAATCGATCGCGGCGTCGATCACCTTGGATGGCGGGAACGTCGCGATTGAGAGCCTCCAGGAGACGGTGAACATGTGGTACCCCCGGGGCCTCGAGATGTTCGGGTCCGAGCTCGGGGGAGGCCTCGTGAAGGGCGTGTTCAAGACCCTCACGAACGGGGAGGCGCAGGCCCTCTACATCGAGGAGGTCCGGGGCAAGCTCCGGGACGTGAATCTCGCGATCGTCCAAGCGCGGGGACGCTGCGGGCGAGAGGAGGCGGAACGGGACCTGGCCCGGATCGAGGGGACCGGCGAAAGGGTCCACGGCCTCGGGGTCGAGGACCTCCTGTATCTCCCGGACCGGCGGTTCTTTCGGATCCGCGGTCTCGCGGAGTACGGCGGGTACCGCCTCCCGGGATCCGACGCCGCAGGTGTCGGCTACGTCTACCTCCCGTACGACGCACACGGACGCCTCCTCGTCCGCGGGGGACGTCCAATCGACCGGGCCGGGTATGCCGAGTACCTCGCGACGGTCCTCCCCTCCCGCTACATGTCGGGCCGCCACTGGGCGTTCGTCCGGAGCGAGTTCCTCTTCAACGACGCGTGGGGGGACCCGGAGGACGTCCCCGGCTGAGGCAGGGCACCCCGCGGAGCCCGCGCGTCGTCCGCGGGCCGGCAATCAGGCCGAAAAGTCTATGCTTTCACAGGGGTCCGGGCGACCTCGATCATGAAGGCCGCCGTGCTCGGCGCCGGGGGGCTCGGGAGGACGATCGCCCTCGAGCTCTCTGCGGACCGGCGGGTCAGCGAGATCGTCCTCATGGACCGGCGGGGAGACCGCTCCCGGGCCCTCCAGTCCATCGGTCGCACGGTCCCGATCTCGGCCCTCCAGGCCGACGTCACGGACGGGGCGACCGTGCGTCGCGCCCTGCAGGGCGTCGACGTCGCGGTCAACGCCACCCTTCCAGAGTTCAACCTGCAGATCATGAAGGCGTGCCTCGAGGTCGGTTGCGGGTACGTCGACACGTCGGCCGCGAGTCCGATCATGCCGGGGGAAAAGCTCGGGATCCACGACCAGCTCGCCCTCGACGACGCCTGGCGGTCCCGCGGTCTCACGGCCATTGTCGGCATGGGATCCGACCCCGGCGTCTCGAACGTGATGGCCCGGATGGCGGCGGACCGGCTCGCGAGAATCGATACAATCCGCATCCGATGGGCCACGAGCGGCACGGGCGTCGAGGGATTCCCCCTCTACTCCCGAGAGATCTTCCTCCGGGACGCCCTCTCGCCTCCCGTCGTCTGGGACGGGAAGCAGGTCGTGGAGCATCCGCCCGCGAGCGGGGTCGAGGACTTCGAGTTCCCCCCGCCCATCGGGACGAGGAAGGTCCACCTGTTCCGCCACGAGGAGGTGACGACCCTTCCCCTGCGCCTGGGGAAACCCGTCGGATGGGTGGACTACAAGCACGCGATCGACCTGAACCTCGTCCGGGCGATCACGGAGCTGAACGCCCTCGGGCTCCTCGGGCCCGACCGCCACGTGAAGCTGGGCGATCGCGTCGTCACCTTTCGGGACGCGTTCCTTGCGGCCTTCCCCGAGCCGTCGACTCTCATCGGGCCCCTCACCGGGACCCTCGCGATCGTCGTCGAGATCGGAGGGGCGAGGGAGGACGGCACGCCGGCGAAGGTCCGCGTCTGGACGCTGATGGACCACAAGGAGGCGAATCGCCGCCGCGGGACGACCGCGGAGTACTTCCTCACGGCCGCCGCAGCCGCCTCGGCCATGGTCCTCATCGGAGAGAAGAGGGTCCCGCGCCCCGGGGTCCTGAGCCCCGAGGAGCTGGCTCCCGATCTGATTCGGCCCGAGCTCGAATCGCGCGGCCTCCGCTTCGAGGTCGCAGAGCTCCCTCCTTGAGGGGGCCCGCGAACGGCCCGGGCCCCGGAGCAGAGCTTAACTCCCTCCGCGGCTTCCCCGCGCCGAGGCCTGCCGATGATCGCCCCCGCCTCGCGACTGGAAGCCGAGATTTTCGAGCTTTGGAAGGAGATCCGACCCGACGACGCCTACATCGCGGGCATCGACGAGGCGGCAGGGAAGTCCTTCGTGCCGACGGAAGCGAACGTCCGCCGCGCCCTAGCCCGGATCAAGGCACTCATGAAGCGTGCGACGAAGGAGGACGACGTGACGGCGAAGAAATTCCTCGCGGGCCTCGAGGCGCGAATCGCGCTCGCGGAACCCGGGCAATGGCCCGAGGGCATCCTCGAGAGCTTCTTCTTCGTCATGCTGAAGTCGGGGGTCCGCGACGACCTCATGACGTCGATCGCAGCCGCGGGCCGGCGGACCCTCGACGCGGTCCGGAAGAGGTCCGCCCGTCGTCGCACGCCGACGGGCCAGCGGATCCTCGCCCTCCTCGCGGGCCACGGGCTCCTCGACGTGATCGCCACCGTCAAGGCGGAGGCCAAGGAGTCCTCCACGAAGGAGGAGCTCACGAAGCTCCGGAGGGCGGTCGACCGGTACCTCCGTGCGTTCGAGGTCCGCGGGTTCCGTCCCGAGGGGACGTTCGAGGAGACGTACGAGCTCCTGAAGAAGATCGGGGCGGACCTGGGCCGCTCCCGCATCTACGCGAAGGCGCTCCGGGGCCTCTGGGACTACGAGGAGACCCCCGCGCAGGTGGAGGCCACGGGACTCCGGATGGTACGACGGGAGCTCCCGAGATTCCGCGAGATCGTCGCAGCCTTCGCGAGGGACCTCGGGTGCGAGCCCCAAGCGGAGGCCGTCGAAAACAAGCTCAAGGAGATCCGAGGGCTCCGGAAGGACCAGATCCTCCCTTACATCCTGGGCCTCCGCGAGGTTGCGGAGAAGGTCGCCCACAAGCACCTCATCGACATCAATCCGAAGTATTCGACCCTCGTCGTGGAGACCCCGCCCTACCTCGCGAACCTCATCCCCTCGGGCGCGGCCTACTCCCTGGACTCCCTGACGGACCGCTCCCGCGAGGTGTTCCTGGCCACGACGGACGAGCGGAGCCAGCCGAAGCCGGGTCCCGCGGAGATCCTCAACCTTCTCGTCCACGAGGAGTACGGCCACTGCGTCCACGGCTCGAACGCGACCCACGCGTACCGCGCGCAGCCCCGGCTCCTCGACGTCCTCAACTCGCCGGCCGGGTGCACCTCGGAGGGACTCGCCTTCCAGCTCGAGCTGGACTTCGTGCCGATCTTGCGGGGGATCGCCGAGGGGAGACTCGCAGGCCCCGAGGAGTCGGCGTTCGCGGCCTACCTGGAGCCCTGGGGAGGCATACGTACGATGGCCCGTGAATACGAGTTCTACACGTATCTCTGGCGACAAGTAAGGTTCCTCCGGGTCATCGGCGACGCGAGGATCAACTCCGGGAAGCAGGGCCTCGTGGACTTCATCGACTGGGCCTACCGCGCGACGGGGCTCCAGAAGGCGACCGTATACTACCAGCTCTTCCCCGCCCATCAGGTCCTGGGCCCCGGGTACGCGACGACGTACGCGATCATCGGGGAGCGCATCCGTGCGATCCAGGGGAAGGCGCGGCGGCGAGGGAAGGCCCTCCGGGATTTCAACGGGTACGCGGCGTCCATCGGATGGCCCGCGAAGTCCATCTTCGAGGCGAAGCTCGAGGCCTGGGCCCGCGCGCGTTGATACGCCCTAGGCCGATCCGCTCGGCCAGGCACCGCCGGATGTCGAGGCTCAGGTTCTCCATAGGCGCGCAGTTCCCCCGATCGAAGGCCCGCGAGCCCATCCCCTGCTGGGCCCGCTCGCACACGGACCAGTCCTTGCGATTGATAAGGTCCCGGAAGTCTACCGCGTCCGACGGGTCGAACGTCGGCTTCACAATTTCGTCCGGGTGAAACAGGGAGTCGACGACCACCCGCGTGCGGTCGGGGGCCTGCGGCCAGAGAAGGAAGGCTGCCGCACGGTCCGCGGAGAGGCTCAGGAACAGGTTCGGATCGAGGAGTAACGGCCGGGGAGGGATTCTTCGAGGCGCAGCGGGCCCTCCCCCGCCGCGGATCCCGTCTTCGGCAGGCCCTCCATCAGGTCTCCTCCCCGCAGGGAATGCCTCCCCGAGTCGTAACGTTTTTTGGGTCCGCCGAAACCGGAGTTGAGAGCCACGGGAGGCGTGACCGGCCATGGGCCGAATTCGTCAACATACGCCCCGCTCGCCTTGCCGTGCTCCGAGGGCGACGATGATCGCGGAGATCGAGGGCCTCTACACGAGGGCGGTCGAGCGGGCGCTGGCGAGCACGGTGAATGTCGCGACGACGGCAGGGCCGTTCGGGTCGCCCTTCGGACCCCATCCTCGCCGGGGCCACGGGTCCGGCGTCGTCCTCGACCCCGAGGGGCACATCCTGACGAGCGAGCATGTCGTCGCGGGCGCAGCCAAGGTCGTCGTCACGCGCGGGGACGGCCGGGTGTTCGCAGGGACCGTCCTCGGGGCCGATGAGGGGTCGGATGTCGCCGTCGTGCGGATTGAGGCGTCGGACCTGACGCCCGCGGCGTTCGGCGATTCGGACGGACTCCGGATCGGACAACCCGTGCTGGCGATCGGGAATCCCCTCGGCCTCTCCGGGGGCCCCTCCGTGACGTCGGGGGTCGTGAGCTCCCTGCGCCGGAGCGTGGACGGCCCCAACGGGGACCGCCTACGGATGATCCAGACGGACGCCGCCGTGAATCCCGGGAACAGCGGGGGCCCCCTCGTGGACCTCCAGGGGCGCGTCGTGGGGATCCTCGCGGCCACGATCCCCCATGCGGAGGGCATCGGCTTCGCGATCCCGATCAACGCCGCCCTTGAGGCCGCAAGGCAGATCGTCCGGGTCGGCCGGGTCGAACGCCCATGGCTCGGGATCGTCGGGCACACGGTGGATCGGCGCGTCGCCCAGTTCTACGGGCTCCCCCCGAGCCGCGGGGTCTTCGTCGTCGAGGCGACCCCCGGCGGTCCCGCGGAGACCGCGGGGATCCACGTGGGGGACATCCTCACGGGCTTCGACGCCCGACCCCTGCACTCCCTCGGCGACCTTCTCGAGACCCTCGCGGACAAGCGGCCCGGGGATCCGGTCGATCTGGAACGGGACCGACGCGGGACGCGCGACCGGGTGCGCGTCTCCCTGGGAATTCGGCCGTTCTAGGGCCATGGGAAAAGAGATTTCCGAGAGCGACGTATGGGAGGGGCCATGGCCGGGCCCCGGACCGTCGTCCTGATCCCGGAGAGCACCCGGAAGCGTCCGGGCGGGGTCCGGATAGCGGGCGACCGGGACGTAGCCCGGGCCCTCCCCGCGGCGGCCCGGGCGGATCTCGAAGGGCTGCGAGCGGAGGTCCGAAGGGTTTCGGGGACGGGGATCGCGTGGAACGAACTCCTTCCCGCGTGCGAGCGCTTCGACGGGAACATGTACCGCCACATCCCCGAGGAGGTGTGGGAATCCCGCGATCAAGGGGTCGAGGTCCTCATCGCCTCCGGGCTCCTCGGCCTCGTCGCATCCCGAGATCCCGTGCCGCGGTACGACCACTCGATGGCCGAGTCGACCCCGCCCTTCGGGAAACTGAACCGCTGGTGGCACTCCCGAGGGCTCCCGCGGATCCTGGGGGCGTACCTCGAGGCGATCCGGCCCGCCCTCGTCGTGGACCTCCTGTCCCTCGAATACCGGGAGGCCGTCACAGGGTACGAGGGTGACCTAGCAGGGATCGAGGTGCGGCGGATCGACTTCCCCGGCCTCGGGCGGGCGAGCCAGCCGCGCCGGGGCGAGGCCGTCGCGCGGATCCTCCGGACGGGGAAGGCCTGACGGGGCCGAGGGTCCGGGATTCTGGGATAGGCTTGTGACCTTGACATGATTTCGCACGGGCGAGGTGGGGACGCGATGGCCCATATCCGGGACGACGGAGTGTTCGACGCGCCGTTGCAGACGATCTGGGAGTGCCTGCAGAGCCCGCAGGATCACACGCACGGGGCTTTCGCGGTCTCGAAGGTCCTCGACCAGAAGGGGAACGCCCTCGTCATGGAGGTCAACGTGCGGGACCCCCCCTCCGGGACCTCCCGGAGGGAGACCGTGCGGATGATGATGGACCCTCCCCGCGGCTTCGATGTCGAGTACCTCGAGGGTCCGTCGAAGGGAACGCGACACCGGCACACGTACACGCCTCTGGGCGACAAGACGCGCGTGGAGGTCGAAGGGGACTTCCGGATGCACGGGAGGGACGACTCCGAGATCCGGAAGTCCGTCCTCGCCTACTTCGACGAGGTCTTCCACGAGGACAACGCGGCCCTCCAGCGATTCAAGTGAGGGCCGTCAGGTTCGGTCAGCGCGGTCGCTTCAGCGGCGGCTCGGTGCGGACGGGGCCTCCCGGCGGATCCCCCAGGCTCCGAGGTTCCAGTAGATGGACAGGCCGATGTAGACGAGGAACAGGAAGCCGACCACGGCGACCTCGATCGCGAGGACCTGGGAGCCCGTCAGGGCACGGCTCGCGTAGAACGTGAGGAGGTACGCGAAGACGAGGGTCGCGACGGCGGAGAAGGCCTCGGAGAGGCCGCGGGACTTCCGCCGCTCGAGGGCGAGACGCAGGCCCGCTGTCACGAGCCCGCCGAGGCCCGCGAGGGCGAAGAACAGGACCGCGCTCTGGATGAGGGTCTCCGGGGGGCGGAGCAGGGCGCCACGGGTCAGGAGCGGCTCGAAGAACGCGCGCATGTCGCCGACGATGCCAGGGTTCACGGCCCACGTGACCCCGAGGATCAGGAGGAGAAACGCGAAGGAGATGAAACCGATTGGGTCGGGCCGCGGCGGCGGTGGTGGGGGAGGCGGGGCCGCAGGGGCCGCCGGCGGGGGCGGCATGGCCGTGCCGGGCATGGGCAGGCCGCACGACATGCAGAACTTCGCCCCTTCCCGGTTCTCCACCCCGCACTTCGGACAGGTCGCCATGGAAACCCGCTCCTGGAGAGAGTTTCCCGACCTGTACTTAGAACCTTCGGTTGTCCCGTGCTGGAGACGCCCGGGTCCCGCCCGCGGTCCGCCCATCCTCGGACTCGTACGGACGCAAGGCTTATCCCGGAGACGAGGTACGGCCCCGAGGACGAGGCTCCCGCACCCCAGGCGACTCCCATGCCATCCGACCCCGACCGCTTCGTCCGCATCGAGCGCGTGACGAAGGGCTACGGGACCCTCCGGGCCCTCGACGACGTCTCCTTCTCGATCGACGAGGGGGAGATCTTCGGGTACATCGGCCCGAACGGCGCGGGGAAGACGACGACGATCAAGATCCTCGTCGGGATCCTCCGGAGCTTCGAGGGGACAGCCCTCGTGGACGGCCACGATGTACGACGGGAGCTCCCCGCGGTCCAGCGTCTCCTCGGATACCTCCCCCAGGAGGCCGCGTTCCAGGAGTGGCGGACCGTCGACCATGCCCTGACGACGTTCGGGCGGCTCAGCGGGTTGTCCCGCGCGGACCTCGAGCGCCGGAAGAAGGAGGTCCTCGGGCTCCTCGGGATCCCCGAGGTCCAGCACCGGAGGATCGTCCAGCTCTCCGGGGGCACGGCCCAGAAGGTCGGCATGGCCCAGGCGATCCTCCACGGTCCGCGCCTCCTCGTCCTCGACGAGCCCATGGCGGGCCTCGACCCAGCCAGCCGCTTCCAGTTCAAGGAGGTGTTCCGCGCCCTGGCCCGGGACGGGACGACGATCTTCTTCTCGTCCCACATCCTGAGCGACGTGCAGGACGTCGCCACGCGGGTCGGGATCCTGAACCGGGGCCGCGCGGTCCACGTCGGCACGCTCGAGGAGCTCAAGGCGCGCCTCCAGGTGGGTCGGAGCGTGGAGATCGTCCTCGCCCATGACTCCGGTCGGCGCCCGGACTTCGCCGCTCGTGCGGACGTCCTCGGGGTGGACCGGTTCGCAGAGAACCATCTCGTCGTCCGGCTGCGGCCCGACGCGGACGTCGACGCGGCCATCGACGGGTTCGTCCGCGACCTCCTGGCCTCGGGCTGCCGCATCCGGAGCATCAGCCCCGTGAGCCCGAACCTCGAGGAACTGTACGTGCGCTTCGTCGCGGGGGATCGCCCATGAGCCTCCCCCTCCTCTTCGAGGACGAGCTCCGCGGGTTCTACAGGTCGAAGGTCATGACCGTCCTCTGGATCGGCCTGCCGGCCCTCGCGGGCTTTCTCTACTACCTGTCCCCCGACACGGCCGGGATCCCCTTCGCGGCCTTCGCCGGGCTGATCGTCTCGAGCATCGGGGGCGTCCTCGCGTCCGTCATGCTCACGACGTCGATCCTCAACGAGCGCTCCCGGCACGTGTACGACCTCTTCGTCGTCCGCCCCGTCCGGCGGATGGACATCCTCCTCGCGAAGTTCCTCGCCGTGTACGGGTGCGTCGTCCTCGCGGGCGCCCTGGCCCTCGCCCTCGGGATCGGGATCGACTACGGCCTCCGGGGAACCCCGCCCGCGGTCGGACCGACCCTGAGCTTCCTCGGGATCATGCTCGGGATGCTCGCCGTCTCCTGCTCCGCGGGCGTGCTCATCGGGGTCGCAGCGCCGAGCGTCCTCGTCGGCGTGATCCTCGTAGTCTACGGGGGGAACCAGCTCTCCGCCGTCGTCATCCTGCCCGTCCTCACCCTGTCGAGCGAGCCGTGGTTCCCCCTCCTCCCGGGAGCGGGAATCTCCGCGGCCCTCCTCGCCCTCGCGGTCGTCCTGTTCGACCGGAAGGCTCTCTGACCCGTGCGGGAGGCGTCGGCCGACGACGAACGGATTCGACAAGGCCAAGGCCTCGAGCGGAACCGACGGGAGGACAAGTCCGGGCCCGGTTGTCCTCGGGAACCGGGGCGGGTGCCCGCCCGCTCCCGGCGGACGTGGATCCTTTCGGGCGCGATCGCGATGGCCGCCGGGATCCTCGCGGTCGGCCTGGGCCTCGGGTGCCTCGCCGCGATGCGGGAGATCCGGCACGACGGCCCCCGGCAGGCCGTGAACCGGGACGACCCCGGGGGCCGGATCGCGGTCGAGATGCCCGACGACGGCGTGTGGTCGGGCCTCGTCGCGATGCGCCTGGAGGGCGACTCCCTGCGGGTCGACGCCATCGTGGAACGGCACGACCACGCGTGCGGCTTCCGGTTCCGGCCGGACACCCGGAACGTCTCCGAGGCGACGGCCGATGGGCTCCAGGCCTGGATCGGGGCGATCAACGAGAACCTCGACTCCTGGCTCGGCGGGTACGCGTACGTATGGGCCTCCGTCGTCAAGATGCACGGGAGTTGAAGGTCACAGCCCGAGGGGTCCCAGGGGGGACGGCTCCCGGGCGGCGGGCGCGGGGGTCGAGACCGCGCGGTCGGGAGAGGCAATCGCCCAGGCCCGCCCCGGCTGCTCGACGAAGACGAGCCCACAGGAGGCACACCGCGTGAGGGCCGCGGCGCCCATCTCGCCGAGGTCCTCTCGGACGAGATGGGGGCACTCCGTCGATGCCGCGACCGCGGGCACGGACCGCTGCGGGAGAGCCCAGGGGCGCAGGGCGGGGCCCGGCCCCGGAGGCGCGGAAGGCACGGGCACCGCCGCCAGGACGTCAGCCGGCGTCCTCGCGGTCGACGGCGCGTCCCGGGACCGGCCGCGGGCCCTGCGGAGGAGCCGTCGGAGGACCGCCTCGCGTCGGGGGACCTGGGACAAGAGCCAGGGGAGTCCCGCCCCGTACTCCCGGCGGACGTACGCACGCAGGTCGCGCGCGCCGGCGTCGTTCCTTCGCAGCGTGGGTTCCATCGTATAGAGCCCGATTGGCCTCATCGCCCCTCCCAAGGACGCGCGGGACGATGAGGTTGGAGCCGGCGAAGGACGGGCCCTCGCGAAGCCGTCCCAGGACGGGCCAAGGTTCATACGAGGATACGCCGAAGGATACGCCTCGGAGTCTCCATGGGCTTCCTCGACGCTCGCGTGCCCGCCCAGCACCCGTGCCCGTTCTGCGACTTCTCCGCGGCCTTCCCGGACGTCGAGATCGTGCAGTGGTGCAACCGCGCGAGCGAGGTCCTCCAGATCTCTCCGCCACGGACGTCCATGCTCCCGATGCTCGTCGAGGCCGTGCGCATGCGGTTCCAGGCGCGGGAGATCCACCGGGACGGGACGTCCGCCCTCACGATCTCCCGCCCCTGAGGATGCTCGGGCCCGGCCTCCGTCTCCGGCCTCGCGGAGGCGAACGGACTCCGGCTCGTCCCGCCCATCCTCTATCGGGAGGGATGGGAGATCCACCGCCTCGTCGCGCCCAACGAGTCTGCGCTCCGCCGCTTCGTGGCCGACGTGCGGAGGATCGGCCGGGTCGAGATCCTCTCCCTCCGGCCCGAGACCCGGCTCGACGGGCTCCCGTGACCTCGGCATCGTGCCCGTCCACCTGTTCGACGGGCTCACGGACCGTCAGGTCGGGGCCCTCGTCGCAGCCTAGGAGCACGGCCTCCCCGAGAGCCCGGCGAGGGCCCGGATGAGAGATGTCGCGGAGCGGCTCGGGCTCTCCCGGCCCACGTTCGGGGAGCATCTCCGGAAGGCGCAGCTGCGCCTCCTGCGGAACGCGTACCCGTACCTCTAGCTCCGCCGGAACGGGTCCGACGCGCCGCCCGAGGAGGGAGAGCCCCTGGACCTCACGGAGGACGCCGCGCCCGCGTGACCTTCGCGAGGGCCCCCTCGGCCTCGAGGAGCTTTCGCTTCGTCGCGGCGCCGCCGGCCCCTGCGTAGTTCCCCACGCCGCCCGCGGCGGGGACGACCCGGTGGCAGGGCACGACGAGGATCGCCGGATTCCGGGCGCACACGTTCCCGACGGCCCGCGTGGCCCGCGGCTTGCCGAGGCGTCGCGCGAGGTCCCCGTACGTCACGACCTCCCCGGGCGGGATCGTCCGGAGGAGCTCGAGGACCTCCCGCTCGAAAGGGGTCACATCGAGGTCCAGCGGAATGTCCCGAAGGTCCTCGGCTCCCGTCCCGAGGTGCTCGAGGATCCGGGCGAGGTACGGATGGTCTCGGCCGTGGAGCCCCTCCGGGGGCCGCGTCGCGAGGTCCACCCCCGTGACCCGGTCCCCCCTGACCGCGAGGTGGACGTAGAGCCCGAGGTCCTCGCTGAACCGCGCGTAGAGGCGGAGGGCCTCCGCGCCGGCGGCCTCCCGTCCCTGCTCCTCCTCGAGGAGCCGCATCCGGACGACGGGGGCGAGGGCCCGGACGAGATGGGACTCCGCCGCCTTCAGGTGCTCCTCGAACGTGCTCCGGGCGATCCCCAGGCGGCCGGCGACGTCTGCGGTCGTGACCTTCCTCGGGGCGTCGTAGTAGCCGGCCTCGAGGGCCGCGAGGATCGCCTGGCCCTGCCGCTTCGTGAGGGACGGGAGGAGGAGCCCCGAGGCGAGGAGCTCCCGGTCCACGTCCCGGCCGCGGAGGGGGACCTTGGAGGCCAAGGACGCGTCGGGGAGGATCCCTCCGAGGACGGCGGCGGACGCCTCCTGGAAGAGGAGGAGGCGGACGCGGAGCCGACCCTCCCGCCAGGAGAGGGGCGGCAGGAGGAGGGCGTCCGCGGCCGCGATCCGCTCGAGCACGGAGACCTCCGCGGGGGACGCCTCCGCGACGAGGGTCAGGACGTCCCCCTCCTTCGCCGCGTGACGGGTGGCGTATCGGGCCGCGAGGGCGTCCGCGGCCTTGGCCACGGTCTCGGGGTCGCCCGTGCACCGGAGAAGGAGGAGGTTCCCCATCGGGGTGCCTTCGACGGCCAGACCAGGGTGGGCTTTCGTCAGGTCCGCGAGGAGACCAAGCCCCGGGGCCTCGAGATCGACGCGAAACGCGGTCATCGGTGGGCGGATGGCGTCCCGGGGTGATAGGGGTTCGCCCGGCACGTGTCGGAAGATGCGAACTCCCGGGGGATCGGCGCGGGAGGCCCTGATTTCGCGGGTCGATGGCCGAGGGATAACGATTGGATACGCCGCCCGCGAATGTTCGTGTGTCGGGGTCCCGCGATGAGCCTCCTCCGTCGCAGCCATCGTCCGTCGCAGATGGATCGGACGGGCAGGCGGGGGGGCGTCGCCCTCCTCGCGGACTACATCGTCGACCTGTCCCTGATGACCTTGAAGGACGGGGACGTCACGCAGCTGTTCGAACTGCTGGTCGTGGACCCGCGGTTACGGGACGCCGAGCGGCACGAGCTCACGGAGGCCTTCGTGGCGCTCGGGACGGGACCGTAGGCGGTGCCCCCGCCCGGCGAGCCCGCGCGTTGACGTCAGCCGATCCGACAGGCGCACGACCTTTCGTCTCTCCGACGGAGACCTGCGCCTTGCCAACGCGCCGGGACTCCCTCCGGATCTCGCGACGGGACACGCACCATCGGCCCCACGCTGTGTCGGCATTCGCCGGCCGCGGGGGGCGTCACGGCAAGTATCGGATTCAGGAACGACGCCGTCCTGTTTATGAGCCAACACCCGTCTGCCGGTCCGCGAGTCGACGTGAACTCGGACGGAGGTCTCGACGATCCCAAAGCTCCGTGACTCCCTGGACATCCGCGAGGAACAAGGCCGCATCGAGCTGTTCGGCGAGCGGTTCTGGCTCTCCCACATCGCGGAGTTCGCGTCCTTCCAGAAGGCCCAGGAGGACGTGATGGGCGTCGCCTCGAAGGCCCTCGTGTACGACGCGGGGAGGCGCATCGGCGAAGGGTACTATGCGTTCTTCCGAGGGGCCCTCGCGAAGGACCTCGCGGGTCGGGACTCGCGCGGACAGCTCGAGCTCCTCATGAGTTGGACAACGCGGATCGGCTACGGCCGTTTCCAGGTCCTCGATGTCCGGGCCGACGAGGCCGTGTTCTCCCTCGACGACAGCATCGAGGTGGAGTCGTACGGCACGTCCAAGGGACCCGTCTGCTACTCGATCGCCGGCATCGTCGGCTCCCTCGTGGAGGCGGTCCTGGGCGGTCGGGCCGAGTGCGAGGAACGCGCGTGCGCGGCGGCCGGTGCCCCTCGCTGCGAGTTCGTCATCCGTCTTGCCCGCGACGTGGACCCGGACGGTCCTCCTGGGGACGGGTAGTCTTTCAGCCGGAAGCCGGCGACCGGCCCGACGACATACCTTTCGGCGAGGAAGCCGCAGGGGGGAATTGAACCCCCGACCTGCGCCTGTATGGCCGTCCTTCTGGGCGGTTACCAAGGCGCCGCTCTACCCCTAAGCCACTGCGGCGGCTTCCTGGCCAAAGGGGGGACGTTACTTAGGCCTATCGGACCTCATCCATCCCCGCGCGGACGGGCGTCGAACGCGTCCTTACAGCAGGTTCCGCACGTTCATGGTCCCCCGCCGTCGTGCCCGTGCGCATGGAGCTGCAAGACGCGATCCGCGGACGGCGGAGCGTCCGGGCGTTCCGGGCGGACCCCGTCCCCGAGGAGAGGCTCAGGGACCTCCTCGAGATGGCGCAGTGGGCCCCGTCCGCGGGGAACCTCCAGGCCCGCGACTTCGTCGTGGTCCGGGAGGACGGGGCCAAGCGGGCCCTCGCGCGTCTGAGCCTCGACCAGGGTTTCGTCGCACAAGCGCCCGTCGTCGTGGTCGTGTGCGGGAACCTCCGGCGCGTGGACACGTACGGGCGAAGGGGGAGGGACCTCTTCGTCGTCCAGGACGCCGCGGCGGCCACCCAGAACCTCCTCCTCGCGGCCCACGAGGTCGGCCTGGGGACGTGTTGGGTCGGCGCCTTCGACGAGGACGGCGTGCGGAAACTCCTCGGTCTGCCGATCCACGTGAGACCCCTCGCCCTCGTGCCGTTGGGGCGACCCGCGGAGGACCCCGAACCCTCGACCCGGTTGCCCCTGGACGAGCTCGTCCACTGGGACGCGTGGTGAGACCGCCACCCGGGCGCTCCGCCGGTTCGGGCCGTGCTACATCTGGTGGTCCGAGGAGTCCGACGGCGAGGGTTCCGGCATCCACACGGGCGCGGGCTCGGAGGGCATCGGCGGCGGGGCCATCTCGGGGGCGGGTTCAGGCGCGGGCTTCGGGGCGGGGGCCGCCTTGGGCCTCGCCTTCGACCGAGAGCGCTTCCTCGCCGGGGCCTTCTTCCGGGGGCGGGCCTTCGCGCTCTTTGCGCGGGCCTTCCCGCGGCCTCGCTTCGCGGCCTTCCGCGGCCGCTTCCCGCGGGCCCTCTTCGGGGCCTTCCGACGAGGCTTCCGGGCCTTCCGGGTCTTCCTTGCCTTCTTCGCTTTGCGACGGGCCATGAGGATCCTCCTGGAATGTCGAGAGCTTCCGACCCCCGAACCGCACGATGGGCTTAGAAGGTTGCGTCCCCTCCCGCGCGACGGGCCGCACCGGCGCCTATTTATCACGCGCGACGTTGTCCCCCGAGCCCGCGGCCGAGGTGGGGCCGCCGGATCGAGGAGGAGGGGACGATGGCGACCCACGGGAAGGCACGCCCGAAGGGCTCCAGGCCCTCGAGGCGCCGCGCGCGATCGGAGTCAATCTTGGACCGCCTCTCGACGGGCGCCGTGCTCGGGGACGGCGGCTATCTCATCGAACTCGAGAAGCGAGGGTATGTCCAGGCGGGCCCCTTCACCCCCGAGGTCGTCCTCGAGCACCCCGCGGCGGTCCGCGAGCTCCATCAGGAGTTCCTCGACGCGGGGAGCGAGGTCCTCCAGGCCCTCACGTTCTACGCCTCGAAGGAGAAGCTCGGGACGACGGGCTATGCGGACCGAGTGCGCGAGCTGAACCGCGCGGCCGTGCGGATCGCCCGAGAGGTCGCGGGGGACCGCGCGTTCGTCGCGGGGAACCTGAGCCTGACGTGGCTGTACGACCCGAAGGACGCGAAGTCCCCGGGCCGCGTGAAGAGGGAGTTCGAGGAGCAGCTCGAGGTCCAGGTCCGGGAGGGGATCGACTTCGTCATCGCGGAGACGTTCTCCTGGCTCGCGGAGGCCGTCCTCGCGACGGAGGCCGCCAAGGCCACGGGGCTGCCCGTCATGACGACGATGTGCTTCGAGCAGAAGCCCGTGAGCGCGGAGGGCCGCAGCCCCGCGGACTGCGCGAGGGCCCTTGTGGCGACTGGCGCGGACATCGTCGGGGTCAACTGCCTCCGGGACCCGCGGCACACCCTGCCCATCGTCGCGGAGATGCGCAAGGCCGTCGACGCGTACGTCGCCGCCCAGCCCACGGCGATCCGGACGCCGGATGACCGGCCGGACTTCACGAGCCTCCCCCAGTTCCCCTTCGAGCTCGAGACCCTGACCCTCTCCCGGAGGGAGATGGCCGCCTACGCCCGGGAGGCGAAAGCCCTCGGGGTCGAGTTCATCGGCGCGTGCTGCGGGACGATCCCCGTCCACATCCGGGAGATGGCCCGCGCCCTCGGCAAGATCCCGCCCCAGGACCGCGCATGGCGCCTCGACTACGGGAAGCCCATGTCCGCGTACGAGTACTACGACCATCACGAGAGGCCTCCCGGGTCCACCTGAGGCCGGGACACGAGGGAGACCATGCCCGGGTTCGACGCGGTCGTCGTCGGCGGGGGCCACAACGGGCTCGTGTCCGCGGGCTACCTCGCGAAGGCGGGCCTCAAGGTCCTCGTCCTCGAACGCCGCCCCGTCGTGGGCGGAGCGAGCTGCACGGAGGAGCTCCTCCCCGGAGTCCGGTTCTCCCGCCTCGCGTACTCCGCGGGCCTCCTCCGCCCCGAGGTCGTCAGGGACCTCGAGCTCGCCCGGTTCGGGTACGAGGCCCAGCCCTTCGACCCCCAGTTCTTCCTCCCCTTCCCGGACGGGGACTCGATCCTCCTCTGGAACGACAACGACCGGAACCTGAAGGAGCTCGCCCGCTTTTCGAAGAAGGACGCGGAGGCCTACCCGAAGTACGTCGCGTTCTGGACCGACGTCATGGAGCTCATCGAGGCGATGGTCCTCGAGCCCCCGCCGCCCCTCGCGGACCTCCTCGGGATGTTCCAGGGAGCCGACGCGGAGGAGCTCGCGAAGCGGATCCTGCTCCAGAGCGCGGCGTCCCTCCTCGACGAGTTCTTCGAGTCCGAGGAGGTCAAGGCGATGCTCGTGACCGCGACGACGATCGGCCTCCCTGCGGGCCCGAGGACCCCGGGGACGGCCCTCATGCTCGGCCACATGCTCCTCCACGAGATCAACGGGGTCAAGCAGACGTTCGGATACGCGAAGGGCGGGATGGGCGGGATCTCCTTCGCCCTCGCCCGCGCGGCGGAGCACTTCGGGGCCACGATCCGCGCGTCGACGGGAGTCCGACGCATCCTGACGAGGGACGGCCGGGCCGTCGGCGTCGAGACGGACGACAGCACGCGGATCGACGCGAGGGCCGTCCTCGCGAACGTGGACGTGAAGACGACGTTCACGCGGCTCCTCGACCCGGACGTCGTGGACCCGACGTTCCTTGGGAAGGTCCGGGCCATCAAGGCCACGGGCGTGGTGACGAAGGTGAACTGCCTCCTCTCCGAGCTCCCGGACTTCTCGTGCCGCCCGGGGAAGACGGTCCAGCCCCACCACCGCGGATACATCGACGTCTGCCCGTCCGTGGACTACCTCGAACGGGCGTGGGACGACGCGAAGTACGGGAGTCCGTCAGAGGAGCCGTTCCTCGACTGCGTCCTCCACTCCGTCACGGACCCGGGCCTC
>Ga0209521_10000200_pt1 | contig 41869 bp, 37 predicted proteins | sample Rifsed19ft4_FD_184016 | JGI IMG/M metagenome (GOLD analysis project Ga0209521, IMG submission 184016) | Soil microbial communities from Rifle, Colorado, USA - sediment 19ft 4 (version 2) | ecosystem: Environmental > Terrestrial > Deep subsurface > Rock core/Sediment | place: Rifle, Colorado...
GAGCCGGTGTTGCCGCCTACCCTGCGCAGAAAGAGGCCGTTGGACTCGACCTCCTGTTCCGCCACGGCGACCGAATAGGTGTAGTCTATCTCGTTGAATGACTTGTTGTTGAAATGCGGGTCGTGGCAGGACGAGCACTCCACCCTGAGCTCCCCCCTGTGCTCGCGCAGGAGGTCGAAGATGGAGGCCGTCTCCGATATGTAGCCCTTTACGGCCCAGAGGTTCTTTCTGATGTTGCCGTTGTCGTACTGCAGGGCGCTTATGGTGAGATCCGACGTGAGGTCTATGGAGCTGATGGTCGTGTCTATGGGCCTCAAGCCCGCCACGAACTCCCTGTAGAGGACCGAGACCGGATGGTCGTTGGAGAGGTCGGTGCCGATGTTCAGGCGCTGGCTGACCATGTAGTCGGAGGTCGCGCCGATGAAGCTGAAGAAGCTCCACGCGAGGTCGCTCCCAGCCGTGGTGACGCCGTTCTTGCCCGGCGCGTTGACGAGGTTGTCGAATGTGGCGATGCCGTCATGGCAGCTCAAGCACGCGAGAGTGGTAGATCCGAGCTCGGTAGAGACGACGAGCGTTCCCGCCAGCGTCGTCCCGTATGCCGTATAGGTCGCCAGGTTGCTCACGCCCCTGTTCCAGAGGGGCTTTACCGCGTTCGCGGTGTTCGTATGGTGCGGCGTATGGCAGAAGACGCATATCTCCGTCGTATTCGCCGTAGTGGTGAACCTGCCAAGCGCGCCGAGGTTGTGCCTGGATGTCGCTATGCCGCCGGCGGCGTCGCCAGGCGCATAGGTGTCTATCGCGAACGCCGCACTTCCCATCATGCCTGCCGCAAGCACTGCCGCTGCGAAAGCGATCGCCCTTTTCATTTCCTTGCTCCTTTTTTGAATGGTTTCGCCCGATACGAAGACCCGGAAAAAGGGAACAGACGCCTTAGGCAACAGTAGCCGCCGCGCGCGGCGGCCTATATAATTTTTTTACGGATTCGGAACGGAAGAGAGGCTGTACTTTACTGAAGGATGAGATCTTGCCATGCTTGTAAACGCGTTCAAGTATGATTGTAACAGAAAAAACAGGCGCCGCACCAAGACGCGCGTAATTATTTTACCAGCGCCAGCACAGTGTAAAATGATTTTACTAAACGCGGCGGCGGCGGTTTCGATTGTTATATTTAGGGGGGCTAAGAGAGGATGCGCCGGAGGCGTTGAGCCTCCGGCGCACGCCGTCACTGGAGAGAGTTGCAGGACTTCTCGCTCAGGAGGAGCACGCTCGTGTCGCTCAGCACGTAATAGACGCCGGGCGGAATAAGGCCGGTGGTGTCTCCGCCTGGCGCGTCGAGAGCCGCCTTCTCGCTGGAAAGGCCTTCTTCGAAGGAAACGAACTCGTTCAAGTCCATCCTTCTTGCCATGTTATCCTCTCCTTCTCTTTTTTTTTGGCGCATGCGGCTCGTTTATTAAGTATACCATAGAGCCGGGCTGACGATTAATGGACCGGCTTTTTCAACACCTGTCAGGCGATAGACCTCACGGGCCCTATGTGGTATCATTCCCGATATGAAAAAAATATCGCGCTCACTCCTTCTGGCGGCAGTCCTTTTCATGCTCCTGTGCGTTCAAGGCGGCGCAGAGGTACAGAGCCCGCCTGTCACGCGCCATTCTTTGACTATTTCGGTCGATATACAGTCAAGGACCGTCCAGGGGACCGACAGGATAACGCTCGGCATGGATACGGACGAGGTCAAGCTCCTCTTCAGGTCCGGCTCAGAGGTGACCGGGGCGGAGGCGGACGGAGGCGAGCTCAAGGTGGAGAGAAAGGCGTACGCAAAGGACCTGGACCTCCTTACGATAAAGCTCCCGGAGAGAGGAAAACGCCTCTCGTTGGGCTTCAGGGGAAAGTTCCAGTCCCCGGTCGAGTCTCAGGAGTTCATAAAAAGGGGCGTGGCCTACGTCGAGGACGGCATCATAGGAGAAGAGGGCGTCTTTCTCCCCTCTTCCGCCTACTGGTTCCCGCAGGAAGAGGAAGCCCTCGTCTCCTTCGAGGCCGAGGTCACGCTGCCCGAAGGCTACTCGTCCGTAATGGAAGGCGTGCTCTCGTCGAGCGTAAAGAAAGGCTCGACGGTCGTGGAATCGTGGAACGAATGGAAGCCCATAGAGGGCGTCGACCTCATAGCTGGCAGGTACGCCGTCGAGAAGGAGACGTACAAGGGCATAGACATCTATACCTATTTCTTCAAGAGGGACGACGCGCTCTCGAGGACATATATCGACAAGACAAAGGAGCACCTCGACGCCTTCCAGTCGATCATCGGCCCCTACCCCTTCAAGAAGTTCGCCGTCGTGGAGAACTTCCTTCCCACGGGCTACGGCATGCCGTCCTTTACGCTCCTCGGCACCACAGTCATAAGGCTGCCCTTCATACCGGCTACGTCGCTGGGCCATGAGATAGCCCACAACTGGTGGGGCAACTCTGTATTCATAGACAGCTCGCTCGGCAACTGGGCAGAGGCCATCACGACCTTCGTCGCGGACTACAGGTACGAGCGGGCCCAGGGCGATGAGGCGGCGCGCGAGTTCAGGGCGGCGAAGCTCCGCGGCTACAAGAACTTCGCCGAGGCCGCCCATATACCGCTCCGCGAGTTCAGGGACGCCACGTCTCCGGCCTCGAGGGCTGTCGGTTACAACAAGGGGCTGATGCTCTTTAACATGCTGGAGCTCTCCATCGGGCAGGAGAAGTTCGGTGCCGGGCTCAAGAGGCTGTACTCAGATAAGGCCTTCGAGCGCGCCTCGTGGCAGGACATCCAGGAGGCGTTCGAGGCCGCGGCAGGAGAGGATCTCGACTGGTTCTTCGGCCAGTGGCTCGGCCGCATCGGCGGGCCGAGGCTCTCTCTTTACGGCGCCGGCGCCGTCAAAAAGGACGGCCGACACGCCGTTACCTTCACGCTCAAGCAGTCCTCCCCGGCCTATATACTCGACCTCCCGGTATTCATAAAGACGCCTTCGGGCGGGGTATGGAAGACCGTGAGACTCGACAAGGAGACGCAGGAGTTCTCCATGGAGCTTGACGACGAGCCGATATCGTTCGAGATAGACCCGCAGACAGAGGTCTTCAGGCTCCTCGCCGACGAAGAGGTCCCGGCAACGCTGGCGGGAGTGCTCGGCGACAGGAGCTCCCTCATCGTCATCCCCAACAAGAGCAGGCTCTACGACCAGTACCTGCGCGCCGCGGACCTCCTTGCGCGCGACTACAACCTCGAGATAATCACCGACGCCGAGGCCGGCAGGCAGGACAACCTCTGGGACCGCTCGCTCTTCATATTCGGCGGCCCCCTCGAGAACAGGTTCTCTCTCCTGACAGGGCAGTACTTCTCCAGGCACATGAAGATCGAGGACGGCTCGATAGAGATAAAGGGCAAGAGATTCCCGAGGGGCGGCTCGACCGCGGTCGTCGCGATAAAGAACCCGCATACGCCCTCGAAGACGCTTGCCATGCTCATTGGCCCGCCTGACAGGGCGGCGCTAATGGAGACAACGAAACGGGTGCGGTACTTTACCGATTTCAGCTACCTCGTCTTCACCGGCGGCAAGGTCGAGAAGGGCCTTTTCGAAGGGGAGAAGGTATTGAAACACGTATTCAAATAACAGGCTGCACGAGACGCACCTCCGGCCAAAACAAGTGGAGGAAAAGGGATGAGAAGAACAATCGTTTTGATGTTATTGGCCATGCTGCTCGCATGTACCGGCGCGCTGAGAGCCGATGAGCAGGCCGGGCAGGAGCACAATGCCCAGAGGGAGGCGGCCCTCAAGATGAAGAAGGGGCAGGAGCTCATCGACGCCGCAGGTAAGATAGTCGGGGAGACCGGCTCTAATGAGGTTAAGGCCCTGCTGAAGGCCGCGCAGGCGTCGTACCGGGAGGCGTCGATGAGATACGACGCCGGCGAGCTGGAAGAAGCCGCCAGGGGCTTCTCGGATTCCATCAAGACTGCCATAAGCGCGGTGCTGCTCTCGAGCGGGCCCCACGAGGAGGGAGCAAGGGATACGGCTATCCGGAAGGCCGCCGACGAGAGCGCCCTTCGGGGAGACGAAAAGAAGAAGGCCCTCCTCGTGAAGGCCACCGAAGAGGTCGATGCCTTCGTGAGAGCGGCTGAGCGGATGGCCGCCTCCGGTGGCGGCGCGCCCTCAGAGCGCCTCCAGGAGGCAAGAGAGCTCTACGCCTCTTCGAAGATGAAGTCCGTCGGGGGAGACTACGACGGTGCGCTGGAGGATATGACAGAGGCCTACGAGCTCGCGACAGCGGCCATAAGGGAATTGAAGCGCGCCAGGGGCGAGGCCCTCACCTTCCGGAAGAGCGGGCTTACAGACAGCAGGGAGCTTTTCGCGTTCGAGATCAACAAGAACAATACTTACGCCTTTTTCGCCTCGCGTACTGTGAGCGGCGGGGAAAAGGAGACCGTGTCGCTCCTCAGGGCAGCGAAAAAGGCCAGGGACCAGGCCCAGAGGTCGATGGACAAGGGCGACGGTGCAAAGGCAATAGAGCGCCTGAGGCTTTCGACCGAGCTCTACATACAGGCGATAAGGGAATCAGGGGAATAACAGGCTGCTGAAAAAGTCCATCTGCTGCGTTGTCTTTGTCGCTCGTCACTGCGACGTACATGAAGAGTACGACTCGCTCCTCGCTCCTCGACGCCTTGCATATGGAGCTTTTTGAGCAGCCTGGACGATTTCCGAGTTTCTTCAGCGATTTTAGAAATAAAAAGCCATTGACAACAGAAGGCCTGATATTGTATCTTTTCGAGATAATTTTTACTCGGTCCTATCGTCTAGAGGCCTAGGACGTGGCCCTCTCAAGGCTAAAACCGGGGTTCGAATCCCCGTAGGACCGCCAGAAATCTTTCAGGCAGCCGAATAGGCTGCCTGTTTTTTTTGCGGGCCTGCGGGGATGAGAACCCCGGATGGATTCGACCGGGAGGCGGGCCGCAGGCGAGGCTGGCAACAGTAACCGTCACCTTCCTTACCGGAGCGGCGAAGCCGCAATCCCCGTAGGACCGCCAGAAAAATCAAAGGGCAGCCCAACATGGGCTGCCCTTTTTACATTTAACCCCCGGTTTTTCATTTTCGTTAATCATCCGCCGCCTTTCTGGTAAAATGTGTGGACATGATTTGACTCTGGATGGATCCAGGAGGAATGCGTGACTGAGACCGCAAACAAGACTGCAAGGCGCTTCAAATACCTCAAAGGGGACTTCGGCGAGCTTCCCGCAAGGCTCGAGCACCTCACTATTTACCTGAACTTCATTGGCGAGAAGGTCGAGGCGGAAAACTGCCTTCAGATGACGTCCGTCAAAGGCATGGAAGAGATAGGTCTCGACGCAAAGGAGCTTGAGATAAAAAAAATCGAATGGGTCAGCGGCCCCGGGGACAGCAATGGCAAGGCGCTCGGCTACGATTATCTTCGGGACAGGCTCGTCGTGAAGCTCCCCAGGAGGATAGATGCCGGAGAGAGATTCTTCTTACGCACCGTAACGGCATGCACGCCGACTGACCATATATTCGAAGGCATATACAAGGACTCCACGCCCCCGGGCGCCCCGCAGCAGTACATCTCGCAGTGCCAGCAGTGGGGCTTTCAGCGCATAATGCCCATCTTCGACGACTGCCGCGCCAAGTGCACCATGACGACAACGATAGAGGCCGACGGCAGGTACACCAACCTCATCTCAAACGGCAACGTCGACCGCGGGCGCAACCCCGAAGGCAGGCCAACACAAAAGCCAGGCGACCCCTCGCGCCAGGTAATCACCTACGATAACCCGGTGCCAATGGCGCCCTATCTATTCTTTGTCGGCGCGGGCACGTGGGAAACACTCAGCGATGAGGTAACATATCCGTCCGGCCGCAAAGTCAGGCTCGAATACCTCGTGCCGCCCGGCTCTGTCGAAGAGGCCCGGATTCCCATGGAGATACTGAAGGAATCGGTCCTCTGGGTCGGGAGGACGCAGGGGTACGAATACCCGTTCGACACGTACCGCACCATCTGCATGACGAAGTCCAACTTCGGCGGCATGGAGAACCTGGGCAACACGACCATCGTCACCGACGCGGCCCTCATAACCCCGCACACGCTCGACGGGACTCTCCTCTACGCGCACGCCGTCATAGTACACGAGTTCGAGCATAACCAGTGCGGCAGCGAGACTACGATGGCGACGCCATTCGACGTCTGGCTCAACGAGGCGTACACGGTCGACGTGGAGAGGCAGTTCATGGCAGACCTCTTTGACCCGGCCTTCTCGAGGCTCCACCAGGTAGATTCTATAAGGGCGCCCCTTCTGGGCCCCCTTACGATAGAGGACGCGGGACACTTCGGCCGCATCGTGAGGGAGGGCTTCAACGACCCTGACGAGCTCATAGACGGCGTTACCTACGTAAAGGCGGCAGAGGTAATACGCATGCTCCGCCTCCTCATCGGGCCAGATCCCTTCAAGGCAGGCAAGGGGCTCTACTTCAGCCGCTACAGGGCCGGCAACGCCGATACCGATCAGTTCTTCGAGTGCTTTGAGGAGGTCTCAGGGCAATCTCTCGGCCAGTTCAAGGCCGAATGGCTCATGAGGATAGGCTATCCGAAGGTAACGGCCACGACCGGGTACGATGCGAAGGCCAGGCAATACAGGATAGATCTGCGCCAGGAGCTTAAAGATGGCGAGAGGCCGTTCTGCCTGCCCATAGAAGCGGCCCTCGTTGACAGGGCAGGCCGGGACATTACCGGGACGCGGCGCGTAATAACATTCAAGGAAAGGGAGGCTCAGGCAGTATTCGATAACGTATCGGAAGCCCCGGCGTTCGCCTCCATGAACCGGGACTATTCATTCTACGGGACCTTTACTCACACTAACGCCGACGCTTCAACACTCGCCATGCAGACGCGCCTTGACCCCAACGCCTATAACAGGGTCGACGCAATGAGGAAGCTCACCGACATCGAAAGGGTAAAGCTCCTGAATAATCCGGCGGCCGCCATAGACGAGGAATGGCTCTCGCTCTACGGCGGCATACTTGCCGACGAGAAGCTCGCCTTTTCGCTCAAGGCCTATTTCCTTCGCATAGACGAGCAGCCCCTGGACAGGCGATACACGACATGGTACCAGGAGATGGTAGTCGCGAGGGAGCGGCTCATGTCAGCGGTCAACGCAAGATACAGGGCCACCCTCTTAAGCGAGCTCAACAGGCTCGCCGGACTGAAGGCCCGGCCGCTCAATGACGGCATAGAGGTCAGGATGCTCAAGAACATCCTTCTTGAGCTTATCGCGACCGAGGATACACAGGAGAGCCACAGGCTCATCCTCGACTCTTTCAACAATGCCTCTACCGCGAGCGAGCGCGTGGCCGCGCTCACCGCCCTCAACCGTTCGACTGAGCCCAAGCGCAAGGCCATCATCGAGAGGGTCTACGAGGAATGGCACCCGCATCTGAGCGGATACGCCAATTATCTGCGCGTGGTCTCGAGCGGGACGCGAGAGGACGTCTTCGAGATGATAGAGCGGGAGAGGTGCCGTACCACCTTTGACATAACGCAGCCCACGTGGTGCCGAGCGCTATTCCTCACGATGGCGGGGAACAACAAGGCGGTATGGACGGACAAGGGCATTAAATGGGCGGCGGACACGGTCGTGAGCCTCGCGCCCATCAACGCCACGACCGCGAGCCGCTTACTCAACACATTCCAGCACGTAAAGAGCCTGAAACCGGGGCTCAGGGAGAAGGTGGTAGCCGCCCTCGGACGCATAGTCGAGCTTGTGCCTGAGGACGTATGCCCGACGATACACGGACAGGCAAGGACGTACTACAAAGGTTAATTCAAAAAAAAGGGGCCGCGGGATATTCCGCGGCCCCTTTTTTATTTCGATTCAAGCAGGCTTCTCGTTTATATGGCCGAGGGCCCTTATTATCACGAAGACCGCGGACTTGAAGAATACTGCCGCTATCACGAGGCCCACCGCTATGTCAGGCCAGCCGGTATTCGTAAGCCAGACGCCCAGGCCTGCCGCGAGGACCGATACGTTGGCGATGATGTCGTTCCTTGAGCAGAGCCAGACAGAGTGCATGTTGATGTCGTCTGTCCTGTGCCTCCAGAGCAGGCCGAGACAGAGGGCGTTCATGCCGAGGGCCAGCAGGCCTACCCAGCCGATTGTCGCGGCAGAGGGCAGGGCCGGGTAGAGCACCTTGTAGACGACCTCTCCCAAGACAAAGAGGCCTGAGCCCGCCATTATAACGCCCTTGAGGAGGGCTGACCTCGCCTGCCACTTGATGCCCCTGCCGAGGACATAGAGGCTGAAGCCGTAGACAAGGGCGTCGCCCAGCATGTCGAGCGAATCGGCCAGTAGCGCGGTAGACCCCGCGATGATGCCGGCAGCCGACTCTACGATGAACATGGCCGCGTTTATGACAAGCACTACCTTGAGGACCGTACCTTGCTTTTCCCTTAAGGCCTCTATCTCGCAGGACTTATCCTGACAGCAGTCCGCCATCCGCTCCCCTTATTTCCCCGTCACGCTCTTTATTATGGTTACAACGTTCTTCCTGAACTCTTCGAGGTCCTGCCCTGTCTCGCGCGGGGTGGTCATCAGGTTGCCCGCTATCACCACGGTGGGCGTGCCCTCTACCCTGTACTCCCTCGCCATCTCCATGCCCTTCTTCACCTCAGCGGCCTTCTCCCCTGCCCTGAGCCTCCTGCTGAAGTCGAAGCCGAGCCCGACCTCAGCCGCTATCGATTCGAGGACCTCAATCGACCCTATGTTCCTCTTCTGCACGAACTGGGCGTTGAAGATGGCCTTCTTCATCTCTTCTCCCTTGCCCGCGTCAACAGCGAGGAAGTATGCCTCGGCAGGCTTGGGAGAAGAATCCCCCCAGTTCACAGGGACTATCCTCCACTTGAGCTTCTTGGCGAAGTTGCCCTTTATTATCGGCAACTGCTGCTCGAAGAGGTAGCAGCCGCCGCAGAAGAAGCTCATGAACTCGACCGCCTCGACGGTCTTGCCGTCGTACTTGAACTCTTTTCCCTCGATGGTCTTGTATATGCCCTTTATATCCTGAGCCGCGAACGCGGGAAGGGATAAAGAGGCGGCGAGCAATAAAATGACCGCGAGAAGCACCCTTTTGAGCATCATCATCTCTCCTTAGTGTTTGATCCTTTCATAGTATTCCTTGAAGTCGAACTGAGGGCTGTTTTCAGGCGTATGGCACTTGAGGCACACTCTCTCCGTCGCATCTCCGAGAGGCCGCATGGGGCTGAAGTCCTTCGCGTGCTCCCTGCCGGGGCCGTGGCATGCCTCGCACTGCACGTTGGCGAGCTTAGGCGTCGCCTCCCTGCTGATGAACCCGCCCTCCTCCCTGAAACCGACGGAATGGCAGACGACGCACTCCGGGTCGCGTGACTTTCCAACCTCTTCGAGCCTGCTGAAGGCCGTAGAATGCTTTGTGGAGAGCCAGATCTCGTAATGGGGCTGGTGGCACTCCATGCATCTCTCGGCGCCGAGGTACGGGCCCTCTGAAACGGGCTTTTTCTCCTGTGCCTTGGCGAGCTCGGCGACCTTCATGTCGTACTCGTTAAGGATGCCCCGCACCTTCGGGTCGTCAGCGACATCCTTGCCAAGCGCCTGCCACCTGTGGCTGTAGGTTGTTACCCTGCCTTTCCTGTCGAGCTCAAGGGTGAGAACGCCGAGCTTCTCGCCCTTAAGGTAGCCTGATACATATACGGCCCCGTCTGTCTTGACGGGCTCTTTTATTTCCTCGCCAGAGGATGATATTACCACGTCCCAGCCAGCGGCGCTCACCTCGGAAGCCTTCCTGTCAGTCAAAAGTACGTTGAGCCTGCCCTTTTTGACGGCCTTGGGGTCGACGCTCACGTTGACCTGAATATTCTTCTTCCTTATGAGGGCTGACCCGGGCTGGCCCGCCATATCCGATACAACCTTTACCTTTTTGCCCAAAAGCGGCTTCAGCTCCTTTAAAGGAAGAGGCGTGCCCTTCTCAAAGAAGGCGACCGCGTCATAGCCTATGGCGCCGAACGACCTCATCATGGCCTCTGACTTAAGTCGGCCCTGGGGCGTCTCCTCGGCGAGCGCGTTGCCCGCGTCTACAAGGATAACGGGCCCGAGCTTGTCTTTGTTCTGTGAAATATAGGTCGAGAGGCGGGCAAGCCCGCCGGACTGCGTCTCAGGCGAGCAGCCGCATGGCTCAAGCTCTCCCTTCATGCCGCCGGTATAGACGATGGTCAGCCTCTCCCCGGCATTCGCTTGCCCAGGCGCGGCCAGGAACGCGAGGAAAAGCAGGCCAATAAGAGAGAAAAACGTCCTGAAATAAGGCGTTTTCATCATTCTATAATAAGGTTTTTGCCATTGATCAGTCAAGACAAAGCGCAAGCGCGGGAAGGGGTAGAAATAAAGGCGGGCGGCTTGCGAGGCTTGCCGCCCGCGGTTCTCACGTTGCTATGCTGGGGTATCTTCTTAAAACCTCCCCTCCCTTGACGGGAGGGGAATGAGGGGCGGGTGAAAAAATATTTTCACCCCCACCCTGCCCTCCCCCGTCAAGGGGGAGGTTATAAGGTGACCCCGTAGCGAAGCTGCGGGGAATGATTCAAGCGCACTCGAGCACGCGAGAGGCTATTGTTTTGAGCGGCAGCACGCAGTCTACGGCCCCTGTCTTCACTGCCTCTTTGGGCATGCCGTAGACGACAGAGGTGCGCTCGTCCTGCGCGATGTTGAAGGACCCCGCCTCCTTCATCTCGGACATGCCCCTGGCCCCGTCGTCGCCCATGCCCGTGAGTATGACGCCTATGGCGTTCTTTCCGGCGTACATGGCCGCGGAGCGGAAGAGCACGTCAACCGAGGGCCTGTGCCTTGAGACAAGGGGGCCGTCCTTTATCTCTACGTAGTACCTGGCCCCGCTCCTTTTTATGAGCATGTGCCTGTTCCCCGGGGCTATGAGGGCCCTGCCCCTTATTACCGTATCGTTGTCCTCCGCCTCCTTCACGGAGATCGCGCAGACTGAATTGAGCCTCTTTGCGAACGATGCCGTGAACTTCTCGGGCATGTGCTGGACGATGACTATGCCGGGGGAATCAGGCGGCATTGACATGAGGAACTCGCTTATGGCCTCGGTGCCGCCGGTGGACGCGCCGACAACGATGACCTTCTCGGTCGTGCGGAGCATGGCCTTTGTGGCCTTTACCTTTGTGAGCACCGCGTCGGCGCTGAGCTTTTGCGAGACAGGCAGGGGAGCATGGGGCTTTCTGAGCTTCGCTATCGCGGCGGCCCTTATGGCGTCGCATATGAGGATGGCGGACTCCTCGATGAACTCCTTTGTGCCCGCCTTTGGCTTGGTGATTATCTCGACGGCGCCGTAATCGAGCGCGCGGAGGGCCGTCTCTGAGCCGCCCTCGGCAAGGCTCGATATTATGACCGAGGCTATGGGGTGCTGGCTCATGACCTTCTGGAGGAACGTAAGGCCGTCCATGCGCGGCATCTCTACGTCGAGCGTTATGACGTCGGGGACCTCGTGCGCTATCCTCTCAGCCGCGAGAAGCGGGTCGCTCGCCGTGCCTATGACCTCGAGGTCGCTCTCCGACGATATTATGGCCGAGAGGACCTTTCTCACCACGGCCGAGTCGTCGACGACCAATACCTTTATCTTCTTATCGCTCACCTCTGCCCACCTTTCTTACGTATACCTCTCCTGTGGAGGTAAGGAACATTATCTTTCTGCCCTGGGTCCCGCCCACGTCCATGCAGGCAACGGGTATGCCGGCCTCCTGCAGGGCGCCTTGCGCGAACTCGATGTTGCGCCCCCCGACGTTCAGCACGCCCGAGCTCTCAAGCACGCTCCCGCCTCCGAAGACCTTGGCAACGAGGTCGCCCCTGCGGCAGCCCGCGTTAACGAGCCTCTCGACCAGCATGGGGATCGCGATATTGCCGTACTTGGGGGTCTTTAGGCCGTCGCCGTTCCAGTACGGCAGCAAATAATGGTTCATGCCGCCTGTCCTGGAGACCGGGTCCCAGAGGCATATCGAGACGCACGAGCCGAGCACCGTGACCACGCTGTGGCTGCCGGGCTCGGCAAAGAGCATGCCCGGATACAGGTATTGTGATGTCGCGCGGGTAGCCGTCTGGAGCAATTTCAAAACCTTTCAGCCTCAGCCGGCATGAAGAACTCGGCGCCGTCAGTGCAGAGCGCGCCTGCGGACGCGGCGGCGTCCGCTTCCGGGATAAGTACGGTGAATAGAGCGCCCTTGCCGCATTGGCTATCGACCGATATCCGCCCCCCGAGGAGATCTACGGTCGCCTTTACGATGCTCAGGCCCAGCCCGTGGCCGAGGTGCTTTTTCGCCGCACCCGAGTCGAGCTGCCTGAACCTCTCGAATATCGTCTCGTGCCTCTCGGGGTCTATGCCGGGCCCGCTGTCCCTGACCGATATGCAAAGACATCCGTCCTCTTCAATTGCCTTGAGAGAGACGCTGGCGCCCTCGGGGCTGAACTCTATGGCGTTCGATAGCAGGTTAGAGACGACCCTGTGCACCTTCTCCGCGTCCGTCCTGAAGGGATTGAGGGAGAACCTCTCAGGGATATCGAGGTCGACCGCGACGTTCCTCTCCTGCGCCCGGTGCCTGAAGGAGGAGGCCACGTCCTTTATTATCGAGTCGATGTCCGCGCCGGAGAAGCTCGGGGTCGCCTCGCCTGCCTCGAGCTCGGCTGCCGCGAATATGTTCCTGAGCTGGAAGTTCAGGCTGAAGGCCTCCTTGTGGATGAGCGCGGCTATGGTCTTCAACGTCCCGTAGTCGGGGACCTCGTCGCCGGAGGCGAGTATCTCGGCCATGGTAAGGACGGCCGTAAGGGGGTTGTTTATCTCGTTCCTTATGTTGGAGAGGAAGCTGGACTTCACGCGCTCGGATTCGACGAGCTTCGTGTTGAGGTCCTCGAGCCTCGCGGTCAATTCCCTCAAGTCCCCGTAGGCCCTGTCCTTGGCCTCGAGCCTCTGGCGGATTACGTCGAGAAGCTCCTTGTCCGAGAGATGTTCCATCAGTTCCTCCTGCAGGCTGCTGAAAAAGTCCATCTGCTTTGTTGTCTTTGTAGCTTGCATATGGAGCTTTTTGAACAGCCTTAACAAATCTGGTTATTTCAGCTGCCTATATTAATCAGTGTCTCATTGCCGCGTGTATACCGACGCCGAGACCTTCTTAAGCGGCACCCCGAGGCCAGAGAGGGTCTCGGAGTGGCCTAAAAACAGATACCCGCCGGGCTTCAAGTGCTCGCAGAACTTCCAGATGAGCCGCTCCTGCGTCTCCTTGTTGAAATATATGATGACGTTCCTGCAAAAAATGATATCGAGCTGCCCGTCTATGGGAAAGGCCTCGTCCATGAAGTTGAGCCTCATGAACCGGACCTTCTCCCTGAGTTCCGGGCATACCCTCGCAAGCTCTTTGGACGCGTCCCTGCTCCTCAGGAAATAACGCCTCTTCACGCCGTCCGGAACGGGCAGTAGCCTCTCTTTCTTGTATATGCCCTTTCTGGCGTGATCGAGGACCCTCGTGGAGATGTCGGTCGCGAGAATCGAATAGTCGAAGGCGATGCCCGGGTTGTTCACCCCGAAATCGCTCATCACCGCCGCTATTGTATAGGGCTCCTCGCCGGTAGAGCAGCCCGCGCTCCAGACCGTAACGCGGGGCCCGGTTGTCCTGACCAGCGCTGGCAGCGCGACGCGCGAGAGGAAATCGAAATGGTGGGGCTCCCTGAAAAAATCGGTCTTGTTGGTCGTGACCAGGTCGATCATCATCACGAGCTCCTGCTCGAGGCCGCCGGGGCTGAAGAGGAACTCGCAGTATTCCGTGAACGACGCGTATCCGAGGGCCCTGAGCCTCTTCTGGAGCCGGGACTCCAGAAGAGGCTTTTTCGCGGGCGGCATCTTTATGCCGAGTTCCTGGTGGATGAAGAGGCTCAGCCTCTCGAAATCCGCCGTCGAGAGCCTCTTGAGGCTCGCCCCGGGCTCATGCATGCCGCTGCCAGATATGTCAAAGACGCATTCCATGCTTTCCCGTTACGCGCTCTGCGCCGCCTGAGGTGTTAAGACGGCGAGCTCGTCCATGGAGAATATCCTGTCTATGTCCAGGATGATTATGAACTGGTCGTCTCTCTTGCCCATGCCCTTGATGAACTCGGTCGAGAGCCTCGTGCCTATCCTGGGCGCGGGCTCTATCTGTCCGGGTTCGAGCTCTATGACCTCCTGGACCGAGTCGGCGAGCGCGCCGAGTATGAGCCTCTCGCCGTCCAGGTTTATCTCGACTATGATGATGCAGGTGTTCACGGTCTGCTCCGTGCGGCTCATCCCGAACTTGAGCCTCATGTCCACGACCGGCACCACGCTTCCCCGGAGGTTAATGACGCCCCTCATGAAATCCGGCGTCCTCGGGACCTTTGTCACGGTCGTGAAGTCGAGGACCTCCCTCACCTTGGTGATGTCCAGGGCAAAGACCTCGTCTTCCAACTTGAACGTGAGGTACTGCATGCTCTCTCCTGCTACCGCGCTCATGTGCGCCTCCCGTTTAGTATTTTACGAACTCGCCGTCTTCGTCGTCCCTGCCCGTGCCGAGGTCTATCTTCACGCCGCTGTTCGCCACGGCTACCGCTGTCTTGTGCGCGGCGTGGTGGGCCGGATGGACGCCGGCGTGCGCGCCGGCCTTCTGCCTGGCCTGCCTCGCCTTGGCTATGGACGTCACCTTCTCGCTTGAGCGTGAGGAAGCTGAATCGGCGAGCTTGAAGAAGGCTATGGTGTTCTGCAGCTGCTCGGACTGCGACGAGAGCTCCTCGGAGGTGGAGGCCAGCTCCTCCGCTCCGCTGGCGTTCTGCTGGATGACCTGGTCGAGCTGCTGGAGGGCCTTGTTTATCTGCTCGGCGCCGGAATTCTGCTCGGCGCTCGCGGCGGTTATCTCCTGTACGAGCTCGGAGGTCTTCTGGATGTCCGGGACCAGCTTCGAGAGCATCTCGCCCGCCTTCTCGGCTATCTGGACGCTCGAGGCCGAAAGGTTCGATATCTCGCCCGCCGCGGTCTGGCTCCTCTCGGCGAGCTTTCTCACTTCCGAGGCCACGACCGCGAAGCCCTTCCCGTGCTCTCCGGCCCTCGCCGCCTCTATGGCCGCGTTCAGGGCAAGGAGGTTCGTCTGCCTGGCTATCTCCTCTATGATGGATATCTTGGACGCGATCTCCTTCATCGCGCTCACGGTCTCGGATACGGCCTGGCCGCTCTCCTTCGCGTCGGTGGCGGACTTCTGCGCTATCTTCTCGGTCTGCTGCGCGTTGTCGGAGTTCTGCCTGATGTTGGCGGTCATCTCCTCCATCGAGGAAGAGGTCTCCTCAATGGAAGCCGCCTGCTCGGTCGCGCCCTGGGATATCTGCTGGGCGCCGCCGGAGAGCTCCTGCGCGCCGGAGGCCACGTTGTCGGAGACGGTCCTCACGTCGGATACGACCTCGCGGAGCTTGCCTATCATGTTCCTGAACGCCTCCATTAGCTGGCCTATCTCGTCTTTGCCCCTGGCGTCCACGTCGATGGAAAGGTCTCCCTCCGAGAGCTTGTTGGCCACCGCGGTCACCTGCGCGAGAGGCTTGGCTATGAGGCTCGCGAGTATGAAGACGAGAGATATCGCAAGGCCTATGGCGAGTAGTGTCGCTATTATCACCGTGTTCCTGGTGAAGATAAAGTCGGTCGTTGCCTGGTCGTTAAGCTCTTTGCCCACTTCCCCCTGTATCTCGATGAGCCTCTTTATCTTGCCGTCGAGGATATTGAACTTCGGGCCCGCGTCGGTCATCGCGTTGTTCTTGGACTTTGCCACGTCGCCTTCGAGGGCCCACCTGTAGGTATTGAGCCTCGATTCGTTGTAGGCCGTCCAGGAACCCTTGAGCTCCTCGAATACCTTCTTCTCCTCGTCCACCATGTAGGTGGCGGCGAATTTCTGGATGAGCTGGTTTGTCTCCTGCTCGGCCTCGGCAGCCTTGTCGAATATGGCCCTCTGCTTGGCCTTGTCAGGCTCGTTCATTATCTGGAGCGCGCCGATGCGTATGAACGCGAGATGGTTGTTCATCATGCCGAGATCCACTGCGGGCACAAACCTGTCGGCATAGAGCGACTGCAGGTCGCCCTTCATGTTGGTGAGCCTCTCGATGCTTAGAACTCCGAGCCCCAGCACGAATACGATGATTGCCGTGAAGCTCAACAGCAGCTTTGACCGCGTCTTCATGTTCCTCAGAAAATCCATTTACTCCTCCCTTTCTCTCTCGTTGTTTTTTTGCCGTTATAAGTCTCAGGCCAGCCAGCCATGCACAAAAGGCTCACGGGCCGCTTAAGCCGTTCTCGCGAAACTCGATTCTATGGACTGCATTAGCCTTGGCACGTCGAGGATGAGCGCCACCCTGCCGTTGCCCAATATAGTCGCCCCGGAAATGCCCCTCACCTCCCTGTATACCCTGCCGAGCGACTTTATAACGGTCTGCACCTCTCCGTAGAGCTCGTCCACTACAAGCCCTATCTTGTGCCCGGCGTACTGGACTATGACTATGTTCTGGTATCTGCTCACGCCGCCCGTCTCGTTGAAGTACGCCCGGAGCATTATGAAGGGCAGCACCTCCCCGCGCAGGTTGATGTAGTTCCTCTTCCCTGCCGCCACCCTGTCCGCCTCTGAGAGCTCCACGCACTCGACCACCATGTCGAGCGGGATTATGTACGGAGAGGAGCCTATGCCGACCATGAAGCCGTCGATTATCGCCATGGTAAGGGGCAGGCGCACCCTCACGGCGGTACCCTGTCCGGCGGAGCTCTCTATGTCTATTGTCCCGCGAAGGGCCTCTATGTTCTTCCTCACTACGTCCATGCCCACGCCGCGCCCCGAGAACTTCGTCACCTCTCCGGCGGTCGAGAAGCCGGGCTCGAATATGAGCTTGTAGACCTCCGAGTCGGTGAGCTGCTGGCCCGGCGCTATCATCCCGAGAGAGGCCGCCTTCGCTGCTATCCTCTCCCTGTCGAGCCCCTTGCCGTCGTCTTTCACCTCTATCACTATGCTGCCGGCGTCGTGTCCGGCGTAGAGGCGTATGGTGCCGGCGGCCTTCTTGCCCTTTGAAGAACGCTTCCCCGGGCCCTCTATGCCGTGGTCAGCCGCGTTCCTCACGAGGTGCATGAGTGGGTCGCTTATCTTCTCGATTACGTTCTTGTCGAGCTCGGTCTCGGCCCCCGTTATGACGAGCTCTATCTCCTTGCCGAGCTCCCTGCCTATGTCCCGCACGACGCGCCTGAAGCGGGTGAAGGTCTCGCCTATTGGCACCATCCTTACCTTCATGGTGCTCTCCCTTATCTCCTCGACGAGGCGGAGCATCATGGACGCCGACTCCTGCAAAGAGGTGTCGCCTATCCTCTGCGCGTGCTGGTCTATGGACGCCCCTGATATGACGAGCTCTCCGACGAGGTTCATGAGGGAATCGAGCTTCGAGGCGTCTATCCTGACGGTGGCCGCCTCCTTCGCGGCCACGACCTTGTTCTTCCTCTGCTTCTCGAGGGCCGCGTCCACGAGCTCCGGGTAGGTAGCGCCCTCGTTCACGAGTATCTCCCCTATACGGGGCCTCCCGGAAGCAAGGGCCCTCTCTTCCTGGAGCTTCAGCGCGCCGTCGAGCTCGGCCCTCGTGAGCGCGCCCCCCTTTACGAGTATCTCTCCTAAGAGCACCGATTCCTCGGGCAGGTTGCCGATGAGCTCCACGTAAGAGGCTATCCTGCTGCACGGGGGCAGTATGTGTATGACCGAATCCTCCCGGACGAACTCGAAGACGTCGTCGAGAGTCTTCTTGTCGAAGTCGCTTTTGAGGTCTATCTCGAATCCGAGATGGCAGTCCTCCGGGTCCATCTCAGCCTCGTCCGGCATGGAATAGAACAGTGTCGTGATGCTCGCTATCTCTCCGAGCCTGGAGAGGTACGAGATGAAAGAGATGGGGTCCATCCCGCCCCTCAAGATGTCCTTGCCGAACCTTATGGAGATGTGCCAGGCGTCGCTCGCCGTTTTTTCCGAGGCGTCCTCTTCCCGGACAGGGACGGCTTGCTCGCTGGCCATCTCCTTATTAGGCCCGTTGCCGAGGCAGGCGTTGAGCCTCGCGCCGAGCTCCCCGCCGGTCTTGAGCGCATCTCCGGAGAGCCCCTCTATCTCCTCGGCGGCCATCGATATGAGGCGCGCGATATGGTCCCTGCACTGCAGCAGGAGCTCGATACTCTCCGGGGAGGCCTTTATGCGGCCCGTCCTCATCCGCTCGAGGAGGTTCTCGACGAGATGGGTGAACCTCTCGACCGTCTCGATGCCGAGCACGCCCGAGGAGCCCTTTATCGTATGGGCCGCCCTGAAAAGGGAGTTGACGGCGTCCTGGTCGCCCGGGTCCCTCTCAAGCTCGAGAAGAGAGCTCTCCATCTCCGTAAGTAGCTCCTGGCTTTCCGCTATGAACGTCTTTCTGGCTTCCCCGAGATCGAGTTCCATGTTCAGGCCTTCTCCCCGCCTTCTTCCGAAAGCTCTTTGAGGTCAAAGAGCGACAATACCGATTCGACGGCGCTGCTCATGCCGGTGAGCCTGAACGGCACCGTCCTCCTGCCCGCTTCTCTCCAGGCAAGGAGCACCACCTGGAGCCCCGCGGAGTCCATCTCAGACACGCCCGAGAGGTCGAGGGATACCACTTCTGCGCCCCTTATGGCGTTCATCAGCCCATCCTTCAGCTCCCCGGCGTTGTAGATGTTCATCTCGCCTTCTATCTTGACCTGCCCATCATCACGGGTCTGTATAAGAAGCGGCATATCTCCCCCTACGGCAGAATGAGTTTTGAGACCGCCTCAAGCATCTGCTCCGGCTTGAAGGGCTTTACTACCCAGGCCTTTGCCCCGGCCGCCTTGCCTTCCTGCTTCTTCGATTCCTGCGACTCGGTCGTAAGCATGATGACGGGAGTGAACCTGTGGTTCTGTTTCTCCTTGAGGGACTTGAGGAACGATATGCCGTCCATGTTGGGCATGTTCACGTCGCAGACGATGAGGTTCACCCTCTGGCTGCTGCAGTCGAGCTTGCCTATCGCGTCAAGGCCGTCGCATGCCTCGATGACGTCGTATCCGGCCTTCTTGAGGGTCAGGTTCATCACCTGCCGTATCGAAGCCGAGTCATCGACCACCATTATCGTCTTTGCCATCGTTCCCTCCCCTGGCCTCCCTAAAAGAACGTTATGTCGCTCTGCGCCGTTGCCCTGGCCTGCTCATGAGGCCCGCCCGCGGCGTCTCCCGATACTGACCTGTGCGTCGACCTCTGCTTCTCCATCACGTAGTGCCTGTGCACGTCCTCTATGCCGTAATGCCCTATCCTGCACTCGTCGGTGCACAGGCTCTCGTGGCTCATGCAGCCATCGAGCCTTTCCATGTACCTGTCAGAGTCGGCTATCGTCTTCATCACCAGCTCTATCTGCTGGCGGATTATGTCATGGAACTGCACGCCTGCTATGAGATCGAGGACCTCTCCGGCGACCTGGCGGGAGCTATCGCTCACCTGTTCCAGGATCTGCATGTTGAGGCGGTCGAGCTGCCTGTAGCCCTCGCCGAGGCTCGATAGCTGGCTCTGGAGCTCGATCAGGAGCGTCGACTCCCCCGCGTTCCTGTCCTGGTTGAGCTTGAGGGCGAACTTCTTCTCTATCTCATCGGCCATCCTTATCATGGCCTGGCCTATCTTGCCCGCGGCCTCCTCTGAGTGCCTGGAGAGTTTTCTCACCTCGTCCGCGACTATCGCGAAGCCCCTGCCGTGCTCGCCCGCCCTCGCCGCCTCTATCGCGGCGTTCAGGGCAAGGAGGTTGGTCTGGTCGCTTATCTCCTTCAGGAGCTCAACGAGCCCTGTCATTGACCTGGCGTCGCTGGCAAGTGCCAGCACCGTCTTGTAATCCTCATCGACGTCGGCCCTCCTCTTGTCTATGTAGCCTTTGAGCCCGGATATGTTAGCCTCGTTTTTCGCTATCACCGCGCTCGACGCCGAAGCCAGCGACTCGCTTTCGCCGTGGAGCGACTCTATGGTCTTTTGCATCATGCCCATCGACGCGTCTATCTCCTGCGACTGCCTTATTATCCTGTTGGCGGCCGCCTCGGACTGCGAGATGACTTCATTCAGGTGGCTCTGCGTGAGCCTGTTAAGATCGTGCTGGGAGCTGAAGAACCTGCCGAGCCTCTCCCTCCTCGACGTATAATGCCTGGTCCTTTCCGCGAGCTCCCTTACAAGCTCCTCCTCGTCGAGCTCCGAGAGCCTCACGCCCGGCCTTCTGGACGCGAGCGCCGTTGCGGCCGCGGCGAGCGCGGAGACGATCGCATAGGACAGGGCGGCAGAGAGCCCGGAGCCGTAGAGCCCCCAGGCAAACGCGGAAGAGACTATGACGATAGCGGCGGCAGAGAGCCGCCAACCGCTGCCTGTCCTGCAGATCATCAGGTTATTCAGAAGTGAGCCTGGCTTTTCCATTAATTTAAGGACCAATCCTGTCTTTTATTCTTTTCTATCTTATTATCGGAGTTGCTCCAGCGGACTATATCGCCCGGGAGATGCATTCTGAAAAGGCAAAAGGGTTGATTTACAGGTAGGCAAAAGGGATGACCGGGGGCTCAGGGGCGGGGCGGAAAGGGAGCCTGCGGCGTAAGAACATGTTGAAAAATCAATGTATTTTTGAGATAAACGGAGGACAGGGAACGGGTTGAAAGGCCTGCTACCTCGAGTGTCGGAGCTCCCTCAGATATCCCCTCAGGAGATCGAGGAGCATGGAGTTCCTCAGGTCCTGGGCTGCCTCGAACTCAAGGTACTGGGCTATCTTTTTGACGAACTCCGGGTGCGGGCTCTTGCCTATCTCAAGGAGGAAGATGGTCTCATCTACGTTGGTCTTGAGCCACCCGGGGGCGATATCATAACCAGGACGCGCCCTCAAGTCGCGGAGCAGGCTGTGGAGCTCTTGTACGTTCGAACCCATAAGGATCCTCCTTTTTGGCAGGGTCTGCCCCGTCACAAAAAAACCGGGCTCTACTTGCCCGGCTTTTGAGGTTCGCGCCCCGTCAGTCGAGGTCGCATTCGCTCTTCAACTTGCTTACGGTGCCGGGGCCGAAACCAGGCACGTTCATCAGGTCGTCGAGGCTCCTGAAGGGCCCGTGCCCGTCCCTGTAATCGACGAGATTCCTCGCCTCATTGTCGTTTATGCCGACGCTCTTTCTTATGTCGTCGACGTTTGAGCTGTTGATATGACATAATTTGCCTGCCATCTTGCTTCCCTCCTTCCCGCTCAACACGCCTCCAAGACGCCGAAGGCGCCGTTGAATCACTAATATAACTTTAGATCCGCCATAACCATTGTCAAGTAGCTGCCCGGCGCAGGTTCTGCTTTCAAAAACTTGCTAAAATGGATATTATCCGGAATCAAAACGTCAGAGGGTATCATTATGATAAAAATGATAAAAAGAATGCTTTTTGGAGCGGCCCTCGTCTTGTCCCTCTCGGGATGCGCCACTGTCCCGTACACGGAACGCCAGCAGTTCATGATGGTCTCCGAGAAGGAGGAATCGAGGATAGGCGAGACCCTCTTCCATCAGGTCAAGACCGACTCGAAGATAAGCCCTGACCCGGACATGAACGCCCTTGTCAGGGAGGTCGGCGAGAGGATCGCCGCGGCGGCAGACAAAAAGGACTTCAAATGGGAGTTCGTCGTCATAGAAGACCCCACAGCGAACGCCTTCGCGCTGCCCGGGGGCAAGGTGGCCTTCCATACAGGCATAATGCCCATCGCGAGAGACGCGGACGGCATTGCCGCCGTCATGGGCCATGAGGTCGCGCATGTGCTGGCGAGGCACGGCGCCGAGAGGATGAGCCAGCAGCAGGCGCTTTCAATAGGCGAGACCGCCCTCATGGTCGCGCTCCTGGGCAGGAGCCCGTTTGTGAGGGAAGGGATACTCTCGGCGTACGGCCTCGGGGCAAAGGTCGGGGTGCTGCTGCCATACAGCAGGAAGCACGAGCTCGAGGCCGACAGGATAGGCCTTATCCTCATGGCAAAGGCCGGATATAACCCGCAGGCCGCCGTCGCCTTCTGGGAGAGGATGCTGGAGAGGAAGGAGGGCGGTGGGGCCCCGGAGTTCCTCTCGACTCACCCGAGCGACAAGCAGAGGCTCGCCGATCTGAAGGGCTTCCTGCCCGAGGCCATGGGGTATTACAAAAAGGCGCAGAACGGCTCGCGCCTGGCGCAAAGACGGTAAACGTCCGCAAGGGCCTGTTATTGATTTTTGTCATGGTATTATACGGCCCCAGATAGAAGAATAGAGATATTTGAATTCAAGGCTGGCTCTGAAAATTAGGAATTTTTTCTAAGGTCAAGGAAGGACGGAAATAAAAAGCGCAGCATATGTATTGTATATGTGAGCATTTTTATTTTCGACCTGACACAGAGATCAGGAAAAATAACAATTTTTAGAGCCAGCCTCAAACCTCAGGAGGAGCATATAGATGCCTACGATACTCGACGTAAGGGAGATGGTGCCGAAGGACAGGCACTCGAAGATATTCGACACATATAAAAAGCTGGGTCCGGGCGAGTCGTTCATACTCGTCAACGACCACGAGCCAAAACCGCTCCTCTACCAGTTCCAGGCGGAGCACGACGGCGAGTTCGACTGGTGGCCGCTCGAGCAGGGGCCTCAGGTCTGGAGGGTGAGCGTCGTAAAGAGGGAATCGCCCGGCGCCGACAGGACGATAACGGGGTACCTCCAGACAGACCACAGGAGGCTCGACGGGATCTACGAGCGTTTTCAGTCGGCGGTCCACGCCCAGAGATGGGACGAGGCAGCGGCCGACTTCAGGGAATTCAGCCTGGGCTTGAGAAGGCACATCAGGGTGGAAGAGGAGATCCTCTTCCCTGTCTTCGAGGAGAAGACAGGCATGCATGACTCTGGGCCGACCTTTGTGATGAGGATGGAGCACACTGAGATCAAGTCCCTGCTCGACAGGATACTCGGCTCTACCGAGGGGCGCGACGCAAACAGCGTCTCGAGCGGCTCAAGCTCCCTTATGAGCATCCTCATGGACCACAACATGAAAGAGGAGCACATACTCTATCCTGAATCAGACGCCTTCCTCTCAGAGGCCGAGAGAAAAGACGTAGTGAAAAAGTCGCAGGCGGCCTGAGGCCTTCGGTTTTTTTTCATGCTCCCCCGCCCTTTCCAGGGCGGGGGAGCTCTTATTTGAAGTCCGCCTTCTGTCCGATAATGACCCCGAAGTCCTTGAGCCTCCTCAGGCACTCCCCCCTGAAGTACGGCCCCTTCATATCCGTATCATGTATACTATCGGAGAAGTACATGACGCAGCCCTGGTCAGCGCAGTGGCCGAGGCCGAAGGTATGGCCGAGCTCGTGGGCAGCCTCCGTGAGGACCCTTCGGCGCAAGACGGCCCTGTCATCGGCCCTTCCGTAGAAGCTCTCCCTGAGCCTGAAAAGGGAGATCACCGCCGCCTTTGCGCCAGCCTCCCCGAATACGAAGTTAAGACCCGATGCGAAGAGGTCGACCTCAGTGACGCCCAATATCCTTTCATAATCGAAGATATCGCGCCTGTCCATGATCGAATGGAGTATAGCGGTTGAGCTGTACTGGCCACGGCCCGCGTCAAAGGCGAGGTCAGGCTCCTTCGCCGCCCTGCCAGCGGACGACTTGAAGCCGAACTCCCTTTCGAGGCCTTCCTTAAGCTCGTCTATGGCCAAAGGCTCGACCCGGCCTATGGGAAGTATCAGGATAGCCAATGGGTCCCCCTGCCAAATAGCTTATTTCCAAGTATAACCCCGTTGGGGCCTTTTGCCCGTAAGGCCGGAAAGGTATATAATTTCCATAGGGGAAGGAGGGGAACATTATGATACCCAAAAGGATCGAGAACGCCCTTCATGAAAGGCACGTCTGGTACAAGGAGCTCGTGCACCCGGAGGCATATACCGCCCAGGAGATAGCCGCTACGTTGCACGTGAAAGGCAAGGAGCTCGCAAAGCCGGTCATGGTGCTCTCCGACGGCAAGCTCGTGATGGCGGTGCTTCCGGCGACTTGGAAGGTGAACTTCGGAAAACTGAAAAAGGTGCTGGGCAAGAAGGATGTCAGGCTCGCCAGGGAGGAGGAGTTCAAGGCAATGTTCCCTGACTGCGAGACCGGGGCCGAACCCCCCTTCGGGAACCTCTACGACGTCCAGACCCTGGTGGACAGGTCGCTTACACAGGACGAGAATATCTACTTCAACGCCGGGACGCATTACGAGGCCGTCGAGATGAAGTACAAGGACTTCGAGGAGATGGTAAAGCCCGAGGTCGCTGAATTCGCAGAGCGCCTGTAGCAGCCTGCCTATCCGCCGGGAGAGGTCTTGAGCCAGCCCTTCAGTCCCGCCCGGTTTCCTTTGACAACGGGGCGTAATTTACTTAACCTTGTGCAATGGAAAAAGGGATTGGGACAACGGCTGGCGAGGCGCTCCGGGCCGTATTCGCGGAGCTATCCGGCCGAGGGGTGCCGGAGGCGAGGACAGAAGCGGAGCTCATGCTCATGCACGTGCTCGGCGCAAGGAGGCACGAGCTGTTCCTCGACGCCATGAGGGAGCTTTCGAAAGATGAGGAGAAGGCCCTCGAAGCGGCTGTCCGGAGGAGGCTTGAGAGGGAGCCTTCCCAGTATATCTTCGGCGAGGCCTGCTTCAGGGGCCTCGAGCTCAAGGTCACAAGGGACGTGCTCATACCGAGGCCGGAGACAGAGCTCCTTGTCGAAGAGGCTGTGAAGGAGGCGGGCAGGCTCAAGGGAGAGACAATCATCATCGACCTGTGCACAGGGAGCGGCTGCATCGCGGTCGCGGCCGCGAGGGAGATACCGGGCTCAAGGGTCTTTGCCGCCGACATATCGGCAGCAGCCCTTGATGTGGCGAGGGAGAACGCCCGGAGGGCTGGCGCGGCGGATAGGATAAGATTTTTTCAAGGCGACCTCTTCGCCCCGCTGCCGGATGAGCTCAGGGGCCGGGTCAATATGCTCCTCTCAAACCCGCCTTATGTAGCGGATGGAGAGATAAAGACATTGGAGCCCGAGGTAAAGGACTTCGAGCCAATAGCAGCCCTCTCAGGCGGGCCGGACGGCCTCGCCTTCATACGGAAGATACTCTTCGAGGCGCCGGAGTTCCTCTCGCCCGGCGGGCTGCTCCTCATGGAGATGGGCTATGACCAGGCAAAGGAAGCAAGGGCGCTGGCCGAAGGCACAGGTGCCTACGAAAGCATCGAAATCATCAAGGATTACGGGAAGATAGAGAGGATACTTAAGGCGAGGCGTAAGGGGTGAGTCGGACTTGCGGCTGCTATTCACCCTCCCCTCATTCCCCTCCCGTCAAGGGAGGGGAGGAAGATGCAGAGTCTGCCGCGCCCGCCCATCTGTCATTGCGAGGAGCCTTAGCGACGAAGCAATCTCGTGTTTATTGACCGTCTCTATTTTTGGCGCGCATGGCGCACTTTACAAAATGACTACTCCCCCGCTATTATCTCCAGCAGCTTGCACTTCTCCCAGAGCGTCTTCCTCGACACCCCGAGCACCTTCGCGGCGAGGGTCTTGTTGCCCTTTGTCTCCTCAAGGACCCTGGCAATGTATCTCTTCTCGAAGTCCTTGATAGCGGCCGTGAGTTTCTCATAGCCGCCGCGGTCCTGTAAGGCCTTGAGGCAGTCGTTCAATCCATCGGCCCCGGATATCTCCTCAGGCAGGTCAGAGGCCCGTACCTCTTCTGACTTGCCCATGACTATCGCCCTCTCGACCGCGTGCTCGAGCTCGCGGACGTTCCCGGGGAAGGGATATTTGAGGAGCGCTTCGAGGGCGTCGACCGCGAAGCCCTTTACGGACTTCCTGTAGAGGCCCGAATAGTATTCGAGGAAGTGGTTGGCGAGGAGCATGATGTCGCCCTTCCTCTCCCGGAGCGGCGGAAGGGTCATTGGAACGACGTTCAGCCTGTAGTAGAGGTCTTCCCTGAAGGTGCCCCTGTGCACCTCTTTCTTAAGATCGCGCTGTGTAGCGCAGATTATCCTCACGTCGGCGCTTATGGTCTCTGTGCCGCCGAGCCTGTCGAACTCCTTCTCCTGCAGGACGCGCAGCAGCTTCACCTGTATTGTCGGGGAGAGCTCGCCTATCTCGTCCAGGAATATGGTCCCCTTGCTCGCGAGCTCGAACCTGCCCTTCTTCTGCTTCGCTGCCCCTGTGAAGGCGCCCTTCTCGTACCCGAAGAGCTCGGCCTCGAGGAGCGTTTCCGGTATGGCGGCGCAGCTCACCTTTATATAGGGCTCGCCCTTCCTCGGGCTCGTCGCGTGTATGGCGTTCGCGACAAGCTCCTTTCCGGTGCCGCTCTCGCCAAGGATGAGGATCGTGGAATCTGTCTGCGAGATGACCTTTATAGTCTCGAATATGGCGTTCATCCGCTCGCTCTTGCCGATGATGCCGCTGAAGTTGTACCTGCCCTCGACCTGCTCCTTAAGAAGGATGTTCTCGGCCTCGAGGTCCTTGAGCCTCACTATCCTCTTTATCATCAGGAGCAGCTCGTCCATGGAGAAGGGCTTTGTGACGTAGTCGTAGGCCCCGTACTTCATGGCCTCCACGGCCGTCTCGACCGCGCCGTAGGCGGTAATGAGTATCACGAAGGTATCGGGCGAGGCCCGCTTGCAGGACTTCAATACCTCGATGCCGTCGAGGTCAGGGAGCCTCAGATCCGTTATGACTATGTCGAACGAACCGTCCTTTACGCGCCCTATCCCCTCCTTGCCCGAGGCGGTCTCGGCCACGTGGTAGCCGTCGCCCTTCAACGCGTCGCTTATTGATATGCGCATCAACGGTTCGTCGTCGATTATGAGTATGCGTGCCTGCCTTGCCAAAAAAATACCCCTTTAAGAGAGCCCGGTCTGGATGGGCAGGAGCACCTTGAAGATGCTGCCCTTGCCCGGCTGGCTCGTGACCTCTATCCTGCCGTTGTGGCGCTCTATTATACCACGGCTCACCGAAAGGCCCAAGCCCGTGCCCTTGCCAACGCCCTTTGTGGTGAAGAACGGGTCGAATATACGGGTGAGGTTCTCTGGAACTATGCCGCAGCCGTTGTCAGAGACCTGTATGCAGAACCAGCGCCCATCGTGCCTGGTGCTGACCTCTATGAGGCCGTCGCCAGAGACGGCCTGCACCGCGTTCAATATGAGGTTAACGAGTATCTGCTCTATCTGGTGCTTGTCGACGAGTATGGGCGCGAGCCCCTCGCCCAGGTTGACCACGAGCCTTACGTCCCTGCCCTTTACCGAGTGGACGAAGAGCGGGATTATGCCCTGTATCATCGCGTTTATGTCCGTTAGCGTAAGAGCCGGGGCGTGCTGCTGTGAAAAATCAAGGAGCTGACGGACTATGTTCTGCACCCTCTTAATGCCGTCCTCCATGAAGTCCAGGTACTCTGCCTTGCGCTCGTCAGTCAAATTCCTGTTCTTGAAGTTGTAAAGGCAGTTCAGTATGCCGCCCAGCGGGTTATTTACCTCGTGAGCTATTCCTGCCGCGAGCTGGCCCACTGCCGCGAGCTTCTCGCTCGATATGATGTTCTTCTCGAGCGCCTTTTTCTTTGTCACGTCCTCTGACATCCAGACCACGTACTCTGCGGGCCCCTTCGCGACGGTGAGGACAGGGAATATGTTTGTGAGGATGGCCATCTCGCTGCCGTCCGGGCCGTAGAGCTTGTACTCTATGCTCCTTGCCTTGCCGGTCTCAAAGACCCTGTCAACGAGCCTCTCGAGCTCGACCCTCAACTCGTCGGGCGTATGGGCCATGAAGTTCTCGTTGTGGCAGTCCCCGCCCGGTTCATTGCATTTGCATATGGGGCAGGCCTCTGAGGCGTGCCTGTTCCATACGACTATCGCCTTGCTCCTCTCGAGGACGTAGAGGCAGTAAGGGAGGCTGTTGATGATGGATTCGATGAGCGCCTTCTGCGTGAAGAGCTTGTCCTGGCTGGTCTTTATGCTCTCCTCTTTGTCCCGCAGGCTCCTGACCATGAGATCAAAGGCGCGCGCGAGGTCCGCTATCTCGTCCCTGCCCTCCTTTGCCGAGCCTATCCTGACGTTGAGGTCGCCTTCGGAGACAAGCTCCGCCTTCTTCTTGAGCGACAGTATCGGCCTCGTGATGACGTAGGTTATGAAGGACGCAACGCCCGTTGCCATGAAGAATCCGATGAGGGCGATGGTCGTCACTGCCTTTATGTTCCTGTACTGGAGCTCGACGAACTTCTCCTTGGGCACTCCGACGAATATCGAGCCTATTATCTTCGCCTCGTAGTTTATGATCGGGTCAAAGGCCGCGACGTATTCCTTACCCGCTATCTCCGTCTCTCCCCTGTACGCGAGAGAGGCGCGTATGCCTTCGATCACGTCCTTCGGGAGGAGATGGCCCACGGTCCTCGCGCCCCGCTCGTCGAGCACGTTGGTCGCTATCTGCACGTCCCCCATGGCTATCGTGACAAGAGACCCGGGGATGGACTCGGCGAGCGTGTCGGGGACGAACTGGTCGTTGTTTATGAGGTCTCCCGTGACGAACGCGCCGAGGACCGCGCCGGACGGGTCCACGACCGGCGTGACAACGACGAGCATCATGCCGTCTTTTATCTCGCGCCCGTCTGTCGCGTTGCCGTCTACCCTTATGGCGGAGAGGGCCTCTATCCGTTCGGTCTTGAGTACGCTGTGCGGGATTATCTCAGTGGATATGAAGGACTTCTTCTGTCCTATGGCTTTTTTCACAAGGCCGTTTATGGCGAGCTCGTAGCCCTTCTCAGGCGTATTGTGCGAGGCTATGGAGTAACCCCTTGAATCGACCACGCTCCATAGGTCCACGTAAGGACGGAACTTCTTCCACTCTATTATCTGCTCGCGCAGAAGCGCCGTGTCCCGCCTCTTCACGGCCTCCTGGAGGTACCTCTCGGTCGAGGCCTGGAGCATGCCGTACTGCATCTGGTATGCCCTGGCATAGTACTGCATCCAGGCCGCCTTGAGGTTGTTGTTTATGGTCTCCTGGGCGTCCTCTTTCTTGCTCGAGCTTATGAGGTTTGTCGTAAGAAAGGCGAGAAATACTGTCGGAAGGAGTGTGGCCAGTAGAAATGAGAGTATTAGCTTGCTGCCTATGTTCATGGCGGGGCGTTCACCGGTTGGCCCTCAGGGGCTCTAAAAAAATCAAACAAATCAGAATGTTATCCAGAATTCAGGATATTATAAACAGGCTCAGAAAGTCAACCTGCTTTCTTTCCTGCTTTCCTTTATCGGAAAAAAAGGCCGGAGTTCGACTCTCTCATCCTTAGAATCGAGAAGAAAGTCGGCAATCGACATATGTACGCTCGCAGTCAGTCCAAACTCATTATCTTGATATGTTTGAATTAATTTGATACCATTTTTTTTGATGAGCAAACTATGTAAATTAGCTGCGATTTTCGCAACGGTTCTTTTCCTGTTTCAGGCCAGCGGCCGCTCATGTCTCGCCATGGATGTTTCGGTTATCGAAGCGGCGGCATGCGAATGCAGTGAAGCGCAATTAATCGATATTGGATCGGATACAGCAGGGTGTCAAATGGACTGCCAATGCCCCTGTAATCTCAGCCTCTCATTCGCAAACAAAGCGGACTTCATCCAGCCTGGAGAAATCCGCTTCCGGTCAATCCTTACCGTCCCGTCCAATCTCAAGGTAGTTTCAGCATCGGTCTTTCAGCCACCCAAACCATCTCTCTGATTTTACAGGCCTTCGTATGACATGGTCCATGCGCTGCACGGAGGACAAAATCCTTCGTACAGCCATAATGAAATGTCTTTACCGTACAGAAAATAAGGAGCATAAAAATGATAAAAAGAGTTCTTTTGCTGTTAACCCTTTCCGTTCTTATCCCTCTGGCAGCCCTGGCGGGGAATACCGCGCTGAAAGGCAAATTCACACGCGTTGCCGGCCAGGACTTCAGGTTTGACGGCAAGACAGTCGAAGTCGTCGAATTCATGAGCTTCTATTGCGACCACTGTTATGAGTTTGAAAAATCGATCCCGGCCATAAAGGGGAACTTCCCGAAGAAGGTCAATCTGAAAATAATGCCTATACACTGGGGGCAGGGCTCGCCAAAACCGGCTGAGGCCTATTTCCTCGCCGTGGACGCCGGCAAGGGCGAGGCGATGAAGAAAGCTATCTTCCGCGCGCACTTCATGGAAAAAAGGGATATAGGCAGCCTCCAGGTCCTTGATTCCATTGCCGCCGAGATAGACATGGGCTTTGATTTCGGAAGAAAACTCAGGAGCGGGGTCAAATCAAATGAGGTCGACCGCGCGCTCAGGCTTGCGCAGGTCTACGGTATTGAGGAAACTCCTACGCTCGTCATCGCCGGCAACGTAGCGACAACGCCGCATGCAACGGACCATGACATGGCAGCCTTCAAGGAGAACGTGATAACGATCATCCGCAGCATACTTAAGGGATAGGATAGAGTACGTCTGGTATTGCACTAAAGTTGTGGGTTGCGGGGACCAGCCAAAAACCTCATCAATACTCGTACGGCATCAGAGCAATTCCATCTACAGCAATCCGCAATCTGCCTCATAGCGCTGATAGTTGCGGGCTGAAAAACAAAGGGGAAGGCCGCTTTGCGCCTTCCCCTTTCTAAGGTTGACTGTCGCCCATCTACGAGACCGCCACGCCGGTGACTATTGTGACCACCACTGCGAGCAGCGCGATAAGCTCCCCTACGTTCAGTTTGTCCGTCCTCATGGCCCTACCTCCTTTGTTGTGTTGCCCGTTTTACAGCCCCAGTATGGCATGAAGAGTATTAAAGGGCCATTAGAGCGCGGTATTTCCCGGGAGGCCGGGGGTGAGGATACGTTTGTTATATATTACTACAGTTCAGGCGTTCTTGTCAAGAATCGGCCCGGTCCCGTACTGGGCCGGGACTGTCACGCGGGTTATGCCCCTCAACCTCTTTTTCATGGGGCCTATGGCAGAGCGGCTCCCCAGGTCAAGGCCCGTTACCGCCACCTTGCCTATGCGCTTCATGCCTTTCTTATCCGCGTACCCGAAAATCTGATGTATTACAAAGGGTTTGCCCTTGACGTCGCCTATGTGGAGCATCACGTGGCCGCGTAATGTTAGAAGGGTCGTGCCAGGGTCCGCGTGCTTCAGGGCAAGGGCCACCTCTTCCCTGGTCCCGTAATCGTCCAGGTGCGCGAGCACGTCGCCGCTCAGGCCCTGGTACCGGGAATTCCTCGGCAGTTTAAGGCCCACTGTCGCGAATACGTCCTGTATGAAAAGCGAGCAGTCACGCAGACCGTCCCTGCCGCCCCAGCCGTACTCCTCGCCGAGCATCTTGAAGGCCTGCCTTATGATGTTCCTGCGCGTGTAGGGCAGGTATCCCTCGTGGACGTCGGCTCTCTGGTGTATGTATGCCTCTTTCCACTCAAGGACGCCCTGGGCCCCCCTCACCGGGAAACGGACCGTCCATGGAGACTTGGGCGACTTGCCGCTCTTTTTGGCCGTTAGATAGAGCACCCTGCCCATCGCGGCCTCTCCGGCGAGCGTCTCCATCGCCCTCTCATTGTATACCCTCACCTTGCTGCCCGTGACTACCACGAACGGCCCGCCGTCATCGTTGAGCACGTCTTCACGCTCTCCGAACGCGACCCTGTCCATCCTTATCCAGCCCCTGAACGTGCCGGTCTGGAAAAAGCCCCACTCGCCATCCCTGCTCGTATGCAGCAGCGCGACCCGCTCAGCCGGGTAGAGGCTCGAATACTGAATCATGTCGAATCCGCGGCCCGGCCTTGGCAGCAGGGCCATATCCGTGGGGAGCCCCCTCACATCGGCCCTACCGGTAACGACGCCGAACCTCACCTCGACCTCCTCGGGGATCTCCTCGAAGCCCATGTTCCAGGAGAGCTCCTCTAAGAAGCCGTCAGGCAAAGGAGAGCCCAACGAGTCGTACTTCGCGAGCGGGTCGACGAGCAGGTCCGTCCATATCCACTCGACGACCCTCTGGCCCGAGATGATGTCGGGCATGGAATGTAAATCGGCCATGCCGTCCGTGCCTTCAATCGTAAGGTCGTTGAAGAGCCTTATCTCGCTGGCGTTGAGGACGGCCTCGTCAGGCCTGGAGAGCTTCTTTATCCAGTAGGATTGGCCGCCCTTTCCTGATTGCCCGGCGTAGGAGAGGGCCGGGAGCAGGAAGAGGAGCACAAAGAGGATGGCTAACGCTATTTTTCTCGGGATCTCGAGGTTAAGATACTTTGCTTCTGTTCCGGCTGATGACACGGCAACGCCTTCTATTCTTTTTCTTATTTATCGGATTATCCGCCCCGATACTTTACGGGACTTTACAGGCCCGGACAGCGCTGATATCATCGTTGGGCCCTTCTCAAGTGGCGCAATCTCAATATACGAAAAAGAGGTCCGCGAAGGCTGTGACATTGGTCCTGATTTCGCTCTTTTTTTGCTAATGGAAAGAAAAGATATCATCGCGGGCTACCTCCTTGTGGCCGCATCGGCCGTTACGTTCGCCGCAAAGGGCATATTCGCAAAGCTCCTGTACGGGTACGGCATAGACCCGGTGACGCTCCTGGCCCTGAGGTTCTCCATGGCCCTCCCTTTTTTCTGGGCAGCGGTGTTCTTCTTCCCGTCGCCCAGGGTATCCTGGAGGGACATCATCTACCTCGCGCTCTCCGGCCTTCTTGGCCTCTACGCGGCCGCCCTCGCGGACTTCTACGGCCTCATCTACATAGACGCCTCCATCGAGAGGGTGATCCTCTACACCTATCCGGCAATAGTGGTCGTCTGGGCGGCTGTCTTTTTCAAGGAGCAGCTGGACAGAAGGAAGGGGCTATCACTGATACTCACCTACGCCGGCCTCGCGCTGGTCTTGAAGATTACGAGCGGGGTCAGCAGGGCAGACGCCACAGGCGCGGTACTCGTGCTGTTCTCAGCGGTGATTTACTCGCTAAGTTACATACTTACGGAATTTCTCTCAAGGAGGGTATCAGGCGTCAAGATCGCGGCCTACGGCACCACTGCGGCAACGGCAGCCTTCCTCGCGACATGGCGGGGCCAGAGCGTCCCCACAGAGCCTGAGGTCTGGGGACTCCTCCTCGCCCTTTCTGTCGTATCGACCTTTGTGCCAGTGCTCACGCTCGCCCTGGGGATAAAGCGCATAGGCGCGAGCAGGGCCGCTCTCGCGAGCTTCGTGGGGCCCGTATCGACAGCCGTGCTTGCATGGTTCATATTGGGGGAGACCCTGGACATGGTACAGATAGCCGGGATGGGGCTTGTTATAGCCGGTGTGCTGGTAATATCTTTTGATAAGCCTTCCAGGGCAGAGAGAGGTGCTAACGCTTCCCGGTCTCGGCTGACTTGATGAAGCCGCCGAGCTTCTTGTCAAGTTCGCCTATGTGGTTTATGAGCCAGTCGACGACCTGGCGCTGGACCTTTATGACAAGTCCCGTAGAGGCGCCTTTTTCGAAATCCTTCCGAAGCGTCGCTATCCGGTCTATGAAGGCCGTGTGCTCGGCAAGGTGGGCTATCGTCTCCGGATAGCCGTACTTGTTCATGGCGCGCTCTTCAGCCTCGAAATGCACCACAAAGTACTCGTCAAGGAAATTGAAGAGATCCCTGACCTCGTCCTTGCCGTACCCGGCTGACATGGCGTCCAGAAGGCGGTTTATGCGCTTGAAAAGCTCCTTATGGTGCCTGTCCTGCCAATCAACCCCGGTAGCGAGGTTGCTGCTCCACTCGATGCCCATCGGATAAAAACTCCTGCATAATTATACAATGACAGTGTATTACATAAGGCGGGATTGTGGAAGGGAAATATTGCGGGAAAGTAGAAAGCGGGCAGTTTAACGTCTTGCCCAGGACAGTCTTGGGCAGCCCTCGGAACAGTGGGCGACCCTCGGGATAGCGTATCTGGCCTTCATATTACCACCCCCTTCGTCTTTGGCGTGGAAACACGTTCATTACATCCCGTCCCGGGACATCTCATCCTCTCCGGCGTCCATGTCATCCGCCCCTGAGTCAAAGGCGAGCATGTCGTTCAATTTGCCGCGCTGCTGCGGGGTAAGGACCTTCTTGAACTCCTCCATGCTCCTGATCCCTGAGAGCATGAGGTCAGCGGACTTTGAGGCTATCTCGCCTGCCTTTGCCTTCACCTTTTCCATGTTGACAGGCTCGGCCTTCAGTAGCTCGTGCAGCTCTATCCTGGCTATCTTTATCTCGGCGCCGGTCTTTATCGCCTGCTTCCTGAAGTTCGTGTGGATATCGCGCGCCTTTGCCTTCTGCTCCGCGGTGAGGTCAAGCCCCTTTACCGCCCTCATGAGCTTGCCGTACATGTGCCCCATCATGCCGCCTGACATGCCGGGGCCCATCATCATGCCCTTGCCGTCGCCGTGCCTGCGCATGCCCTTCTTGCCGTCCATCTGGGGACACTGCCCGCCCGCCTGCCCCATCATCTGGCCCATCATCGGGCACGGGGTCTGGGGGCACGGGGTCTGGCCCATATTGCCGCACATCGGGCAATCCGGGCAACTGCCGCCCGACATGCCTCCCATCATTCCGCCTGACATACCGCCCATCATTCCGCCATTGCCGCCTGTCATGGACTTGCTCATCATCGCGGCTGAGGGCATCTCGCCCAGGCGTACGTTGATGTTCTCGGTCGCGCCTCCCCTGTTGACCTCGAGCGCCACTGTGGAGCCCACCTCACTGGTCCGTATCCTGGAGATGAAGTCGTCGGCGCTTCTCACGTCCTCGCCGTTAAGCTCGACGATGACGTCGCCCATCTGGAGCCCTGCCTCCTGGGCAGGCCCGCCAGGGGCCACCTGCGAGACAAAGACGCCCTTTGTCTCGGATATGCCGAGGCTCCGCGCAGCCGCCTCGTTCATCTCCTGGATGGTGATGCCGAGCCATGGCCTGTCCTGTGATTGGGACTGGGGCTCAGCCTGCTCGGCTGCCGGGTGTTCAAGCTGTCCATACGAGGGGGGTGCGAAGAGTATTGAGCAGGCCGCGATGAAGCCTGCAAAGAGCGTCTTACCGTATCCCATGCCTGACCTCCTTGGTAGTAGTTTGGTTGAGGCAAAGACGGATGAAACGCCTGGCAGGCTGCTGAAAAAGTCCATCTGCTGCGTTGGCTTCAGAAGCGAGTCGCTGCGACGTACATGAAGAGTACGACTCGCTCCTCACTCCCCGATTTAACCGGGGCCTTGCATATGGAGCTTTTTGAGCAGCCTGAATATGGAGTATCTTAATACCTGTGATGCTTAGAAAAAAAAGATAAAAACACTCACGCCGGAAGGAACCTGCTCTCTATCCACCTGCGGAGCACCTTCCAGGGCTTTGACTTTACCTTGCCCATGACCCAGGCGTAGAACTCGGCGCAGGTCTCCTCGCCACGGATCACGCCAAAGTACCTTAACATTATATCGTGATCCTTCTCGATCATGGTGTACCAGAGCCTCGGGTGGTTATAGACCAGGTCGGCGAACTTTCCGGCTGACCTGAACTCCGGGAATATCTCCCTTTCGAGCCAGGCCTGGTAATCCGAGAGCCCCCCTTTGCCGGTTATATAATCAATTATAACAGAAGAGGCCGCCTTGGCCGTGCGGACGGCGTAATAGATGCCTTCGCCCAGGAACGGGTCCACGAGGTGGCCGGTGTCCCCGACAAGGACTACCCTGCCCTTTACCGAGGCGCCCTGGCCCTCGTAGAATACGGGGACCGTCCAGCCTATGCGCTCGCTCACATCGAGGCCCTTCAATACCGGGTGGGTGGAGACGAATTCGTTGAAGCAGTCCTTGATCCTGCCGCCGGCTTTTGCCGCATCCCCGGCGATGCCGACGGAAAGATAGTCGTTCTTGGGGAATATCCAGGCGTATCCGTAAGGCACTCCGCCGAACTCTATGAAGAGCTTGCCGGAGTAGTCCCTCTGGGACCTCTTGAGGGCGACCTCGGCAGTGATGGAAACGGCGGATTCCTTCGGCCTTAGCCCGAATAGCTCCCTGCCTATGAAGCCAGAGGAGCCGTCGGCGCCCACGAGCACCCTGCCCTCGAAGGACCTGCCGTCAGAGAGGGTCGCCTTGACCGATGCTCCGGTATCTTCGATTGACCTTACCCGCACGCCCTCCATGACCTCCGCCCCGCTGTCCTTTGCCTTCTCAAGGAGGAGGTTGTCGAAGGTCGACCTCATGACGTTGTAGCCCACGGGCTTATCGCCCATGATGTCCATCATGCGGCCGCACCTGTAGGTGAAGGTCGCGCCTCTTACCGTCTCCTCTATTGCCGGGGATATGTCGAAGTCGAGGAGGCCTTGTATCTTGGTCGAGATGCACCCTCCGCAGGACTTGTACCTCGGGAAGGTCTCCTTATCGAGGCCGAGCACCTTGAGGCCGGATTTGGCGAGGTAATAGGCTGCCGTTGAGCCGGCCGGGCCCAGGCCGACGACTATGGCGTCGTACATGCCTAATCGCTCTCCTTCTCGACGCTGAACTCCATCTCGCCGCACCAGAAGCCGGTCTTGTTGATGGATTCGTACTCCCACCGGAGGGCCTTAAGGTGCGCCTTCTCCATCTCGAGGAGCTTGGTGAGGACTACCTTTTCCACGGGCTGGGACGCGCCTTTAAGGAGGCGCGAGTAGAAATCCACGGCAGCCTCCTCGTTCTCCATCGCTATCTGGACCGCGTTGAGGTCGGTCTGGTTGGTCGTGAGCCTCTTTATCAGCTCGTTATCTGCCGGGTAGGGTATGCTCTGCGTGAGCGCGAAACCCTCGGCAAGGGCCTGCTCGTAGCTCATCCAGCCCAGGCCTCCCCTTATCGACTCGGCTATCTTGCCGACGACCACGATGTGGGCGAGCTCGTCCTTCGCGAGGTTCGCGAAGACGGTCCTGCCCTTTGGGTCCTCCACAAGGCCGGCCGCTGTCGCATAGAAGTGATAACCGGTTATTTCGGTGTTGTAGGCAACGGCGAGCTCATCAAGGATACTCATCTGGGCCATGATTCCCCTCCCAAGGAATTAAATTGCGGTAGTGAAAGGAGAGCACTATCTCCTGCCGGAATCGGTCCTGCCGGCCTTGTCTATATCGTGCTTCTTCTCGAGCGCCTCGCCCCTTATCTTGTCCTCGCATGCATGGCATATCGTCGTCTCCGACGGCCTGCCGCAGATGGAGCAGACGTGCTTTTTTTCCGTTTTCTTCTCGTTCTCAGGCATTTCCTGACACCCCCCTAAAGTATGCAATAAAAGTTATAATTACCATATTATCCATGCTATTACAACAGTCCTTAATCGGGCTGGACGTGCCTCGACATATCCTTGAACGCAAAGCCGGAGAGGGCCGGTTTTTCCATGCCCTTGTGCTGGATGAGCACCTTGAACGTGTCCCCCATGCCCCCCGGCGTTATGAGCTTTGCTATGGCCCTGTTATGGGCAATGTCGTCTGAAACTGGCATGGCGCCCTCCGGCGCCTTGAGCTCTTCCAATATGCCGAGGCCGAGGAGGAAGTTCTTCTGGGTGGTGAAACCGGTGAGACTGAGCCCGGCCCTCAGTCCGGCGTTTACCAGGGCCGTAAAGTCCGCGTGGGTGGTCATGTCCTGCTCGCCGACATTGACATAAGGATTATCGTTCAGTGTGTGCCTGTAATGGCACATGAGGGTGCCCTTCCTCTCCGGCGCGTAGAGCTCCATTGCCGTCAGGCCGTAGTCTATCGTGATGACAAATCCCTTATGAAAGAGCTCTGAAGCCTTCTCGATCCATTTGATGGCGCGGAGGTTTACCTCTGTCGTCATCCCCTCGAACGGCTCGACGCCCACGAACGGGAAATAGCCTTCGATATCCGGGTTGGAGAGCGGGCCAGCGGTCTCGATGAAACCCGAGCCGTCATGGCCCACGTAGACCTCTTTTAGAGAGCCTCCGGTGAATACGACCTTATGGACAGGGAAGCTGTCGATGAGTTCGTTCGACAGGACGCAGCCGCGGTCGAATGGCGGGACATCAAAGATATCGGAGTACCAGGCCTTCTTTTCGGTCTTGGGCTCTCTTAAGGCCGGGTTCTTCTCTACGATGGCAAAGCGTACGGCATCGTTCAGGCCTGGCGAGATACGCTCGATGGATTCCTCTATGCCCTTTGTCAGCCAGCCCCTGCCCGCTCCCGCCTCGACGAGGACAAAGGGTGAAGGCTCGCCGAGCAAAACCCACATCTCGTGAAGCTCTCTCGCTATCGTCCCGGCAAAGGCCGAGCTTACGTCTATGCTCGTTATGTAGTCGCCGCCCCTGCCCCATGTCTCTCTGCCGGACGAATAATAGCCCTTGCCCGGCATGTACAGACACATCTCCATGAACCTCTCGAAGGTTACCGGCCCGTCTCGCCTGATTATTGCCGATATATCTTCCGCCAGCGCTACAATCTCTCCATAACGCGGCAGCGGGGAGGTTTGGCCTCCCCGCTCTCCTGTCTCAGGCATTTACTACGACCTCTTTGAAGGCCTCGCTCGGCACGTAACAGACCGGGCATGCGTCAGGAGGGTAGTCCCCCTCGTGGATATACCCGCATTCAACGCACTTCCATTTCTTCATTGCCGCTATTTGCCCCTTCCGAGGGCCGTTTCGAACGCGTCAGCGTGGCCCTCTTCGTCCGTGAGTATCTGCTCGAGCATGAGCCGTGTAGTCGAATCGCCCAGCTCGGCGCAGAGCCTTACATGCCCCCTGTAGTCCTCTATGGCCTTGTCCTCGAGGCCGAGGTCGTTCTTGATCATCGTCCTCAGGTCCCCGCCCCTCTGGGCCTGGCCCGGCTTGTAGACCGGCACGCCGCCGAGGTAGACTATCCTTTCGGCGAGCTTCTCGGCGTGCCTCATCTCGTCCACTGCCGTCTTCTTGAAGAGTTCGAGTATGGCCGGGCTCTCAAGCCCCTCTCCCTCGTAGTGGTGGCCCATGTACTGGATAATCGCCGTAAGCTCCGCCACCCTGTCCGCGTTGAGCGCCTCGATTATCTTCTTCTTCGCCTCGTCGCTAAGCTTCACTCCCATCACTCCCACCTCCGCATGATTTGTTGTATTCAATACCACCCTGAGCTTGTAAGTTGGCAGGCCATTCGGGCCTGTTAAGAGTCCGTGCATTAAGGGCCGTTGAGTATTATATCGTATATTTATCGCGTTGTCAGGGGGAAGTCCTCCTGGCGCGCGAAGGGGCCGCCTTGACAATCAATCGAAAGGTGGTTAACTCGGATTAAAGGCCGCTCCCAGGTCCTCTGGAACCTCCCCTTACCGCTGCGACAAAAGCGGCCTCACACGCATGAAAAGGAGGGCCGCATGAGCGTCGCGTACAAACCCCAATTCCCTTTCCCTTCATCCGAGGCCTTCGGGAGGCCCGGCGTCGAGCCCCTCTGGCAGCGCGCCTCGAAGCAGGGGGTAGGCACGGCGCTCTCCCCCTTCTCACGGGTATGGTTCACTATAGCCGACGGCGTCGTGACCGAGACCTACTACCCTGACGCCGGGACGGCCTGCGTAAAGGACTTGAAGTTCCTCGTCACCGACTCACGGACCTTCTTCAACGAGGAATGGGCCGATACCGAGATAACCCGGCTTGAGCAGGTGCACGAGTACGCGCCGGGATACGTCATCACGAACACGGCGAAGTCCGGCCTCTGGAGCGTCACCAAGCGCATCGTCACCGACCCCCAGGCCAATTCGCTGGTCATAAACACCTCTTTCAAGGCCATCCGCGCCGCGCCATCCGACTTCCGGCTATTCGTGCTCCTGGCCCCGCACATCGGCAACTCGGGCTACGGCAACTCCGCGAGGTGCGCCCCGTACGGCGGGAGGAACTACCTGCTTGCGACGCGGAACAACATATCCCTTGCCCTCGCGGCAGACCGTCCGTTCCTCAGGATGTCCGCGGGGTACTCGGGCTCCTCCGACGGATGGCACGACCTCAAGGACAACCTCGAGCTGGACTGGGGCTTCGAGAGGGCGCCCTACGGCAATGTCGCGCTCACGGCAGAGCTTGTCACGCGGGAAGAGACAAACCTCATCTTGAGCTTCGGCAAGGACGAGGTCGAGGCCGTGCTCGAGACCGAAAGGACCCTTTCAAGGAAGTACCACGATATAGAACGGGAGTACATAAGGGGCTGGAGGAAGTACCTGGCGAAGGCGCACCACCTCGGCAGGCGCTCAATAGACAAGGGCAGGAGGTTTTTGACCAGCGCCCTCGTATTGAAGGCCCACGAGGACAAGACACGGCCAGGCGCCATCGTGCCGTCGCTTTCCATCCCCTGGGGCGAGGCAAGACGCGGCGCGGCCTTCGGATACCACATCATACGCCCCGAGGACCTCTGCAAGGGGGCCTTCGCCTTCCTGGCAATGGGCGACAACGACACCGCCCTTTCCATATTGAACCACCTTCAGTCAGTCCAGACCGATACAGGCTCCTGGCCGAGGAGCATGCGGATAAACGGAGAGGCAGTAGATCCGGCCATCGACCTCACGCAGACCGCCATGCCGATAATACTCGCGTGGAGGCTGAAGGGGCTGGGCCTTGCCGGCGACTCATACTACCCTATGGTAAAGAGGGCGGCGGCCTATATCGCCCGGGTCGGCCCCTGCTCAGGGACTGAGCGCTGGGAAGAGGGCATGGGCTTCACGCCAGCCGAGCTCGCCGCCGAGATTTCGGCCCTCGTATGCGCCGCCCACTGGGCGGACGAAAAGGACGAGTTGGCGGCCTCGAAACATCTGTTATCGACCGCAGACTACTGGCAGACGAAGTTGGAAGACTGGACCTTCTCTGATTGCGACTGCATAGGAGAAGGCATACCCGGCCACTACCTCAGGATAGTCCACGACGTGCCTGAGCGGCTTTCAGCCGAAAAAGAGCTCTATGACCCGCTCGTCTTCGACAGGAACAGGCCGAAGGACAGGCCGCACCACCAGGGCGAGGTAGTGGACACCGGCTTTCTGGACCTCGTGAGGTTCGGGGTGCGCGGCCCCAGGGACCCGCACGTAGTGAGCTCGCTTCGCGTGGTCGACAGGCTCTTGAGGTTCGAGCACAACGGGCATATCGCCTTCAGGAGGTTCTTCGGGGACGGGTACGGAGAGAAGGAGGACGGCTCGCCCTTTGACGGAACAGGCGTGGGCAGGCCCTGGCCGCTCCTTACCGGCGAGAGGGCCATGTACGAGGTCATAGCCGGAGGGACGCCCGAGGAGTACGTGAGGTCGCTCGAATCGTTCGCCAACGAGGGGCACCTCTTCCCGGAGCAGGTCTGGGACTCCGAGAACATCCCTGAAAGGGGCCTCTACAGGGGAAGGCCCACTGGCTCGGCCACCCCTCTCGTCTGGGCGCACGCGGAATACATAAAGGTTTTGCGCAGCATGCGCGATAACGCCGGTTTCGATATAATAGAAGAGGTCAGGCGGCGTTACGCGGACAGGCTCACCAGGCTCAACATGTCGGCGTGGAAGAAGGACAAGCTCATAAGCTCGGCCAAGGACACGGACATCCTGCGCATCATCGCCTACGAGGACGCCGACCTCGTATGGACAAAGGACAACTGGGGCACGAGGAACGAGGAGCCGATGTCGTCTACGGGCCTCAATATCTGGCACAGGGACTTTGACCACGAGAGCTTCGCGCCCGGCACAAAGCTCATATTCACCTTCCGCTACAGGGCGAACGGCGCATGGGAGGGCCGGGACTACGGGATAGATATCTGGGGATAGCGGCAGGATATTTTTTCATCCCCTCCCTCGACGGGAGGGGACTGAGGGGAGGGGGAAAATAGACTT
>Ga0209521_10000204_pt1 | contig 41692 bp, 47 predicted proteins | sample Rifsed19ft4_FD_184016 | JGI IMG/M metagenome (GOLD analysis project Ga0209521, IMG submission 184016) | Soil microbial communities from Rifle, Colorado, USA - sediment 19ft 4 (version 2) | ecosystem: Environmental > Terrestrial > Deep subsurface > Rock core/Sediment | place: Rifle, Colorado...
GCTTTGCTGGACAATTCCTGTTACCATATCTCCTGTCCTATCTTTGAATTCGTCATACATTATCTCCCGCTCGGCTTCCTTTATCCTTTGCCTTATTACCTGCTTGGCGGTCTGCGCTGCTATTCTTCCGAAATTATCCGGTGTGACCTCGATTTCATTTTTTTCACTATCTTCTTCTGCCGCTTCACCTGCGCTTTCGCCTTCATCCAAAATTTTAAACACTCTTATTTCGCCGGTCTTTTCATCGATATCCACACGACATTCATATTCAACCTGATAATTTTTCTTATAGGCTGAAACAAAGGCAATTTTAAGGGCTTCTATCAATGTATCCATCTTTATGCCCTTTTCTTTTTCTAATTCTATTAATGCCTCTATTAATTTTCTATTCAACTTAAGTCACCTACTTATTACAAAATTAAAACTAAAAAAAAGTGGGGCTAGCCCACTAATTTTTATAACTATTCACATTAAAATTCCTTAAAAGTATATCATAAAATAAAAAAAATTCAATTAGCTAAAAAGTCCTTAGCAATTCCTTTAAACCTGTATATCTCTTCTCGACTATATTCCTGTTTACTGCCATTCCTATTGCTTTTTTACTTCCGACTATTATTGCAAGTTCTCTGGCTCTTGTTATGGCCGTATAAAGTAAATTTCTCTGCAGCAGCATATAATGGGAAGTCAAAATGGGTATCACGACACACTTGAATTCGGATCCCTGAGATTTATGGATAGTTATGGCATAAGACAGGCTTATCTCATCCAGTTCGTAAAAACCATATCTAACGGTCCTGCCATCAAAATTTACACTGATTTCCTCGGCTTCCATATCTATACTATTTATGAATCCTATATCACCGTTATAAATATCTTTTTCATAATTATTTTTCAGCTGTATTACTTTATCATTCAATCTATACTGCACTGACCCTTTCTGGACCTTTTTACCGGTGGGATTCAAGACATCCTGAAGTCTGGAATTTAGATTATTCACCCCTACAATTCCTTTATTTGTAGGAACCAGAACCTGGACATCGCAGAGCGGATCGTAATTAAAACTTTCAGGAATTTTTTTTGTTAGCAGATTCAATATAAGACTTACCGCTTCTTCCGGTGTGTCTTTTTCGATAAAAAAGAAATCATTATTTTTTGGTTTACCGATATACGGAAACTGGCCGTCCCTTACTTTGTGTGCGTTATATATTATTAAGCTTTCGCTCTCCTGCCTGTATATTTTTTTGAGTTCGATTACCGGAACCACACCCGAACCTATTAAATCACTCAGGACATTTCCCGGACCAACCGCAGGTAGTTGGTCCACGTCTCCGACAAAGATAATACCTGTGCGCGGTTTTATGGCTGTGAGCAAACTTTTCATCAACATTATATCCAGCATTGAAGCTTCATCGATTATTACCATATCTGCATCAACAGGATTGTCATTGTTTTTTAAAAATTTATTCAGGTTTGGATTATAATTTAACAACCTGTGTATTGTCTTGGCTTCCCTCCCTGTTGCCTCGCATAGTCTTTTGGAAGCCCTTCCCGTTGGTGCACCTAAAAGAACTTTTTTGTTTTCTTTTTCAAGAATCTTTATTATCAGATTCAGTATGGTACTTTTTCCTGTGCCGGGGCTTCCGGTTATGATCAGCATTTTCTCTGATACCGCTTTTTCGATAGCCTTTATCTGGATCTCATCAAGTATTATTTTTTCTTCAGCAGCCAGTTCGTATATAAGGCGGTCTATATTATTCTTTTTGCCCTCTGCTGGACTGTCTATCCGGCCGCTTTCCAGAATGGCAAGGATTTTTTCACCTACATATTTTTCGGCATTATAAATACCAGAAAGGTAGATTTTACTCGTGTCATCTTTTACAATATTTATCTTTTTCTCTTTTTCAAGTTCGCTCAAAGCATTATTGATCTTTCCAAGCTCTACCTCAAGGAAACTCTCCGCTATTTCCAGAAATTCTTCGTATGGCAAATAACAATGCCCTTCATCTTCTGCCTCTCCCAATAAATAGATCAATCCTGCTTTTATCCTGAAAACCGAATCTTTTTCAATGCCTGTCATCAGTGCGATTCTATCGGCAGTTTTAAAACCTATCCCAAATATATCCTCAGAAAGTCTGTAGGGATTTGTCTTTATGATATTTATGGAATTATCTCCGTAGTTATTATAGATTTTTAAAGAGTAAGTGCTGCTTATTCCATGAGATTGCAGGAAGATCATGACATCTCTTATGTTCTTATGCATCACCCAGGATTTTATGATCAAATTTATTCTTTTCCTGCCGATGCCTTCAATCTCATTTAACTTTTTGGGGTCCTCGTCCAGAATTTTTAAAGTTTCAAGCTTGAAATGAGAGACTATTCTCTCTGCCATAACAGGTCCTATGCCTTTTATTAAACCGGAACCGAGATAATTCTTGATACCGGTAACAGTTGCCGGTTCGGATGTCTTGACGGCCCCAATTTCAAACTGCTGTCCATAATTTTTGTTTTGGACCCATCTTCCGGTTATTTCAAGCTTTTCACCGCAGCGAAGCTCGAAGGTATTTCCCACAATAGTAACAACATCAGCATCATTGAGTCTTACTTTTCCGACCATAAAGCCGGTCTCGGAATTTTTATATATGATTTTTTCTAAGGTTCCCTCAATTTTTATTTCCTGATTATTCATTTTGAGGTGATTAAAGATTATTTGCGGTATTCAATTTCTTTATAAATTCTGGAATCGAATCCAGGGGTAGTTCCATCTTCTTGCCGTCTTTTCTGTATTCGACGTCGATCAGTTGATTTTCCAGGAATTTTCTTCCCAGAATAAATCTTATGGGTATGCCTATAAGGTCGGAGTCTTTGAATTTTATTCCCGCGTTTACTTCTCTATCATCATAAAGAACTTCGACATCCAGTTTGGTCAGGGTCCGATATACCAGATCTCCTGCTTTTAAGAATTCTTCATTTTTTCCGGTGGTAACAATAAGATTTACCATAAACGGAGCTATTGAAACTGGCCATATTATTCCTTTACTGTCATGCTGTTGTTCTATTGCTGCTGCCAGCATTCTGGTTATCCCTATACCGTAACAGCCCATTATCAAAGGTTTTAGTTTTCCGTCTACGTCCACGAACCTTGCATCCAGGCTGTCGCTGTATTTGGTACCCAGTTTGAAAATATGTCCAATCTCTATTCCTTTCTCCGACTTGAGTTTTTCCCCGCAATTAATACAGCTGCCGCTGTTCTTCCCCGGTGATGACTCCGACATTTCGAAATTTGCAGAATATTCACACCCCGGACAAAAAACCAGTTTATCTTCACCATTATCAGCAAGTATTATAAATTCATGGGATGAGCTCCCGCCAATAAGACCGGTATCTGCTTCCACTACTCTGTACCGGAGACCAATTCGCTCCAGAATCCTGCAGTATGCGTTATGCATCTTTTTATAAATAACCTCCAGGTCATCATCGGTTCTGCAAAAGCTGTAAGAATCCTTCATGATAAATTCCCTTGCTCTAAGCAGTCCATATCTCGGCCTCATTTCATCTCTGAATTTGACCTGTATTTGATATAGATTGACAGGTAAATCTTTATATGATTTCAAATCCAGATATGCCAGGTATGTAATCAACTCCTCGTGGGTCGGACCAAGGCAGAAATCCCTTTTGTTCCTGTCCTTCAACCTGAACATCTCCGGGCCATATTCTTTCCATCTCCCCGATTTTTCCCATAAATCGGAGGGCTGCAAAACAGGTAAAAAAAGTTCGATGGCTCCGGCATTATTCATTTCCTGTCTGACTATTTCTTCGATCTTTCTTAACACCCTTAGTCCCAGAGGTAAGAAAGAATAAACACCTGATGCAATTTTCCTTATAAGTCCGGCCCTTAACGCCAGGGCATGGCTCGATATCTCTGCTTCGCTTGGTTCTTCCTTCAGGGTCGGAATAAAAAATTCAGAAAATTTCAATTTACACTCCCTTTTATTTATTTAAATTAATCTTTTTAAGCTTTTTTTAAACTCATCTACCGCGACTTTTTTATCTACTCTTTTTACTACCTTGCCCTTTAAAAAGACAGCTGCTTTTTCTTTCCCGAAAGCTATCCCTATATCAGCTTCTCTTGCTTCTCCTGGACCGTTTACTATGCAGCCCATTACAGCCAGTTTCAGATTCTTTCTAATGCCTCCGGTTAATTTTGCGATCTCATATACAATTTGCTGAAAACCTTCCGTGGTCCTTCCGCATGTGGGACAGGAAATAATATCCACTCCGACTTTTCTTAAGTTCAGGCTGTTAAGAATTACATATGCAGCTTCTACCTCATCTGTCGAGTTTCCGGTAAGTGAGACTCTTATGGTGTCTCCTATCCCTCTGGATAATAAAATGCCTATGCCCACCGATGACTTTATACTGCCCCTGAACGGAGGCCCGGCTTCGGTTACACCCAGATGGAGGGGGTAATCGACTTTATCCGAGATGGCTTCATATACATTTATAGTATCCATGACCGACGATGCCTTCGCTGATATCTTAAAATTATAAAATTTTAATTTCTCTAAAAGTCTAACATTTTCCAACGTGCTTTCAACCATTGAGTCGATTATGCTGCCATTATTTTTTTTAAGTATTTTCTTATCTATGGAACCTGAATTTACACCGATCCTTATCGCGACTTTTTTTCTTTTGGCCCTTTCTATAATTTCTATGACCCTGCTTTGCCCTCCTATATTTCCCGGATTTATCCTTATACCGTCAACTCCTATATCAATGCATTCCAGGGCCAGATTGTAATCAAATTGAATATCTGCAACTACCGGAACCGTAAAAATTCCATCACCAATAAATTTCTTGAGATGGTTAACGGATTTTTTCCCGGGAACCGCTATCCTTATAAGTTCACATCCGCAACCGATAAGCTCTTTTACTTCGGCCTGGAAATCGTCGGGATTCTCAAGTTTGCTTTTGGTCATGGACTGGACGATAATAGGATTGTCTCCGCCTATTTTTAGTCTTCCTACCTCCATGACCCTTGCTTTTTTTCTTTTTATCTGCATTTTAAAGAGTTGTTTTTTCAAAAAAAATAGTATTTTACTGGCTTTTTACATATTTCGGATATCGAAAGGATTTATTATATCAAAGACCAGACCAATAAGTAGCAGGGAAACAAGAATGAATATACCTGTAAAGCTAAGTATTTCCAGGACTTTTCTGGGCACGGGTTTTTTTCTTATGGTCTCTATTATGATAAGTACGATATTGCCTCCATCAAGAGGAAAAATCGGAATAAGATTTCCAAATCCCATAAGGAGGGAAACCAGTGCAATAAAAAAAATAAAATTTTGCATGCCCACGGATGCAGACTGCTGAAATATGTTTACTATTCCCACCGGTGAAACCGGCCTGGCTTCACTCAAGGGTATTTTACCCGAAAACAGCATTCCGAATAACTTTACATAGGTAACACTTATATCCCATGTTATTCTGAAACTTTCCTTTACAATTTCAAAAAATCCTAATTTCTCTTCAATGTATCGGGGGCTTATTCCTAAAAAACCCTGACCTTCGACATCATCTAATCTGACTTTCAGGTCAATCTCCTCTCCGTCACGTACGACAGTGTATATAACTTCCTCTGCAGGATATTTTTTTGTCAGATTAGAAAAATCATCCCATGTCTCGATTTTTTGACCGTTTAAGGCAATTACTTCATCGCCCACTTCGAAGCCAAACGCATCGGCAGGAGATTCGGGCTCAATGAAATCGATTGTCGAAGTAGGAGCCAGTACTCCCATACTCAAATAAATTCCTATCAGTATAACGGCAAAAATCACATTGAAACCCACACCGCCAATCGAGACCAGCAGTTTTTTATAAAAAGGCTTATTTTGAAAGGCTTTATCTTTTAAATCAGGCGGAATGGATTCATTTCTATCCATCCCCAGCAGTTTATTATAACCTCCGACCGGTATGGCACTTATACCATAAGCTGTGCCTCTTCTGTCTTTGAATTTAAAAAGCTTGGGACCAAAACCAATAAAAAATTCCTCTACATGTATCCCGCTTAATTTTGCCATTGCAAAGTGGCCAGACTCATGGACCAGTACTATGAGAGACAATCCGATTATTGCCAGAATATACTGCAGAATGGTAGTAAAAGTTTGCATCCGGGATCACAACCTGCCAAATCTTCTTTTTCTCTGCTGATAATAATAAATGGCCCTTAAAAAATCTTTCCTTTTAAAATCCGGCCAAAGAGTTTTCACAAAGTAAAATTCGGAGTATGCGATTTGCCAAAGCAAGAAGTTACTCACCCTGTATTCCCCGCTTGTTCTTATCAAAAAATCGGGATCCGGACAACCTCTTGTAAATAAATAATCCGAAAAATTTTTCTCATTCAACTGCTTTAATTCAATATCATTCCTGCTGGCTGATTTGCATATTCTCTTGATTGCATCTATGATTTCCTGCCGGGATCCGTAATTGAAAGCAATATTAAAATAAAGTTTATCATTATCCCGGGTCTTTGTTTCTGCATTTTCAAAAGCCTTTAGTATTTCGGAAGGTATTTCTTTTCTCTCACCGATGAGTCTTACTCTTACTCCGTTATTATCCAGACTTTCCAGTTCCTCCCTTAAAGATTGCAAAAAGAGATTCATAAGAAAATTTACTTCGTCCTCTGGTCTTTGCCAGTTCTCACTTGAAAATGAATACACGGTCAGGAATTTTATCCCCAGTTCTATGCTTGTGGTTATGATATCCCTCAGTGCTTCTACTCCGGCTCTGTGACCGGCGGATCGAGGTAGGTATCTTTTTGCGGCCCACCTGCCGTTTCCATCCATTATTATGGCTACATGTTCGGGGATATTATTTTTTTTTAGTTCTTTTACGGCCGGAACTCTTATAAAAGAAAAAAAAGGAGAAAATAAACTCAAAATACTTCCTACCTACACTTCCATGATTTCTTTTTCTTTCTGGGCTAAAGAATTATTTATCTTTACTATAAACTCATCGGTGATTTTCTGAACTTCTTCCTCAGAACCAATCAGATCATCTTCAGTTATTTTACTTTCACTTTCCAGCTTTTTAAATTCATCATTTATCTCTCTTCTGATATTTCTGATGGCAACCCTTCCATCTTCAGCGATCTTTTTTACCAGTTTTACCAATTCTCTTCTTCTTTCCTCGTTCAGAGGCGGGATATTCAAACGGATGACCTTTCCGTCATTTGATGGATTGATTCCCAGATCGGATTTGGATATCTGGGTCTCGATTTCTCTTAAAAACTTTGGCTCATAAGGTGAAATCAGAATGACCCTTGGTTCGGGTATACTCATGTTGGACATATGTTTTAATAAAGTCTTGCTGCCATAGTAATCGATATAAATATTATCGAGCAGTGATACAGACGCTCTCCCCGTCCTGATGGTATTAAATTCATGCTGTGTTCTTTCCAGAGACTGCCCCATTCTTTTTTTTGTATCAATCAGTAATGCATCTTTCATTTCTTACTCCTTTGTAACCAGAGTACCAATTTTCTTACCCATTATGACTCCTTTTATATTACCCGGTTTTGTGATATCGAAGACCACTATAGGTAAATTATTTTCCATACATAAAGATGTGGCTGTAGAATCCAGAATTTTAAGGTTTTTTTGTAATACATCCAGAAAAGAGAGTTTTGTGAACTTCTTTGCGTCTTTGAATTTCAGAGGGTCCCTGTCATATACACCGTCTACTTTTGTAGCTTTAAAGATTATTTCTGCTTCTATTTCCAGTGCCCTTAATGCGGCAGCGGTATCGGTTGTAAAATAAGGATTACCGGTTCCGCCGGCAAATATTACAACCCTTTTCTTCTCAAGGTGTCTTACCGCCCTTCTCCTGATAAAGGGTTCGGCAATTTCCTGCATCGATATTGCGGTTTGGACCCTGGTGATTATTCCCATTCTTTCCAGTGCATTCTGCATTCCCAGGGCATTCATGATAGTGGCCAGCATTCCTATATAATCGGCGGTGGTCCTATCCATACCATTTGCACTGGCAGAAACACCTCTCCAGAAATTCCCTCCGCCAATGACTATAGCTACCTCGACCCCCAGCTCTACCACTTCTTTGATCTGACTGGATATATTATTGGTAACCCTGGGATCTATTCCGTAATCCAGATCACCCAATAACGCTTCCCCGCTGATCTTGAGTAAAACCCTGCTGTATTTTAATTTTTCCATATCTTTTATTTATTGCCTTCCGGGCAAAAAATATAAAAAGATGTTTCTATTTCTCTTCACCAAGGACGTATCTTGTGAATCTCCTGATTACTATATTCTCACCTATTTTGGCTATATTCTGTTTTACCAGGTCTCCTATTTTTACGTCGTTATCCTTTACAAATGGCTGTTCCAGAAGACAGTTTTCCTCATAATACTTTTTAAGCTTGCCTTCGGCTATTTTATCGAGGATCTTATCTGGTTTTCCTTCGTTTATGGCTTGCTTCTTGTAAAGTTCCTTCTCTTTATCAAGCACGTCCTGAGGTACGTCCTCTATGGAAAGATATAAAGGTGCTGCTGCAGCAATATGCAGAGTAATATCATGCACCAAATTTTTAAACATCTCGTTTCTGGCTACGAAATCGGTTTCACAATTGACTTCGACCATTACTCCGACCTTTGATCCAAGATGTATATAGCTTTCTATCAGGCCTTCCTTTGTAGCTCTCAAAGCTTTTTTGGAAGCCTGTGCCAGTCCTCTTTCATTTAATAACTGTTCCGCTTTCTTTATATCTCCTTTGCTGTCGACAAGAGCTACCTTACAATCCATCATTCCGGCATTGCTTTTTTTCCGTAATTCCTTGACCAATTCTGCTTTTATTTCCATTGTTCCTCCATATAATCTCTAAATCTCTAAACCCATACGTCATCTTCGGGTGAATCTTCTAAATTGTCTTCTGTTTTTTCTTTTTCTGATTCTTTTGCTTCTTCTACCTCCGGGCTTTCGTCCAGCTTGATTTTTTCTTCTTTACCTTTCTTTATGGCTTCACATATCACACCGGTTATAAGACTGCAGGAACGAATAGCATCATCGTTACCGGGGATAATGAAATCAATAAGATCCGGATCACAATTCGTATCCGTTATGGCCACGATGGGTATTCCCAATTTTCTTGCTTCTTTTATTGCTATCATTTCTTTGTTGGGATCGATGGCATAAAGGACATCGGGAAGCTTTTTCATGTTTCTTATACCTCCTATATTAAGGAGAAGCTTGTCATATTCTTTTCTTATCCCCAGGACTTCCTTTTTAGGTAACTTTTCAAAAATACCCAATTTTTCCATATTTTCTATTTCATCGATTCTTTTTGTTCTCTTGGTTATGGTTTCGAAATTGGTAAGAGTGCCTCCCAGCCATCTGTTCTTGACATACGGCATTCCGCATTCCTTTGCATAAGATTCTATTATGTCCTGGGTCTGCTTCTTGGTGCCGACAAACAATATAATTCCACCCTCGCTGGCAACCTTTTTTACGTATTCATATGCTTCGATCAGCAGCCTCTGTGTCTCCTGGAGATCGATTATATATATACCGTTTTTATCAGTATATATATATTTTTTCATCTTGGGATTCCATTTCTTGGTCTGATGACCAAAATGGACCCCTACCTCCAGAAGCTGTTTCATTGTTACGATACTCAAAGTAATACCTCCTATTTTTATGGTTTTTCCTCCACCACTTTAACCGCCGTATTTGTTCACCATAATACTGCAAGTGGTGTGTGTGATTTCAACGTTCAAGTCTAGCATAATACCTATATTTCATCAAATAATCAATAACAAATTATCATATCCTCGAAGCAAAAAATACCGCTCTTTTTTTTATTTTATTTCTGCTCTGGGGTGAAATTTCTTATAGTCTTTTTTTAATTTTTTGACATTCAAATGTGAATATATTTGTGTGGTTGATATGCTTTCATGACCAAGAAGTTCCTGTATCTCTCTTATACCTGCTCCTTCCTGAAGCAGATGAGTGGCAAAACTGTGCCTGATGCTGTGGGGAGTAATATTCTTCTCAATAAGAGCTTTTTTTACATATTTTTTGACTATGGTCCTCATGCTTCGTGACGATAGCCTTTTCCCGAATCTATTCAAAAATAAATGTTTGTCATTTATAGATTTATCCTTCCACCCGGAAACTAATTTACTCCTTATTTCCAGATACTTTTTTAACCAGGACGCTGCTGCCTGATTGAGGTAGACCATTCTCTGTTTTCTGCCCTTACCGGTCACTATTAATTCCCTGCTTTGAAAATCGATATCTCCGGTCTTTAAACCCTCCGCTTCGCTTATCCTGGCACCGGTGGAGTAAAGCAACTCAAGTATGGCTCTGTCCCTGATTTCAAAGTCGTTTTGCGGTTCAAAACTGTCAAATAATCTTTCAGCCTCATTTTCGGACATAAAGGAGTAAAATCGGTGACGTTTTCGGGGAACATTTATAGACTCGGTAAGCTGAAAATCTATATAGTCATTTCTCTCGAGAAACCTGAAGAAGTTTATGAGGGAAGAATACTTTCTAATGATAGTTCTGTTTGAATAGTGGAAATTGTCCAGGTATTTCAAGAAATCTCTGAAAATATCTAAATTCAATCCGGCAGTTTCGGTAATCTTCTTATTTTTTAGAAAATTCAAAAATTGTATGATATCTTTTCGATATGAGTTTATAGAATTAAGAGATAAGTTTTTTTCATACTTCAGATACTTTATATATAATTCCAGGAATTTAAATAAACTCATACTTATATATAGTCACTTTCGATATCCTTCATCTTTCTTCTTACGATCTCCCTGATTTCCTTTACTTTATCTGCTACCTGAGATCTTCCATCTTTGTCTTCTTTTGATGGATCATAACCATCGGTTTTTGCTGCATTCAAAAATGCTTTTAATTTGCTTATCATGTCGATCATTAAATACCTTATTTTGTCCGACCTGTAATCGACTTTTAAATTTTCTTTCGACAGACTATCGAGTATGCCGTCAAATTTATAATCTACGTCTTCAAAGATAATATTGACTTTTTCCGCATCAAGCTTTTTATTGGAATCCACTCCATTTAAGATCTTTTTTAAGTCTGTTTCAATGATATGGTCATAATTGTATAATGCATGTCCCAGAGGGCTTTTGGGTTTTTCGATTTTCTTCTTTCTAAATAGTGCCATTTTGTTTTATTCTCCGTCTTTTTCTGATTAAAAAATATATTATTATTCTAATACAAAATCTAAAATAATCTACTATATTTATTGAAGCTATCTTCCCTTATGAGCTGCTTTATCTCAAGAGAGGCAAGTATGCCGAGGACTTCTTTGACTTCCATTTTTGAGTATTTTACTATTTCTTCAACACTTTTTGCCCTGTATCCAATAAACTCATATATCCTGGCCTCATTACCCTGGATCCCGGTATCCTGCCTGGCATGTGGCTTCATGTGATCTTTATGATCATAATTGCTGCACAGTCTTAAATTTTCCTGATATTGAGAAAACTCCTCAAGTATATCATCTATTCTCTCTACGAGCTTGGCACCGCTTTTAATCAATTTATGACAACCTCTGCTCGCAGGGCTAAAAATATTTCCCGGAACTGCAAATACTTCTCTATCCTGTTTCAGCGCCATTTCACAGGTTATAACTGCACCGCTTTTTTCTCCTGCCTCTATCACTATAACTCCCCTGCAAAGTCCGCTGATAATTCTATTCCTTACAGGAAAATTACTTTTAAGAGGTGGGGTTTTCGGAAAAAATTCGGTTATTATACTGCCATTTAAAGCTATTTCGTCATATAGAAGTTTATTTTCCGGAGGATAAACGATATCGATTCCGCAGCCCAGTACACCTATGGTCCCTCCTTTTCCCTCTAGCGCCGCTTTATGGGCATAACTATCAATTCCTACCGCCAGACCGCTTACAACCGTTATTCCCATTTCCGATAGATTTCCGCTTATATATCCGGCTGCTTCCCGGCCATAAGCTGTACATTTCCTGCTGCCCACAATAGCAATTCCAAATTCCATTTCTTTTATTTTATTTCCCTTAAAGAATAGAAGCAGCGGAGGCGAATATACCTGTTTCAATATATCTGGATAGCCATCATCGCCGATGCATAATAAATCTACTTTATTTTTAAAAACGAAATCGATAATTTTAAAATATTCATATCTGTCCCCTTTATGCATACTGATCTCAGTATTATCATTATTTCTTTTACCTTCTTCCAAGTTCAACTTCAGATTTTCATATTTTAAAAAGTGTTCAAAGGTTTTATTCATATTGCCCCTATTTTGCCTGTATATATCCATAAATTTTGTGGGCTTGATTTTTTTATCAACCAGTAAATATAATATTTTTTCTTTATTTCCGATCTTCATAATCAAAAATTGTTTCCCGGATTACAACCATATCCAACCCTGTAATTAATGGCTTCGATAATATGGTTTTCCCCGATAATACCGCTTTCTTCAAGATCCGCTATGGTCCTTGAGACTTTTAAGATGCTGACCGTTCCTCTTGCCGTCAGATTGTATTTCCCAGAGATTGTGTATATAAGGTCCCTTATTTTTTTATCATTTTTTAACCATTCGTTGATAATTTTTATCCCGACTTCAGAATTGTAACTGATATTTTTTCCTTTGAATCTATCATTCTGGATACGCAGGCATTTCTCTATACGTTTTTTTATCTTATTTGAATTCTCACTCGTCTCGGTATTTATGAAACTTCTTTCAGGGAGTCTGGCCACATTGACTCTCATATCTATCCTATCCATAACCGGTCCCGACATCTTCTTCCAGAATTTTTGTATTTCCCTCTGGCTGCAAGTGCATTTCCTGCTTTCATCTCCGAAATATCCGCAGTAACAGGGATTAGTGGCCATTATTAACATAAAATTACAGGGGAAGCTGTAAGAAAGATGGCTTCGGGTAATAATGACTTCCTTATTTTCCAGAGGCTGCCTCAGGTCCTCTATAAAATTTTTAGGAAACTGCGAGAATTCGTCCAGGAAGAGTAGTCCCTTATGGGCAAGACTGATTTCACCTGGTCTCGGATTTATGCCTCCTCCGATAAGCCCTGCTCTGCTAATTGTGTGGTGAGGGTTTCTAAACGGCCTTTCATGAATCAATCGATTTACATACTTTTCATATAGGCTATAGACTTTGGTGACCTCGATACATTCCTCCAGATTCAGGTCCGGCATTATAGTAACCGCTCTTCTTGCAAGCATGGTCTTACCGCTTCCCGGAGGGCCGATCAACATGATGTTATGCCTGCCGCTTACGGCTATTTCCATTGCCCTTTTTGCCTTGAGCTGCCCTTTTACATCACTGAAATCAAAATCATAATGATTACTTCTGTTAGAAATATTTTCAATTTTATCCCTGCATATAAATTTCCCGATACTTTCTCTACAGGTAAATGCCTCCACGGCTTCGGATAGATGTTTACATGCCACTATATCCATACCGGAAATAAAAGAAGCCTGACTCGCAATTTCATAGGGTACTAAAAAAAATTTCTTATCAAGTTTCTGAGCTTCTTCTGCCATTGAGATCAGACCCTTTACCGGATTGATTTTCCCATCAAGAGACAACTCACCTACGAAACAGGACCCTCCGGATATATCGCATTTGATCTGACCGCTGGCTGCCAGAATCGCGAGAGCTATTGGGAGATCATAAAAAGAGCCGTCCTTTTTTATATCCGCAGGTGATAGATTTACAATTATTTTTTTAACCGGGAAATCGAATCCGCTGTTTATTACTGCGGATCTTACTCTCTGTCTTGATTCATTTACAGCTTTTCCCGGAAGTCCCACGATTATGAATTCTGGCAGACCTCTTGAAAGGTGGACCTCCACTGATACTCTTATAGCGTTTATTCCAACCAGTGTGAAACTGTCAAGTTTGAAGAACATAAAAATGATTATATATATAATCGCATATATAGTCAATTACATAATAAATGCATAGGTTTAGCGATTAATAAGCCTGCCAGAGTAATTGAGCAGATCCCCGTTGAGATTTCGGACATTCAAAAAATATTCCCTCCTTATTATGTTGGGATACATTCCCACAATTTCAAAATTATGAAATGTGTCCCAAAAATTACTTGGAATTCCAGTTGGAAGTGAGGGTATAGTAAAAAAATCCCCCTATAAAGAGGATTTCTAGTTTTGTTCTTGTAATCAGTCTCGAACCTATAATTTAAAGGGAAATTTAAGAGTTTTGAAGATGTTTCATAACGTGTCTCAGCCAGAACCAATTAGTTTCTTTAAAACTCGTCAAGTTGATTTAATTTTCCTCACAAAGATTATAATTTCCATTTTTGGTTATTTTTTCCACTTTTTACTATTACAACTCCTGCATAATGGCTGGATGTTTTTTATATAATCTGTTCCGCCTTCAGATAAAGGAATAATATGATCTTTTGTTAATGGTTTCCTTTCACCACAAATTGCACACTTATATTTATATCTTTTTTTTAATTCTCTCCACTCTTCTAAAGTGTGGCCGCCTTCTGCTCCTCTTTCTCTTGCGTATCTCCTTGCCTTTAAGTGTGATATTCTTTCAGGGTGGTTTTTTATATATCTCCTATGATATATTTGTTTCTCTTTTCTATTCTTTGCTATTCCTTTATATGCGTGCTGTTCATAAAATGGCAATTTCTCTTCTTTTTAAGCAAATTATATACCACTAATCTATCATCTATTTTTTCATTGATGTCTTGAATATTATAATTTAATTTAATATTAAAAATTTTAGCTATTCTACTGTCATATATTGGTTGATTATTATCCACTGTATGAATTAACTTAGAGGCGAAACTTAATAATACTGCCGGCTTCCCATTCAATCTTGGAATTTCAGATAATTCAATGAGAATATTTTTTAGATTCGTCTCTCTTTTTTGTAACAATTCAAAATACCTAATCAATTAGTTTTTGCCCAAGACCCCCTGTGTTTAAGACATAAAATTTTTTATAAATTCTTTTAAACTCTTCATTATTTACTACGTTATTATTAGTTTTAAACTCGGTTGAAACATAACTATGGTCTTTAAAAAATTTTTTATCTTGGGATAATTTATTAAAATCTCTTCTCTATATTCTTTAATTAAATTAATCATTTCCATTTAAACACTCTATCTAAAGTTAATTATTTTAATTTAGGCTAAAATAAAATTGCATTTATCTCGTCTTATTGTTTATTTAAAAGTTAGGAGGATTACATCAGATTCCTTTTATTTTTATGTAATTTTTGATTCTGTTACGATCCTCACTTTCTTTTTCGCCCTTAAAATATAATTGTATAAACTCAACCCTATGCTTACTTTCACAATAAGCATAAATAATCCGCAATGAAGAGCCTTTTAAATAACGACAAAAAAGACGGCCTTTTATAATTTTGACCGTTTCTCTTTCTATTAGGACTGTAAAATGTTTCCTAATGCCAATTGGAAATTCTGAAACAACTTTTTTAAATTCAAGTAGATCATCAGACAATGATTTATACTTCTTTGACAATCGTTTGAAATCATGGGAGAACTCGTCGGTTTCATTAAAGTTCATCTTCGTAATCTCTTACAGAATGATCCGTGTCACGATAAAATACGCTTTCATAGCTGATAATCTCGCCATATTTATGAACTCGCCATGGTACATCACTGTGAGAATATTCTGTTAATTCATTGGCATTTTTATCTGAAAGACGAGCAAGCACATCATCTACATGCTTTACTTCTCGTGCAGACAATCTTCTTAAATCAGATTCGCGGCGTGGTAGATATTTTTTTTGGTCATACTGAAAATATTTGCTTTTAACTCTCTCTATCTCACCTTTATCTTCCATCTCCTCAACAATTTTTTTAAATTCCACCGGTGTTGGCCCATAATGATTTTTAATGTACTGCGCACCAGTTAGTTGTTCTTCAAATTTCTCATAAAAGTCGAAATCTATAAAATAAAGTAGTTTATATAAAGCAGTTTCACCAATATTTGGTTTTGCTCCAACTTTTTCTAAAATATATAACAAAACTTCCTTGAATTTTATAATATCAGCACGCGGAATAATAACACGAATTTCTGTCTTTTTAGATCTTTTTTTTATCTTTTCTTTTTCTAAAATAATTTTTGTCTTGGAAGCTTTATCCAGTAATAAAAGATCTTCTAATACCATACTAAAAATACTCGCAAGTTTTTTTGCCTCAGATATAGTTAACTCTCGTTCTCCCCTTTCTATTTGCATATAGGTAGGCCTAGACATTCCTAATTCTTTAGCAATGTACCCCTGTGAAAAGCTGTTTTCTTTTCTCAAAAGTTTAATTTTTTTATTTAAATCTTTAACCATTTGTTTTAATTATATTATGTAAAATATTCTTGTCAAGTAGATAAGTAGAAATACTTTACATTATGAGTCATTTTGTTAAAATGATTATGGAGTTTAAAGACAAAGTGGGGTATCGTCGAGCCCTACTTGAAAATGTGCCAAGTTTATATTTTAGGTATATATAGACAAAAAATAACTAAATATTATGAATAGGCTAAAAAAATATACTTTAGGGTATAACGGACACAAGGAAAAATGGGTGCTTAAGAGTGATAAAACCAACCAAACCATCAAGACCTTTGATACTAAAGAACAAGCAACAGCTGGTGGTGTATTAAAAAAATCTCTTGGTAATAATGGTGGGTCAGTAAAAATTAAAAAACTTGATGATAAATATCAAGAAGAACGCACCTTTCCCCGTAAAAAGGATCCGAAAAAATCCAAAGGATAATTAGATTGTAAAAAATGGATAGTAAGTCCTTTCTGTTTTTATTTACTTTTACCTAAATATACCAGTTATTTAATTATCTACTAGTTTTACGTTGCCCTAAAACCGTATGTATTGAGTGAAGTTAGAACCTAGATTTTAAATACAAAAGAGTACCTTGGGGTATCAGTCTTAACTCAAAATCATGGAATGTGTCCCAAAAATTACTTTGAATTTCAGTTAGAGGCGAGGGTTTGATTCTAAAATACGGACTAATAGTATTTTAATTTGCTTCTCATGCTGATGAACCCGGAGCTTTGAGAGGAGTCATCAATCTTAAAAATATGACCATACCTCATATTAACAATGAGAGTATCTGACAGCCATGCACCTTCCCAGATATCGGAGAGGTAATAAGTAAGAAGTTCCACTAATTTTGGGGCTTGGCTGCTATCATCAAGAATTTGTAAAGCTCGAAGAGCAGTTTATCATGGGTACGTTGTTTCATATTAATCTAAATTAATTATAATCATTACTGGTATTTTTTCCATCAGTAAAATATCTTCATTTAAAGGTGGTATTATTCAAAGGGTGGGTATTTTTATTTTTTTCTTAATTTCAAATAATATTTTTTCTCTACGGCGATCCTATCCAGGATAGAATGAAGCAGTTTGGCTTTTTCTTTTATATCAAGCTCTTTTGAATCTCGCCTGGCTTCTGCCAGTGCATTTTCCAGCTCACCCACTTCTAACACTGTTGCGGCAAGACAAAAATAACTTTTGGATCTGCCCTCATTGAATTCATCCAGCATCTTCCAGAGCAGTTTTTCTCTTACCTTTTGTGACTTTCTGAATTCAGCCAGACCATATTTCTCCATAAAAGCAATATCGTCTTCAAGTTTCTTGTAGCATTTAAATGAATCGTATTTCTTCCCCATTTCACGGTGCCTTTTCCATTTTTCGCAGGCTCTGCTTTCTTCACAATCACCACAAAATTCTATATTCCTTTTCACGGCACAATGAAGGATAGAACAAGGACCACCCAGCCGCCACTCAGTCTTACAGCCGCGACACCGGCTTTTTGTTTTCATGACATAGCCCGGACAGAGACGACAGGAAAGGCCACAAACCCCTATTTCCGGATATTTGGATTTAATACTTTTTCCAGCCAATCGATTTTCCACTAATCGAATTTGAAACCTTTTCTGGTGATCACTTTGATACAGGTATCTACGATCCCAGAATCATATAATTTACCTTTATATTTCTTGATTTCTTCTATTGCTGCACCCATACCTACTGGAGGACGATACGGCCTGTATGATGACATAGCTTCCACTACATCGGCTACGGTCAGTATCTTTGCCTCAAACATTATATCTTTATCTTTTAAACCCCTGGGATAACCCGAACCATTCAGCTTTTCATGATGCTGGAATATGATTTCTGCAATGGGCGTTGGAAATTCTATCTCTTTGATCATTTCATAACCTAACTGGGAATGAGTTTTGATCATATCATATTCGATATCCGATAACCTGCCGGGCTTGGATAAAATTGAAGCAGGTATATTTATTTTTCCTATGTCATGAATTACCGCCGCTGTTCTTATTCCCTCGACTGTTTTACTATCCAGGCCGAGATCGTTTGAAATAGCCACCACCAGTTTAGAAACTCTTTTTTGATGCCCCGAAGTATATGGGTCCTTTGTTTCCACTATTGCCGCCAGTGTATTGATGGTACCTTCCAGGGTTCTCTTCAGTTTCAGGTAACTTATTTTTAAATTATTCTCTATCGCCATACGATCGGTTATATCAAACCAGTTTATTATCAAATATTTTAGCTCTCCGTTACTGAATATTGGTTTCGCATCAACCTCGACCCAGAACTCTTCTCCCATTTTGCTATTAAAGAGGAGCTCCCTCCTGCTGCAGCCCTCTCTTAATACAACCTTAAACTCTCTGGCATATCTGGCTTTAAATTCTTCGGGCCACCATGGATAAGGCGGCTTTTTACCTAAGACTTCATTTGATTTAAAACCAACCAGATTTACCAGTGCCTGATTCACATATCTTATGGAAGTATCCGCATTTACTACCATAACGGGACTGGGAGAATTCTCCATCAAGCTTGAGCTGAACTTTTCGCTGGTTTTTAATGATTCTTCCACCTGTTTTTGTCTGGTTATATCATCATATATAGCTATAATTTCTCCCGAAGGCAGCTTATAGACGTAATTACGCCTCCAGCCTGATATCCTGTTATCTTTATAAAAAGACATAGGAAATTTTTCAGGTATTCCTGTTTTATATACTCTTTTAAAAACATCAAAAAGACCAAAATCCTTTACTGCCGGAAAAACTTCCAGAACACTTCTATCTATGACATCTTTTTTTCTGATTTTTTCTATTTTTTCCGAAGCTCTGTTAAAATCTTTGAAAATAAAATCTTCACCTCTATTTATGGCCTCATATATTGCTACCCCGCTGCTCATGTGTTCGAATAACTCTTTAAACCTGGTTTCTTCTGCTTTTATACCCTCAAAAATGAAACTCATTTTATCTTCTGTTTGCTTTCTATTGATTGCAATAGCCAGCTGATTCGAAATAGATTTGAGTCTTTCCAGATCAAAATTATCAAAAGGCTTTTTCCCTGAAATATCCAGCAGCCCTAAAACTTTTCCGTCTGTAATAAGCGGAACTATCATAACCGACTTTATGCCTAAAACTTTGTATACCTCCGGTATAATTTTTCTGATTATTCCCCTCAACACCTTTTTATTTTCAGGTATAATTTCAATAAATTCCCACATGAGTTCTTTTATTTCAACAGCATTATTCAAAAACACAGGTTTTTTTTCTTTAAATACTCTGAAGTAATGACTTTTTTCTTTCAGCGGAATTTTAATCGTAGAGATTTCTGTTTTAACCATAGTTTCGATTCTTTTCTTCACAGCTTTCGGAAGATTAATATTTTGCATCTCGAGATATTTTTTATCTTCACTTAGCAAATATGTGGATGCTCCAAAACCCGAGAACATCTTTCTGGTTCTTATCGACACAAGTTCGATTATTTTATTTAAACTTTCGCCTTGGTTCACGGCAATATTTACGGAATTGATAAGCTCAAGATCTTCCAATTTGCTCTGCATCTTGTCAGTATCACTTTTATTTTTTATCACTTCTTTTTTTATAGCCATGACTCTTTTGCAATAATTTATAAAATAACAGTTATTCCTTCAATTCTCTTACTTCAACAACAAAATAATAAAATATATCTATTGACTTAAAATATTATATTTTAGGACTCATATAACGTCAAATATCTGATTTTATATAAAGTTTTTAAAATGCATTTTCTATATGCTCGATTTTTATCTTTTTACTATTTTTAAGAGCACCACATGAGGTTATTTCTTGCAGCAGCGTATTTTCTTTTATTGCTATTTCCTCGATAAAACTTCTGCCTATGATAATGGAAATAATATTAAAGCTGGGATTATATTCCGAAAGTCTGTTAGAAGTGATATACAGACTGGCCACCTTTTTTATTTTTGACACTTTTAATCTATTTACTGCTTCCAGAGGATGCCCATATTCGAGACTGGTCCTGGTTTTGACTTCAGCAAAAATCAAATTACTGCTCTTTCTGGCAATTATATCTATTTCACCGTATCTCGTCCTGTAATTTTTTTCTAATACAAAATATCCTTCCTCTTCCAGGTATTTTTGGGCAATAAATTCCCCGGCTTTTCCTATGATTATTTTACTCGGACTGCTAACTTAAAACACCTCTGTAAGATACTCTGTGAATATTTGTAGGTCCATACATTTGTAAGGATTTTAGATGTTTTCTGGTACCGTAACCTTTGTTTTGTTCAAATCCATATTCGGGATAATACCTTGAAAACTTGAGCATTATACGATCTCTGATTACCTTGGCGATTATCGAAGCTGCAGCGACTGATATACTTAGACTATCGCCATTGACAATGGGTAAATATTCGATACCCATATCCACACTGATATAATCAGCTAAAATAATATCCGGTTTTATTTTCAAAGCGTCAATCGCTTTCTTAAATGCAAGTGCATTCGCCCTGGTTATTGATAGGCTGTCGATTTCATCGGAAGGGATCTTTACTATTGACCAGCAGAGGCAGCTTTTTATTATTTTTTTAAAAATATATTTTCTTTTATCTGAAGGAAGCTTCTTGGAATCATTTATATCTTCTATTATCAGTTTATTCTTATCCAGTATGACAGCCGCAGCAACCAGTGGACCTGCGAGTGAGCCTCTTCCTACTTCATCTACACCTGCTATTTTTTCATAACCTGCCATATACAGATTGTCTTCATAACAGCGTAGATCCAGCAGTCTTTTTATTTCTTTGAACTCCATTGTGCCAAAAAAATTACCATCTTGACGGCGGCCAGTAGATTATGACAAATTCTCCGAATACATCTTCCTCCGGAATTGTCCCAAAAAACCTGCTGTCAAAACTGTTGTTTCTGTTATCTCCCATTACGAATAATTCGTTTTCGCCAACAGTTACGGTCTGGTTTATATAAAAAATATCTTGATCAGACGGAAGATAATCTTCAACGATTTTTTCTCCATTAACGAAAATCTCGCCTTCGGTAGTGAGAGTAATTTCATCCCCTTCTATTGCAATTGCTCTTTTTACAAGATCCTTTTTTTCTATGGGAGAATGAAATGCTACGATATCTCCTCTTTTTACACTGCCGAATTTATATGCAAGCTTGTTGATTATTACTTTATCCCCCACTTCCAGCATAGGTTCCATCGAAGGTGTGGGAACAATGAAAGGTTCTAATATATAAATTCTTATTAATGTGGCTGATACTACTGCGGCTAAAACGATGATGACATATATCAAAAATTCCTTGAAGATTTTTCTTTTTCTGGTATTAACCTGTTTATTTTCAATAGGCATTAATATAAAAGCCCAATTACTGCTGCATTATTTAAATTTGATTTTTGACTTCTTGCCGATCGTATCCCGGAGGTAATATAATTTGGCCCTTCTTGTCAGGCCTTCGCCTACCCTTTCTATAGACTGGATTATGGGTGAATTAACAAGAAATGTTCTTTCTACTCCTACATTATTGAAAGAGATTTTTCTTACTGTAAATGTCTTGCTGATTCCGGAACCTTTGATCGCGATTACAACACCTTCAAAGGTCTGACTTCTGTCTTTATTCTCTTCGCTGATCTTTATTTTGACCTTTAATTTATCACCCGGACCGAACTGGGGTATATCGTTTTTTAAATATTTACTCTCTATCTTATCCAATTTATTCATTTTTTTCTCCAGCCTGTTTCTTTTTCATTCAAATAAGAACCAAACAAATATAATTAATTTAACAGTCTTTGTCAAATAAATCCGGTCTTCTTTTTCTGGTCATTTCTATTGATTTTTCTTTTCTCCATTTCTCTATGTCTTTATGATTCCCGCTCAAAAGAATTTCCGGAACGGACATCCCCTTAAAAACCGGCGGTCTCGTATACTGGGGGTAATCAAGTAAATTTTTTTCAAAAGATTCCGATCTTAAAGATTCCGCTTTTCCGACTACACCCGGAAGCAATCTTATTATCCCGTCTATCAAAACCATTGCAGGGATTTCTCCGCCGGAGAGTACATAATCACCTATAGAGATCTCAAAATCTACCATAGATTCGACGACCCTTTCATCGACCCCCTCATATCTTCCGCAAATAACGATAATATTTTCAAGGCCTGACATATATTTTAGCTTATTCTGATTTAATCTTTCTCCTCCGGGAGAAAGCAGGACTACTTTTTGTTTTTCCTTATTCTTGACTTGACTTCGTCTCTTGATAAAACTAATAGCTTTATCTATTGGTTCCGGCATTAGAACCATTCCGGGACCTCCGCCGTAAGGTCTGTCATCGATCTTCCCCTGTTTATAAGGTGTAAAATTCCTTAAATTGTAGATATTCAACCTGCAGATATTTTTTTTGAATGCTTCTTTTATAATCCCGAATTCAGGGATATTTTCAAACATTCTTGGAAAAATCGTTATGATATCTATTTTTAGCATTTTCTTAATAAAAAGATCTTAAAAGACTTATAAAAATGAAAAAATAATAATCTTATATATATTCCGGGACTTTTTTTAATATAATCTTTTTGTTTTTCAAATCTATGCTGTCTATATAATTTTCAATAACCGGAACATAAAGAATATCGCCGTCTATATTTAGTTTTAAAATCTTATTATCTACTCTTACAGCCAGATTATCATTGGAAGTAAATTTCTCGACATTTATTACCTTACCAATAAGGACTCCGTTTTTTGTGTAAACCGTACACTCAAGAATATCATCTATCCAGTACTGGTTATTCTCCGGTAACGGACTGTCTTTTATGAGGCGGAAGACACTTATTCCTTTTAAATCACAAGCGGCATTTCTGCTGTCAATGCTTTTGAATTTTATAATCGAAGTTTCCGGTTTATCTTCTTTTTTCCATCTGATATTTTCTACTTCTGCTTTCCGGGTGCATCCTTCATCAAAAAAAAGTATATCTCCCCTTTTAATAGATTTGGGATAATCAGTAAGCAACATCATAACTGTTTCTCCTTTTATTCCATGCGGCTTACCGATTATCCCAATTAATCTTGCATCTACATTTATTTTCGACATTTACTGATGCCCGTTAAAATAAATCTATCTATGCTTATATATTAAATTATCAATCCATTATTTTTACTATAGAGGATTTACCTCTTTTAGCAGATGCAGCTCTCATTATGACCCTTAGAGCGTTTGCAGTTCTTCCTTTTTTTCCTATTACTTTTCCCAGATCCTCTTCAGCTACTTTAAGCTTGAAGATTACTGTTTTTTCATCTTCCTCCTCTTCTGTAATTTCTACATTATCCGGGCTGTCAACTAGCTCTTTTACCATGTACTCCAGTAGTTCTTTCACTTTTACCTCCAGTCTAAATTGTAATAACTACTTCTTTAAATCAATCTTATCAAAAAGCTTTTGAACTGTATTTGTAGGTTTTGCACCTTTCTTTATCCAATCAAGAGCCTTTTCTTTATTCACTTCTATTCTGGATGGATCACTTTTAGGGTCGTATATACCTATTTTTTCAATGAACCTTCCGTCTCTTGGTGATCTGATATCTGCTACAACGATTCTATAAAAGGGCTGTTTTCTTGAACCCATCCTGGTCAGTCTTATCTTTACACTCAACCTGTAACCTCCAAATTCTTTGATTGTTAGTTTTTCGTTCTAATAATTATATATTTTTCTATAAAACTTGCAAAATATTTTTTATCTACAAATTACCGGTAGGAAGATTGAATTTCCCTTTTTGCCCTGAAAATTGTTTCATCATTTGCCTTGTTTTGCTGAATTGCAGGAGCAGTTTATTCACTTCCGATACCGGACTCCCGCTTCCTCTTGCTATCCTTTTTCTCCTGCTTCCGTTGATTATATGAGGTTTTCTTCTCTCCTCCACAGTCATTGAATTAATTATTGCTTCTATGCGGGATATATAAGAATCATCCAGATTTATTTTCTTGAATATCTTGTTTTTATTGGCTATGGGCAGCATCGAAAATATTTTATCCAGTGATCCCATTTTCTTTATACTCCTCAACTGTCCGACAAAATCTTCGAAGTTCAGCTCATTTTTATAGATCTTTTCTTCTAATATCTTTGCCTCTTTTTCGCTTACCACTTTTTCTACTTTTTCAACCAGAGTCAGGATGTCCCCCATTCCCAGTATTCTGGAAGCTATTCTGTCCGGATAAAATATGTCGAAATCCTCTATTCTCTCTCCGCTGGATATAAATTTTATCGGCTTTTTAACCACATAATAAACAGAGAGCGCCGCACCTCCTCTGGTATCACTGTCCAGTTTGGTTAAAATTATTCCATCACATTCGACTTTCTGGTTAAAGGTCGAGGCGATATTTACCGCTTCCTGCCCCGTCATGGCATCCAGTACTAAAAATATCTGGTGAGGATTTACTTTACTTCTGATATCTACAATCTCTTTCATCATTTTTTCATCTATATGTAATCTTCCGGCAGTATCGATTATAATCACATCACTTCCGGATTTTTTAAATAATTCTACTCCCTTTGCAGATATCGATACCGGATCCGAATTGCTTTCCGAATAAACATCCACGGCTATATTTTTTGCCATGTCCTCAAGCTGCAATACTGCCGCCGGCCGGTATATATCCGCAGCAACAATGGATACTTTTTTCTGGAATTTACTGCCTAAAAAATTTGCTAATTTAATGACAGAAGAAGTTTTTCCGGTACCCTGGAGTCCCACGGTCATTATGATCGTAGGTCCTTTGGGGGCAAAAACAATACCACTGCTGGTCGAACCGAGCATTCCTTTAATTTCCTCATTTACTATTTTTACCACCTGCTGATAGGGGGTCAAACTTTCCAGTATCTTTTCACCTATTGCCTTTGTTTTTACATTCTCCAGGAATTCCTTTACTACCTTGAAATTCACGTCAGCTTCCAGTAGTGCCAGCTTGATTTCCCTCAGGGCATCATCAAGGTCACTGGAGCTCAATTTCCCTTTATTTCTTATTTTATAAAACAGATTCTCAAACTTGCTTGTCAGCAGATCGAACATAGTTAAATCCCCTCCACTCTGAATCAGTTATCAGGAGAATATAGATTCTGTAAACTCTACAGGATCAAAATAATGTATGTTATCCAGTTTTTCACCATCGGTAAACAGTTTTATCGGTATACTCAGATCATTTTTTATTGTAAGCACTATCCCTCCCCTGGAAGTGCTGTCTATTTTAGTCAGAATAATTCCGGTCAGATTCAATGAATTGTTGAAAAGTTCCGCCTGATTCCTGGCGTTCTGTCCCGTAGTAGAATCGATTACAAGCAGTATTTCGTCTACTTCCCGATCGATTCTCTTCATTATCACTTTTTTTATTTTTTTAAGCTCCTCCATAAGATTGTAAGAAGTCTGCATCCTGCCGGCAGTATCGATTATGACCAGATCGATTCCTCTGGCTTTTGCCTTTTCAAGGCTGTCATATACTACGGCACCCGGATCGGAAAACTTCTGGTGATAGACGATATCCAGATCCAGCTTTTCGGCATAATGCTGTATCTGTTCCACCGCAGCAGATCTGTATGTATCGGCAGCCGATATCAAGACTTTCTTACCTTTTCCCTTAAACATACTTGCTAACTTTGCAACCGAAGTGGTCTTACCCGTTCCATTTACGCCCACGATCAAAAATACCGTGGGGGGTGCGGGTGATATTTTTAAACCACCTCCTCCATCGGGCTTAAGAATTTCTATGATCTGTTCCTTCAGAAGTGCCTTTATTTTTTCGATATCATTTATATTTTCACTGTAAACATGCTTCTTTACTTCCGCTAGTATCTTGCCGGTAGTATTAATACTGATATCGCTTGCAACCATCTGTTCTTCCAGCTCATCCCAGAAAGATTTATGGTCATTTTTGAATTTGTTCCAGATATTGTTTAGATTCTTAATTAATCTCAGCATATTTCTTTCCGATTTTTTCCGAAATTATTTTCGAGATCCCGTTTGACTGCATGGTCACCCCGTAAATAGTATCTGCAATTTCCATTGTTTTTTTCTGGTGGGTAATCAATATTATCTGCTGCTTCTCGGAAAATTTTTTGACCAGAACCAGAAAACGGTTGATATTGGCATCGTCCAGAGAAGCGTCCACTTCATCAAAGACATAAAAAGGAGAAGAATTCATGGAGTAAATAGAGAAAAGAAACGCTATGGATATCAAAGACTTCTCTCCTCCCGATAGGAGAGAAAGTGGCACAAACTTACTGCTGCCAATATCTACCTTGAGATCCACTCCTATCTCATCGTCACCGGCGCCATCGCTTTTTTCAAGCTGCATCTCACCTTCGCCTAAGGGGAAGAGGATCTTAAAGTAATTTTTAAAGCACCTGTTTATCTCATCAAATTTTTTAAAGAAGTAATCGGATATTCTATCGTTTATCTCTTTAATAAGTTCCTCCAGGTTTTTCTTACTTTCAACGAGATCGGTCCTCTGACCTTCCAGAAAATCATATCTTTTTTTGATCCTGCTGTATTCAAGGGCTGCATTTGGGTTGACCATTCCGTATCCTTTTATCTCATTTTTAAACTTTCTTACTTTTATTTCGGACTCCCTTATATTAGTGGTTGGTTCATAGCTCTTTAAAGCATAATCAATCGATACGTTATAATTATCAACGATGTTTCCGGTTATAGTTTCCACTCTTTCTTTTATTTGTTCCTTTTTAAGTTCAGCCTTGAACATAGCATTTTCCATGCTTGATCTGGAGTTATTCAAAAGGCTAATCTGGTTTTCGAATTCGTTTGACTTGTTCTGGTTTTCCGAAATCGACTTGCTTCTTCTCTCAAACTGCTGGTAAAGTTTCTTTTTTATATTTTCCGAAACCATCAGAAGACCATTTAGAAGCAAATATATATTTTTCGATCTTTCCCTGTTGGTATTGCAAAAATCCCTGATACTGCCGGCCCATTCCATTCTTTTTTTAAAATTCTCGATTTTTACGGTATCTGTTTCCTTTGTTTCTTTTCCCCTTTCCTTTACTTCATGCTTCATGACAGTATCGATTATTTCTTGTAATTTCCCAATTTCTTCCGAGATCGGCTTTTTTTCATTTTCAATATAATAGGTGCTGTCCTCATCTTTTAACTTCTTCTTCACATTTTTCAGTAGTTCCATCAGCAGTCCATCGATTTTCTTGAGACCTTTCGAAATCTTTTCCAGAAAAGACATTCCGACATATTCCTTATCAACCTCAGATAAGTCCTGAGGAACTTTCACATTTTCGATACCGCCCTTAAATTGAAGATCAAACATATTATATAATGTACCGAACACATTCTTTTTGCTCCCAATCAGAGCTGCTATGTTTTCAAGATTATTCTTTAGAGAATTAAATAAATCGGTTTTATTTTTCCATGATTCATACTCATCCCGGTTTTTAATGGTATTTTCCAAAAAATCATCTTTTTCTTTTTCTATAATCGAAATCTTACCGTTGATTTCTTTTAAGCTTTCATTATTTTTACAATAAGACTCATTTTCATCTTCCCATTCTTTGTTTAACTTATTGAGACTTCCGATAGATAGAGAGATCTCTTCGCTTTTCAGAAGATTTGAAATTTCTGCATATTTCTGGGCTCTTTTTGCTTCGATTTCCAGGGGATCCATGGTCCTTTTTATTTCTTCCATCAAATCGTCTATTCTTTCGATATCGTTTTTAACTTTTTGAAGTTTATTTATGGATTTATCCCTCCTATTTTTATGTTTCGATATCCCCAGAACCTCATCGATTATTGCTTTCCTTTCGATGGGTTTAAGAACGGCAATTTCATTTATCTGACCCTGATTTATAATAATATGCAGGCCTTTACCTATACCACTGTCAGAAGTCAAATCCTGGATATCCAGCAACCTGCAGGGCGAGGAATTTATGAAATACTCACTTCCCCCGCGGGTAAAAACCCTTCTTGTAAATTTAACTTCTTCGAATTCCGTATTAAATAATTTATTGGAGTTATCGAACAGAAGCGATACTTCGGCAATGGCCATTTCTTCGTTTTTACTTTTAAAAATCACATCTCCCATAGAGCTTCCACGCAGGGAACTGGGGCTTTGCTCGCCCAGAACCCAGGAGATAGCGTCAGCGATATTGCTTTTCCCGCTCCCATTGGGACCCACGATGACACTGATACCAGGTTCAAAGAATAATTGGCTTTTATTTTTAAAAGATTTAAAACCGCGGAGTGTTATGTTCTTTAAGTACAAATTTGATTCCCAAAATATAAAATTATAAATTTAGTTTATAGAGAGTCTTCAAAGTATTTTTTGCTGCATCCTGCTCGGAATCTTTTTTACTCTTCCCTTTACCTTTTCCGATTACTTTGTCATCAACGGTTACCACGGAGAAGAATGATCTATTGTGGTCGGGGCCATTGGATCTGATGAGTTTATATTTTGCAAGTTTGGAGTAATCAGCCTGAACAACTTCCTGAAGATAGGTCTTGTAATCAGTGATTTCCGGAGTCTTGATATTTTCCTCGATCTTTTCACTATATCTTCCCAGAACCCAGTTCATTGTAAAATCTATTCCCTTATCTATATAAATGGCACCGATAAGCGCTTCCAGACTATCGGCCAAAATAGATATTTTTTTCCTTCCCTTGCAGGATTCCTCATTCTCGCTTAAAAGTATCTGCCTGTCTATTTTTATCTCTCTTGCTATTCTAAAAAGTGTCCTTCTGCTGACCAGGGCTGCCCTTACCTTTGCCATCTTTCCTTCCGTAAAATCGCCATATTTTTTATATAAATACGACGTGATGATTAAAGACAGCACACTGTCACCCAAAAATTCCAGCTGTTCGTTACCTCTGGACTGAATATTTATCTGGCGCGCAAAAGATCTGTGAGTCAGGCTTTGTATATATATTTCCAAATCCGAGGCATCGATTCCCAGTTTTCTTAACCAGTCCTTTACTCTGACGTGTAAACCCTCTTCGTTATTTTTCATCGAAAAAATCTCGCCACCTTGGGAAGCATAATATAAGACTATTTATATATTCCAGGATTATTTTTTGGAATGAGATTCTATATAATCAAGCGCATCTTTTACTGAGATGATCTTTTCGGCATCTTCGTCACTTATTTCTACTCCGAATTTATCTTCAAATGCCATAATTAGTTCCACTAAATCAAGCGAGTCGGCTCCCAGGTCATCAACAAATTTACTCTCAGCCTTTATATCTTCTTCCTTCGCACCCAGCACTTCAACCAAAACCTCTTTAAGCTTGTCAAAATTTCCCATTCTCACTCCTTTTACTTTTATTCTTCTTTATATTATTGATTTATATTATTGATTTCTTCACTGATCTTACTTATCAAATTGTTTTTCAGGCTCTCGATAGCGGCTCTTACCGCACTTTTTATTGCTTTAGATTTTGAACTTCCGTGCGAAATAATCACAAGTCCGTTTAATCCCAGAAGCTGTGCGCCTCCATACTCTTCGTAATCAAATCTTTTTTTCATATTTACAAGAGGACCCTTTAAGGTCAAAGCTGAAAGTTTTGCCATAGTGCCCGACTTCAGGATTTTTTTTATTTCACCGAAAAAGAAATTTGCCATGCCCTCTACCAATTTCAATATCACATTTCCCACAAAACCGTCGCACACAGCGACATCTGTTCTCCCTTCAAACAGTTCTCTGCCTTCAATGTTTCCGGTAAAGTTGATCCCCGGATAATCCTTGAGTAATTTATAACTCTCGACACTTAGTTCATTTCCCTTCTTTTCCTCTTCACCTATATTGACCAGAGCGACTTTTGGATTCTTTATTCCTAAAATATTTTCGGAATAAATTTTTCCCATAATGGCAAATTGTTTTAGATAAGGAGGCTTACAATCGGCATTGGCACCGGCATCTATCAATACAAACTTTCTATCCCCCAGTGGTATAACCACAGCAATGGCTGGCCTGTATACATTTTCTATTCTTTTCATGTTGAAAAGGGAACACGCCATTACCGCACCGGTATTACCGGCAGAGATAAAGACATCTCCTTTACCCTGGGATACAAGCTGCGAACCTATAAAGATCGAGGAATCCTTTTTTTTCCTTAATACTTCCGAGGGAAATTCACACATTCCTACTTCCTGGGAACTGGGAACAATTTCTATACCATTCAGATCCAGCCCGCTTGAAACTGCTGCGTTCTTTATCTTATCCGGATTCCCCACCAGCTTGATTTTTGCTCCATAATCTATTCTGGCTTCCACGGAACCCTTGACTATCTCTTCGGGAGCAAAATCTCCACCCATTGCGTCTATAATAATTGAATAATTATTCGAATCGAACTCTACCATCCTAGACCATCGACTGTAGCTATTTTTTTGATATCTCCATTAACCTGTCAATATTGATAAATTCTCGTACCACATCTATTATCTTATTTATCTTTTTAATCTCATGGAACCTTACATGACCGATAATTTCTCCAACCCTTTCTACAGCGGTCAGAGTATCAAAATTGACCAGAATCATAGGTACACCCAATTCCTCGGCTCTCCCCAGGACAACGGTACTCGGTTGAAAGTTACCGGTAAGTATAAGGCATTTTGTAGGTGTCTCCAGAGCCGCCAGCTGAACATCTGCTCTGTCGCCGCCGGTTATAACCGCTTTATTGGCTTTTCTTCTGAAAAACTTTAATGCCTGTTCCTGGCCCATTGCTCCGACCATAAATGTTTCCACCAGTTCATCCACTTTATCTTCGGCACAAATTATCTGGCCGCCTAAAATTTCAGCCATTTCCCTTACGCTTACCGAAGACAGCATTTTATCAGAAGCTACATGTCCTAAAACTTCTATCTTGTGTTTCTCGAGGTAAGGAATTACGAGTTCTTCGAGAAAATCCATCTGACTTCTCGGTATCCAATTTATGATTATTCCCATCAGACAGTCACCCAGGAATTCCTTTGCATACACTATCTGATCTACTATTTCGGTACTATATTTAATCACCATGACTGCACTGGCACCAAGCTTTGCGCAGATCTTGTTTGCTGATATTCCCAGAAAGTAACCATCCTCTATACTTTTGGCTCCTTCCAGTATTATGATATCTTTATCTTTTTGAATTCTCTTATAAGCATTTTCAATTAAATCAATAAATCCCTTAGAAAAATTCTCGTCCTTCAGACCTTCCCTGCTGTATTGCTGGGTAAGCACGATTGGGCATATATCTTCAAGCTTTTCTTTTACATCAAGTATATTTGAGATATATTGAGCATCTTCGTCCGTAGTAACTCCTCCTACCCGTGTTGGCAGAGTCCCCACTGGTTTCATGTATCCTACTCTCAGACCTTTTTCGGCAAATAATTTTCCTACGCCCACACACATCGAACTCTTTCCTGAAAAAGGCTGGTTCGAAATAAAAAATAACGGTACCATTTTAACCTCCTATCCTTATTCTTGCATCTCCCGCTATGGATCCCTCACCCTGTTTTTTCACGAACAAAGGATTTATATCCATTTCTACTATTTCCGGAAAATCCATAACCAGCTGGGAAACTTTAAGTATGATTTCGATAATGCTTTTAATATCTGATGGAACTTCGCCTCTTGTCCCTTTAAGAAGACTAACGGTCTTGACTTCTTCTATCATCTCACCGGCTACCTGTCTGCTTAGAGGAGCAATCCTAAAAGAAACATCTTTTAATGCTTCGACATATATTCCCCCGAGCCCAAACATGATCATGGGCCCAAATTGCGGATCTTCATTCACACCAATAATAGTTTCTTTTTTATCCCTTATAAATTCCTGAACCAGAATACCCCTGATATTGACATCAGGCATATATCTTTTTACGTGAAAAAGAATGTCATCATAACATTCCTCAAGTTCCTTTTCATTTTCTATTCCAACCCTTACACCGCCAACATCGGTCTTATGTAAAATATTCGGAGAAACGATTTTAAGTACCAGCGGATATCCTATTCTTTTTGCAATTTCTTTGGCCGCCTTTATATCTGATGCCAATTCAGCTTCCGGCACACTTATACCATAGGCTTTCAAAATTTCTCTTGCTTCCAATTCTCCAAGTTCCAATCTTTCTTCAACTTTACAGCGGTCGAATATACTTTTAACTTTTCCCCTGTCAACATCAAAACTCTCAATAGGATAACTCAATCTGGATTTCCAATCGGTATGGTCCATCATTACTCCCAATGTATCTACCGCTTCCTCCGGAATATCAAAACTCGGAATATTATTTTCGGTTAAAAATTTTACTGCTCTCGCGACTTCAGTACCTCCTATAAAACTTGTCACTACCGGAATGCTCCTGCTGCTTTTATCCAATACTTCCACAACCGCCTTTGCTGTTTTTAAAGGCTGTGTCATCGCCTGCGGTGTAAGAAGCACCACTACTGCATTGACATTATTATCATTTATAATTACTTCCAGAGTCTTCCTAAACCTGTCTGCTCTTGCATCTCCCAGTACATCAATCGGATTATAAAAATTTGCCGCTGCCGGTAAAAAACTTTTTAATTTATCTATAGTTTCTTTACTCAAACTGGTCAGCGATATATTGCTTTTTTCACAGGCATCTGTAGCCATAATGCCGGGACCGCCTGCATTTGTTATTATTGCAACTTTTTTACCTTTAGGCAATGGCTGATATGAAAAAGCCGTAGCATAATTAAAAAGATCCCTTATGGTATTTGCCCTTATGATTCCTGCCTGTTTGAAAGCTGCCTCATAAGCTTTTGCCGAACCGGCAAGGGTACCGGTATGAGATGATACTGCCCTTGCTCCGGCATCTGTATTCCCTGATTTTATAACGATTATGGGTTTCTTTTTTGATACTCTGGAAGATATTTTAATGAATTCCCTGCCATATTTTACACCCTCAAGATATGCGGTGATAACTTTTGTATTTTCATCGCTTTCCCAGTCATCAAACAAATCATTTTCAGAAATATCTGCCTTATTACCGAGTGATACAAATTTAGAAAGCCCGATCTTATTAGTTTTCGCCCAGTCCAGTATTGAACTGCCCAGTGCACCGGATTGTGATATAAAACCTATTCTGCCTTTGGGAGGCATAAGTTGTGAAAAAGTCGCATTTATAGGACATCCCGTATCAATGATGCCCATACAATTCGGCCCAAGTATCCTGATGCCATATTCCTTTGCATTTGCAATCAGCTGACTTTCCCTTTTTGCACCCTCTACTCCTGTCTCTTTGAATCCTGCAGAAATAATAATTGCCCATTTAACTTTTTTCCTGGAACATTCTTCCAAAGCCTGGAGTACATACTGCATGGGAATTACAATTATAGCCAGATCAACTTTTACGGGTACGTTTAAAATTGAAGGATAGCATTGAATACAGTGAATCTCATCAGCATGGGGGTTTATGGCAAATAACTTGCCCTTGAACCCTGAGTTTATAATATTTTCAAAAATGACATGGCCTACTTTTTCTTCTTCTCTGGCAGCTCCTATTACTGCAACAGAATCAGGACAAAAAAAATTTCGCAAACTCAAAATACGACCTCCGGTTTTAGTTCTCTAAATCCTACTTTTCTTTGCTTGCTTCTTTTGTTTCTTTCTTTTCCTTCTTTTCTTTCTTTTTGCCCTTCTCTTCAAATATGATTATCTCGTGTTCGGCATAATACCCACAATTTATACATACTCTATGCGATATCTTCTTACTGTGGCATCTCGGGCATTCAACGACATTTACTGCTTTTAACCGATCATGAGTTCTACGCTTATCTCTCTTGGACTTGGATGTTTTACTTTTTGGAAGCGCCACCGCTATAACCTCCTGCTGAATATCTTGTTACAAACTTGTTATAAATAAACACACAAATACATTAATATATCATAAAAAATTATTTATTCAACAATATTATTTTTCGCCTGTTCCCATAGTACTTGTGAATTGTTCCCTTCCTTTTTCGATAGCAGTCAATAATTTATGTAAAATAGCTTCAAGGTTTGCGAGTTTCTCATCGGCATAATCTTCGGCTTCCAGCCTGATAGTTCTTGCCCTGGCTTCTACTGCGGACATTAATTCCTCCGATTTCCTGCTGGCATTCTTAAGTATTTCGGTTTCACTGACCAGAGTTTCTGCTTTATCCTTTGCTTCCTTTATTATTCTTTCAGAATATCTCTTGGCCTCTTCTATCATATTTTCTCTTTCCTTTACGATCCATCTGGATTGCTTGAATTCTTCCGGCAATATGTTTCGCAGTTCATCCAGCAGGTCATATATCTCGTTCTCATGTACCATTATATTGGATGAAAACGGAATTCTCTTACTTTTATCCAGAAACTCTTCGATCCGATCTACAATTTCGAATGCATTCATGCTAATCTCCCTATTTTTTTGCTAAAAATATTTTTATTTAAAACTTTCTACTATATCCTTCTCTATTTCCTTCGGAACCAATCCTTCTATACAGCCCTTGAATCTTGCTACTTCTTTCACTGCGCTTGAACTCAAGTATGCAAATCTGGGGTTGGTAACCATAAACATAGTCTCTACTTCCGGATTTAACTTTTTATTTATCTGCGCCATTTGAAATTCATATTCAAAATCCGAAATAGCCCTGAGTCCCTTTATTATGACTGTAGCCTTTACTTTCTTTGCCAGATCGACAAGCAGCCCTTCGAATATAATAACTTCTATATTATCCAGATTCTTTAGTGCCCTCTTTGCAAAATCGACCCTTTTTTCCGGGGTGTAATAAGGTCTTTTCCTGGTATCTTTAGATATCGCCACAACTACTTTGCTAAAAATTTTTGAACATCTTTCAATTATATCCTTATGTCCCTCTGTAAGCGGATCATATGTTCCAGGACATACTGCTATTTTTTCCATATCTTAAGTTCCCGTCTCTTAGTCTTAATAAGGAGATAGATAAACTACCTTTTTATCTCCAAAATGTGATTGCTTAATTATTTTTAAATTTTCTGTTTCTTTTTCGATATCTTTCTTGAAAAAAAACTCATATATGATCAGAGTATCGGTCCCAGTTATCTTTTTTTCAGATAAGATGTCAAATATCTCTCTCATTATACCACTTTCAATTTTGTATGGCGGGTCTATAAAGATTATATCCCACTTGAAACCTGCGTAAGACCGCAAAAAATCAACGACATCACTTCTGATTATTTTATATTTTTCATCCTCGATTTTTAAGCAGTTGATATTATAACTTATAAGCCCTATTGATTCAAAACTCTTATCAACAAAATATGCAAGGCTGCAGTTCCTGCTTAAGGATTCGATCCCTAATGAACCTGTTCCGGCAAACAGATCCAGAACGTTTGACCCTTCTATTCTACTTCCAAGAACGTTAAAGATACTTTCTTTTACATTGTCTAAAGTAGGCCTGATTTTATAATCCGATGGGGGTTTTAGTTTTCTGCCCTTGAATTTACCTGAAATAATTCTAATAGTTCATCACCATCTAAAAAATCATTCGATTGAAAATATATAAGGATATAAGGGTTGCTCACCCTTATGTACTTCTATGTCCAAATTGGGAAAATATTCTTTAATCTTTTTTTTAATATTTTCAATATCTTCAGGTTTATGATCCTTACCAGTATAAAAAGTAATGACTTCCTCGGTGGAATCTGAAATATCCCTTATGAGGTCGACAGTTGCATCCACGACGTTATCGCATATTATTCTGACTTTACCGTTTGAAAGGCCTATGTATGCTCCCTTTTTTATCTCGCCTACCGTGATGAGATTAGCATCTCTGACTGCCTGGGTTACTTCTCCGTCTTTGGTTCTTCTGGCAGCTTCCTCCATATTGGATATATTTTCTTCCATATCTGCATCAGGATTATACCGGAGTATGGCTGATATTCCTGCCGGTATGCTTCTTGTTGGTATTATATAAATACTTCTTTTCTTGACGATTTTTTTTGCCTGATTTGCAGTCAGTATGATGTTCTTATTATTTGGAAAAATAATGACTTCGGAAGATTCGGTACTATTTATTGCTTTTACTATATCGTAAGTTGATGGATTCATGCTCTGCCCGCCGCTTACTATAATATCCACCCCGATACTTTTGAATACTCCTTCCAGCCCTGCACCGTTTACCACAGCTATGAGAGCCCTTCTTTCTTCCGCTTTCTCTCCGGTCGTTTCTTCTTTTCCTGCTGCTTCTGTTCTCTGATCCTCCATATTATTAATCTGGATCTCGTGAAGTGTACCTTCCCGGAGCGCCGTTCTCAGAACCCTATGCGGCTGGTTCGTATGTACATGTATCTTGACCAGATTTTTATTGCCAACCACCAGAGCACTGTCCCCAAAGGTTTCGATTCTTTCCCTTAATCTTTCTAGATCTATGCGACTACCCTTTAATAAAAATTCTGTGCAATAAGTATATTTGATCTCGTAGTTTCTCTTTACCTCATTCAGACTATCCTTTCCTGCATCAGGTATATTTGCCCCCCCTCCACTTTCCGGATTATTGCTTTTTGAATTATTGCTGCTGTTGTTATCGCTGCTGCCGGGTCCGGAAGAAGCACTTCCTACTTTTATAAGTGTCCTTTCTAATTTTTTATTTATGCTGCCAATATCGGTAAGAGCTTTTCTGGCTCCAATCAATATATCCAGAATACCCTGCGCTCCTGCATCAACCACACCTGCTTTCTTCAGGACAGGCAGAAGAAAAGTGGTTCTTTCAACAGATTTTTCGGTTTCGAAAATGATTTTATCAAGGAGTTCCGTCAGTTCTATTTTATCGGTATCATTGGTCGAATTATAAACAAATTCGCAGATATCTTTTATGGTCGTAAGCATGGTGCCTTCGGTTGGGTCCTGGACGGAATCATAAGCCAGATTCCTTGAGGATTTCAGGGCTTCTCTTATCACTTCTATGCTGATGCTGTCATATTTTATAATAACATCGAAAAAACCTTTAAGTATTTGAGATAATATAACACCGGAATTTCCTCTGGCGCCCATCAATGCTCCGAATGAAGCTTTTTCCAGAACATTTTTCAGGGAAAAATCATTAAGTTTCGAGAGTTCTTCCCTTATTGAATTTAAAGTTAGCAGCATATTGGTACCGGTGTCTCCATCAGGGACAGGAAACACATTCATATCATTGATTTTTGCTTCGTTTTTTTTGAAATTTTCTATTATGATATCAATGACTTTTTTTAAATCCCGGTTATCTATCTCATTAACCATAGTTCCCACCGTTTCAAGATCAAATGATTAAATATTTAATATTCTATACCAGAATTTGCTTCATTTCTATTTAATTAACACTTCACTTCTCCGCTGGATATTTTCTATATCCTTTAAGACTTTACTTATCAAAAAATGTTTCTATTTGCGCCTGATTACTTTTTTGTTTACTTTCCAATTCACCTTGAAAAGTAAACAATAAAATGCTAATATTCCTTCCTGGTCTATTATATTAATTAAAATAAATAATCTCCTTTGATTTAAGTATTTTTAAACATAAAGGAGAAAACAGGAGAAAAAATGTCCAGATTATGCGAAATTTGTGGTAAAAAAACATCTTTTGGAAATAGTGTAAGCCACTCACATAAAAAGACCAGAAGAATCTTTAAACCAAACATACATAAAACCAAGGTTGAATATAAAGGTCAGGTAAAGACTATGAATATCTGTACCAGCTGCCTGTCTTCCGGTAACGTTAAAAAAATAGTTTAAAGTTCCAGCTCAAGATAGGACTCGTTTGTTTTATACCCCATCTTCTTGTACAATCCGCAACCAAAGCGTGAAGCATGTAGGCCGATCCTTCTTACATTTTTACTCCTGGCATACTCATGCAAGAGTTCCATAATTTTCTTTGCAATACCTTTACTCCGATGTTCGGCGTCTACATAGATATTTAAGATATAAGCGTGTAGATTTTTCTTGTGTCTTGGACTTGGCGGTCTTTCTTCAAACAATATGGTCCCACACCCAACAGCAGTCATATCAATAAATACAATGATACTGTAATGGTTTTTGTTATCTAAATCATCAAGATAATAGCGCGTGCACTTTTCAACAATTTCGGCCTTTCTTTCACCCAGATTGTCCTCCGGAAATATATCATTAAACATTTTGAAACGATACTCTGCTAAAATAGCAGCATCTTTCTTTTCTGCTTTTTTGAAAGATAATTTATCCATGCCTTATAAATAGTTTTTATATTGCTACTCCTGTTCCTCCACCTATATCAAGCATTTTTTGCGAAGTATTATTCATATTTCTAAGAATGATATCTTGGGTTCTTATTCTTTCTAGAGAATGTTGATTCTTAAGACGACTATCCTCATCATAGAATGAGTAGTGATCAATAATATTATTAGTCATTTTGTCCCTTTTCTAAACGGTAAATATCCGTTGTATTTCGCTTAACTCGTTTTTATGCGAATTGTTTTCATCTAATAAATTCAACTAATATATTATATTAAACCTTTACTGAACTATTAATAACTCAAATACATCATATTTTAACGAAACCAGATAATTGCAAATGTGCTATCTTATCTTAAAAATGATGTGTAGTCAGATTTCTTTAATTTCCAATTCAGGGAAGGGATAATGTTTTACATTTTTAGTAACCAGTGTTAAACCATATACCATTGCTGCAGCTGCAATAATTACATCGGAAATAGCCAGTGCCTTACCTTTTTTGGCATACTTTTGTTTCAGTCTTCCGGCTAATCCAGCAATTTCTTTATTTACTTCAAGATAATAGAGGCTTTCAATAAATCTATCTGTCTTTTCCTTTTCTTTCTCCTTCATCCCGGCATAAACTTCGGCAATGTTTATACAACAACAACCCGCAATGTCACCCTTCATTCCTATTTCTTCCAGATAGGAATTAACTTTTTTATTACCGCGAAGGTGTTCGATTATTACTGTGGTATCCAATAGATACTCGGCCATTATGATATATCCTCTAGTCTTTTTTTGTCTTCATCTCGCAGGCGTCTTACCCAGTTTTTAACCCCTTTCTTGAATTCAGCATGATCTTCATCCTTCCAGGCGCCTGCTGTTTCCTTTACAGCATTAATAAAGTTCAATCTTTGTATTTCTTTTCTTATGGCTTCTGCTACGAACCGGCTGCGTTTTCTTTTTCCCAAAAGCCTGTCTATTTCTTCTACCAGTTCACCGGGTATCACGACATGTGTTCTTATTTTTATATTCATATCAATCTCTTGTTAATTAATAAGTATACATTTTATGTTAACATATTATGGGACTTTGTCAATTGAAGTAAGAGATCAGTTTTATAAAATCACTCGTGATTTTCAATAAGACTTTATGATTTTTTTAGAAGGCTGCAGACAAAGCCGGCTTCACTTTCAAAATAATATGGCATGATCTCAAAGCAGGTTTCTTCACTTTTTTCCGGTATATTTTCTTTTGAATCCAAAATTAATCTCAGCTTATCCGGAATACCTGGCTTCTCTACAATATATTTTCCTTTAAATTCTTTCAAAAACCTGTCTATTACCTGTTGATTTTCTATTGGTGACAGGGTGCAGGTGTAAAAAATGATTCTTCCTCCTGTTTTTAGATAATCATCACAATTTATTATCATTCTGTATGAAATTTCCGAAAGACGCACCAGATCATCCATCGTCTTATTATATTTTGCATCAGGATTCTTTGAAATTGTCCCGAAAGCGCTGCAGGGTACATCGATTAAAATCTTGTCGAAATATCCCTTACAACTATCAGGTTTGCTGCTTTCCAAAAAATCCTTTTTCGTCACATCTGCTTCTATAAGCTTTACATTCTTTATATTTAACCTTCTAAGATTATCCTCCAATATTTTTAGTCTCTTTCTGCTTATATCAACCGCAGTTACTTCTCCTTTGACTCCAATCAACTCGGAAATATATATGGTTTTTCCGCCGGGTGCAGCGCACGTATCAAGTATTTTTTCACCCTTTTGTGGATTCATAAAATATCTTACCGCTATTTGAGAAGACAAATCCTGAACCGAAATAAGACCTCTCCTGTAAATACCGGTTTCTGAAATATCCTGAACACTGGAAACTTCTATGGAATCTTCTAATATATTATTTTGAGATACAATTGACCTCATACCCGACTCTTTCAATATCTCTTCCCTGGTGATTTTCTCTTTATTGAATCTCAGATAGGTATGCGGATTTTCATTAAGAGACCCGCAGATAAGAGCAGTCTTTTCAATCCCATACCAGGTGGTCCAGTATTTAATTAGCCAGTCCGGATAAGAGTAATCGATACTCATTCTATCAGCCACATCTTTTACCTGTTTTTTGATTTCTCCGTTTATAAACGAATCTATATCGGGGGTTGAACTTATTTTGCGAAGTATTGCATTAACAAATTTAGAGGAAGATATGGAAGCATTCTTCCTGGTTAACTCGACACTTTCATTGACCGTTGAGTAAGATGGGATCTTATCCATATACAACAATTGATAGACTCCCATACGCAGAATGTTGATCACCGTAAAATCTATATCTTTTATATCCCTATCCGAAAATAAAGAAAGCACAAAATCGATTTTAAGATAATATCTTACCGTGCCCTTGGCAATATTAAAAACAAAGCGCCTGTCAAGTCCGGATAATTCATAAACTTCAAAGAAACTGTTTATTATGTCTTTCAGGGATTTTTTTTCTTTAAAATATTTGGTCAGGATAAGAAGAGCGACTTTTCGCGGATTGATTCCGATTCTTTTCCCGGTTCTTTTTTTGGCTCTTTTTTCATTCAAAACTCTCACCGGCCTCAAGCCTGTATCCGTTGATAAAATCAACTGAAGACATTGTCCTTTTACCCTCGGGCTGCAGTAACTCGATTTTTATCATTTCATTACCGTTGCATCTGACCAGGATTCCTGTTTTCTTATCAGCCGCAACTATAAGACCGTTTTTCTTATTTTTAGTAGTCCCGGATATGTCGATCTTGATATTATCCGGATAAGCATTGGCAGACGAATCATTTAATGCAGTCGCTTTAAGTACTTTGATTCTTAAACCTTTCCAGAGAAAATAAGCGCCCGGACTTGAACTAAAAGCTCTGATCCTGTTTACTATTTTCTCTGCGCTGCTGTCCCAGTCTATCTTAAGGTCATCTTTTGTAATTTTATAACTAAAAGTAGCATTTTTCTCATCCTGTGGATATGGCTTTATCTTTCCGGTTTCCGCAAGGCCGAGAACTTTAACAAGAAGAGGCTTTCCAAATTCAATCGATTTTCTCTCCAGGCTGTCCCGGTTATCATCTGCTTCTACTTCGAATT
>Ga0209521_10000219_pt1 | contig 40577 bp, 64 predicted proteins | sample Rifsed19ft4_FD_184016 | JGI IMG/M metagenome (GOLD analysis project Ga0209521, IMG submission 184016) | Soil microbial communities from Rifle, Colorado, USA - sediment 19ft 4 (version 2) | ecosystem: Environmental > Terrestrial > Deep subsurface > Rock core/Sediment | place: Rifle, Colorado...
CAATGGAGCTGGGTTAGGTGAAGGGGAAAACCGAAATGTTACAATCCCTAAGACCTTCAGAGATGGCTCTAACAGGGTTCCATACGTTTCATCGCAGGCTTGGAAAAGATGGTTGCGAAACACGTTAATTGAAGAAACAGGGTGGCCAGCTAGTGAACTAAAGGCTATTGACCAATCGGCAAAACAAACTACCGTAAAGATTGCAGGAGAATTGGACCCGGTCAATTTTCCCGAAGATGACATATTTGGGTACATGAGAGCCGAAAAGGGACAAGGAAAACGCCGATCCGAAAATGAGGAGACAGAAAATAGCAATAGCCTTAAGCAAAGCTAGAAAAAAGGGAGCAAAAGTATGAAAAAGTTAATTGTTATTCCCGTACTACTCTTTGTTTCTTTAGTTGCTCAGGCACAACCCAATTTCAGAGCACCAAGAAATACTAGAGTTGTATTATTACAGCAAGTTCCAGACTCCATACAAGTTGAAGTCTCTTGGAATCATTCCACTCCGAGATCTCTTGTAAGAGGTTATATTGTAAGTGTAGAAACTCCTTCGTGGATTTTATCTGATACAGTGCCAGCAGATCAGAATGCAGATTCGCTATGGATTCATCGAGATACTGTAGATGTTTCGGTGGAATTTAGAATTATTGCTCTAACAGATGGTGATCCTGTTGCTTCACCATTATCTACCTTTACCATACCTGCAAGTACAGTAGTTACAGCGCCTGGGAATGTTCAAGTTAAGATAATCACCTCTATTGGTATGTATCCTGATTCTATTTCTCTCGCTGGTTTAGAAAGATATGATACAATACCTAGTATTGGAGATTCTATTCATTTCCTTCCAATTGGTTGGTTTGGTAAAATATCAATGGTTTGTGGTAGTTTAGATACTGGTAATAGAGGATGGATTCAAGTTGAACCTAAAGCCTCTGCTCAACCATATGGCTGGTATATGACTGATGGAGGGGCATTTATACCAGATAGCGGGTGTGGTTGGCAAAATTCATATTCAACAGATCGTAATATTGCAGATGTAACATTTAGTGACGTAGGAATAACACTATGATTGCTCCAGCAAATATTCGTTTACTGCGTGCTACCGGCCTTGATGATGATGGAATATCAGGAGTAGCAGGTGAAATAGGAAGAATTTTAAGTAATGGTATTCCTAATTCTTTAACTTTTGATGATATTCAAGCTGAGGCAGTATTTACTGTATTAAAAGTATATAGGCGTAAGCCTGATGCTACAAATGCTTATGTTTGTGTATCTACAAGACACAAGATATTTACTCTCATAAAGAATGAGAATAGAGAATTTTTTAGATATAATGATCTCCCAATAGAGAGAAATGGAACTGGTTGGCCATTTAGAACTAGAATAATGAGACTGCCTTTGGTGGATAGGGAATGCGGAGATTGTGGTATTTACATGGCACAAATCAATCCTTCTAGATACTATTGTGATGATTGTTCTAAGGCGAGAAGAAGAGAAAAACGGAAGGGGTATGATAAGAAGCGGAGAACAAAGGCTTGTGTTTCTGACCCCGTTACACAAGGAAGTAAGTATGAAACGGGAAGAGGCGAAACTGCATGAATCTCTGTATTATACATTACGATAAGGACAAGAATCCATGCACAGACGCCTAACGACGGGAATGAGGATTGAGGGGGGTTATAAGTAAGAGGACCTCAAACTGGGTTGAAATACTCAGCATCTCTTGTCCTTAAGTATAATAAAGAGATGAGAGGGCTTACTTAAATTTTAAAAGGAAAAGGGAAACAAAAAAATGCCGTATCCAAGAGAAATATACTTGGGTGAAGTGAGAGAAGCTGAGTTGGTTCAACATATTGAGTCTGAACTAGTTCAATATTATATGGATACGAGTGAACATCTTGATGATTTAATTCAATGGCAATCTGATTACTGGGCTAAACCTACAAAGAAGCAGGCTATTTTTCCATTTAAAGGAGCTTGTACAACTGTAATTCCTGTTACAGCTATTGCTGTAGAAGCAATTCATGCTAGAACAGAGACACAATTGTTTGGACAACAACAGTTAGTTGCTGCGCAGTCTATTTCTAATGAGTGGGATGAGGCCCAGAAGCCTCTTGAAGATTTTATGAATTATTATTTATTTAGGAAAATAAAGATTAAAAGTGAACTTTCTTCTTGTTTTCTAGAGGCTGAAAAATTTGGTACTATGATTGGTAAACCTGGTTATGAGAGAGTTGTTAGATATGGTGCAAGAGAAATTAATGGTGAGGAGAAAAATTTCTCAGTTGTATACAAAGATGGTCCTTGTTTTGATGCAATTCCTGATTCTAGATTCCTTTATCCTTATTGGGCTAAAGATGTTCAATCTTCAGATTGGGTTGGGGAGGAACATAGTGAATCTCCGTATTATATTTATCAAGCGGAAAAAGCAGGATTATTTAGAGAGGGTATATATGAGGATTTAATGATATATATGGAGAATCAGATGTCAGGTTCTCCTGGTGATGATGGTAAGAAGTTTGATCGTAGCCAGATGGATTTGGAGCATACAAAATATAGTATAGGGAAAAATCTTGAGTGGATTGAGTTTTGGACAGCGTGGGAAGTGGATAGTAGTGATGTTAAGAAAGAAATAGTTATTCATTACCATAGAGATTCTCGTAAAATTATGTCGATTAGATATAATTATTTATCTGATCTTCGTCGTCCTTATCGTATAGGTAAATATTTCCCAGTAGAACATAGAAGTCGTGGTATTGGTATTTGTAAGATGAATGAGCAGTTCCAGCGTTCTATTACCACTAGGCATCGTCAGTTTGTAGATAATGCTACTCTTGCTAATATCAGGATGTTTAAGATTCATAAGTTATCTGGATATGGAAATGGCGAGCCTATCTTCCCAGGGAAGATGTGGTTCTTAGATAATATGGATCAAATAGATACAATACAGATGGGTGAGGTTTATCCCTCTGCTTATCAAACAGAACAATCCGATGTAATTTATTCTCAACAGAGGACTGGAGTTAATGATGTAACTCTTGGTATGCCTCAAGTTGGTACTCCAGGAACTGCAACTTCTGATTTAGCAAGAATCCAAGAAGGAAATAAGAAGTTTGATCTGTGGTATATGAGGGTTAGAGATTTTGGTGATGAAGTTATTATGGATATTGCTGATCTATACCAACAGTTTGGGCCAAGGAATCTTGAATATTTCTATACGGCTGCTGGTGGTGAAATGGTTAGAGCATTTATGCAATTACCTTCATCTTATATCAGAGAAGGGATTATTATTAATCTGAAAGTGTCATCTCAAGTTCATAATAAGGTTCTTGATCGTCAAAATTGGCAACAAATTGCTGGATTTTTGAATCAATATTATCAAGGTTTAGCTCAATTAGCTATACCTCTTGGTAACCCTCAAATGATTCAATTGATTTTCACTAAAGGCTTAGGTGCCTTAACTGAGGCTATGAGACAGATTCTTGAGACATATGATGTTAGGAATATTGATAGAATTATTGTAAAAGAACTTGATTTGATGTTAAAGGGTCAGATTCCATCTATACTTGGAGGAGGTAATGGACCTCTCCCGCTACCTAGTGGAGCCCAACCAAATAATAGAGTTACAGGAGCTGGTGAAGCGACCGGAATGGAGCAACTTTTATCACTTATTACAGGAAATAGAGAAGGAGGCGGCGGAAACGGTTCTAGAATCTCCTGAAAATAAGTTTATAGAAAATAAACATTTTAGGAGAGGTATTAAGTTTGTGTTGGATTTGGTGGAGTCTTTAAACCCAACTAAGTTACAGGAGCTAAAGAAAGAAAATGAGCACAAAAGAAAAGGAAATTCCGAAAGTGGAGGGAACACATTCGGAGGAATCAATCCAGGAGACGAAGTCCCAAGAAGATCCGCCTATTGAGGTAACAGTAGATCCAAATTATGTATCGTCTCTTGAACAGAGATTAGCAGAACAGCAGGTTCAGTATCGTAGGTTAGAGAAGTTGATTGATAATGTAAAACAGAGTAAGGAAGAAGTTTCTGCTCCGACTCCGAAATCTAGAAATGTTGAAGAAGAAAGAAAAAGTTTTTATGAAGATCCTACTGGTGCTCTTGATGCTAGGGATGATAAGATTTTGAGGCAGATGGAAAAGATGTTAGAACCTATTAAGCGTGTTGCTTCTTCATTTCAGAATGATAGTGAATATAGGAATTTAAAACTATTGATTAAACAAGATCCTTATTTTGGAAAAGGGATGAGAGATCCTGATGTTGAATCTGCTGTTGATACTATTATGAATCAACCTGGGGTTGAGATTAATGAAAATAATATTAAATCTGCTATCTCTCAAGCTGTTGGTATGAAACAAATGGGAATGTTGGGTTCATCTAGATCATCTAATACTACAACAATAAATGAGTCAATTGATCCCCCACATGTTAGAACCACTAGAACTAGAGTGGTAAAGGAAACTGATGTGAGAAAAGAATTGACTGAAGATGATAGACTTGCTATGAAAATTGCTGGATTGAAACCTGGTAATCCAGAACATGAGAAACAATATTGGGAGTTAATTGAAGATGAAACTATGGTTCTTCCTGTTCATAAGAAGAAGGAGAAATAAATGTCTGATTCTCTTTTTACCAAATATCGTCCTAATGAGCCTGTAAGGGATTATGATGATAAATCAGAAGTTATTGAGCAAGGTTTAGATCCGAAAATAGCTGAACGTATTAAGAAGGCTGAACGTGGTGAGTTGAGGGCTAAGTTAGCTTCGATTTTAGATAGAGGAATAGTCCAGGATAGGTTATCGGTAGAACTTCCAGAAGATTTGCATGGTGAATGGGTTAGAAATGATCCTCTTGAGATTCGTAGATTAGAAACTTTAGGTTTTAGAATTGATAATGAATATGCTGTTAAGAGAGCTATCCATTCTGATGGTACTAGTAGCGCTATTGTTGGTGATGTAATTCATATGATTTGTCCAAAGGAAGTTAAAGATGTAATTAGTGAGATTCGTATTGAGAGGATGGTTAGGGAACATGCTGGTAAAAGAACAGGTAAGAGTAATGTCAATAAGGAAGAACGGGAGTTGTTGACAGATGTTAATAAGTTCCGTGATTCAGGTGTATCTGCTTTCATCAATTCTTCTGAGAGGCCGGCTGGGAATAAGGAATTAGCTGATATTGTAAAATCTATCGACTCACAGACGAAAAAGTTTGAATAGGAGATAAAATGCCTAGAGTTTTCATTCCTGCTACTGGAGCCAAGACAGTTCCTACTGTTCGTTCTGCTGTTTATGATGTAGCAGAAACGTTCTTAAAGGGAGCTGTTCTTGGTACAAATGCAGATGGGGAAGTTATTGAGTTGACTACTGGTGCTGGTGTTGTTGATGTTGTTGGTGTAGCACTAGAAGATGTTGCTTCAAAGCCTGGTTGGAATGCTGCAAATGATGATAAGATTGTTTGGCGTACTGGTGTTGTTAGAGAAGTTTCTATTGTTGATCTTATTGAAGATCCTAATCAGATCTTTAGTGGTAGGTTAACTACTGCTGCTGGAGTTGATGTTGCACCTACACAGAGTCATATTCTTGAATCTCGTGGATTACTTCTTCTTGCTAGTGGAGAGTGGACTGTTAATGATGATAATGTAACAAATGATGCTGTTCAGATTGTTGATATTGTTGTTCGTGATAGTGTTGCTGGTAGTTATGTATTATTCAAATTCTTGGCTTCTGTTATCGCTGCTTCCGCTAACATTTCATAAGGGAGAAAATACAGAATGAACACACAGGCATCGCTAAACCTGCTTTTCAGGGCTGGATTACGGAAAAATTTCAGGGACACCTGGAATGAGTACGATCCAGAATACCCTGAGTATTTAAAAGTAGATAATACTGATGAGCCAGAGATTCGGGCTACTATTATTACATCTATTTCTCGTTTAATGGAACGAGGAGATGGTGAGCCAGTTATTTATGATGATATTATTCAGGGACCACAGGTTATTGGTGTTGATAAGGAATTTGCTGGTGGTATTATTATCACTCGTCGTACTTTAGAGGATGATAAGTACGGTAAGGCCAATCAATCAGCAAAGCATCTTGCTCATGCTGGTCGTATGACTTATGAGTATAGGGCTGCTTCTATTCTTGATGATGCCTTTACTGGTGCTTTCTTCCGTGGTATTGATAATCTTCCATTAATTTCTGTTCTACATACCAATCTTAACTCACCAGCTCTTAATCCTAATCGTCCTGCTGCTGATGTTTCTCTTTCGGTTACTGGTATTACGGCTTTGTTAGATTTGGCTCAGAGAGTTACAGATCATAATGGTGATCCTATTCGTATGTCTCCTGATAAGTTAATTGTTTCTAACAATGCTGCTGATGTGAATACTGCTCTTGCTATTTGGAACTCTGCTCTGGAGCCGTTTACTCCTAATAACACTGACAATGTAATTCGTCGCCGTATTCCTAATCCTACTATTGTTATTTCTCACTACAAGGATCTTACAAGTCGTTCGTATTTCTTACAGGATAGTCGTTATAATGATGCATTCCTTAGTGTTAAAAGAGCCCTTGAGTTTGATGATACTTTCGACTTTGATACTCAAGCTGCAAAAGCTCAGTCTACTACTAGATTCCTTATTATGTTCGTTGATTACCGCGGTTGGTGGGGTGCTGATCCTACTTGAATATTAACATCTATATAGATAAGGAGAACAGAGATGACTCTACTTGGGAGATCAGGTGAGTATCATACATATCCACCTTTAGAATCAGCAGTAATTGCAGGTGGAGCAGCTGGAGATTTAACTGTTACTGGTATTAAGACTTCTGACACACTGAAACTTGTTCAAAGAGTTGATGCTGCTGGAGCAAATTTAGCTAGTGAGTTTACTATTACAGCCGCTGATACTGTTAACAATACTGGTGGAACGGATACAACTGGAATGCTACTTTTATTTGTGTGGTATAGTGCAGAGCTAGGACTATGAATATAGTTTTACTACAAGCGGCTTCTGGTCCTGATATTAATGGCCCAGTTGTTAGGGTTCCACCAGGAAATTATGATATTGAAAGAAGTGGAGTTTTTGAAAGTTGTTTAATGTTCTTAAATAAAGCATCTATTCCTCTTAATGGTCAGGTTCTATTAAGTAATCATACTTCTGTTAAATTACAAGCGAAGAATGCAAAAGATTTAACTGTTAAATTCGTTCGAACAATATGATGAGGGTGGTAGGGGTATAGTGAATCTATATCCCTACAAACCCCAATTGGAGGAAGTAAAAGATGCCGATGGCTATTGCTGATATGAGGCTAGGAGTTACTAGACCTTTAGGTGTTAATGTTGGTGGAACACAAATGCCCACTGATCAAGTTGATCTTTATTTGAATAGAGCATTCTGGGAAATTCAAAATAAATATCCTCTTAGAGAAAGGCAAGCTATTTCAACATTTTTAACAACCATTGGTGTTCGTAATTATGATGTATCATTTCCAACTGAATCTGTAGATCATATTGCAATCACTGAGAAAAGTTCTGGTCAAGGTCAACATTATCCTTTGATTCAAATTACTAGAGATGTATATGAGCAGAAGTATGCAGATACTGAGGATCAGTGGGATATTCCGGTTGAGTATGTAAGAGAAGCTTGTATTGTACGCTTATGGCCTACACCTGATGATGAGTATACTATTACAATTAGAAGAAATGTTGCGCTTACTGATCTTAGTTCTATTCAATCTTCATCCATAATCCCACAAGTTTGGGATGAGATAATTGTGATGGGTGGTTTATGGAGAGCTTGTGTTGATCTTGGTGATGTTGCTAGGGCTAATTTCTTTAAAAGTCTCCAGAGTGAGATGATTAATACAATAGTTCCGACTGAAGCTAATGAAGCTCAATCCAATTCTCAACTTGCTCATGTAGAAGTTCTTGGGTTGGAGTACTGATGAATAACGAAGTGAAAAATGGGATTATTCCTTCAAGTAATAAGGAGTTTTGGATTCTCTTAAGAGGTCTGCCTTATCATCTTCAATTTTTTGTTGCTGTGGTTTTGATAGCTAGTGTTATTGGTATTCCAAATGGTGTTTATTCATTTGTAAGAAATGATGGTGTTAGAGCGTTAACAGATTCGTTGGCTATAAGGGTAGATAATATTGAACATGATTTATTTGATCATGCAAAACAGAATAATGATTTAGTTGCAAGAGTTGATTCTGTAGCTGGATTGGTTTTGCGTTATGGAGAAAGTCTTGATTTCCTTTGGTGTTTGAATGAAAAGTCTGAACTTCCAGAAGTTAGAACGTATTGTGGTGAACTTAGAGATGATATAAGAGACGCATTAAAAATAAGAGCTGGTGTTGCGAGATAGTACCGGAAAGGGAGTAGAGATGCTTAGATTCTTTTGCAGTTTTGATGGTTTCAAGATTAGAGAACATCTTGATGGTAGATTTACAAGAGGTTCTACCAGTACAGCAATTGATATTATAACAACTGCTGGTAGAAATGGTAAAGGTGCATTATATCTTGGTGAGATTGGACCAGATGTAAATGGTGTCTCGTTTGAACTTCCTTCTGGACCACATACATCTGGAATAGTTTTGGGTATTGCTTATAAAAGATATAGCTCTCCACCTGCACGTCTGACAGGTATTTTTACATTAAAGAACTCTGGTGGGTCTAAAATCTTTACGTTACTTAAGAATGCTGGTGGATATTTAGAGGCTAGAAAAGGTTCCTCAATAGGAACACTTTTAGGTACAGGAGTTATTAATATAGATAATGGAACCTGGTATTTTATTGAACTTAAACTAACAATTCATGCTTCAACTGGAACAGTGGAAGTTCATGTTGATGGTGCAGAAGATACTCCATTAACATTAACTGGTCAAAATACGGAAGGTGCTACTGGTGGAGCTACACAATGTACTTTACATGGTATACATTCTGCGTATGAAGTTGTTGGCTTCTTATTTGATGACCTTTACTTCGCAGATGCTGTTGCTGGAATCGTAACTGATTTTGTAGGTAATTGTCAGTCTACAGTAACAGTTCCAGCAGCAGAAACGGCACAAATAGAATTTACACCTTTAAGTGGCACTGATAATAGTGATATGGTAGATGAAGCACTTCCTAATGACGATGTTGACTATAACCAATCTACTACGTCTGGGCATAAAGATAGATTTACTGTAGTTCCTCTTGGGTTGTCAGGAGTAGAAGTATTAGGAGTTAGTGTTACCTCGATAGCAAAAGAACCATCTGCTGGAGGTTCTCAGATAAAGAATGTATTGAAATCAGGAACAACAGAGGAATCTGGAGATGCTAAGACTTTAAATACTGACTATAAGTCTCAGACACATTTGTGGGAAGTAGATCCAGATACTTTAGTACAATGGGTTCCTGCTGATGTTGATGGTGTTGAAATTGGATATGAGCTAGTATAAATGTCTGAGGCAAGATTAACCTCTGCTCAGTTAGAAGTTTTAACTAAAGCTAATGCTGCTCGAATTACTTCTACTCAGTTAGAAGTATTATATAGGGCAGCGGGAAGTGGTTCAGCTAGAATAACATCTACTCAGTTAGAAGTTTTGTATATTTCAGCAGCTATTAAAATATCTGGTATTGCTGTAGATCCAACACAAAATGATATTATTATAATTGGAGATTCTGGTGCTCCCGTTTCATATGATCTACATAGATCATTAACACCAGGATTTACTCTAAATGTGGGAAATAAAATTCAGGCAGGAATTACTCCAACTGGGTTACCACAAACCTTATCTGATCTTACAATAACTGATGTTGATTGGTATTTCTATAAAGTAGTTGAAAATAATGCTGGGGGGACATTAGTTAGCAATGAAATAGCTATTGAATCTCTAGGTTATGGAACTCCACCAGTTTTGTCTGTATCTAATACAACTGGAACAGAAGCGCTTTTAAGTGTTCATTTAGATCCAATATACACAGAAGTTCATTATGTTATAGCTCTAGATGTAGATCCATATTATCTATCTCTTATTTTCGAAGTGTCTGATACATCTAGCAGTAGATTCCTTGTTCTAGCTACAGGTTTAACAAATGGAGTGACATATAGAGCTAAAGCAAATTGGTTAGGACCATTAGGTTGGAGTGGATATTCTAATGAAGTTGTATTCTTATCAGCAGCGACTATTTCACCAGCTACGTTTGATACAATAGTTAGACCAAAGTTTGGTGAGACAATTAGAGGCACATATATAGTTACTTGGCCTTCACTTCAAGGTGGAGAAGTTGCTGATTTAAATATTAGTGATGATTTAGGAGCTACATGGACTAATCTAGCTAGTGGTTTAACTGGAACAACTTATTATTTGAATACACTTCTTTACGCAAATGGTGTCGATTATCTACTTAGGATTACAGGAGATCTAGGAACTGTATACTACCAACTTTGCTTTTATATTGATAATGCTACAGCTGGTGATTATTACTGGCATGATGATTCTGGTTATGATGTTGATGTATATGATCCGACTAAATTTGTAAAGGCTTTGAATGTTAATGGTAACTGGCAGGGTCATATTACAGGTACAAATTTTGCTATGCTTGCTCAAGGTGGAGGAACTGATTTATCTCTTTTATTAGCTAAGGCAATACAAAGACATACTGATTTAGATATAACAACTAATGCTTTAGCTGATAGTGGTGAAGGTGGTTATCCTTGGGCACTATATTGGGCAGCAGAAGGTTTGGAATTTGGTGTTGCTGGACTTGTCAACAATTATCTAGGTGTTGGGGCATTTATTTTTACTGGATTAATATGGCCTTATGGAACATATCCAGCAATATATGGTCCAGGTCCAGAAAAAGGATCTTCTACTAGTTCAAAATTTGTAGTTCAACTTGCTTCAAATAACTTTGGTAGTGCTTATCCTTTAGCGCAACATATTTCCTTAGCACGTAATCTTCCTAGAATATATACAAGACAACGTGGTTATTATGATATGCCACTTTACTCAATTAGGTTAAAAGTTACACATCCAGATAGAACTAATTTTCCTTATAGAGTTAGAGTAAGAGCCACTACATTTGGTCCGGGCCTACTTTTACCAGTAAACTTTGTTTCTGATTATTGGTTAATAGATGAAACGTTTGATCTAACAGCTTCAATACCACCATTTACTGAGTATCCTTTTGATTGTGGTTGTGCTGGTGCTTTAGGTGGAAAAATTCATGGTTCTAGTGATGAAGGTAGAGCTGAGTATTCTACTTTAGGTGCAGCTGTACTTGACGTTGATTGTATTGATCTTGGTGGAAGTGTTTGTACTGGAGTACCTGTAGTACCTGTAGTTAATCCAAATTATCCAATACCAGTAAAAGGCCCAATACCATGTATTGTTTGTGCTGTGATTCCTAATTTTGTTGGTGATTCTGCTACTTTAATTCTTGGATCTGATACTGAGAATTGTGGATCTATACTAGTATCTTCAGACGATGATAATGGCCTTCCTGTTAATTATAAGTGTGCATAATGGAACCTAGAGAAAATATTAAGGGAGAAGTTAATTTTGAGGACATGACCTCTAGGAATGTCTTGGAGAAGAAAAATGTTCAAAATATGTCTGGTGAAACTCCTAGTGTATTGAATAAATCATTTTTTGTTGGAGCTAATTCTTCTCCTATTAATGTTACAGATTTCTTGAATGGTGCCCCAGGACAGAGATTATATATTTTGGGTGATGGAAACATGACAATTGTTAATGGTGTTTTGGTATTTACTAACACTGGAGCGAACAAGTTATTAGCAATCAATAAAGTATATCGATTTACCTTCTTTCAGATAGAGGGGCCACCACGTTCACATATATGGGTGGAGGATGAATGAGAATAGAACAATGGGGTTATTTAAAATATTTTGGTTCATCAGAGTTTAAAGATCCTGAAAAAATGGATTATGATTTTCTCTTAAAATTGGACAAAGCTAGAGGGATAGCTGGTATACCTTTTGTATTAAATTCAACTTATCGTGCTAAAGATAAGCTATCTCATGGTAAGGGTTTAGCTGTTGATATTAATTGTACGACTTCAGTTGATAGACTTAAGATTGTATCGTCTCTAATTGAAGTTGGTTTTGTTAGAATTGGTATATATAATAAACATATCCATGTTGATTGTGATAAATCTCTACCTCAAAATGTAATGTGGTGGGGAACTAGCAAGTAAGGAGAAATAATGCCAGGATATACGAATCCTTGGTCTGATACTGATCCACCTGGATCTCAGAATGCTAATACTATTGATGATGAATTTAGGCAATTGAGATTAGATATTCATGAAAGGATGGATGATATTGTTGATGATTGGACTGATGATCCTGTTGTTTTATCTGGGGCTGCTGGTTCTATTGGATCTTCTGAGAGATGTGATTATTTAGATGCTTCTCCTGGTGGAAATAAAGCTGCTAATCTTGTTGATATTAAATCCCATATGTTTGTAGCTTATGTTGGAACTACTGGTAGTGGTGGGGGAGTTCTTATTAATATTAATGAAATAAGTATTTTAACTGGTATTGTTTGGAACATAACTACACACGGTCTTAATATTATTTTAATGGATGGTCGTAGGACTTCTGGTCAAGTTCCAGTATTTATGACAGTTGTTGGAGCTAGCGGTATAACGAATATATTTACTTTACAATTCCAATATGGTGATGGGGCTTTAGTAAATAATATACCAATTAACTGTACATTTCTTATCACAGCTCAAGTTACTCCTACATAATATGCCTAGAAATAGAAAGATTCTTAGGAATAGAACCATCAGAGAGTGGTCTGGTGGTGAGCAAACTTTTAAGAAACCTAATATAAGATTAGTGAAATTGATAACATCTAGGATTAATAGAGGTATGATTACTTCTATTGATTCTACTGATATTCCAAGAGAAGCTCTACAATTAGCTAAGAATACTAAAGTTGTATTTGATAAAACTAGCCGTAGAGATGGATTATCTTCATTTGAAAGTGCAGCTGATAATTCTCCAGTTCTCAAGATGTCGTTTTTGAAATCTCCAGATGGGACAGGTCATACATATAGGTTTACTCCGGATTCTATTTATGATCTTCAATCTTCTATATGGAATCCAATAACTGAGACTGTACCTTTAATTGGAACAGTTAATGATAGATTCAATGTAGCGACAGTTTTTGATATTTTTGCATTTACTAATAATGGCGCAAATGCTGTTCAATGGATTGATTCGACCCTTGATGTTTCAGATGATTTGATTGATAATTATTTTGAGTATGCAGAAGGGGCTGAATTTAGATATTGTACAGGATTTTACAATAGGATTGTTTTAGCTGCTCTGAGGGAACAAAATGAAGTTTTACTTGCTTGGACTGGGGAATATGGTTCTAAAGCTACAGCTAAACATGGTTTAGAGGACTTAGATCCTCTTGTTAATGAAACTAGTGGATTTTCACCTTTAGTAGATTCCCCAAGTGATGTTGGTGATTTTATTACAGGGGTATTTGGTCTTACATCTATTATGGTTATCTTAAGAGAAAAGAGTATTTGGCTTGCTACTAAACAAGCATCTTTTTCCAATCCATTCAATGCCTATGCGGCTGTTCCAGGTGTTGGTTGCGATTCTCCTTTTAGTACTAAAGTTACCAGATATGGATTATCTTGGTTAGATCGACGTTCTCGTACAGTTTATCATTATACTCCAGGTGGAACTCCTGAACCTATTGGTAGACCTGTTGAGAAAAGTATTATTAATAATATTACAGACCCTGATATTGTATTTGGTGCTTATGATCCTATTGAAGATTCATACTCAGTCTGCATTCCTGCTGTTGGTTCAGGGATAGTTAGAGCATGGACGTATTATTTCCAAGCGCAGGCTTGGACTTATAATGAATATAATGAAATCTCTTCATTTGATACAATTGAGTTGCTTACTGGATATGTTGCTATTGATGATCTTGTTGGTACAATGGATGGTTTAATTGGTACGATTGATGGATTATCTCCTGTTGTACAGGGTGTACCTCAGAGAATATTTGGATTTACTGATGGTACATTAGCTATCCCTGATCCTAATGCTGATACTGATTTAGGAGTAGAGTTTGAGACTGATTTAGTATCTGCGGCCTTCATGTTGCCTGGTGATGATATATATGTAGCCAATGTAGTTGTTGAATACAATATGAAATTGCCTGGAACTTTAGAGTTCTGGTATGCTCCTGATGGTGGTGTTGATATATATAGGTCTCTCATGCCAACATCCTTTATATTAGGTGATACTTTTACACCTACTGTTTTGAATAAACCTCAAATATTTACATTCAAGCGTGTTATCCATAGTAGAAGGTATGCTTTTTCGATTAGGGCTTTTAGAGGTCAATTTGATATTCTTGGATATGAAATTTGGGTAGCTGGTGCTGGTGATGTATCTATGATAAGGCAAGTCCCATGATTTTTGAATGTTCATGTAAAGAGCATGGAATATTCATTAATAGAACTGTTTGGTTGATGGATTATTCTGTTGATAATTTGAGGAAATTGTGGGAAAAATCTAGTGAACATAGAATACTTTTCTCTGATGATGTAAATGGTAATTTTCAAAAGTTTTGTAGCATATTCCTATCTCAAGATCCTAATACTGGTAATTTGTTTTCTAATGGTTTAGTTTGGGTTGTAGACGATTTTGTTGGTATATTATTTATGTCTCAGATTCATGGAGATGAGGCTCTACTTCACTTTTCATTTTTCGATGGAAGATTGCGCTATGATATATCGAGGAGAATGATTGATTATATTTTCTCAGAATATAAATTTAATAGATTAAATGCTGAAATTGTGCCATTTGCATCGAAAAGAGTATTTAGTTTTATAGAAAGTTTAGGTTTTAGGAGAGAAGGTAAGAAAAGAAAAGCCCTTTCATATAAAGATGAAAGATTTGATTTACTACTTTACGGATTACTAAGAGAGGAGTTCTACGAATGGGATACAAAGAACGTACCGTTGGAGGTGGCCCAGCTAAGGGTTTAGCTAATGATTTTGTAAGTTTTTTACAGAATTTTATTACTAGTGGTAAATTTGGTGGAGCTGAAACTAGAGGTGGTATAGGTGGCTCATCTGCTACATCTCAGTTTAATGCTGAGAATCCTATGGCAGATAGTGCTGGTATTTTTGGGTTATTAAATTCTATTATATCTAATCCCCAAGCTGACAAGAGTGTACAGGATCTAATATCTAAGGATGTTGAGCGTGGCAGGAACGATCTAAGGGCTAGGTTTGGGGCCAGTGGTGGTATGGCCTACGGGTCGCCCGCTGCGTTCGCTGAGTCCCTATATCAAGCTGAGCAAGCCCCTAGAACGGCCTTGGCCTTGGATCAGATGGCCCAGTCAAGAATCGGGTCTTTAATGCCATTTTTTCAAATGTTAATGAATACATCTTCTCTTGGGATTCCGCAAGCTCAAACTACAATGGAACCTAGTAAGTGGATGCAGGGATTCAATATGCTTCTAGATACAGCTAATACTGTTGCTAATTTTATTCCTTTTGCTGGTGGAGGAGAGACTAATGCTAGAGCAGCTAGTATGCCAGTTCCAAAACCGGCTATGGTTCAGCAAAGTATTAATAATCCTATGCCTTATGTTAGACCAGAAAATTTAAGATTTATTCCTACTCCTTCTAGTTCTCCAGGATGGGCATAAGATGCCTGTTACTATACTTCCCGGTGTTGATGAGTACCTCCGCCCAGGAATTGAGAAGTTAGGTGATACTATTTCTCTATTTACAGAAACTGATAGAAGAACACAAAGAGCTATTAGGAATATGCTCATTGAAAATCCATCATTAATTCAACAGTTTGCAGACTTAGAACATAAAACTCCAGGATCATTAAAGAAGATGGGTTTTGGTAGTGTATCAGATTTAATCTCTGGAGTTGGTCCTTCTCTTGAATTACAAGAGCAAGAGAGACTTGGTGGTAAGAAATTGGATGTTTCAGAAAAAAGATTAAATCTTGAAGAAAGACAGATAGGTCTCGAAGAAGAAAGTATTGGTTTTAAGGAAATTCAGAATCAGATGTTGAAAGATTTATTGAAAGCTAATCCTAAATTAACAGAAGATCAGGGTAAGTCTGCGGTTGCTCAATTTATGGGTGTTCCAACTGAGAAAGAAATAGAAGCATCAGGTTACGAATTAGATATTGCTAAGATGAATGCAACTAGAGCTACTAGATTACAAGAGTTGATGGATAAGGGATTAGATAAAGAAGGTCCTATGTTTAGTTATGTAGCCAAATTTAGAGCTGGTCAAGATGATCCTAATGAAACGGCTGCAATTTTAGCTGATCCTATTTTGGGTCAACAGTTCCAATTATTGTATGAGTTACAAAATGAAAGAGAAGCAAAAATCAATAAAGAGACTGGGAAAGTTCCAACTGCTATTTCAGATTTGCCAGTAGCTATTCAAGGTCAGTTTGCTCAAATTGCTCCTGTTAGAGATTCTTTTAGTCATTATAGTGATAAAGTTCAAAAATTTATGGCTTTACCAAGTTCTGAAAGATTAGCTGCATTAGTAGGAGCTGGATCTCACCAACAGGAATTGGGTGAATTGAGGAGCTTACAGAGTGGATTAATGGGTACATTTAGACCCTTACTTTCTCCTGGGCCTTTGTCTGTTGCTGATATGAGAATGTTAGAGAATATGCTTGGTAATGTATTATCAACATCTTCTTTCGTTAGAGGTAAAGAATATGTTGATGGCCAGTTAGAAGGTGTACAGAGATTTATTGAATCTAAAATCCAAGGATTAACTACAATATATCCAACTGTAAAAGTTCCAAAGACACCAGTATCTCAGATTCCTACTGATATGATTGATAAAATGATAAAAGATGGTATGACAAATCAACAAATAATGAATGAACTTAGCAGGAGAGGTTATGATGTTAGTGGACTTACTTCTATTGGGGTAGGAAAATGAGTACTCCTAAGAGCAACCTGTATGATTTATTTTTTGATGCAGCAACTACACAATATGATCTACCAGCAAATCTACTTCGACAAGTGGCTAGATTTGAATCTAATTTTGATCCTGAGGCAATTAGTTATAAGGGTGCTGTTGGATTAATGCAAATAATTCCTTCTTTGCATCCAGATGTAGATCCAACCGATCCATATGCTTCTATTGATTATGCAGGTAAATTATTAAGTGATCTCCATAAACAATTTGGGTCTTGGGATCTCGCTTTAGCTGCTTACAATTCTGGACCTGGGAATGTTAAGAAATATGGGGGTGTTCCTCCATTTGAAGAAACACAGAATTACGTTAAGAATATTTTAGGTAGTTTAGATAATGTAAGTACTGAAGAAGGTAGAAGTGCTTTTGAGTTATTATTAGAAAAAAGAAGAAAAGAATTGAGTATTACTAATCCTACACCAGGATCTCAATTACCAGCTGAGATTCCAGAAGAAGGTAGGGGTCTTATTTCTAAAGCTCTTGGTTTTGTAGGAAGTGGTATTGATAAAATACAAGAGCGTCGGCAGCAACAATTAGAATCAATGTCACCTGAACAACGTAGAACGTATGATGAATTACAAAAATATTCTAAGCATGATATTGGACCTTTATCATGGGTATCTCCAGGTGGTGTTGGTTTTGCTTCTAGAGCTTCTAGACTTGGAATTATTAGGAGATTTTCTCCTTTTAGAAGGAGTGGATCAAAGCTATCTGGTGCGGTAGAAAAAATGTCATCCTCTAGACCACATGGGGTAGCTGAGGATGTTCTTAGATTAGAAGAATCATCTAAAGTAATTGCTTCCCTTGAAACTAAGGGATATAATATTTGGACTAAAAGTTTGGGTGGCAAAAATCCTTCAGAGTTTGCTAAATTGATGGGTGAAATGACTTCTGCTGAAAAACCTATTGCTCAAAAAGGTATGTTATTGTCTTTACAAGAGAATCTTGCTAATATGAGTAGGTTGAGTAGAGAAGCACAACAAAATTTAATGTCTCCTGCTGGTAAACTTAGGTTACAAGCGACTTTTGATGGATTACCGTCAGAACACCTTGAATATTTCAATAGATTGGTAGAAACAGGACAATATCAAAGACTTACTAGGTGGTTAGGTGTTGTATCCTTAGCTTATCCTTGGGCACGTAAGGTTGGTAGGAGTGTACTAGAAAGACTTGAAGGAGGAATTTACTGATGACTCCTCAACAAGTAGCTATTGATTTTATTTCTAAATTTAATGGTGATAGTTCTAAAGCTATGGGTGAATTTTCTAATCAATCACAGATGAAATTATCTGGTGGGAATGCTCCTAATGAGAAATTTACTCAAGTATCTACTATTTTAAATAAAATATCTATGATTCAAGATGATGTTGATAAGATAGGAGATGCTACAAAAATATTCGAAAGTCCTGCATTTAATACAATGATATTTAATCGCGTTAGTGAGATGAATAATCTTCTTGGAGGTGAGATTTATGAGACACCTGATCCAATGAGTTTATCTAAGAATGTATTTGATTATGAACAAGCTTTGATTGAGATGGAAAATGAAATTCCTAGAATTAAGAAACAAGAAGATAGGATGAGTGCTCTTTGGGTAATCAATGAGTTAATGATGTCCATTGACGCTCTTAAGGGTGCAAACAATGTCCAGGCCTGAAGATAAGATTCCTCCAATAGATCAATTATTTATCCGGCAAGATGTTACTCGTGTAAGTCTAGGAGAACCTAGACCTTACATTGGATGGAGAGAAGTTGTTAGGCAATATTTACCAGAACATTTAAAATCTCTAATTCCATCTTCAGCTGAAACTGATGAATATAAATTAAAAGAGAGTCTTAGAAGTAGAATACCTCTTGATAAGAATCTCCCATATCGAGAAGCAGAGAAGGCAAGAGATCAGGAGATTGAAAATCTTATAGCCAGAGGTGATACTGATTTACTTATTCCAGTTGAGAAATCTTTATTTGAGAAAGTTATACCTACTGAAATTAGAGAATTTTTTCGCCCATCTACTATTACAAGAGAATCTCTTGCTGCCAAGGGTTTGAAAGTTGCTAGGACAGTTTCTGGTATTGATGAACCATTTAGCATGATTGATCCAACTCCACTTTTCCGTGCTGGTGGAGCTGCTGTAAGAGTTGGGAAAGTAGGAGCTGAAGTAGTAGAATCGAAGAAAATATTAAGTGCAATGGATAATATTATATCCGAAGCTAGAACAGGAGAAGGTCTTGTTGGAGCAGGTTTTGATCCTTCATTATTTAAGAAACTAGGTGCTAATTTATATAAAGGGGATCTTCCGGCTGTTGCAATTAAAGAAACTCTACAAAATGCTGTTGATTCAGTAAGAGGTATTGAAGGTGGAGGAAAAATTAAATTAGACTTCAGTAGTTTTGATAGGAAATTTAGGATTGCTGATAATGGTCATGGTATGAGTCCTAATGTTATAGCTAAAGAATTTATGGATGTCGGTGGAAGTTTGAAGAATGCAGAAGCTAGTGGTGGGTATGGTTTAGCGAAGGTTGGAATTTTTAGTCAAGCGGAAGAAATTAGAGTTATATCTACAGCAGAGGTACAAGGCAAAAAAGTTGAAACTACATTGATTGGATCTGGTGAAGATTGGATAAATGGTAAGATGAGAATTGAAGCCCATCCAATTGAAAAGAAAGCGCCGACAGGAACAATAATGGAGATTGTACTTACTCCAGAAGCTGGAGCTATAGACAAATGGCATTCTGCTGAGGGTTTTGTAAGAGATTTTCAAGAGTCTAATAAGTTAAAAAATATTGATGTAGAATTTACTAGAGATGGTAAATCGTTTAAGATGGGTACATATACTTTTGTAGATGCTCCAGTTGAAACTCTCCATCTTGAAAAAGCTGATATTGATATTTACCCTAGTACTTCCTTATCTATTACTGGTTACACCCGACCTCGCGTTTTAAATAATGGGTTGTTTCAATTTGAGAGTTACATGCAGAAACTTGGAAAAGATGCTCCACTTTCAGTCATCTTTGATGTAAAGCCAAAAGTTGGAGTTGATGATCCTGGTTACCCTTTTACTACTTCTAGAGAAGAACTTAAAGGTTCTACCCAAGAGGCTGTTAATAATTACTTAAAAGATATTGGTACTTTATCAGCAAGAACACAGTTTAATTTACTCCTTGATAATATTACAAAACCTACTAACATCAAGTCTAGTTCGTATGGAATGAGTGTCTATAATATTGATAAAGCAAATACTCCAGAAATATTAGAGATAGCTTCAGGAGCTAAATATTCAGGTACATTATCTGATGTAGCATCTGATGTATCTGCTTCGCTTTATAACGATATTAGTACTATTAGACGATATAAAAATATTAAGTCCTTTGATTTTGGTGGATTTGGCTTAAGCCCATTGAATTTAGGTGTTAATATTGATCGGAATGGGTTAATTAATAGTGGGATATCAATAAAAGCAAATGTTGGAGGAATTAGCGAAGGTAACTTGATTTTAATTAATCCATATACAATTTTGGATGAGGTAATTGATGAATTAGGAAGACTTTCTCCTAGAAGAGCAGCTCAACAAACATGGGAAGTATTAATTCATGAGGTTGTACATCAACTTGCAAGAGGTCATGATGAAGATTTTGCCGCAGCTTTTACTAGAGTAATCCATGCTGTTGCACCATCATCTGAAATTAATATAAAGAAATTAAATTATGCATGGGAATATGCAATTCAGAATGGTATTGGTGAGGATTTCAAACTAATCAAAGCTAAATGGAGTATTAACAATGCAGAAAATATATTCAGAGGCTTCACCGGACATCTTAGGTAAAGAAATATTGCCAGGAGTTTTGGCTGCATCATTACAAGAACCATTGGATCTTGGTTGGATTAGACAGATTGTAGAACATGGTATTGATTTAGGTCTACCTATGTCTGATATTTATGAAAATAAAAGGAATAAGGCTATTAATCTTAGAGGCATTGCTGTTCCATCATTCTCTGAATTGATGAAGAATAGTGATAAAGTTAAGAAAAAGGTCTCTATGGACTTTCTATTTGATTAATTACTTTATAAGAATCACATTCATCAACAATCTCGATAATTATATCTCTATGACCACTTTCAACAATTATTATACTTGCATCAATAGACAACAATTTCTTTGGTAGTTTAATCTTAATCTGTTCTCTCATATTATTTAGCCCTCAATTCGAGGTCACTTCCTTTTGGAGTTATTGTTATTAACCCCGCAGATGATAACCCTTTAATCAATTCTTCTAATTTGGATGATTCGGCCATAGAAGAAAATTCTCTTAATATTGTTGAAACTAAAACAGGGCCATTTTCTTTGATATAATAATATATTGCTTTTATTTCGCTCTTATAGACATTCTTTCCCATTCCCCCAACAACCTGTTGCATGTTATGCTCAATTGATTCGAGTACCTGTATGGCTTCTTCGATATTAATCCAGTCGAGTATTAGCTGATCTTTGTGTATTATATTACCATCAGCTATCTTTAGAATCATAGCTACTTTCATCACAAAAGCAGGTTTTGTCTCATAATATCCTTTAAGCCTATCTAATTTACCTTTTTTGTATCCAGCTCCATCTACATACCATTGTTCAAATTTTTTCCATGTCACTTCATCCATACCAAAGTCTCCAAATAAATTATTAGATATAAATTTTAAATCGTGAATTAGATTATTCTTAAACTCCTCATTGATACCTTTCACATCTACATCTTTATATATCAATTTTCTCCTTCGTGTATCTTCTTCATATACAAATATACACCTTCTTCCAAATCCACCATCCAAAGCTGATTGTGGTAAAATAACTCCTAATGTTTCTAATGTACTAGCACCTAAAAAATTAATACAAGGATTCTCAGCTAACTCAATGTTTCTTATGTGCGTTCCTACCGATAACTTCTTAGCTCCATCATAAGCTCGTGTTAAAAAAGAATACATATCAGGACCAGCTTTGGCTATAAATTCACTTAATTCTCCAGCATTAATGTACATCGCACATTCTTCAGCCTCAGATAGTGATGAAGCTAGTTTAGGTACAGTAATTTGGTCTGGAGCTGAGGACAATCCTGGAACATCTTCTAATAAATCAAGAGAATATTTAGTTGTTGTAGTTTTCTTATTCCCAGCAGGTCCAATGAATAATAGATACAAATAAGGATAACACTCCCAACTACCCAGATACTCCTCTCCTACCTTTACATGACGACGGAGAACACAAGCTAATGTAAATAATCCTGTCCAGAAAATATACGATTCCTTAGCTTCGCTCCTTGGAATTGTCCATCTAAGATAGTCACTCAACCAATTCTCGCATTTACGTGGATGCTCATCGTTCATCTAACGATTCTATTGCCTCAGTTAGTGTATTTTTTTCTTCTTTAGTTAATTTACCTATATTTTCTATACACCACTTAATATAATTAGGATCATCGTACACAACATCTAACCAACTCCAATCTTTATATTTACCAAATTTAATTGTTGAATTTAAGAACTCATCTGGTTCGAATTCAAACGGGCTTCTACCTTCTCTCATTTTCGCCTTCTTCAATTAGAGCATATAATAAAGTTGCATAATTACGTAGATCAATGAATCTACTTAATACACTTTCTCTCTGTCTAACATTTCCATTAACCATCTTCATAATACCAATAAAATGTTTAGACATATATACAGCCGCAACTTGTATTGGTGTGACTCTACCTTCTAATAACCTAGATACAAGTTTGAAATTATCAAGGGAATCTTCTGTAATAGCATACTCTGTATTAGCTTTTCTTAAAACTTCACTACAATGAACTTCAAGAGCATCGTGAGTTTTCAATAGATTTTCGATAGTCATATTGACCCCATTTCACTTTTGAGTTCACCATCTTCAAGTTTGAAATCTTCAAATAGATTTGGGGATTCCTCTTTTAAAATATTCCAAACTTCAATTGCCAGCCTTCTAATTTCAGTATCTGCATGCATATTTCCCCGGAGAACAAGAAAATGTCTCCAAGCCCTAGCATTTCCAGTTACAACGATTTTAGTTTCGGTGCAATTTGGTAGAACCGAACGAGCAGTTTGGCGTATTCTTTTCTTGAGTTGGGTTTTGGGTATGTCTTGGTTTGATAATGATTTTTCTAATTCATTCATTAACAATTTATATCTAACTATAGATGTATCACAAGCATCATACCAAATTCTGTATGCTTCATCAAATGAAGATAATTCCGGTGGAACTACAAATCCAACTTCACTTTCATCAACATATCTTTGAGAGAGTTGCGAATAACTGAAATGTCTATGTCGCACAAGCTCATGAGTAAGGCTACGGCTAACACCTTCGATAAGGATTGTGTAGTTTGCGTGTTCGATAACGCTTCCGTGTTTGACGTTAAGTATATTAGCAATGTATTCTTTAGATGTAGTTCTTCCTTGGATTGTTTTATGTCCATCTACTGTACCCTCCCCAAATGAAAGGTAACATAGACGACCAGCAAATTCAACTACACTTTCTTCTGGTAAATCCTCACTGAACTCGAAATCATATGGGCCATTAATTAGTGCAGGGTATGTACTAGCTATTAATGTAACTTTAGGTCCATTCCAGATTTTCATATCTTCCTCCCCTCATGTCTAAAATCTCTATTTTCATTGTATTTCATTTTTAATTCAAGAGCTTCCTCTAAATCTATATGATATTCACCACAAAAAAGTGCAATTCTAATGATACAATCAGCTAATTCAATTGGGATACCTTTTGGTTTACCATCATCTAAAACAAAATATATTTCATCATATCTTTTTCCATTTCTAAATTCTTCTAGGGCCTCAGATAATTCAGAATGCATCAATGCAATTAAATCTCCAAAAGATCTTTCTCCCCCCCAACCTTTTGATCTTGCAGTATATACAGATTTAAATACAAGTTCTAGGATTGTCATTTTTTTAGACCTCTAAGAGATGGAATTGGATATTGTTCTACAAAAGCTTTATTTCTTTCATCAAGGAGTTTGTATTGTTCCTCAATCAATAAATTTTGCCTCTCCAAAGCATCAGCGATCCTTCTTAATTGATGAATAGGATCAGCTCTAAGAAGGGCTTCTGCAATTTCTCTTTCTGTATTTTCTCTTGTTTCTCTATTATTATTCATACCAATTTCTCCATTTCTCCCTCGCTCCACCTATCACCAATAAGACCATCAGTGGGAATTGTAAATTCTTCATCTTTGATTATAATTGGACGTCTTAATAATTCCTCCGCCTGTAATCCAATATCTCGCGCATTTTCTTTGGGTAATTCTAAAATACATGAGTCGTGTGACATATTAGTAATTTTATGATCTTTGTATGGTTTAATTAGTTGTCTATATATCTCAATCAAACCTCCTTTCTTCCTAACAAGAGGATGTACCATCCCAGAGAAATGATCTGCTACAGTAGATTGTGGTTCAAATGCAATCTTCTTTCTCTCAAGATCATCTCCCCACTCATCATAAAAAATTCTAGTTCTTCCATATGATGTTGTCATTATACGATCTTTCCCTAATACCTCAGCCCACCAACCTTTGACATTGTAAAAGTTATGCCAATTCTTGTGATGCTCATCGGATTCTTTCAATGTGATAGATATATATGGTGGTTTATCGGAGTCAGCATTGATAATTCTCATAGCCTTATCTGGACCCATTCCATATGAAGATGCGTGATTGCGACGTTTAGATAAATACCTTTGATCTTTAGTTAAAATAACTCTACACTTAGTGCAACTTAAAGTCTCTTTCACCCAATGATGATCGCATCCTGTTTGGAAATACAAAGCCCCACCAGTTTGGCAATGAATATCAGATTTATGTAATGCATACTTCATATTTCTTTCATCTGCTAAATATGCAACAACCCAAGACTCTGCTTGAGATAAGTCTGTTACTACTAGTAACTTACCAGGTGGTGCAACGAAGATGCTACGATAATCGAGTTTCATTTTATAAGCTTGATTGTTTTAGTTACTAATCCACAACATCTTCTGATAACGATGTAATGATCTGTCATTTTTATTTGTCCTGAAATCCCCATTATATTATTACATATTGGGCATCTAATCGTCATCATCTTCCTCTTTTTCTATATCATTAACAAAACGTGCATCATTTTTGTACTTTTCATAATCTTCATCAAGAACTTCAATAGGATCTCTAGGGTTCGTCTGGTGATTATATCCACTTCCATCTACATACTTCTGAGCTGCCCATCTTCCTGTATCTGGTCCATATTTATAACTACTCCTACTACGTCCATCATCACTTATTCTTGCTTCCATATACATACTATATCTCTGCCTGAGATTCCTAATCTCTCGAATAGCTCTAATAATATTATATTTCACTCTATACTTCTTTTTTGTTTCATCTTTGATACTTTCATCTACTTTACTCTTACACCACGCAAGAAGTGATACAAGAGCATCGTCATTAGTAGTCACCTTCGTTTTCACACTTCTAGTTGGCAATCCTAGACCAGTAGCTTTATTATATAACCAATCTTTTAATTTAGGAGATCGAACATTGACCTCAAAGCCCGAAACTCCATCTAATAAATATTGTAATTTTGCCCATCTGGTAATAAGAGCACCTTTTAATAGAGCAAATCTATCTTTATCAATTAACATCCCGCTATCAGAAATGTGAGTTTGCATTTCTATTGCAGACATCTCAAACTGAAATGTATTGATATTATCCGAATTTTGAAGGTCTTTTAATTGACCTAAAAATACTTCAAATGTACCACAAGTATCTTTTCCATTATATACCATTAAACGCTCAAGATCAACTTTCCGTGACCAACCTTTTTGGTCTGATTCTTCTTTACCTTCTTGTTTGTAATATGGCATCCTTGTTCTCATACTAACTTCAAATGCTAACGTATGAGGCATTTCAGGATCTATTACATGAGATGCTAAGTAAGTATCCCAAAAATAAGGAGTATTGTACTCTTTACTTATTTCATCTTGAGCTATATAGAATCCATTCAATTTCAACATAGTTGTATCGAAATATCCAAAATGGAATATCTTTCTTAGACTAGAAGATAATATTTCAGATATGTATCTTTCATTATTCTGAATAGGGAGAACTAGAGCATGATATGGTGAGATTGAGAATGATATTGTAAGGATTATTGTAGTTCCCTTGATGGATTCAATATCTATTGATATAGTATCACTTTTTAATACTTTCTCAACTTCTGAAATCAACTTAAGACCTGGGGGATTTGTAATGATTGTTCTATTATCATAGTTTAATCCTCGAAATTTAGATTCTTCTTTTACTCTCTTAATGTCTGCATCAAATATTGGATATAAACCTTTTGATCTACTTACCGCGGCGGGGTGATATAATGGTATTACTTTAATATCTTCATGGACATTTCCTTGATCGTCTACATACGGAAGAATACTCCCTCTCCAGTTTCCAATTCCAATTATACTACCCTTAGCTTTCTTACCTTTTCCAGTTAAATAATGCATTGGATAGTTACCTAATGCAGCTATTACAATTGGACGATAAGAAAGAATATATTCATGAATTAATCTTATTCCAGATTGCAAGAAGGGTGTCCCCAATACGTTCTCAAACCTATCATTCCAAGGGCGGATGTTACATAGATTTTCTATTCGAATAATCTCACGTGGTATTCCATGTCTAGATAAGCAATTATTGAGAACTATACCCGCTCTACCCACAAATGGTTCTCCAAATAAAACTTCATCATTACCTGGAGATTCCCCAACGGCGAGAATATCAGCTCCAATTGGACCTAAACCATTTACCTTTTTATCGAGATAAGCAAGGTACTTAGTCATTTTATATTATAATCTTCCATCAATTTATCTAACATATTATCATCATATAATTTATCTAATACTCTCATAGCTATATCTAACATCATTATAGCACCATCTTGTATTTGACTCCAACCTATATGATTTCTAATTTTATTTAATTTTTCTTGCCTCTTTAATTTATTATCTAACATTATAATCCTCCAACTTTGGATTAGGTGAATTTACGTTATATGTTTTACCTATTAATGTGAATGTTTCAGCTATAATTTCCATTACTGATTCGTATGTTACATTGAAAAAATGTCCATCTTTATCTTTGAAATATAATCCTGGAATCTCTGTTTGAGGTTCATCACCTAATTTAAATTCAATAAAATCTTCAGGCAAGATAATAAGTTTACCTTCGCCTTCAACATTAGCTAATGTTCCAGTATATCCACTAAAGAAAACATAATCTCCAATCTTAATATCTTTTACTTCTCTACCAATGTATTTTACAATCCCCTGGTCACATCTTTCCCCTGCATCTAAAGTATCAACCTGTTGATCTTCTCTTCGTATTTTATAACGTAATTGTATATACCCTTTATTCTCATACTGCTCAATTAAATAATTGGCTCGTTCCTTACTTTCACATTCATCAAGTTTTCTAGATTCATCTCCGAAATGTTTACTTCCATAAACATCAAACCTTTGAACTGTTCTCTTATAATCATAAGAGGAGGGTTTGATTATACCTCCTCGTGATATTTTTGCATCATAGATTGGGACAACTGCAACTTTATTTCTTGGTATTATTATCATGATTGGGCACCATTGGAATTGTTACTATTGAGTTCTCGATTGATATTCTTACAATTGTATATGTTTTTTGTATATCTTCTGGTGTTACTTTCAAGACTAGAAATTCTGGATTCTCCATTGCGCCAACTAGATTTCCAAGAATATAAGTAGTTATACGATGTAGAACAATAGTATTTAAAATAGCAGATGGATGTAATCCGTATTTAGCAGCTTTATTTAGGTAATTCTTTTCTTCATCACTTAATTTTATATCATGTAGAGTTGGTAAATCATCCATTTCTCACCAATTTTTCTTCATCCAGTTTGTGATCTCCACACCAATCATATGGAAATACAGCGGGAAATCCACCTAATGTTGGAGCATGTCTACGACATCTACCAATTTCTATATTAGAATGAGATTCTTTAGGTACGTAGAACATACAGGATGAGCAGAGCATATTGGTAGAACGATGTTTCCAAGGATCTTTCTTAATTGGTTCTCTAAAAGTTGTATTCTCTGATTGTGGTTCGTCTCGTGAATTGAACAAGGGTTCTCTTTTACTCATTCTAATTCCTCCGATTATATTTTCATTAGGATCAGTTAGTGGGTACTTGTATGTTTCTTTCATAATTTTTCTCTAATAAACTTATCTATTTCCTCTCTAAAATATGTCATTCTCCTGTACAATGTTTTTGGATGAACTTTTAATATATCTGCTACAGTTAATATAAGAGCTATTTTTTCGCTTCCAATGGTTCCTAAATATTCTTTTACAAATTCTTCATCTCCAGTTGTCATTTTCCCTCACATGCAATAGATGCATTAGCTGTCATTACTGCCTCTCTAATCTTTCTAATGGCATCTGTTTGATCTGCACTTGGTGGAGTATTATACAATAAAATCTCAGCAAATCTCTTGGCTGCTCTTCTAATATTGTTATATTTATCTACCTGATCTTCTGCTGGTGAATGATACATAAACCAATTATCTAGTTGTTCTTGGTTTATCATTTTGTTCTTCTCCAAAAAAAGAGGAGCCGGGGAGGCTTCTGCGTCATGTTCGGTGTTATCCGTGTTCATCTGGGGAAGATGAACCACCAATGACACTTATTCCTTCCCCGGCACTCAGTTAGATTATGAAACTGGAACCGGCCTTACCACATCCCACTTCTGTTGTTCTTTCTCATTCTTGTCTTTCACTACGCTAAGAGAAGCAATAATCTCTCTACTGGTAAGAGCCCTCCATGCTTCTCCACATTCTCCAGTATCAGGATCGAAACTCCAATCTAATGCCGGATCATCTGGGTTTTGTTCTCTCAATTCTGCAATCTTCTTATTGAACTCATCTTCTTCTCTCAGGGAGAAACCAAAACCTGCGAGAATGAATCCTTTGGAATAGTTACGAGAATCTTGAGTATGATAGTACAACCGATTATAAACCTTTTTTGCTTTATATTCTACAGGAGAAGAAGAACCAGCATCATCAACAGGCCCTTCCACAACAGTACAAAGAAAGCCAATACCATAATTCTCCTGTCCAGCATTAGCGCCTTCCTTTGTCTCTCCCTTGAAAGCTTTTGGCTCTCCAATAGAAAGACGATAATCACCCTTTGGGAGGACTGGAAATCCAGCGGTATCTTTGGTGGGATCAGCAGTATACCTAGCCATTTTAAGTCTCCTCTACTTGAGATTTGAAGGATGGGTGGAGCTTGTTCTCAGTCCTTCGCTGATATAATTGCTCATATGACTTATTAACTTCAAAGTGAGCAAATACACCAGCCCTTCTAGTTTTAGTTAACTCAAGTCCACCTCCTCCTGTTTTAATTTGTGAATAGCTTCCTCGTTTGTCATCATATTTTGCAGAGATATACCATACCTCATCAAAGTGCTTAGGTATCTCATCTGGGAAAGTCTGCCCACTAAAACCGGGTCTAACTGATTTAAGTGGTCTTTCATCCATCTTCTTTACAGCTTTTCCATATGTTTGTCTTTCGTGGGCAGTCAATAAGAAATTGATTCCTTCAGCTCTAAAGATAGGAATATACTGTTGACAGAACCAATCAATCATTGACATTTCACGGAAAACGTCATCAGGTTCTTGTTGAATAAATCTATTTAATTGTCTCCGTGATGTTCCACTCAAGCCTCTTTGGTCATCAAAGATTTCTACCGCTCTTAACTTTGCAAATGAGCGTAAAGCTGTAGCATCATCAATAATAATAGTTCTAACAAAGTCTCTTAAATCAGCATCTTCAAGAAACATATCAATAGTATCAGTTACTTTATCAAATCCAATAGCTTTCTTAATTGTTCCTTGGTCAAATGTTTCATAAATATTAACTAATTTCCTTTTGATATTAGGATATTTAATCTTAAACAATGGTGATCTCAATGTATCAATTCCACCACCTGTATTTAAGTATAGACTTCTGTCAGCCGTCCCTGCCAACCATGTCTTACCTGATCCACTCGCGCCATAAAGTAGAGTAATCCAACCACTTCTTGGATTAAATGAGTCATCAAAATCCTCAAACTCGATTTCATATCTCGGTTTGATTGGAATGCTAGCAGGTTTAGCTAATTTCTCAAACATTTACTCAACCTCATCAATTTCATCATCATCAGCTTGAACATTCAACCATAATCTCATGTTACCATCCCAATTTAATGGAACAGAATTAATGATAACATCAATATGGCCCTTCTCAGTCTCATATCCCTTTCCTATTTGAATATTGAGATACTTCTTATCTCCTGTATCAGAGAGCTTCTTCCTAAAAGTTACGTTGAATCTCTTTAACATTGACATTATAGCTCCTCGATGTTAATTGGTCGCCCCATGACATTCACAACTAAAACTTCTCCACTTTTATCATCCCATATTTCTATTCTCTTGTTGTATTTTAAATATACATAACAAGTGTAGTTAATACTCCCGAGAGTATGTTTCAATACAAAACCTTTTGATTCTATGTACCTTTTTGTGTCCTCAAGTTCCCAATTTATTTTACTCATCATCCATCCTAGATGGGTCTCTCAATTTCTTTTGGAATTTATTTTCTAGCGTATAAACCATAGATGCCTCAGAACCCTTTCTACATACAATATTGTATTCACACCACGCACATTGAGTCTCAGTTTGAGGCCATACATCTTTCTCTCTACATAATTCTAGAATATTATTCCATTGTACTTGTTCCTCCTCCCATTGTTCAAGCTCATAATCAGTTACCTCAATAATTTCCTCATAAATATCTGGACCCTTTGGACCCTGTTTTGTGCTTTTTCCATTAAATAGAGCTTGAATTAGAATCCCTCTAACATTTCTATTTGATAGTCTAGATGTTCCAAAGGTATATGTTCTAACCTGATTATTTGGATTTAATTGATTCTTAAACCATTCTTGAGGTTTTCCAGTAGTCTTGAAGTCTCTACCCCATAGTTCATCTTTTATCTCAACAACTTCATCTGTTCTTCCTTGTACATATCTACCATCTTTGATTTGAACATTGAAATATTGTTCGATAGTTATAACTTTTACTCTCCCTAACTTTCTCTCACTTACCCAGTGCTCAAATGCTTTTACAAGTGAAGAATAAAATCTTTCAGTTGTATACCAATCATACTTAGTACCTACCTTCTGATCCTCTCCATGTTTATGCCAGTAAGCTGTAGCTTCTCTAGCCGCTTGTTTATGTGCATCTTTAGCTTTTTCCTCATCGTACACTTTAGGTTCATTTTCACCGTAGCCATATAATTCAGACAATTTTTCTCTATATATGTGGTAAGCAGTACCCCAGGGTAGGAATATAACATTATGTTCATTGGTAATTAAATTAAGAATCTCTCGATAAAAATACTTTCTAAGACACTGTTTTGCAATAATTATTCCAGAATGATCTTTGTGCTTCAATTCGTGTCGAGGGAATTGTTTCATAAAGCGGGGGTTGTGATCTTCATATTCTACATTCTTTAAACCACTTACATCCTTTGGAGCCCCAGAAGTTTTCTTTAATCTATCAAATACATTGGCTTGTTTATTTAGCATCTCTTGTACTTTTTCTCTTATTTCTATATTTTCTTCTTTTCTTTCTTTCTCTATTATTTTTCCTCTTGCTTCTTCAACAATAGGAATCTCTGAAGTCTTTTCCATATATCTAGTTATGATATTAGGAACAGCTACAACCTCATCTTTTATTTCTGATTTTTTATCATTAATACGATATTTAGAAAAGATTGAGTCAGCCATTTAGTTGTAAACCCCTTGTAGTTAGTTTGTATGTATAGTCATTCTGTATACACCATACTGACAGTATCTCATCATCACTATCTGATAATTCTCTAATATCAGGGAAAATCATATTTTTCAATTTGAGACCAATAGCACATCCTATTACTTCAATTACATCATTTGTGTCTCTTATGATTGTTCCATTCACTATTGCATGTGATTTTAGTTTCGCTGTTACTGTATCTAGTGTTACCCCTATTTTGTATTTACTTCCTAAAACTGCATACTTTTTATATTCAGGCTTATTACTTTTAACTGCATACTTAATAGCTTGCCATATATTGTAAGCTAATTTTTTAGGTTTCGCAACTGACCATTCTAGATCAATATCACATTCTACCATCTCATCTAATAGAATCTCTACCTTCTCTATCGTTTTTGGTGTTCGACTATATGCCATAGTTCTTATATTGTTGGTATCTTTCTATGGCAAATTCAATTGTTTCATTTCTATCTTTTTCTAATGATGCAATAGCGGCTGTATAAAATATCTTCATTTTCTCGTCTTTCATGAAGAAGGATTCTATTTCTAACTGATGAACAGCATCTTGAAGATTAGATGCACGTCTAAATAGATCCCATGATTCTTTGTAGAGTTTTCTTTTTGGGTCTGGAATATCGAAATCTACGTTCATTTTTCAAAAACACTTTTGAACATAAGACTATATGGATCTCTAATATCATGACTGCTTAAAATTTCTACTACTATATCTTGTAATTCAATAATCCATTCTATTGGAATTGGAAGCTTTGCATCTCTATATCTAATACAAGCATGATATACATCTCTATATCTTTCTATTTTAATTTTTTCCTCCCAAATTTTCTTAGGTATTACTCCAAGAGGAGGTTTCTTTTCTGTTCTCATATGTTTTATAGCATCTAGATTTATTTCTGATGGGAAGATTGAAACTTTTTCTTCCATATTTCTATCTCCTTCTAAGACTTCTGAATCTCGAAGAATATTCAAAAGTAACTCATTAGAACTTTCAGCCCAACTAAGATTAACTAGTTCTCTTTGAAATTTACTATAATCAATAATCATTTTCATGTTAGTCTCCTAAGTTTTACTATTTCTTTTCCTCCATAAATATTTTAATCAAAGATATTTCATCTCCAATTGCATAGTATGCTACATGATTTTTCTTCTTATGCCCAGTTTCTCTCTTATGATCCAACCACTCTCCCATATTCCTAAATACTACTGAACATTCACACTTAACTGTGTGTTTTACTTTGATTATATCATCAAAAATTATCATTTTTTTTCCAATTCATCAATGAATTTATTATGTGAAACTACAATAGCAGCAGATTTAAAACTATAAATTACATCAATAATCCATTGCATAAAATCGATTACATCATATAACTCATCAGTAGATAGATCATTTAATTGTTTATGTGATACATTAAGAGCACTAAGAGAATTAGATTTAAGTATATTTAAAATACCACTTTTTCTCAATACCTCTGAGTTTTCTACCATTGCAATTAATGCTAATCTACCCTCTACTAGAAATTCTTTATTTGTCATGATTAATCCTCTATTTGAATATTCCTGTCTCTGGGATCTCATCCCTAAAGTAATGGGCTTGATAGATTTTCATTGTTAACAATTCTACAATTTTCTTATCTAACCAATCATATACCAAAACTTGAGAAGCTAAGAACTCAATAGAGAAACAAACAAGATCCCAGTTTGTGATGTTATTATTAGTATCTTTTATTAAGTTTAATATATATCCCGCTCTAATTTCTGGCGAGGGTGTTTCTCCATCTCTTTCTTCCATTCTTGATTCAACTGACTTATTATCCTCGCCCATTTTTCCTGCTCATCCCTATCTCCAAGACGTATGTGTCCGATTGTATCTTCTTTTAATTCTTCATCTATCTGGGATATGATACCGATTGTAGTACCATATCTAGGCATGAATTCTATTTTATATTGCATTTCTTTGCTATTGTTATCCAATAATTTATTTTCTTTCTAAGAATTGGAGCACACATTGTAATCTTTCCATTCTCAACCACAAATCCTGCACAAAGATATGATGTTGTTACTTGATATAATCCATCAGATAGCAACTTGATTCCTCTTGTGTTTTTGTCTCTTATACTCTAGAAATGCAATAACTATACCTTCAGGACCACTACCAACCCTAACACCTACATTTGTTTTAATTGTTCTGCTATTAGTAATATTAGATAAATTATCAATAATTTCTGAGATAGGAGTTTTCTTCTCAAGCAACATATTGACGAGAATATCAACAGCTTGTGCCCAAGCAGCTAAAGCTGATCCGGCTTTTCCGAATGTAGATATAACTTTAATTGGGATATTTTCTTCAGATTCACAGATAGTATAATACAACACCCCATCTGGAGTATTTACCTCAATGGTCATACTTGGTAATTCTTCTCTATTTTTCATACCCTTCTCCAACTACTCCTCTAATTCATTCTCGATAAAAACTGCATTTGGTAATGGAATTATTGTTGTATCTTGATTAAAGGAAACAGATTGTCCATTTTCTATGCTAACAGCATTAAATGCATAATTAGAGCTTGTTCTTAATTTTATATAAATATTACCATGAATAGATTTAAATGCTGATCCCGGCTTAACCCCAAAGAATGTTGGGTCTGGTCCTTTTACACTTTTAGCTCTTTTGATATTCATTATTCCCTCCTTAAGATTCCAACATTCCCACGGCAGGAATTGAACCTGCTATTAATAGTCTCCAGCTATCGTGGGAAACTATTTTACCTTTTATTTCTCCTCATCTTCCTCTTTCTCATCATCATCACCCCAAAATCCTGCAACTTCATCTTCTTCTTCCTCCTCATCTTCTTTTCCAATTTGATCAATAGGAATAACCATAGCAACTAACTCGTCACTCGGACTGAACCCTAATAGATTTAACTCACTCTTAAATTTACTTACTACCACATCTTCATCATCACTAATACTATCAACAATAAATTCGACGAAGGAATCAACGAACTCATCACTTTTTGTCATCTTTTCCTCTTTTTGGTTTTAGGGTGCCCCCCCGGTGACAGGGTACAATATAACGCACCCGGCCCCCCGTGTCAAGGGTCACGTTGGCGAATGAAACTCACCATTTTTATACTCATTATTTACCTCCTGGCTCATCTTCTTCTTCTGTGAAAGCTAGAACAGATAAATCATTGAGTAATGTAATCCGCTGAATGTCTGGAATTAATGATATTGAAAAGGCTAAGTCCTGCACCGCGGATTCCATTACCCTTTTCCAATTCTCATTCAATGTAGCACGAAACTTTGGCGCTTCTCCATCTTCGAATAATCTATTAATTACTTGTACATGTTCCTCTGCCATTGGTGCTAATGAAATATGAAGTAACTCATGAATTATACTTAAACGTCTATTAGACTCATTACTATCAAGCCAATGACCAAAAATTGTTATATTTGTCCAGCGATAGTGTTCATTCGTCTCCGAGCTACCCTCAGCCCAATAGTTATCAGTTTTTGATACACCATATCCTAGATGTAATACTCTAATCCAAGGTGGGACTAACCATAAGTAGTTTAATAATATCGGACGCACAACATTACGAACTTCTGGTGGAAAGAAACCCCATCTTATAATCATATTTATTCCTCTACAAGTTTTCCTGTATTAGCTTCTACTTGAAAACAACGATCATCCCATAATTCTACCATACCAAAGTCTTTGATATTAGTTACTTCTAATCTTATACCTATATGTTTCTCACACCAATCTTGAATAATTGTTTTAATTTCCTCTACTGATTTACCATCCTGGTCCTCACAAATTCGAGCTGTGAATATTTTAACATCATTACCATCTGATAACCAACCAATTACTCTATCAACCATTAATGGAATAGGATCTCCAATATGGTCTATTCCTTTCCAACCATAATATTCAGCTAGAGTACCATCCAAATCCACACCTATCCAAGGTTTCATTTTTCATTCCTCTCTAAATGATATATGAAGTTTGGCTATAGAAGCCATTTCAATAACAGTAGATAGATTGAAAGATTGTAATAGACCATCAGTGAGCCTTATACTATTATTTATAGCATTACTTTCACTAATCTTTAAATAAAAATAATCATTGGTGCCAGAAATATACCTAAATACGTCTAATACTTTAAGATCTCTAAAGCATATCATATTCTTCTTTTGTGATTCAACATGAATAGTTAACATTTTATTTCATCTCCTCTTCAAATGGGTTCCTTATTTTTCGTATTTCTTCCAAAGAATGATCTACATAGGACAATGGAACATCGAATGCAATTTTAACTGCACTCTCTAGTTTTCCTATTTCTTCAATAGTTTCATCAATCCTCCAATTCTCTTTTAACTTTCCAATTTTCTTATCTACTTTATCTGTCATCTGTCCACACAATCTCTCAAATTCTTCCAATTTCTTTTTCAATTTTTTGATACGTTCAATGGAGAAAGCAATTTTAGTTTCCTCAGTCCAATTGCTTTGACCAGCTAACTGAGAATCTAATACTTCTTTCTTTAGCTCATCAAACTCACTCATCTATTCTCCTCTCACTTTCTTATTGAAGGAATCCCTAAGTCTTTCAATGATCTTGTTAGTAATATTAGCTTCAATATCTTTGCCTTCAACAACCTTGTCAATTGTATTCTGCTTTATCCCTTGCAATTCGGTGATCCATTCCTCAATAGAATCATTCATAGTGAGGTACATAGAATCTCCACCGTGCATATCAGATTCACGATAGAATGCTCTACCCTCACATTGAATATGAGCAGCAGGATTCCAAAATAGATCATTGAACATAACTACACCAGCTTTAGTTATATCCAATCCTTCCCTAGCACTACCTTCTGTAGCAACTAAGAATCTAATGCTTGGATCACTATGGAATTGTTCCACAACCTTCATTCTATCTTCCATTTTCATCGTGATAAAACCACCATCAGTCCTAGTCACGAATGTAATGGCTTCATTACCTAACTTTCGTGCTATAGTATTAGCTGTTCCTCTGAATTTCGTGAATATGAGAATCCCATTCCACTTTTCTTCTTCTATTGAATCTGCGATCTCTACTGCTCTCTCAACGGTATGATCTACCTTATCGGCTGCACATACCTTAATCATAGCATTAATCTTCGGGAGGATGGATCTATATTGCTTTATCCAACCACCTACACCTTGGGAGTCATATGCTGCAAATTCTTCATAAATACCTTCTAGAATCCTATCGTATATTCTACGTGCTTTCTCTCCCATCTCGAATGTCTCTACAATCCGATTGATGGGGGGTAGATTCTTACTAATATCTTGCCTCATTCTCTTAATCATGATAGTCTCTAACAGACTACGCAACTTCTTAGCTTCATACGAACCAATACTACGACCAAAGCCATATTGGTTAAGGAATGTTTCATAATATGGGAATGTCTCAGGATGTAACCAATTTAGAACAGACCACAATTCTCCCGGCCTATTCATAATTGGAGTACCTGACATTGCCATCTTCATTGTATCTTTATTCCCCAACTGGCGTAGTGCCTTAGACTGTTGTGATGTTGGATTCCTAACATAGTGTGATTCATCTACTACAATATAATCTGGACGATAAAGATTCAATATATCAACCCAAGGATAACGTTCGTTTGATTTGAATATATCATCCTTGGTATTGTCAACCTTCATCTTAGTTCGCAGGATCTCATAATTAATCATCACATATTTCGGATGATTGGTCATCAAGTATTTTAAATCTTCTTTAGTTGGTGTTCTACCTGCTAGGATAATAGGTTCTACACCAGTATGGTTGATAAGATGTTTCCGCCAATTTGCTCTTACTGATCCAGGAACAACGAAAAGGATTCTTTCTGCTCCTGATCTAATTGCATCAGCTATACTAATAGCCGTCTTTCCTGTACCAGTACCATATGCAACGATTGTTCTGTGATCTACTAAATCTGAAAATTCTAACGCTACTCTTTGATGTGGACGTAGGTGGAAATCTGGAAAGTTCTCAAATATAAAATCTACCTCACTATCTTCTGCATCATGAATAGTTGATACCCTAAGTCTCTTCTCAAATTCCTTCTTTACTATCTCTATCAATCCCTCTGACCATTCACACAACTTAGACTTTTCCTCTGGATGAATGAGATACAACCTCCAACCTTCACTGAAGGGTACTTCATAATACTTATTCCTCAATAGGATTCCGGGGATTGTACTAGAGTTCTCTTTATTCTCATTATTCTCGAATCTCTTAAAGTATCCACTTGGATTGGTAATGGGATTCCATTGAAGGATAAGATTCTTGTCTCTCTTAGCTATCTTCCAATACGGTTGATAGATGGGATCGAAGTTGATCCACTTAGTATTTGGGAGTGCGTCATTTATCTCTTTTACAAACTCATCAAATTTATCAATATGAATTGTTGATATATTGCTATTGATATAATTGTAATTATTGATTATATCAACAACAATTGGATTACCATGCTCAAGAATGAATGTAATGTTACCATAATTGAATGATTGAAACTTGATTACTTCTGGTTTCTTCCTTAATTCCTCTTTCTCTTTCTCTTCCTTGATCCTCTTGATCTCTTTCTTCTTCTCTTGGATCTCTGTTAGTTTCTTTAGTAATTCTGCTTCTTCAAATAATACTTCTTCCTCAATTAAAGGATGTGGATTCTCCGATAGTAACTGAAGGGGGTTATATTTGGGCTCGTTCTTCTTCTTCAATGATTCGATATATTTATTAAACATCTGTTTTCTCCACATTAATTTCAATATTCTCAATGCACTTTTCAAGTGCTTCTCTAATTAAATCATACTCTGGTCGATTGTTTGTATCAACTATTGCATATGAAGTTTTTGTTTCTTTGTGTATAACAACTACTTTTACCTCACGGTGTACTGAGATTTTGAAATCGCGTCTCTTGATGTTATGTGGATTATATGCACTTACTTTCCATGTAAATGTTCCTTTCTCTCCCCTGATATATTCATGTACTTTGTCTGAGATTATGAGAGGATTGAATAGCTCATCATCATTGTTAATTTTTGGGAGGGATAGGTACCTGAATATACTTCTAACTGCCTTCTTCAAAACTCTAATAGATGATAATAATGCTTCTCCTACATCCTTATTCTTATCTACCCAAGGTATTGTTAGAGCTATCTGTACAACAGCCCCATTTGTTATCCTAGATATTACTGGGTACATTCTAGGTTCAGGGTTTATTAGATTGATACGAAATGTATTCTGATAAATCTTGTATTCATGGGCAATACTATTAGCCCACTTATTTATTTGTTCTTCTAGCTCATCTCTAAATCTGGTGGGGTGAATGTACTGTATCATATTAAAAACTCCACTTTAGTTAGGAAATGTTTTCTTGTATTCTTCCATATGAGTATTGTAACATTTGTTGCATACAACAATTCGACCATGTTCTGTCATTATTGATTTTGTATCCTTCCAACTAAAACTCTTTCCGTATTGATGTGTGTTCTCTGCTTCAAAGTGTGAATGGTGCTCACATTTACAATTATATTGTTTCATTTTTCCTCCAATTTATTCATCTTCAAACAATGTTAACCTTCCATCCCAACCTATAGGAATCGCATCTAGTTTTATATCAATCTTCAACTTCTCATTCTCTTGTACATCTATGAATGCTTTTCCTATCACTGGCCATGCAAATTGCTTACTTCCACTATCAGCTATCCTCTTTCTGAATGTTACTTTACATGTTCTCATCGTGGCTCCACACGCATTAGAGGTAGTTGGACCATAAGCCTATCAAACTCCTCCTTGACACCGAGCGCCGTGGCAAATCCTATAGCAATCAACGTGACTTTTGTATTGAAATGCCCATCGCTCTGCCAATCCTTCATCAATAACAATGCCGTGGCGATGTGCTCTTTCGCGGCTCGGCTGGTTAGATCAATTGTAGGGAGAATAGCTTCCATCAATAATCTCCTGTTAGAGAATTTAAAATGCCCTCAAAGGGACTCGAACCCTTATTCTCTTTCGAGATGCAGATTTTAAGTCTGCTGCGTATACCAATTCCGCCATGAGGGCTCATGCTACATCATCCCACGATTAAAAACATAATTTATACGATAAATTCTCGTTGATCTTTTGCTAGTATAACGTTGTCTAAAAGACTTAGCTGCACGGAGAGAGGAGAACTTTGTAGCATAGATAACATCTTTTGTGGTTGTACCCCAATCACCAATATATCCCTTATCGAGATCATATAAGACATAGAACCTACCCTTGGTTTTCATTTTCATTCCTCACTGGTTATTGGATTATTGTAACAAGGAAATTGTTCTAGGGCAGAAAAAGCTCTTTGTGTACATGGAACATCTCCAGTGAAAAATGATCTAGCCAGAGATTTGAACTCTGATACTAGGCGTTACCCATATCGGCGGTAACCTTTATAAATACCTAGTAGTCCAAGTTTACTAGTAACCTAATAAACTGTCCCAGACCTAGACCACGTAGCTAACGGGTTGCTTCTAAGTACGTTCTATTTAGCTATCTATGGTCTAACTAGGGAATCGAACCCTA
>Ga0209521_10000221_pt1 | contig 40413 bp, 37 predicted proteins | sample Rifsed19ft4_FD_184016 | JGI IMG/M metagenome (GOLD analysis project Ga0209521, IMG submission 184016) | Soil microbial communities from Rifle, Colorado, USA - sediment 19ft 4 (version 2) | ecosystem: Environmental > Terrestrial > Deep subsurface > Rock core/Sediment | place: Rifle, Colorado...
CCGCTTGTCGGGGTCGTACTGAGGGCAGCGGTGGCCGGGATGGAGACGATGCTTGCATACGGCATGATGGAGAACTGGGATAAAAGCACAAGGCTTTTATCTTCGGAATCATCGAAGGGGAAGGCGGCAGCATCTCGAATATCTCCTTAACAGGCTGCCTCAAGCTTCCCATCTGCGGCGTTGCCGGAGCCTGTTCCGAGCGTAGCGAGGAATCCAGTTGCGTTACTGAGGCTCCGGGTTTGCTTCGGCTACGCCTCGCAACCGTTCGTCACTGCGGCGTTGCCAAAGCTACGCCTCATTCCTCACACCTCGACGCCTTCGGGGCACCCATGCGGAGCATGGGCCGGGAACTTTTTGAGCAGCCTGAACAAATTTTGGGTTTTTCAGCAGTCTGCTGACTTTTTGAACAATAAAATGCGGGGTCTCGATGGCAAAGGCAGTCGGAATAGATTTCGGAACCACATATTCTCTGGTCGCGCACTTGAACTCTGGCCGTCCTGAAGTCATATCAGATGTCTACGGAGCAAAACTTACTCCTTCGGTCGTGGCGTTCCAGGAAAAAGGTGACACGCTCGTTGGCAGCCCAGCGAGGCAAAGGGCTTTTTTGAGCCCGAAGGAGACGGTCTTCTCGATAAAAAGACGGCTGGGACATAGATCGTATCTTGATCTGAACGGTCTTTCCGAAAACAGCGATGTCATCAGGCATATCAAAGAGCATATGGGGTCGGACTGTATCGTAACGATTAACGGCCGGGAGTACTCGGCTGAAGAGATTGCGGCATTGATTTTGAAAAAACTTGTGGACGACGCACAGGCGTATCTCGGTACCAAAATTGAAAAAGCCGTGATAAGCGTGCCGGCCTATTTCAATATCTCACAGCGTCAAGCCGTTGTGGATGCCGGCAGGATTGCCGGCATAGATGTGATAAGGATTGTCGACGAACCAACCGCCGCGGCGCTTGCGTACGGCTTTGAGATGGAGGACATACATACGGTGCTTGTCTGGGACCTTGGCGGAGGGACCTTTGACGTTTCGGTCCTGGAACTTGGAATGGGCGCATTCTGTGTCAAGAGCGTTAATGGAGATACGCGTCTTGGAGGAGATGATTATGATGACAGGATAGTTGCTTATATCGTCGAGAGTTTCAAAGAGGAGACAGGTTTGGACCTGAAAGAGCGCGACAAGGCGATGGCAAGGGTCAGGGAAGCCGCGCAAAAGGCCAAGACTGATTTGACAGACAGCGAGAGCGCGGAGATCAGCCTGTGCCTCGTCGAGGTGGATGGCAAAATGCCTGAGCGCTGGCAGACTGTACTTACCATAAAAAAATTCGAAGAGCTTACCGCAGACCTCGTACAAAGAATGATTAAACCCACGGAAGAGGCGCTATCTGATGCCGGGCTTGAGCCGTCCGATATTGACAGGTGTATCCTTGTAGGCGGCTCGACGCGCATGCCACAGGTGCGTAGACTATTCAAACAGCTCATGGGAAAAGAACCTTATACCGGCATTCAGCCTGATGAAGCCGTGGCTATGGGAGCCGCTGTTCAGGCCGGGATACTGACAGGCGAAATCCTCGGGAAGGTGCTGATAGACGTAACGCCAATCTCTCTCGGTATAGAGACGGAGGGCGGTATTTTTACGAAGCTCATCGGGAAGAACACTGCTATACCGGCCGCGATGAGCCGCATTTTCACCAACGCTGCGGATGACCAGACTTCGATGAGCATCCATGTGCTTCAGGGCGAGCGGGCCCTTGCCTCCTCGAATATGACCATCGGAAGGTTCGACCTTGACGGTATGCAGCCGCTACCCAGGGGGGAGGCCGTTGTCGAGGTGAACTTCGAGATAAACGCTAATGGCATCCTCCGTATTACTGCAAGAGACCTTTATACCGACAATTCACGTGATCTGAGAGTAAGCCCGCGTTATTACGGACTTATCGGTGATGAATTGACGCGTATCTCGTTGGATGTCGCTGCCTGTCAGATAAACCGGCAGGGGCCGGCAGGGGAAGCCGTCGAAAATAAAATTGCGGCCGGCGCCGAGTAGGCGGCCAGCCATGGCGGAATATTCAGAGGTTTTATAATGGTAAAAGGCATACCGCCAAAAACAAGGCTCGGGACCAGGAAGGAAGAAAGCCGGGAATCGACGGAAACAAGAAAAAAAGAACATGAAAAGAAAAAAGAATTCGGTGTAAAGGTTTTCAGGAAGCCGAGAGAATGGCTCTATGAAACCAAGCCGCTGTTTAAAAAAATACGGGGCCCTCTGGTGGATGTCTTCAAAGAGGCGGAGGAGGTCAGGATCGTCATCGATCTCAGCGGCTTCAAGCTCGGGGAGGTGGATATAGATATCAGGCCCGACAGATACATAATCAAGGCCTTCAAGCAAGAGCGGACATTCCGTGAGGAGGTACTCTTTCCTAAAGATGTGGATACGGATAACGTCGAAGAACGCTTCAGGAACGGGATACTGGAACTGGTCCTGCCGAGAAAAAAGCCGAAAGACACGGAGGAGAGGGGATAGAAGACAGAGTAAACAAGTATTGAACGCTGATATTTTATAATGAGGTGCTTATGGAACGCCGCCGTGTTTTGGTTATCGACAATGAGGACGACGCGCGCAGACTTTGTGAGGAGCTTCTCACCGGTGAAGGCTATGAGGTCTATTCCGCAACGGACACCTCAAGCGGCCTGGAGATGGTGAAAAACCTGAAGCCGGACATGGTCATCATGGACCTTCATCTGCCCGAGATCAACGGCATAGAGGGACTGCGACGCATAAAAAACATGAAAGAGGAGACCCTGACTGTCCTGGTCACCAGCAGGGGCACGATGGATACGGTTAAGGAGGCGATGCGGCACGGCGCGTATGATTATATAACCAAGCCGTTTGACATTGAGCTTGTGAAAGAGGTTATTAATGAAGGTCTCAAGATGGCCCCGATAACCAACAGTTTAAAGAAGCCTGCCAAACAAAATAGACAGATGCGCTGATGAGAAAGCTTTATTATGTTCCCATCATCCATACCCGCGCCGACCTCGGAGTCATAGGCGGTGAAGCCGCCAGAAGAGGCGTTGAAAGGCTCGGGGAGGATGTGTGGACAAAACATGTCGAAACTGTATCTGGTTTCTGGCATGCGCTTGAGGATTATTTCTCAGCATTTGACGCGGCCGGGGTTAGGATATACCAGGACGGGATGATGACCGATCGGGAGATGGGCGAAAGAATTGTCAAGGAAGGGGCTGAAAAGGGCAGCAAAAATTTCATGATAATCCTCGGCCTTTTGAAGAAAGGGGCCGTTCTGATGAAGAGCGAAGATTTTGCGCTGCTGCGTAAGGAATATACGCTGCTTCTTGAGATAAGCAAGGCCGCAAGACCTGTTAAAAAACTGCTGTCATATCTTAAGTACAGGCTCATTAAAAACCGGCTTTTAAAAAAAAGGGATTGCTATATTGCAGGAATGATTAACGATACCTTGAAAGATCAGGAGACCGGTGTTCTGTTTGTCGGCGCATACCATGGTGTGCGCCCGAATCTTGCCGGTGATATACAGGTGACCGAGCTCAAGGATATAAAAAAGGTCCGTGACTATCAGAGTAAATTCATCCATCCTGAGCGACACAAGGACGAAATTGCGGCGCTTTCGAGATATCTCGTCTCTCCGGTTGAGACCATTCCGCTGAAAAGCAGGGAGACCGGATAGAAAACACCGCTATCGCATTATTCCCGGCGTGCGCCCCAGCTTCAAAAACCTGTTCTGAAAAGATTATGAACGGGTTTTTTATTTTTGATCCATGCTTTCCGGGATTTTGGAGAAACAAAGCCTCTTAAGATACTCGGGAAAGCCGGTAGGGTTGTTATTTTATGAAAAGAGCCCCGTCTAATTACGAACAGACCCGATTGGATGGCCATGCTACGCCTCGGAGCCAATCACCTGTTTACCTTCTTGTCGTCATAATTATCGCGATTTTTGCAGCCGAGACATTTGTGATGTTCCTCCTGTCGGTCTTTCCTCCCTTTTCCACTACCGCTGAGATGCTCGTGGATTCCTTCATACTGGTCGTGCTTGTATTCCCTCTGCTTTACTTTTTTTTGTTCAATCCGTTAGTCCTGCACATAACCGAGCGCAAAAAAGCGCAGGAACGCAATGAAAGCCAATTAAAGCGGCTCGCCGCTCTGCGCGTTATCGACATGACCATCAATGCCAGCCACGACCTGCACGTTACCCTCGATGTCATACTCAACGAGGTGTTGAGCCAGTTAAAGGTCCCTGCCGCTGATATCCTTTTGTATGACCGGCACCTCCAGGTCCTTGAATTTGCCGCCGGGAAAGGTTTTCTTACCAAGGCCCTTCAATATACCAGCTTAGGGATAGGAGAAAGTCATGCCGGTCGCGCGGCCCTTGAACGCCGTATCGTCCATGTCCAGGACCTCGGGGAAGGTGGCGGAGAATTCAGGCGATCGGACCTGCTTAAAGAGGAGGGGTTTGTCTCCTATTACGCCGTCCCGCTCATCGCCAAAGGGGAGGTAAAGGGGATCCTTGAGATATTCGATCGCGCCGCGCTGAACCCTGACCGGGGCTGGTTAGATTTCCTTGATGCCCTTGCCGGCCAGGCGGCCATCGCCATAGACAACAATGCCATGTTCGAGAACCTCCAGCGCTCGAATACAGACCTTGTATTAGCCTATGACGCCACTATAGAGGGCTGGTCAAGGGCGCTCGACCTTCGGGATAAAGAGACCGAAGGGCACAGCCGGCGTGTAACCGAGATGTCGCTGCGGCTTGCCCGGGCCATGGGAGTGAGCAGGGAAGACCAGTCTCATATCCGTCGTGGAGCGCTGCTCCATGATATCGGAAAGATGGGCATCCCGGACAACATCCTTAACAAGCCAGGCAAGCTGACCGACGCTGAATGGGAGATAATGCGAAGGCACCCGGAATATGCGTATGAACTGCTGTCGCCTGTCGAATTTCTCAGGCAGGCGCTGGATATCCCGTATTGTCATCACGAGCGGTGGGACGGCAAAGGTTACCCCCGCGGACTGAAAGGGGATCAGATACCCTTATCAGCACGCATCTTCACCGTTGCGGACATCTTTGACGCCCTGTGTTCAGATCGTCCCTACCGCCCCGCATGGCCGGGAAAGAAGGCTTTAGAGCATATAAGTTCTCTTTCGGGTACCGATCTGGACCCTGCTGTTGTAGAAATCTTTCTTCGGATGGAGAATGAGGGGGCTATCCGCTCCGCTAAAAAATGATTTACCTGTAATGATTGTTTTCCAGGAAAAAAATACTATACAAAACAGAAGGAATAAATGGTTGGTATGGGTAGATTAAATCGAGGAGCGGGCTGGGTGCAAAGGGTTTAGTTATAACCGCCGGGGTTGTAGATTCAGGATATAGAGGAGAAATCGGAGTTGTTGCCATAAATACACATATACATACGAATAATGAGTCAACGGACTTGAATGAAGATAATGGATATTTTACCTTCAAGCCCGGCGACAAAATTACCCAGATGGTCTTTCTCCCCGTCCCGTAAATAAAATTCGAAGTCATGGATTCTTTAGAAGAGACATTAAGGGGAGAAAATGGTTTTGGGAGTACGGATTTAAAAGCTGATAAGTCTTGAAAAAGGTCTGCCAGCGAAATGCGTCAATCATGCTGAAGTAAAGAGATGGTATATAAAACTTCTGGAAGGTTGATATGGAAAAGGAGAAGACTGGACTTCACCCGGTTTTGTATACAGGTACTCTTTGCCTGAAGAAGCCGATCTGGCTCGGGGGCAACGGCCATAAGGAAAAGGATTTAGACCTCTTTCTCAAGTAGATCGGCCCCCTGACCCGGGAGACCCATTTTGCACAGTCCAAAGAAAGGGGTTACGGCTTGCGCCGTAACCCCTTCGATTTTCCTGGTGGAGCAGAGGGGGATCGAACCCCTGACCTCAAGACTGCCAGCCTTGCGCTCTCCCAACTGAGCTACTGCCCCGGAAACTGCGCCGTCCGGAGACGGATATATATTATTATCACTCCCGTAATTTCATGTCAATCTTAAATTTGCGTTTTTAAGGGTTGCGCCACAACCGCATGGTTAGCGGTCAGAGTGACATTTTTTATTTTTTTTGCTTGCAATGGAATAAAAAAAAATGTATGAATAACTAAACCCAACATGAGAATTGCCCCGCGTGCAATCGATGTGCGGGTTTCAAATCTTCCAAAACATAAAGAGGAGGTTCAGATGGGAAAGCCGTTGACCAAGTCACAGGTTGCTGATTCGATCGCAAAGAAGACCGGTGTAACCAAGAAGCTCGCCGCCGAGATGATCAACACCCTCGCGCAGCTCTCATACAAGGAGGCCAAGAACTCCTTCACGATACCCGGCATCGGCAAGCTTGTGCTCGTAAAGAGGAAGGCGAGGCTCGGCAGGAACCCCCAGACCGGCGCTGAGATAAAGATACCGGCCAAGAAGGTAGTGAAGTTCAGGGTCGCGAAGGCCTGCAAGGACGCGGTCCTCGGCGCGAAGTAAGCCTGGCAGAAACCCTTCTGAGAGAGATTAAGGCCCCCGGCACACGCCGGGGGTTTTTTTATGGGCAGCCGAGTTTGTGGAGAAAATTGTTTTTTCTTTGCTTACTTTCTTTTTTTAAAAAAGAAAGCAGGAGAAAGTAAGTCTTGTCTTCAGTGTGCCCCTTCTGATAATATTTCCCCTTATGAAATGCCCATTTTGCGCTTACCTTGAGGACAAGGTCATAGATTCCAGGCTCTCCCAGGACGGCAGCACCACGAGGAGGCGAAGGGAGTGCCTGAGCTGCAGCAAACGCTTCACCACCTATGAGAGGGTCGAGGAGGCGCTCCCGCTCGTCGTGAAGAAGGACGGCAGGAGGGAGACCTTCGACAGGACGAAGATATTAAACGGCATAATGAAGGCCTGCGAGAAGAGGCCCGTAGCCCTCGACGACATCGAGAAGGCCGTAGTAAGGCTCGAGACCAGGTTCATAGACTCGGGCGAGCGCGAGATACCGAGCTCCTCGGTGGGCGAGGCCGTGATGGAAGAGATAAAGGGCCTCGACGAGGTAGCGTACGTGAGGTTCGCCTCGGTCTACAGGGAGTTCAGGGACATAAAGGAGTTCATGAACGAATTGAAGGACCTCCTTGAGGTGAAAAAGAGGACTTAGCATGCCGCACAAAGAGTTCATGCACGCGGCATTGAGGCTTGCGGGAAAAGGCCTCGGCAGGACAAGCCCCAACCCGGCCGTCGGCTCGGTCATAGTCCGGGGCGGCCGGATAATATCATGCGGCTATCATCGCCGCGCCGGCTCTGCCCACGCCGAGATAGAGGCTCTCGCGGGCGTGAAGGAGTTGACCGGCGCGACACTCTATGTGACCCTCGAGCCCTGTTGCCACTTCGGCAGGACGCCGCCCTGCACGGATTCCATCATAAGCTCTAACATAAAAAAGGTCGTAGTAGGGACGCTCGACCCCAACCCGCGCGTTTCAGGAAAGGGTGTCGCGGCCCTGAGAAGGGCCGGCATCGATGTCACAACCGGCGTGCTTAAGCTTGAGTGCGCCCGATTGAACGAGGCGTATAACGTCTATATCCGCCGCAGGACGCCCTTTGTGACCCTGAAGCTCGCCATGTCGCTCGACGGCAGGATAGCGACATCCGCCGGGGAATCGAAATGGATAACCTCAGCCAAGGCCAGAAAAGAGGTCCACAGGCTCCGTTCGATAAATGACGCTGTCATGGTCGGCAGCGGCACCCTTTTAGAAGACGACCCGGAGTTGAATGTCAGGCTCGTAGCCGGGAGGAGCCCAGCAAGGGTCGTCCTCGACAGCGCCCTGTCCACGCCGGTTTCGGCAAAGGTATATAATGGAGTAAAAGAGGGCAGGGCCAGGCTTATCATCTTCACAGGCCCCAAGGCTGACAAGAAGAAGACGGCCCGGGCCGAATCCCTCGGCGCAGAGGTCGTTAAAGTACACGCTTCCCCGGACGGCCTCTCTTTAAAGGCAGTGATGAAAGAGCTTGGAAAAAGGGAGATGACGGGCGTCCTGGTCGAGGGGGGCGGGCGGCTTGCCGCCTCTCTCATAAAGGCTGGCCTGGTTGATAAGTACATTATATATTACGGCCCGGTCATTATCGGCGGCGACGGCATCCCTGCCATTGCAGCTCTGGGCATAAAGGGGCTCTCCAGGGCCCCGGGGCTGACCATTAATGAGGCAAAGACCGTCGCAGGCTCCCTTTCCATCGAATGTTATCCTTCCAAAAGGAGGAGATAGGCCATGTTCACCGGCATCATAGAGGACGTCGGTACGGTAAAACATATTGAAAAAAAAGGGGCTTTTGCTAAAATAACGGTTGAGTCCGCCCTTGTGCCCTCGAACGCAAGGACAGGGGATTCCATAGCGATAGACGGGGCCTGCCTTACGGCAACTGCCATAAACGGGAGCACCTTCACCGCCGATGTAAGCGGCGAGACCCTGAACGTAACGACCCTGGGGTCTCTCGTCTCCGGCAGCAGGGTAAACGTCGAGCTTGCGCTCACGCTCTCAAAGCCTCTGGGCGGCCACATGGTCTCGGGCCACGTAGACGCCATCGGCACGATAAAGGGCATCGTCAAAAACGGCGAGAACGTGGAGCTTACGGTGGCGGTCCCAACGAGCCTCATGCCCCAGATAGTCAAGAAGGGCTCGATTGCCATAGACGGCATAAGCCTTACGGTAGCTGACCTCGGGGCTGACTTCGTAAAGATCGCGGTAATACCGCACACGCTCAGGAACACGAACCTCCTCTCAAAGAAGGAGGGCTCGCGGGTAAACGTCGAGACGGACATAATCGGAAAGTACGTAGAGCGGTTTTTCGCGAAGAAAGAGAGCCGTATTACGGAGACATTCCTCTCAGAGCACGGTTTTTTCGGGAAGGGTTGAAACGATGTCAATAAAGAGGATAGAAGAGGCCTTAAGGCAGATAAGGGAAGGGAAGATCGTCATCCTTGTCGATGACGAGGACAGGGAGAACGAGGGCGACCTCTGCATGGCCGCCGAGACGGCGACCCCAGAGGCAGTCAACTTCATGGCCAAGTACGGCAGGGGCCTCATATGCGTGACCCTCACCGAGGATAGGGCTGACGAGCTGCTCCTGGCGCCCATGGTCGACGACAACACCTCCCTTTTCAGGACCGCCTTTACCATTTCAATAGACGCCAAGGAGGGCGTTACCACCGGAATCTCTGCGGCGGACAGGGCAAAGACCATACTTACCTGCGTCGACGATAAGGCCGAGCCCGCAGACCTCGTCCGCCCCGGCCACATATTCCCGCTCCGCGCCCGCACCGGCGGCGTGCTCGTTCGCACGGGCCAGACAGAGGGCTCTGTAGACCTCTCCCGCCTCGCCGGCCTCAAGCCCGCCGGCGTCATCTGCGAGATAATGAACGAGGACGGAAGCATGGCGCGGATGAAGGACCTCGAGGCCTTCTCAAAGGAGCACGGCCTCATGATAGTCACCATCGCTGATATCATAGAGTACAGGCTCAAGAAGGACAGGCTCGTGAGGAGGGCGGCTGAGGCGACGGTCCCATCCCGTTTCGGAGGCGAGTTCAGGGCAATAGCCTATACAAACGACGTCGATACGCATGAGCACCTCGCTTTCGTCAAGGGCGAGATCGACCCCGAGGAGCCGATACTCGTGAGGGTCCATTCAGAGTGCCTCACCGGCGACGTCTTCGGCAGCGAGAGATGCGACTGCGGCGAGCAGCTCAGAGGCGCGATGAAGATGATAGAGAAGGAAGGCAAGGGCATACTCCTGTACATGCACCAGGAGGGCCGCGGCATAGGCCTGGTGAACAAGATAAAGGCCTACGCGCTTCAGGACAAGGGGCTCGATACGGTCGAGGCAAACGAGAAGCTCGGCTTCAAGGCCGACCTCCGTGAGTACGGCATAGGCGCGCAGATACTCCTGGACCTCGGAGTGAAGAAGATGCGCATCATGACCAACAACCCCAAGAAGATCAAGGGCCTCGAGGGCTTCGGCCTCGAGATAGTCGAGAGGGTCCCCATAGAGTCAACGCCGCACAAGAAGAACCTCAAGTACCTCAAGGTCAAGAAGGACAAGATGGGCCACTTGATATCCAACCTCGAGGGCTATTTCGAGACCTGCCCGGACGAGACCGAAAAATAGGGATTGCCTGGAACGCCTTTTAAGTTGTATATTTAGCCGCATTGAAGAAACTCCATAAGGGGGGATTGGGTTTATGCCGAGGATACTTGAGGGGAACTTAAGCGCCAAGGGGCTCAAAGTCGCCGTAGTCCTGGGAAGGTTCAACGACTTCATAAGCGGCAGGCTCCTCGAGGGCGCGCTCGATACGCTGGTGCGTAGCGGCGCAGCCGACGACGACATCGACGTGGTCAAGGTCCCCGGCTCCTTCGAGATACCGGTAGCCGCCAAGACCCTTGCCGAGACCGGACGCTACGACGCGATACTCTGCCTGGGCTGCGTCATAAGGGGCGCGACCCCGCATTTCGACTACGTGGCCGGCGAGGCCGCCAAGGGCATAGCGCGGGTCGCTCTCGACCACGGGATTCCGGTCTCCTTCGGCATAATCACGGCTGACAACCTCGAACAGGCCATCGAACGGGCTGGCACCAAGTCCGGCAACAAGGGCAGGGACGCGGCCCTCACCGCCATAGAGATGGCCAACCTCCTGAAGACCATCGGAAAAAGGAAATAGCTTAACAAGGATGAGCGTCAGGCGAAAGGCGCGGGAGACCGCCCTACAGATACTCTACAGGATCGATATCTCTCCCGGCTCGTCCGCTGAAGACGGCCTCGAAGAGCTCCATCCCGGCACGGAGGCCAGGAGGTATTGCGAGACGCTCGTGGCTGGCGTCACCTCAAGGCTCCCCGAGATAGACGCGACAATAGACCGCCATTCCGAGAACTGGAAGGTCGGCCGCATGGGCGTCATCGACAGGAACATACTGAGGATAGCCGTCTGGGAGCTCCTCTATTCCAAGGACGTGCCCTACAAGGTCGTGATTGATGAGGCAGTCGAGCTCGCCAAGCGGTACGGCTCGCAAGAGTCCGGGGCCTTCATAAACGGCATAATAGACAACGTCAGGAAGAGCGAGAGGGAAGCGGGGTAGACATATCTTCCCCCTTTTTTAAAGGGGGAAAGAGGGGGATTACATATAAGGCTATTTAAAGATAATCTCCCCCGACCCCTCTTTAGAAAAGAGGGGTGCGCAAATGGGTATTCGAGTTGGGGCGGGCCGCGCTTGAATCTCCACGCTGAGGCGCGTTCAATCTTGCAGATTGAACGCGAAATTTCGTAACATCTTTTCATGAATCATCGGGTTCAGGTTGCAAACCTGAACCCGCAATAGTCTTCCTGAGTTTTCGGATTTGATCGAAGCGTCATAAAACAGACACCACAGGAGCCGGTTTCGTGAAAGTTCAGTTGTTGGACCTTGCCGCCCAGTACCGCAAGATAAGAAAAGAGGTGCTCTCGGAGATAAAGACGGTCTGCGATTCCCAGCACTACGTGCTCGGGAAGAACGTCTCTGGCCTCGAATCCGAGATAGCCGCCTATTGCGGCGCGAAGTTCGCGGTCGGCGTCGCATCAGGCACGGACGCCCTCCTGCTGGCGCTCATGGCTGCCGGGGTGAAGGCGGGAGACAAGGTCGCCACCAGCCCGTTCACCTTTTTCGCTACGGCGGGCTCGATAGCGCGCCTCGGCGCGATACCGCTGTTCGTGGACATAGACCCGGACACATACAACATCGACCCGGTAAAGCTCGAGGCGGCGCTCAAAAAGAACAAGAGGGTGAAGGCCATAATACCTGTGCACCTCTACGGCCAATGCGCCGACATGGCCCCCATTATGAAGCTCGGCCGCTCTTCCAGGATACCTGTCATCGAGGACGCGGCCCAGTCCATAGGCGCGGCCTATAAGGGCAAGAGGGCGGGGTCGATCGGCGATATGGGCTGCCTTTCCTTCTATCCCACGAAAAATCTCGGCTGCTTCGGCGACGGCGGCATGGTGACGACTAACGACCCCAGGCTCGCGGAAAGACTGAAGATGCTCCGCGTCCACGGCAGCAGGGTGAGGTACTACCACGACGAGGTCGGCGTAAACAGCCGTCTTGACGAGTTGCAGGCAGCGATTCTTCGTGTAAAATTGAAGTACCTCGACTCCTGGGCATCCGGGAGGCAGAGGAACGCGAAGAGGTACGACACGCTATTGCGCAAGGCGGCGATAAAGGGCGTCTTGAGCATACCCTTTATACCGGCGGAGAACGTATCCGTCTATAACCAGTACGTCATCAGGGTAAAGAAGAGGGATGAGCTCAGGGCCCATCTCTCTGCCGCCGGAGTAGGCTCAGAGGTCTACTACCCGCTGTCCCTGCACATGCAGAAGTGCTTCAAGGGGCTGGGCTACAGGCGGGGCTCGTTACCCGTATCCGAGGCCGCGGCCAGAGAAGTCCTCGCGCTGCCCATATATCCGGAGCTTACGCCCGCCCAGCAGAGGCACGTGGTGGATAGCATCGCCGGGTTCTATCTCAAGCCCTGAGGCCTGTTGGAGCAGGGAATGATCACAGGAGGGATGCCTTGAAAAGGATACTCGTTACAGGCGGCGCCGGTTTCATAGGCTCGCATCTATGCGAAAGGCTCATGAGGGAAAATAACGAGGTCATCTGCCTCGATAACTTCTTCACGGGCAGGAAAGAGAACATCGCCCACCTCCTTGATAACCCCAGCTTCGAGATAATAAGGCACGACGTAATAGAGCCGGTCCTCCTCGAGGTCGACCAGATATACAACCTTGCCTGCCCGGCTTCGCCTGTCCATTACCAGTACAACCCCGTCAAGACCATAAAGACCAACATAATGGGCACTTTGAACATGCTCGGCCTCGCCAAGAGGGTGAGGGCGAGGATTTTGCAGGCGTCCACCTCAGAGGTCTACGGCGACCCCAAGGTCCACCCGCAGACAGAGAGCTACTGGGGCAACGCCAACCCCATAGGGCTTAGGGCCTGCTACGACGAGGGCAAGAGGTGCGCCGAGGCGCTCATGTTCGCCTACCACAGGCAGAACGGGGTCGATATAAGGGTGGTGAGGATATTCAACACCTACGGCCCCCGTATGCTGGAGGACGACGGCAGGGTCGTGAGCAACTTCATAGTACAGGCGCTTCGCGGCCAGGACATGACCGTCTATGGTGACGGCTCGCAGACGCGCTCCTTCTGCTACATAGACGACATGGTAGACGGCTTCATAAAGATGATGGACCACAATGAGCTCGTGGGCCCCGTGAACCTGGGCAACCCCGGCGAGTTCACGGTATTGGAGCTTGCCAATATTGTCAAAAGGCTTACATCCAGCAGCTCGAAGATCGTCTACAAGCCCCTGCCGCAGGACGACCCTGTGCAGAGGCGTCCCGACATATCGCTCGCCAGGGAAGCGCTCGGCTGGAGGCCGCTCGTGGGCCTTGAAGAGGGGCTGCTCCGTTCGATTGAGTACTTCAGCTCGAGGATAGGGAACTCCGCGACCGGCTTGACCGCGCTTTGATTCATGGGCGTTAAAGACGGCACACATTCAGAACCGATCCGCGCCGCGTCATAAATCTGCCAGTATCATCATCCCGACTCATTTTGAAAGACCTTTAGCCGACAAGTAGGACTCTGACACGCATCTGCCGTTGCCAGGAAAGGCGGTGGTATCCTTGCGCAGGGCCCCTCAAGCGGTATTTGTCTTCAGCGGCAGCGCCGATGGCAGGACCCTCCTGATGGACAGGGTGAGCATGGAGAAAATGGCCTTTGTCGACCTCATAGAGAGCGGGCTTGAGCGCTATGAGTTCACGGCGCGTTCCTATGATGCCCTTGAAACGCGCAGCGCCGTCTACATCAACGGCAAAAGATACGGGTTTTAGGCTGGTTTTTTATTGTCTTCTGACGCCGGGGGCCGCCCCGCTTGACAGAGTACGTTCGGGTGCTACACTTATTATCAGTTGCCCGCTTTGTCGCTCCACGTCACCTGAGAACGGTACTTCCCCATGGCCCAAACGTTCGGCAAAAAGAACATCATCTTCGGCGTCGTCTACCTCTTCCTCGCGATGGGCCTGAACGCGTTCGCCGGCCAGGGCGAGACGTATCAGGAAGCCCTCTCCCAGGCCTTTCTCAACGCCAACCTCGACGCGGGACTCAACATCATAATAGGCTTCATCATCCTGAGGCTTCCCTTCGTCGACTGGCTCTCCAGGACCATCTCCGTACTCATGATCTCAGGCGCCCTCCTCCATTCAGGCACCCTCTATCTCTCGGGCTTCGGCGTCGCCTATGCCGCTGTCATAATGCCGCTGGGCGCGGCCATCCTCGCCGTAGTGATGCTCTTTACCGGCATAGGGGCGCTCTCTGTGAAGGTTACCAGGTAGATGAGACGTTTCCGCCTGCCTCTTCCTCTTGTCTCGCGAATACCTTAAAGAAGTTCTATTCGGAAGACGGGCTCAGAGAGTTCGGAGGGGGCAGATTCCCTCAAAGGGGCTCAAGGCAGATGACGCCGAGTCTGAATGAGGCGTCTCATCTATTTTCTGTAAGTACCTGTACTATAAGAATTTTCCCGCCAAGATAATCTCCGGGGAATAGTTTACTATTTTGCTCAACTTTTCTTGACTTTATCTGCCCGCCATGTGAAAATCCCATTAAAGAAAGTGAGGGCTCATATCAGCCCATAAACCTAAGGAGGATTGTCATGGCAACCACGCTTGACCCAATCGCAGAGTTCAGGGAAGACCACCGCAAGGTGCGCGACGCCGTACTCGCGATAGCGGAGGCATTGACAAAGAAGGAGATCGCAAAGGCCCGCGAGATATTGGGCGTTCTGAACGAGCTTACCGGCCCGCACTTCAGGTACGAGGAAGAGCACCTCTACCCGGCCCTGAGGAAGTATCTCGGCGAGTACGTGGACCAGCTCTACAAGGAGCACGACAGCGTCATCGAGACCGCCAAGGTCTGCGTCTCGCTCCTCTCGAAGGACTCTCTCACGGACAAGGAATCGCAGGACGCGACCAACGCCGCCATGCAGATGCTCATACACGTGAGCAACTGCGACGGGCTTGCCATCCTCTCGGAGAGGTTCACCCCGAAGGAGATGGACGCGCTCTCGTCGAGCTTCGCGACCTCAAGGAAGGCCGGCGTGCCGCTCCTTTCCTGGGCGGACACCATAAGGAAGAGCAAGTAAGATGGGAGAGACGCGTCCGTACAGGTACTGCATCTTCATGCACTCCGGCTCGTACGACAGGGTCTTCCAGGCGATGTCGATAACGAACGTCGTGCTGGCAACAGGCGGCGAGGTGCATCTGTTCTTCAGCTACGGGGCATTAAGGCGCCTTGTGAAGGGCCACACCGACGACTCGGTGATAGAGGGAGAGCCTGAGTTCTTCAGGGAAGAGATAGAGAAGAATCTGAAGCGCGGGACCCTTGACCCCATAAGCGAGATGATATCGACTGCAAAGCGCTTCGGCAGGCTCAATATCTACGCCTGCACCGGCTCCATGGCCACGCTCAACATCGCCCGCGACGAGCTCATAGACGAGGTCGACAAGAGCATGGGCCTCGTCGGCTTTCTCCAGCTCGTGAAGGAAGCGGACAGGGTGCTCTACATCTGAGAGCGCGTTCAGCCGGATGAAAAGGCCCTCGATAGAGGGCATTTTTTATTGGGCGCTAAGAAGTGACGGAAGGTCTTTTTTACTTGCTTGCTGCGGGTTCAGGTTTGCAACCTGAACCCTAATTATTCGCGGCGGGCATTACGAAATTTCGGGTTCAATTTGCAAAATTGAACCCGCCGAAGATAATCAGCCGCATGATCCCCGCTCCGCGCCAACTCCATTGAAATCCGCCGTGACTTCATTTATCATGCTTAAGTCAGGATTCGGAATAAAAGACGGGAACTTCCAGCATGAACAGACCATCGCTTCAATCCGGCATCAAGGCAGCCGCCGTGCCGTTATTGTTTTTTATCCTGCTACTCTCAGGCTGCGCCGCGCCGTATACGGTAGGCCTTCAGCAGCTCCAGGACAAGGACCCGTGCTGCGAGTCCATAGCCGAGCTCGGCTTCGAGAAACTCCGTCTCGGCCAGTCCCTGGGCATCGAGATGGGAGGGCCCTCAAAGGCCTTCAACTTCGACACCGGGAAGAGCTTCTTCGCCTCCTATGAGCTCCCGTATTACGAGGACAGCTACAGCATCGTCGTGAGGAGCTTCATGATAGGCGACCAGATAGACAAGGCCTACATCTTCCACCCCCACGTGATGACCTTCGACGAGGAGTTCAACGTCGTAAGGCAGATAGGGAAGGAGAGCTTCAGGCTGGGCAAGACGTTCATGGGCGAGAGCTGGGGCCTGCCGTACAAGCTCGAGGCCAGGATAGAGTTCGACAGGGACAGGGGAGAGAGGTATATCATAGTCATGACCACAGAGGAGATGCTACTGATGAAGTCCTCCATCGAGACCATGAGGCTCGTCCCGCTCGTGATGCCCGGCCTCGTCACCGCGATGCCCTTTGGAAGAAAGGACGTCGTTGTCCCGCACGCGCCCGTGGGCAGGCTCAGGGTGACGGTCACCAGCAGCTCGGCCCCGAGAAGAAGCCCGCAATAAGAATGTCAATCCCGGTAAAGGCCATAACAGCCCTTCTGTTCGCTGCGATAGCGTTCATCGTCTACATCCCCACCCTGGGCAACTCGTTTGTGAACTGGGACGACCCCATATTCATAGCCTATCCGCAGATACAATCGATGGACCTCGGGTGGATGCTCACTTCCACGCATTCGGCGAACTGGGTGCCGCTCTCGCTTATCTCCCACGCAATTGACATACAGCTCTGGGGGCTCGACCCCTGGGGCCATCACCTCACGAGCCTCATATTGCACGCCGCGGATACCGCTCTCGTCTTCCTCGTCTCTATGGCGATCTTCTCGAAGCTCCCTTCGCTCGGCAACGCGGGAAGGAACGCGGCCATGGGAGGCGCCTTCGCGGCCCTCCTTTTCGCGCTCCATCCCATACACGTGGAATCGGTCTCATGGGTGGCTGAGAGGAGGGACGTGCTGAGCGCTCTCTTCATGCTCCTGAGCGTCCTGTTTTATCTCAGGTACGCTGAGGGCAGGGGAAGGGCGTTGAGCTATGCTTTGTCCCTCGCGATGTTCGGGGCCGCCCTCATGAGCAAGCCCATGGTGGTCACGCTTCCGGCCGTGCTTCTCATCCTCGACTATTATCCCCTTAAGAGGCTCTCCCTTAACCTGGCCGCATTGAGGCTCTTTTACGAAAAGATACCCTTTCTCATCCTGGGCATCCTCGCCAGCGCCGCGGCCGTGCTCACCCAATGGAGGAGCGACGCGGTCTCCTCGCTCGCCGATTACGGGCTCTATTACAGGGTGCTCATGTCCGTGAGGGCGCTTGGCTTCTATCTCTACAAGACCTTTGTCCCGCTGGGCTTCATGCCGTACTACGACCGGCCTTCCGTCGACTATCTCTATCCCCAGTTCTTCATGGCGGCCTTCGCGATAGCCGTCATGGCGGGCCTCGCGATATTCTACTGGCGCCGCACCGGCTCCAGGGCCTTCATCGCCGCGTTCGCGTTCTTCGTTGTCACGCTCCTTCCGGTCATCGGCATAATCCAGATAGGGTCGCAGGCCGCTGCCGACAGGTACATGTACATACCCTCTATCGGGATATTCGTGCTCATGGGCGGCGTGGCCGCCTTTGTTCTGCAGAGGTCCGTCTCCAGCGCCGTCAGGTACGGACTGCCCGTTTTAATGGCCGTTGTCCTCGTCTTCCTTTCAGCGCAGACCTTGCGCCAGCAGAGGGTCTGGAAGGACTCGTTTTCCCTCTGGACGCACCAGATAGAGCTCGACACCAACGGGCGGTTCTCCAGGTTCGTGGCGCACACCCAGAGGGGGGTCATGTACCTCAAGGACAGGGAGTACGGGAAGGCGATAGCCGACTACAGCGCGGCCATCGCGCTCAACCCGAGATTCGGCAAGGCCTATCTGCAAAGGGGCAGGGCCTACATGGCCGTGGCCCGGTACGAGGAGGCGCTCATGGATTTCAAGGCCGCCGCGGCGCTTATGCCGGATAACGCCGATATAACCGCGGACATGAACGCGGCCTATGGCAAGCTCAGGGACCGGGAGGATTCAGCCAGGTCCTACGGCAGCCAGGAGGCTGTCTTCGGCCCAGCCCGATAAAAAAATGCCGTGGACAGCATGTCCACGGCATTTTTTTATAATCCCTCAATCGAGATAAGGTGGATTTGATTTTCTTCTCTTCTATTCAGCCCTTTAAGCGGCTTTCTTGCCGGTCGTCTCTTCCAGCTCGACCTTTACCTTCCTCGGAAGGGCCTCGGCCTTCGCGGGCATCGTGATCTCGACTACGCCGTTCTTGCAGGTCGCGTGGATCTTGGCGGTGTCCACGCCCTCGGGCAGCGTAAGCGTCCTCTCGAAGGCTCCGACAGAGGTCTCGTGGTAGAGATAGCCCTCTTTCTTCTCCTCGATGTCGGACTTCCTATCGCCCTTGATCGTGAGCACGTTGCCTGTGACGGAGATTTCCACGTTCTTGGGGTCTACGCCCGGTATATCGGCGCGGATAACCAGATGGTTATCCTTCATGAAGGTGTCTATCGAAGGATACCACTCGCCCCTCAACTCCCTCCTGAAAAGGCCGGTAGGCAGAAGTCCGAATATCCTCCTGAACATATCCTCCATATCTTTCTGTACAGTTGTCAACTCCCTCATCGGCTCCCATTTCCTCAGGTCTGCCATAAGATTACCTCCTAAGCCTTATCCACCTTATCTCCCTGGTCTCTAACCTAAATATAGTCCCATTGGGGGAAAGTGTCAAGCCCAAGATTGCTGAAAAAGATTAGTAAAATCAGATAGTTGGCTTGATGGGGATTGTGACGGGAGCGGTCGCGAGGCATTTTTTGCCGTTTGCCGGGGATGAGAAGGAGACCATGTTCTTGCCGGCGACCTTGGAGGCATACATGGCGGAGTCAGCCTCTTTTATGAGGGTGTCCCTTATCTCGCCGGGGCTGCCGGCGTCCCTCACGGAAGAGAGAGCCGCTACCCCTAAGGATGCCGTTATTATGCCCCTTATCCTCAATGCCTTCTCTCCGCCCGGGTGCTTCTTTTTAAGAAAGACGAAGCCCTCGATGGTCTCCCTGATATCCTCGGCGATCGCCAAAGCCTCGTCCGGGCCGGTTTCCGGGAGTATTATGACGAACTCGTCACCGCCGTACCTCGCGGCGGTCGCCCCGGGGCCCTGGAGCCTGGCCGCGAGAACGAGCCCGAGCTCTGAGAGCACCCTGCTCCCGGCAAGGTGCCCGCAGGTGTCGTTCACCTCCTTGAACCTGTCGAGGTCGAGGAAGATGAGGCAGAGGTCTTTTTTCGAGCGCAGCGCCTTCTGGACGTCGGTTGTGAGCCTGTCGTAGAAGTACCTGTCGTTATGGAGGCCAGTGAGGTTGTCCCTGATCGAGAGCTCGCCGAACTTCTTGGCGTCAAGGGAGTTCTGGATGAGGGTAGAGGTATATTCCGCGAATATCCTCAAGAGCGTGAGGTCGTTCCTGCCGTAATCGACGCCGTTCAGCCGGTTTATGAGCTCGATGACGCCGACCGTCGCGCCCCTTATGGCGATGGGCGCGCAGATGATGGACCTGGTCTGGAACTTGGTCTTCTGGTCTATCTTGGAATAGAAGTTGCGGTCGAATTTTACCTTCCTGCTTATGTACGGCTTGCCGGACGTATAGGTGCTGCCGGCTATTCCTATGTTGGCAGGGATGGTGGTGCAGGTGAGGGCCGCGGAGCCCTTGCCGAAGCAGGCCACGAAATAGAGGTTGCCGACCTTCTGGCTGTTCGGGTTGAGCGTGGGGTCGTCGAGGAGTATCGAGCCCGATTCCGAGGGCACGAACCGGTTGGCCCACCGGAGGATCTCGCCGAGCATGCTGCCGAGATCCACGTCCTCGGGCCTGTACTCGTCCCGCCTCTTGCGTTCGAGTATCTTGTCAAGGATACCCTTTTCAGCGATATTGATCTGCATGATAAGAGTCAGCGATCTCCGGCAGCAGCGGGATAAGCGGTACTCAGTCTATATACAACAGGAGAGCCCTCCTGACAAGCGCTTTATTTCAAGGATTTGTGACTTATGTTACAGAGTGGAAGACGCGGATAGCGCCCCTTCGGGGCGCTATCCCGTGAAGCTCACGTCCATGATATGGGTGGAGCAGGAGATGCACGGGTCGTAGGCGCGCACGAGGGTCTCTACACCCTTCGCTATCTCGGCCTTGGGCTTGTGGAGGACCAACGGGACATAGGCACGGAGGTCGTCCTCTATCGAGCGCAGGTTCTGCCCCGTGGGGATTATGCACTCGGCGTTCTTTATGAGCCCGTCCCTGCCTATCTCGTACTCGTGGTAGAGCGTGCCGCGAGGCGCCTCGACTATTCCGACGCCCCTGCCGTGGCCCCTGGGCTTGGCGAGTAGTTCCTGCCTGGGCCCGATATCGAGGAGCTCGTCTATTAAGCCGATGGCCTCTTCGGCGGCGTGGAAGCATTCGATGAGCTGCGCCATATTGTTCATGAAGGGGTTGTAGCATGGGAGCTTCATACCCGAGGCCTTGAGAGCGGCCTTTGCGCGTGTGTTCAACTGCCTCGAGTTGTTGTTGAGCCTCGCCAGCGCCCCCACCATGAAGGTGCCCTTTGAGCTCCTGGCGTGCTTGGCGCTCGAGTGCTCGACCACGTACTCCTTTACCTCTTCGGTGTAGCTCTTCGCGTCTATCTCTTTTCCCAGGCTCGACACCGGCACCCCGGCGTAGAAGGCGTACTCGCCCCTGGATTTCAAAGATACGTACTCCCGCTCGAGAGAGAACTCGGGGAAGGGGTTATTGACGAGGAAATCCAGCGTGGCCTCGAGGCCCGAGAAGGTCGACTGCAGCTCCTTTTTGAGCCTTTTGAGCTCCTCTGCCTTTGGCGTGAATACCACGCCGCCCGGGAAGAGCGATATGGGGTGTATGTGCCTGCCGCCCACGACCTCGCATATCTCGTTGGCAAGCCTCTTGAGCTCGAGGCCTGTCTTGGCTATCTCCGGGTGCGTGTTTAGAAGGGGCACAATGGAGCCGGCGCCCACAAGGTCAGGGACAACGAGGAAGAAGACGTGGAGTATGTGGCTCTGTAGCATCTCGCCGTCAAAGGCGAGCTTACGCAGCAGGGTCGACTGCCTGGAGATCCTGATGTCCATGGCGTCCTCTATGGCACGGAGAGCCGCCGACGTGTGGCTCACGGCGCAGATGCCGCATATGCGGGCCATGATGTGCTGTGCCTCGTCATAGCGCCTGCCCCTGAGCATCATCTCGAAGAAGCGCGGGGACTCTATTATCTCCAGCTTCAATTCCCTTATCTTGCCCTTCTTCACGTCGATTACTATGTTGCCGTGGCCTTCGACCCTCGTTATCTCGTGTACTTTAATATTCAGGTCTCTTCTCATTGTTTCCCTTTAATCGTGAAATTCCACGTAGCTTTGCTACGGGGGTTACCTTATTACCTCCCTCTTGACGGGGGAGGGCAGGGTGGGGGTGAAAATATTTTTCTCCCTCCCCTCAGTCCCCTCCCGTCAAGGGAGGGGAAGAATTTAAGAAGATTCCCCGCAGCTTGCTGCGGGGAGGTTCATTTAGAATTCTTTATATTCCAGTTGCCGTAGAGCGCGAACTTGTTTACGACCGATTCCACGGTGAGGCCGTACCTCTTGAGCGTCTCCTCGTGGGAATCGGTGTTCGGGTTGTCCACAGGCCCCCTGCAGCCCCAGCACCAGGTCCCGTAGGTCACGCATATCGCGTCGCAGCCTGCCCGGGATACGGGCCCCATGCAAGAGAGGCCCTTCTCGAATACGCAGATGTTCCCTGCCATCTTGCAGTCAACGCAGACCGGGTGGTTCACGACCTCGGGCTGCTTGCCCAGCAGGAGCGCGGTGAGAAACGAGAGGAACTCCTTTTTCGGGATGGGGCAGCCGTGGATGTAGTAGTCTACTTCAACGACCGCGTCTATCGGACGGGCCGGTATGGTGTCGATGAGCTCGTAGCTCTTGGCAGCCTTCTTGCCGTAGACCTTCTCCTTGACCTCTTCCATGGGATAGCGGTTCTTGAGGCAGTTGAGCCCGCCGGTGGAGGAGCACGCGCCGAGCGCTATGAGTATCCTGGCCTGCTTCCTTATCTTCCTGAGCTTCCTTATCTCGTCCTTCCTCGATATGGAGCCCTCGACAAAGGCTATGTCGTAATCGTCTGATTTCTCCGTCATCGCTTCCCTGAAGTTCACAATCTTAATGTGGTTCAATATGTCAGGCAGCTCTCGCTCGCAGCTTAGGACCATGAGCTGGCAGCCTTCACAGCAGGTGAACGAAAAGAAAGCGACCTTTGGTTTGTCCTGTGTTTCCATTGATTCCTTCCCTTTTTGTAAGTGCTTGAGATTTCTCTAAAATATTAGCACAAAAGGATTTTTTTGTAAACCCCGGGAAGGCAATTTCATCAAGTTTTTTAAGGGTATACAGGATTTCTTGATTGCGGGAACGAGGCTGGGTCCGCCTGATATACTTGAATCACGGGATTCATGAACGGCATGTACGACGCGCCCTGATCACTTGCTCGCGGACCAGAACTCGAGCACCCTGATCCAGCCGCCCTTTTTTTCTATCTCCCGGAAGCCCGCCTTTCCGAGGAACTCCGGGATATGCCCGTGCACCTGCTCCCTCGTGAAGTGCCAGAGCACGAGCGGCCAGGCGATTATCCACCAGAGAGCCGATGTCGGCTTTCCTATGTCGACGAGGAGGAGCTTGCCGTCCGGCTTGAGGACGCGTTTTATCTCGGCGAGGCCCTTGAGCTTCACGTCAGGGGGGAGGTGGTGGAGCATCAGGCTGGAGAGCACCCTGTCAAAGCTGCTGTCGTTAAACGGCAGCTCCTCTATGGCCGCTACCCTGAACTCGGCCCGGCTCGCCTCCTTTCGGGCGTTCTCCCTTGCCTTGCCTATCATGGCCGGCGCCGGGTCTATGCCGACTGCCATTCCTTCGCCGCCGGCTGCCTTTGCGGCGATGATGGTGAGCACGCCCGTGCCGCAGCCCACGTCCAGCACGTGATGTCCCGTCCTTATGTCAGCGAGCTCTATTGTCCTTTGCCTGAACGCTCTTCCGAGCCCTATCTTCGGGCAATATGCGTCATAGAACGGCGCTGCCCAGTTGAGCGGCATGCCCCTTGTCCTGGCCGGAGGCTCCTTTGACAGGGTGCGCGTCCTGACCGCGCCGTAGATGATTATGACGGGGCAGGCTATGAGAAGAGAGATAAGAATGGATGACAGAATCGAAAAGCCCAGCGCGAGCGAGACGAGAAATGCCCCGATGAGCATGAGCGGAGGGCATAGCCAGAGGAGCCGATTCATCTACGCCTCCATCTTGAAGGCCGTGAGGGCCGCTGAGTTGGCGACAACCGAAAGCGAGCTATGCGAGACCTTCACACCCATACAGCCTCCATCAATATCTGATTAGATTATCTCTCATTATGCATTTTTCCGTGCCAAGAATTCTATTCTACATTACGTAGAATATCAACCTTTTTCATTCTTACTGGGGCTAAATTGCTGGACAAAGGCCCTTTTCCGGGCTTAAATTAGTTTTTCCTGCGGATTTCGGGGGTACCATGGATGCGGCAATAAAAGAGCTCTCCTTTGTCATCGGCACGGCCGGGCATATAGACCACGGTAAGACCTCTCTCGTGAAGGCCCTTACGGGCATGGACACCGACAGGCTCAAGGAGGAGAAGAGCAGGGGCGTCTCCATCGACCTGGGCTTTGCCTACATGGACCTGGGGGATGGCGCTAACAGGGTGGCCCTGGTAGACGTCCCGGGACACGAGCGGTTCATAAAGAACATGCTCGCAGGGACGACCGGCATAGACTTCGTCCTCTTCGCCGTTGCCGCGGACGACGGGGTGATGCCCCAGACAAGGGAGCACCTCGACATAGTCCGCCTCCTGGGCGTGAGGGAGGGCATATTCGCCGTCACCAAGTCAGACCTTGTCGGCGCCGAGAGGCTCGTTGAGGTTAAAGAAGAGATAGCCGGGCTCGTCAGGGGCACTGCCCTTGAAGGCGCGCCTGTGCTTAATGTGTCGAGCCTTACTGGAAAGGGGATAGACGAGCTCAAAGCGAGCCTCAGGGAGCGCTGCCTGGGGTCAGGCCGCGTACAGAAAGACGGCTTTTTCCGGCTCCCGATAGACCGCTCGTTTACGGTAAAGGGCTTTGGCGCTGTGGTGACCGGAACGATCGCCTCGGGCAGCGTCAGAAAGGGCGATGAGCTTATATGCTATCCGGGCGGACAGAGGGTCAAGGCAAGGGGCATACAGAGCCTCTTCCGGTCCAGGGATACCGTATCTGCCGGGCAGAGGGCCGCTATTAATCTGAGCGGCGTAAGCCACCTCGACCTCAAGAGGGGGGACCTCGTCATATCGACGGAGCTCGAGCCATATGTAGAGGCGGCTCGAAGAAAGACGCGCTTTGTCGACTGCGCCTTCGAGTTCCTGCCTGCCCGGCCGGGCGAGAGGCCACGCAAGATAAGGAGCAGGGCAGCCCTGAAGGTCCACCACCTCACCGGCGAGGCGCTCGGGGTCGTCCGTCTCTCCGGAGAGGGGGAGAGGGCATACGGAAGGCTCGCGCTCAGGACGCCGCTTCTGATGATGAGGGGGGACAGGTTTATCCTCCGCGACCCGGCCATAAACGCGACCATGGGCGGCGGAGAGGTCCTCGTACACCATCTATCAAGGGATCTCATGCCGAGGGCCGGAAAGGCACACCTTGTCCAGGGGGAAGATACCGGTGATATCATCCTTAAGCTTCTGCCCGCAACTGCCCTTGGCTGTTCGGTATTTTCGCTCGGGCTGATGTTGAATGAGCCTGCCGCGGCTATTTCGGAAGGGCTTGCGAAGGACGAAAGGTTCATGTATCTCGGCGAGTTCACAATAGCCCGTGAAAGGCTCTCTCAGGCAAAGGAGAAGGCGATAGAGCTCCTGGTCGAGTTCCACCGGAAAAACCCGATGGAAGAGGGCGCGAAGGATGATCTCCTCTTTGACGGGCTCAAGCGGTTCGCCGCGGGGGTCGAGGCCAACAGAGCCAGCGGCCTCCTGCGGGCCGTGCTCGAAGTGTTCGCGAACGAAGGCGTCATCAGGAAGGGCGCTGGCGTATGGGCGCTGCCGGCGCACAGGGCTGCCTCGGGTGCGGCTGAATCAAAGGTGGAGACTGCCCTGATGGAAATATTCTCGGCCTTTCAGCCTGACATCGAGGCGCTCGCGAGGCTCCCGTTCAAAAAGGCCGAGATAGACAGGGTGCTCGCCTATCTCCAGCGGAGCGGCGCTGTCGTAAGGCTAAGGGAAGGGAGCTTCATCTCTGTTGCTAACCTCAAGACGGCGAGGGAGAGGCTCGTCGGGCGCCTCAATGCAAAGGGCGGCATAAAGGCTTCCGAGTTCAGGGACCTTATCGGCAGCGGCAGGAAGTTCGCCATAGAGATACTCGAATACTTCGACAAGGAGAGGCTCACCATAAGGGGGCACGACGACGTAAGGAAGCTGAGATGATGCAGTTGTTGAAAAAAGCCCTCTTATGGGCAAGCGTAATATTCACGGCGATCATGCTCATCGTGATGTTCACGCCCCTTGCGAACCTGCTCGCGAAGCCGCTTGTCGTGGATGAGGCGGAGCTTCAGAGGACCGGCGTCATAGCGGTGCTCGGCGGCGGCGCATACCCCAACGGCACACTCGGAGGCGCGTCGAACGAGAGGCTCATCAAAGGTCTTCTGCTGTACAGGCAGGGCTACGGAGAGAAGGTCGTCTTCACGGGCGGCACCGTCAGGGGGATGCTGGGCAAGCTCGGCCACACAGTCTGGGGCAGCCGGGCGGATACGACCGGCGAATCCCTTCCAATGAGGCAGTTGGCCGTCGGGTTAGGGTTGCCGGAGGCAGACGCTGTCTTTGACGACGGGTCTCTGAACACATACGAGAACCTGTTGTTCGTAAAATCGTACATGGAGGATAATGGCTTTGAGACTGTTACGATAGTGACCTCTCCAACGCACATGAGGCGCGCGCGATTGACAGCGCAAAGGCTCGGCCTCAAATTCCAGAGCGCGCCGGTCGCGGATTACACGTGGTACAGGAGGGGCGCGGTTGACAGGCTCTCGCTTGCGAGAGAAAGCCTTTGGGAGTATTGCGCGCTTGTGCTATATAAGGTTTACGGGTACAGTTAGCAAGAATTCAGGCTGCTCAAAAAGCTCCATATGCGAGGCCCCAGTTAAATCGGGGAGCGAGGAATGAGGCGTACTCTTCATGTACGCTGCTTCTGCCGCGACGAAGACAACGCAGCAGATGGACTTATTTCATGCCTGCCTAAAGGAGGCACATTGAACCAGGGCCGCCGGATAAAGCTCACGGACTGGGCAAGCTGCGCGGGTTGAGCGGCCAAAATAGGCCAGGATGCCCTGATGCAGGTCCTGCATCAGCTGCCAGTCGTAAAAGATAAAGACCTCCTCGTAGGCGTAGAGACCGCCGATGACGCGGGGGTCTATAAAATTTCAGACGAGCTCGCGATCATCTCCACGCTGGACTTCTTCCCGCCCATCGTGGACGACCCCTTCACCTTCGGCCAGATAGCCGCCGCCAACGCCCTGAGCGACATCTACGCCATGGGCGGGGCGCCGAGGCTCGCGATGAACATCGTCTGCTTCCCGAAGGCGCTGCCCCTTGAGGTCCTGAACGAGATAATGAGGGGGAGCATGGAAAAGATGGCCGAGGCAGGGGTGCTCCTCGTAGGCGGCCACTCTGTCGAGGACTCAGAGGTGAAGTACGGCCTCGCTGTCACTGGCTTCGGCCACCCGGCAAGGATAACCGCCAACAGCACCGCCAAAGCCGGCGACGTGCTTGTCCTTACCAAGCCCGTGGGCGTCGGCGTAATCACGAGCGCGCTAAAGGCCGGAAGGATCGGCGCAAGGGACGCCGAGGCGGCCATCGAGAGCATGAAGAGGCTCAACAGGGCCGCTTCAGCCGCGATGATGGAAGTGGGCGTGAACGCCTGCACCGATGTAACTGGCTACGGAGTTCTCGGACACGCGATGGAGATGGCAAAAGGCTCGGGCGTGAATATCGTCATCAAGGCCTCGCAGGTGAATACCTTCCCGGGCGCGCTTGAGCTAATAAAGAAGCGTTCCAACAGGCCCAGGACACTGAAGTCCAACATGGATTTCGTGATGAGGGACGTGGCGGCGGCAGGCATATCTGAAGAGCTCCTGATGCTACTCTTCGACCCGCAGACCTCGGGCGGCCTGCTCATCTCGGTTGCCGGGGAGAAATCAGAGATGCTCCTGTCGAGACTCAGGGAGAGCTCTGTCAGCCCGTCTGTAGTGGGCAGGGTAGTTGCGCGGGAAGAAGGCTGGAGGATAAGGGTAGAGTAGCTATTTCCCGCCGAATGCCTCCTCAATGGGCAGCAGCTCCATATTCCCGTTCCTCTCGTCAAAGAATTCAATGAGCCTCCTTATTCCCTCCGGTTCGTTTCCGTTGCCGTGGACGAGTATGACCGAGCCTCCCACAGGCTCCTCGCCCTTTGCGAGCCACGCGTTCGCTCCTATCGGGATGAGCGACAGGGCCCTGAGCCTTTCAAGGAGTACTCTGTCAGCCACAAGGCCCGGAAAGCGGAAAAAGGGAGAGGGCGCCACGCCCCTTTTGAGCAGGGCCCGCTCCTCTTCGAGCACCTCTTTTTCGAAATCAACTCCGGGCTTCAGCAGGAAGTTCTCCTCCATGGGCCTGTTCGCGTCATAAGGGTGCGACCAGCTGTGGTTGACCCATGTCACCTTCAGCCGCTTTTCGCCTATCTTCCCCAGCACCCAGTCCATATCGTTCCTGTGCTCGTCCATCCAGAGGCCGCTTACTGCGATAGCCACCGGCACGGGCCTTTCCTTGAAGGCGGGCAGCTTCATCGCCGCCTCGAAGAGCGCTGTGTCGAGCGGCTTGCGCGAGGGGCAGAGGTCGACCGTGAGGAAGAGCCCCTTATCCGGATCCCCGGCCAGAAGGCCGCTGTCCTGGAGGCCGTTGCCCCGCGTGGTGTACCTTAAGAGGGCCTTTCCATAGGGCGTCTCCTTCCACTCGTTTCCGGCTGCCTTTGCAAGCTCCGCCTCTTTCGCCATCGAGGTCTTGAACGTGCGCGGGTCAACAGAGAGGTACGCGGTCTTCTCCGCCTCGACGCTCTTCCTTATGGCTATCTTCAGCTGTCCGGATCTATCGATGTACGGCTTGAAGACGGGCGTGTATTCACCGGCGTAAGCCGCTGGCGCAAGGAGAAAGAGCAGCGCGAGGAATATCCTGACGCTTCGGGCTACATTATCCATAAGAGAAGAAGGGGCGTGGTGAATATGCTTATGAAGGTCGAGAGCGCGACCGTAGAGGCGACGAGGTCGCTGTTCACGTTGTACCTGTGGCTGACAACGAAGTTGATTACGGCCGCGGGCATGCCGGATGAGAGCAGTATTATCTTCTGATTGAGCCCGTCTATGCCGAAGAGCGTCACCACGCCCCAGGCTATGGCCATGCCGCCGCCTATCCTTATCGCGCTGCCGGCAAGGGATATGGCAGGGAAGGCGAGGCGCGCGGAGTAGAGCCTGTAGCCGAGGCTTACCTGCATGATCGGTATCGTCGCTGCGCCGAGCATGTCGAAGGTGTTTATCAGGGCCGCCGGGAGTTTTACTTCGGCCAGGTTGAGGGCGACGGCAATGACGGCCGCGTATATGAGAGGCAGCTTGAACATCTCTGAGATGCCGCCCCGGCCCTTGGCGACATAGATGCCGAGGGAATAGACGAGGAGGCTTATGGCGATGTAGTAGAGTACGGCTACGGCAAGGCCCTCTGGCCCGAATGCAAGGAGGGCAAGCGGGAAGGACATGTTCCCAGAGTTCATGAACATGACCGGCAGATAGAATCCGCGCAGGTCCTGCCGGCCTATGAGCTTGAGGTATATCCAGGCCATGAGCCCTGTTCCCAGGACGACGATAGTGGCTGAAAAGGCGACAACCGCGAGGTCGTCAATGACGAGCCTCTTGTGAGAGAGCGATGAAATTACGAGCGCGGGTATGGTGAGGTAGAGGAGTATATCGATTATGGGCTCGAGGCTTATCTTCCTGAACCTGGCGAAGATATACCCCAGGCCAATTATGCAGAAGACAGGGAAGACTACGGAGAGGACCTTTAGTATTGCCATAGTTTTTGCAGGCTGCTGAAAAAGTCCATCTGCTTTGTTGGCCTCGTCGCGGCAGAAGCGACGTACATGAAGAGTACGACTCGCTCCTCGACGCCTTGCATATGGAGCTTTTTGAGCAGCCTGGGGTTTTTCAGTAATTAAATAAAAAGGCGGAAAGCCTTAATTGACCCCGCCTCTTTAACCTGTGCTTATGAAACGCTGCCCTGCCTCTTAAGAGGCAGGGCAGCGTTATATCTATTCCTTCTCCACCTCTATGAGCGTCTCGTCAGGGTTCACCGAGTCGCTTATCTTGACGAGTATCTTCCTGACGGTGCCGCTTATGGGCGTGTGCACCTCGTTCTCCATCTTCATGGCCTCGACCGTAAGGACCGTGTCTCCCTCGGAGACCTTGCTGCCCACGGTCACCTTTATAGAGGTGACCTTGCCGGGGATGGGCGTGGTGACGTCGCCCTCCTTCCTTGCCTTGGGCCTTATTGACTGCGTGATGGACGGCCTCTCTATCTCTCCCGCGGTCGTGGGTATGACCTCGGTGAGGGACTCTATCATCACCTCTTCGAGCCTGCCGTCGATGGATATGAAAAAGGGCCTCTTGCCCTCGACCCTGTGGCCCGCGCCCGCGACCTTTATCTTGTAGGACTCCCCGTGCACGGTGACGTTGAACTCGCTGGGTGCGAGGTGGGGTACCGCGTGCGGTTCAGGGGCCTGCGTCTGTTCCTCAAGAGGCTCCGGCTCGAGCTTGCCGGCCTCCCTCTGCTCGAAGAACTCGAGGGCGACTATCGGGAAGAGGGCGTACGAGAGCACGTCCTCTATCGACTTCGCCTTGCCGTCCATATCCCTCATGATCTTGTCGAGCTCAGGCTCGAGGAGGTCCGCCGGCCTGCAGGTGATGGGCTTCTCGTCCCCTATGGCGAGCTTCCTCGCGGTCTCGTCTATTGGGCCAGGGGCCTTGCCGTAGAGGCCCTTGAAGTAGTTCCTGGTCTCGCTCGTTATGACCTTGTACCTCTCGCCCATGAGCACGTTGAGCGTGGCCTGCGTGCCTACGACCTGGCTCGTGGGGGTGACAAGGGGCGGGTAGCCCATGTCCTTCCTGACCTTCGGTATCTCGTCGAAGACCTCGTTCATCTTATCGAGCGCGTTCTGCTCCCTGAGCTGGTTGGCGAGGTTGGATATCATGCCGCCCGGTATCTGGACCACGAGCGTCTTGGGGTTGATGGCCGTGTACTCGCTCTCGAACCTCTTGTACTTCTTCCTTATCTCCCTGACCCTGTCCGCTATCTCGGAAAGCAGGCCCAGGTCGAGCCCGGTGGAATAGGGCGAGTCGTTCAGCGCCGCGACCATGCTCTCGGTCGGGGGCTGGGACGTGCCGGACGCGAGGCTCGAGAGGGCGGTATCGATGATATTGGCGCCTGCCTCTATGGCCTTCAGGTAGCTCATGGCCGCGAGGCCCGACGAGTCGTGAGAATGTATGTGTATGGGCAGCGTTATTCGCTCCCGCATCTTGCTCACGAGGTCAAAGGCCGCACCCGGGGTAAGGAGCCCCGCCATGTCCTTTATGCAGATGGTGTCAGTGCCCATATTCACGAGCTTCAAGCCCAACTCGACGAAGCCTTCGTGCGTGTGCACCGGGCTCGTGGTATAGCAGATGGTCGCTTCCACCATGGCCTTGGCGTCTTTGGCAGCGCGTACAGCGACTTCGATATTCCTCGTGTCGTTCAGGGCGTCGAATATCCTGAATACGTCAACGCCGTTCTTCGCGGCCCTCTCCACGAACTTCCTCACGACGTCGTCGGAGTAGTGCCTGTAGCCCACGAGGTTCTGCCCGCGAAGGAGCATCTGGAGCCTTGTGTTGGGTATGGCCTTGCGGAAGGCCTTGAGCCTCTCCCAGGGGTCTTCCTTCAGGAATCTCAGGCAGGCGTCAAAGGTCGCGCCACCCCAGGCCTCGAGTGACCAGTAGCCCACCCTGTCGAGCATGGGCGCTATCTCGAGCATGTCGGCGGTCCTCATCCGCGTGGCAAGGAGCGACTGGTGGGAGTCCCGGAGGATGGTATCGGTAATATGGGTCTTCCTGTCGGTCTTTGCCTTGACCTTGAGATCCGCCTTCGCGGGAGCTGTCGTCTTGTTGGCCATTATAGGGTTGCCTCCGTCATTAGAGTCCGTGGTGCGCCGCTATGGCCGCGGCTATGGCCGCGACCAGGTCAGTGGGCTCACCGTACTCGTCGTATTTCATAAGCTCGGGCTTCCTGTCGATGAAGCCCGTGTCAAAGTTGCCGGATCTAAAGTCCTCGTCCTCCATAATCTTCCTCAAGAAGGGGATGGTCGTTTTCACGCCCCTTATCACGAACTCCTCGAGGCAGCGATGAGTCCTCCTCACGGTCTCGTCCCAGGTCATGCCGCGCACGACGAGCTTGGCGACCAGAGAGTCGTAGCAGTTCGGGATGACGAAGTCCTTGTATATGGCGCCGTCTATGCGGACGCCGATGCCGCCGGGCGAGTAGTAGGCAGTCACCCTGCCGAACGAGGGGAAGAAGTTGTTCTTCGGGTCCTCGGCGCAGATGCGGCACTCTATGGCGAAGCCGTTTACCTTCACGTCCTCCTGGGCGAAGCCCAGTGGCATGCCGGCGGCTATCTCTATCTGTTTTTTCACGAGGTCTATGCCCGTGACCTCCTCGGTTATCGGGTGCTCGACCTGTATCCTCGTGTTCATCTCCAGGAAGTAGAAGTTCAAGTCCGCGTCCACGAGGAACTCTACCGTGCCGGCGTTGGTGTAGTTGGCCGCCCTGGCGGCCTTCACAGCGGCCTCTCCCATCCTCTTCCTCAAGTCAGGATTGAGTATCAGGGAAGGGGTTATCTCGACGAGCTTCTGATGCCTCCTCTGTATGGAGCAGTCCCTCTCGCCCATCTGTATGGTGTTGCCGTGGGTGTCCGCGAGAATCTGGAATTCTATGTGGTGCGGCTTCTCGAGGAACTTCTCGAGGAATACCTCAGAGACGCCGAAGGCCGCGGCCGATTCCTTCCTCGCGGTGGTAATGGAATTGACGAGCTCTTTCTTGTTGCGCGCCACACGAAGCCCTCTGCCGCCGCCGCCGCCCGAGGCCTTGACCATTATGGGGTAGCCTATCTTCTCGGCGTACGCGACCGCCTCGTCGACGTCCTTTATCGAGTCCTCGGTGCCGGGCAGTATCGGCACGCCCGCCTTCTGCATCATCTTGCGGGCCATGACCTTGTCCCCCATCTCCGAGATGGTCTTGCTGGAGGGCCCGATGAAGGTTATGTCCTTTTTCTCGCACAGGCGCGGGAACTTCGGGTTCTCGGACAGGAAGCCGTAGCCGGGGTGTATGGCGTCCACGCCGACCTTTGTGGCAAGGTCGACGAGCCTGTGTATGTTCAGGTAGCCCTGTATGGGGCCGGGTCCGACCATGTAGGACTCGTCGGCCTTTTTCACATAGAGCGAGGTCGCGTCCTCTTCCGAGTAGATGGCGACGGTAGCTATGCCGAGCTCCTTGCAGGCCCTTATTACGCGGGTGGCTATCTCGCCCCTGTTGGCGATGAGTACTTTTTTGAAGAGTCGGTCCATGTGAAACTCCGTATTAATCTTGAACAAACCGCAATTATTTATTTACTCAGGAAATATAGGCCAAGTCAAGAAATAAAAGCCCTGAACAGGGTCTGTCAGGATGTTGGAAAAGTCCGTCCATGGATTGCCTGGCAGGTTGGTTTTTCAACAATCTGCTATTGGGCCGCTGCCCTTTTGCCGATGAAATCGAGGGCGTCTTTGAGGCGCTTCAAGGCCATCTCCCTGCCCATGGCCGCGAGTGTTTCGAATATGCCGGGGCTTACGGTCGTGCCGGTAAGGGCGACCCTCACGGGCTGCGCGAGTTTGCCCAATTTAAGCCCCTTTTCCTCGAGGAGCGCGTTGAAGACGGCCTCTATCTCCGGTACGCTGAACGAGGGCAGGGCAGAGAGCCTCTCTGTAAGCTCCTGGAGGAGCCCGGAGGAATCGGCGTTCAAGAACTTCTCGGCCGCCTTCGGGTCGTAATCGACCCTTTCCCTGAAGTAGAACATCGAATGCTCGGAGAGCTCCTTCAAGGTCCTGGCCCTCTCCTGGAGGGTCTTTACTATGGGCACGAGCCTCTTGTCAGCCGACGCGTCCACCCCGAGATCCTTCCAGAAGGGCAGGAGCAAGGGGGCAAGCTCCTCGGGCGTCGAATTTTTTATGTAATGCTGGTTGAGCCACAGGAGCTTCTCGGGGTTGAAAACGCCCGAGGACTTGCCGACGCTCTCCAGAGAGAACTTCTCTATGAGCTCCTCCATCGAGAATATCTCCTGGTCGCCCGCGGACCATCCGAGCCTCGCGAGGTAGTTGACCAGCGCGTGCGGCAGGTATCCCATCTCTTTATAGGCCATTACGGACGTGGCGCCGTGGCGCTTGGAGAGCCTGGTCTTGTCAGAGCCGAGTATCATAGGCAGGTGCGCGAAGATCGGCAGCTCGTGGCCGAGCGCCTTGTAGAGGAACATCTGCTTTGGCGTGTTGTTTATATGGTCGTCGCCCCTTATGACGTGGGTTATGTCCATGGTAGCGTCGTCTACCACGACGCAGAAGTTATAGGTCGGCGTGCCGTCGCTCCTCAAGATGATGAGGTCCTCGATCGTCGAGTTGTCGAAGGAGATGTAGCCCTTTATCTCGTCTTTAAAGGAAGTAGAGCCGGGGGGCACCTTGAACCGGAGCGCAAATGGCTTCTCCGGGGTGTCCGTCCTCGCCCTGCACCTGCCGTCGTACATGGGCGGGCGGCCCTCCTTCAGGGCTGCCTCCCTCCTTGCCTCAAGCTCATCGGGCGTGCAGTAGCAGCGGTAGACAAGCCCCTTTTCGAGCAGTTCGTAGGCGAACTTCCTGTACTCGTCAAAGCGCTGGCTCTGGAAGAACGGGCCCTCGTCCCAGACCAGGCCGAGCCATTCCATGCCGTCGAGGATGGCCTGTATGGACTCATTGGTCGAGCGCGCGACGTCTGTGTCTTCTATGCGGAGGATGAAGCTCCCTTTCAAGCGTCTGGCATAGAGCAGGTTGAAGAGGGCTGTCCTGGCCCCGCCTATGTGGAGAAAGCCGGTTGGGCTGGGTGCGAAACGCGTGCGGACGCTCAATTCTGAAACCTCCTGGGGTAGGCCGGGACGCGGCCCTCGGTCTGTTTGAAGGAAGATACATCAAGCCTTTGATTTGCAAGGGATTGAAGGCAGCCATATTATCAAAAGCCGCCCTGAATGTAAAGCGGTTGGGAGTATAAAATAGAGGGGGAAGGAGCTACCTTATGACGACCCCGGCATAGCCGACGACCTGCTTCGTCTCTCCGTTCACGTCCCCGGAGGTCGCGTACTTCACTACCGTGGAGTGCCTCGCGCCCAGCGCCCTTGCGGCGAATATGGCTATTGCCGAGGGCACGACGCCGCACATGGTGATATCCTCTTTCGCGGCGACATCGAGAAGCCCCCTGGCGTCAAGGGCAAGGACCCGTTCGAGGGCGCGCGAGTCCTTTTTTCTGGTTATGGAATCCGCCTCATAGTGGTTCATGTCGGTGCTCGCCACTATGAGGGTCGCACCCTTCTTCTCGAAGAGGACTCCGGCTATCGCCCTTCCCATCTCCTCGCATTCATTTGCGGTCGCCCGCATGACGGTTATGGGGACTATGCTCGCCCTGGGGTTCACAGCGTAGATGAAGGGGAGCTGCACCTCCAGGGAGTGCTCCATCAGGTGGGCCTCCATGTCGCGGGAGAACAGATGCGACGCGGCTATAAGCTCTCGTGCCGTCTCCTCGTCGACCGTGACCTTCCCGAGGGGTATCTCCCACTGGCCCGATGCCGCCACGGCGACCGGCGCGCCAAGCCCGGTATGGTTGGGGCCCATGAGGATGACCCTGTCCGGCACCTTGACGGAGGAATAGACGCTCCCGGCAACGCCGCCTGAGAACATGTACCCGGCGTGAGGGGAGAGGACAGCTATCGCCTCTTCCCTCACGCCCTGGGGGAGGAGCTTTTCAACGGCAGCGGCCAGCGCCGCCTTTGTGCCGGGGTAGAACCGTCCGGCAACTACTGGCTTCCTGATCATAAGTATATTTTACCAAGTACGACGGATAAATTCAAACGGCCAGTTGCCGCCCCTTTATGCTATACTGCCCCGATAATTTTACGGGGAAGGTATTGTATGGACGCTGAGCTTATTATCTTCGACCTCGACGGAACGCTCATAGACTCGAGCAAGGACATAGCCTGGTGCGCCAACCGGACTCTCGTCTCGATGGGCTATCCTGAGAGAAAGGCGCAGGAGATAGTCGGCAACATAGGGTGGGGCGTAAAGCCCTTGCTTGAGAAGCTCTTGCCGGGAGAGGACGAGGCTAAAATTGCCGAGGCGCGCCTCAAGTTCCTGGAGGTTTACGGGAGCCACCTTGTCGTCGACACGCACCTCTATCCCGGCGTTGAGGAGACCATAGGCCATTTCATGGCCTCGGGCAAGAAGATGGCCGTTGTCACGAACAAGCCCTTTGCGCTGGCCGACAGGATACTCGAAATTATGAAGCTCAGGGGCTTCTTCAAGGCCGTCCTCGGCGGGGATTCCCTGCCGAACAAGAAGCCCCACCCTGAGCCCATCGAGAAGGTCATAAGGGACCTCGGCGCGCTCCCCCAAAGGACCGTGGTCGTGGGAGACAGCCCTGTGGACTGCGAGGCCGGGAAGGGCGCGGGAGCGTTCACCATAGGCGCTTCTTACGGCTTCAGGGGCAGGGGAGAGCTCGAGGCAGCCGGGTGCGACGTCATTATCGACGACTTTCCCTCTCTCAAAAGGGCCGTCAGGTAAGCGGCTCTCCACGGACAATCCCGGTCTGATATACTGAGCAGATGCTGACACGCCTCTCCAGACGATCGATATTGGGCACATTGGGCGCCTCCTTCCTGCTCCTCATGAGCGGGCAGAGGGAGGCCCTTGCCCAGTTCTTCTCAAAGCCAGGCATAACAAAAGAGCCGAGGCTGAGGGAGAACGTCTTCACGGACTCCGGAAAGGCGCTCGTCTCTATCGCCACAGGCGCAAGCGTAGAAGAGATGGTCGAGGGTGCCGTGGCCCTCATCGGCGGCTTCGAGCGGCTCTCGTTACAGGGCAAGACCGTTCTGGTGAAGCCCAACGTAGTCTCAGGCGAGACCCACCCCGCCACGACCAACCCCGAGGTGGTCTCTGCCGTGGTGCGGCTCCTTTTGAGGCACGGGGCCAAAAAGGTCTATGTCGGCGACATGTCGGCGCTCCGGACCATCTCCACCCGCCGGAACATGTCCAGGAACGGCATCCTGAAGGCCGCCGAGGCGAGCGGCGCCCAGGTGGTCATCTTCGAGGACTTCGAGTGGTACGCGGTGCCGCTCAAGGGAGCGAAGTATGTAAAAGAGGCCTATGTCACCGAATGGATATACAGGCCTGATGTCATCGTCAACCTGCCTGTGGTAAAGACGCACAGGTCGGCCTCCTACACCATAACGCTCAAGAACTTCATAGGCTGCACCCACTTGAGGCAGCGGCCCTATCTCATCGACGCCGGGCACTGGGAAGAGCTCATCTCCGAGTTCAACGCCGCGTACACGCCCGATATAAACATCGTGGACGCGACTGTTGCGATGATAGAGGGCGGCCCCTGGAAGGGCACCCCCGCGAAGACGGACTGCATAATCGCCAGCGGAGACAGGGTCGCGGCCGATATCATTGGGCTCGGCCTTATAAAGACGTTCGGCAAATGGGAGCCTGTCTCATCGAAGCCGGTCTGGGAGCAGAAGCAGATAATTAGGGCCCTTGAGCTCGGCATCGGCAGGGGCAGGGAGGGGATAACGCTCGCGGCAGGCGAGGGGGGCGAGGCCTTCGAGCGGCTCGTCTCCGGCATAAGGGAGCATACGGGCCTTTAGCGACCCCAGTCTTTGACAGCCCGGGATTACTGCGATATATTTCCACTCAACAAAATGATGGAGGCCATAAATGAATAGAGTCTTTCTGGGCGCTATGGCGCTCGTATTTGTGCTTACGGCAGGCGCGTGGGCAACGGAGCCGCTCCCGGCCCTGCCCTCGATACCGGCAGACAACTCGCTCACGCGGGCAAAGGTGGAACTCGGCAAGATGCTCTTCTTTGACCCGAGGCTCTCATCAAGCGGCGTGGTGAGCTGCGCCACGTGCCACAACCCTTCGTTCGCTTTCACTGACAGGGTGCCGAGGGCCCTGGGGCACAAGCACCAGGCAGGCCCGAGGAACACGCCGACCGTATTGAACGCGGCCTTTCTCACCTCTCAGTTCTGGGACGGCAGGGCGGCGACCCTCGAGGAGCAGGCCCTCGGGCCGATACAGGCCGAGGTGGAGATGAACGAGAGCCTGGAGAACATGGTGAATAAGCTCAGGGCGAACCCGGCCTACGTGGAGATCTTCAAGGACGTCTTCGGCGGCAGGGACCCAGTGAACTCGGTTAACGTCGCCAGGGCCATCGCGTCATTCGAGAGGACGCTCATCACCCCCAACTCGCCCTTTGACAGGTACCTGAGGGGCGACAGGGAGGCAATAAGCAAGGAGGCCGAGGACGGCTGGGCGCTCTTCCAGAAGAAGGGCTGCGTAGGCTGCCACAACGGGCCGAACTTCACTGACGGCAACTTCTACATGATAAGGGTGCCGGGCTCGACCGATGTCGGCAGGTTTGCCGTCACCAAGAAGGACGAGGACAAGTACAAGTTCAGGGTGCAGACGCTCCGTAACGTCGCCCTCACGTACCCGTACTTCAACAACGGCTCGGTAGAGACGCTCCACGGGGCCGTGAAGGTCATGAGCAAGGAGATGCTCGGAAGCGAGGCTACGGACCAGGAGACGGCGCTCATCGTCGAGTTCCTCAAGACCCTGTCCGGCGAGATGCCTCGGGTCGATTACCCGGTCCTGCCGTAATCGGTTTTTGCGGAAATTCCCAGAACAAAAGCCCCCACCCGACGGGTGGGGGCTTTTTCTTTGCGGCCTTCACGCGGTCCTGTTAAGATGAGAGTCTTTCCGGCCCCGTTCCTTCTTCAGCAGGTTAAGCAGGCCGCCTTCGAGTATCATGGCCCGTTCCCTCTGGCTTAAGTTCAGGGTGAATTTAAAGCCCCTGTTCTTCTCCTTCACTATGCCAACTATCTCGTCGGATTTCTCGACCGCCGCCCGGAGCCCCTCGAAAGAGAGCGTGTCTCCCTGGCCGAGCTTCGAGTAATCCGAGGGGTCGCTGAAGACAAGGGGGAGTATGCCGAAGTTCACGAGGTTCGCCCTGTGTATGCGCGCGAAGCTCTGCGCTATCTTTATCCGTATGCCCAGATAGCGCGGCGCTATGGCCGCGTGCTCGCGCGAGGAGCCCTGCCCGTAGTTCTCCCCGCCCACCACTATGCCGCCGCCGGATTCGGCGCACCGCTGGCTGAAGAGCCTGTCTATGCGCTCGAAGGCGAACTCGCTTATCTTCGGGATGTTCGACCTGAAGGGCAGCACCCTGTTGCCCGCCGGGAGTATGTCGTCTGTCGAGACGTTGTCGCCGGCCTTTAGAACGACCCTGCCCTCGTAGGAATCAGGGAGGGCGTCGAAGGCCGGGAAGGGGGCTATGTTCGGCCCGCGCGTCACCTCTATCTTTCTCCTCTCCTCTATCGGCAGGGGCTTCAATATGAGCGAGTCGTTGTACCTGTACTTTTTGGGCTCGACTATCCTCGGGTACTGGCCGAGTTTCCTCGGGTCTGTTATGGCCCCGAAGATGGCGGCAGCCACTGCCGTCTCCGGGCTGGAGAGGTAGATGTAGTCGTCGTCAGTGCCGCTCCTGCCCTTGAAGTTCCTCGGGAAGGTCCTTACGGAAGCGGCTTTTGTCGGAGGGGCCTGCCCCATGCCGATGCACCCGAGGCAGCCTGACTGGTGCACCCTCGCGCCCGCGTGGGTAAGGAGCATTGTCCCTCCTGAGCGCTCGACGTTCTCAAGCACCGTCCTGCTTCCGGGATTGACCTCGAGGCTCACGCCAGGGAACGCGCTCCTTCCGGTCATGGCCTTGCAGACTATCATCATGTCCTTGTACGAGAAGTTTACAGACGACCCGACTATTACCTGAGCAACAGGCGTGCCCTCGACCTCGACCACCGTCTTCACGTTATCCGGCGAGCTCGGGCAGGCAATTAGCGGCTCGAGCTTCGAGAGGTCTATCTCGTCGGTCTCGTCGTATTCGGCGTTGGGGTCGGCCTCAAGAGGCCTCCAGTCATGGACCCTGCCCTGGCGCTCAAGGAAATCCCTCGTCCGCTCGTCCGACGGAAAGACGGTGGTCGTTGCCCCGAGCTCGGCGCCCATGTTGGCGATGGTCGCCCTGTCGGTCGCCGAGAGGGTCTTCACGCCCGGCCCCCAGTACTCTATTATTTTGCCGACGCCGCCCTTTACCGTATGGCGCCGGAGCATCTCAAGTATGACGTCCTTTGCCGATACCCAGGGTTTCAATTTTTTCGTGAGCTTCACGCCCATTACCTTCGGCGCCTTCATGTGGAAGGGCTCTCCTGCCATCGCCAGCGCGACGTCAAGCCCGCCCGTGCCTATGGCTATCATGGCGAGCGCCCCCGCCGTGCAGGTGTGGCTGTCAGCGCCCAAGAGGGTCTTTCCGGGCGAGCCGAAGCGCTCCATGTGCACGGGGTGGGAAACACCGTTTCCAGGCGGCGAGAAGTAGACCCCGTACTTCAACGCCGCGGTCATGAGGAACCTGTGGTCGTCAGCGTTCCTGTAGTCGGTCTGCAGGATATTGTGGTCGACGTAGCTCGCCGATAGCTCGGTCTTCACCGAGTCGAGGCCGAGCGTTTCGAATTCGAGATAGGCCAGCGTCCCTGTCGCGTCCTGGGTGAGTGTCTGGTCTATCCTTATGGCTATCTCCTCGCCCGGCGCCCACCTGCCTGAGACCATATGCGCCTCTATGACCTTCCTCGCAAGGCTCTTTTTCATCCGTTCCCCCGGCTTTGATTGTAATTTTTCGTACCTTATTACCTCCCCCTTTACGGGGGAGGGCAGGGTGGGGGTGAAGTCTATTTTCACCCTCCCCTCAGTCCCCTCCCGTCGAGGGAGGGGATGAAAAAATATCCTGCCG
>Ga0209521_10000223_pt1 | contig 40361 bp, 47 predicted proteins | sample Rifsed19ft4_FD_184016 | JGI IMG/M metagenome (GOLD analysis project Ga0209521, IMG submission 184016) | Soil microbial communities from Rifle, Colorado, USA - sediment 19ft 4 (version 2) | ecosystem: Environmental > Terrestrial > Deep subsurface > Rock core/Sediment | place: Rifle, Colorado...
ACAACATGTGTGTAGGACTTGGTCGTTTTGAGTTTACTAAAGAAATTGCATCTGAAAGAAAATATGCACCACATTTTAGCCACAAGGGCGCAAGCGGGTCGGAAGTTTTGACCCCTTCTCTTGCCTTTGTTGTGTAAACTCCTGCATCTACAAGACAGCTTTGGATATAGGAATTTGAGATTTTCTCGCTCTTTTCTTTTATTTGTGATAAAAACATGCGAAGCTTCCATTCGTCATCTGACAGAATTTTAGTGTCTTGTATCTGTCTCAAAATTCCAGAGTTGGTTTCAGAAAGTGATCCATGGTGTAGCTTTACGAGTTCTCCTTCAACTTCGTGCACAGATTCGTATTCTGGTTTATTGTCAAATACGGTAACATTATACTCACAGCATTCAAAGTTAATTCCGTCAGCTCGACAACCCCCAAGTCCAACTGGAAAATGTGAAAGCGAGAGTTTTTCTGGAAGAGTTTTTAGATCCACAGAAATTTTACTTTAATTTTTTGCTATAAAGTATCCAAGCTGTTAAAGTTTACAATTCTATGCAATGACAAAACATTGCTTTAAATTGCGATTTCTTTATGGCTTTTAGCAAGCTCCTGTGGTGTAGTCCGGCTAAGCATACCGCCCTCTCAAGGCGGTGATCCCGGGTTCAAATCCCGGCGGGAGCACTAAATTTTTTTACAATTGAATGAGCACACAAAAATACTAGTAAAAAGAAATACGGTGTGTGGTTGGACCAAAAGATGGTGGCTTTGGCTTTGATGGTGCTCCGAAATATTCTGAATTAGAAAATAAAAACGCCATCTGCGTTCAATGCCAAGCAGGACAGCACGACAAGTGTCTTGCTAAAAACAATCAACAAACATTATGTGATTGTGAACTATGCCTTCTTTCCTAGGCTTTGACTTCAGTTTCTAAAAAACTAGTGCTGTAAAATTTGTTCAGATATTCCAAGATTACATAGCCATCTGAGCTCTCACTTAACGAAATGCCACGTATAGAGAAAACGTCATTTGCGAATTTGGCTGCTAGTTCATGTGGCATAATGAGGACTGCTTTGTAGACATAGCCTTTTCCATCAGGACAAGTAATTGTGATATATTGTGCAGCTCCCGCGCCTAAACAATTTTTATAAACTGTATCAAAGTGCTTGTTGAGGTATTCTAATGTTCCATCTCTCAATACAGTTGGTTTGACTGTCTGATCTTCACCAGTCTGACTTTCAAACAAATCAAAGTAGCCTACAGTAGCAACCCCTAAAACAAAAAATCCAACAATACCAAAAACTAATAGTGAATCACGTAACGTATGATTTTTGCTATTATTACTATATGCACTAGATTTATGGCCAAATTGAGGCAATATTACAACATCCATCTCCATACCGTTTCTTGATGTGATTGATTCTATGTACAGACAACGATCATGAAACTGTTCTGTGGTCTTTGAACCGCAGATCCTACAGATCCTTTGTGTTATCTTCCTGCATTCTGGGCACATAGAACATGAGATTAGTACGCCTCCACATGTTCTACAAGATTCATCTGGCATTAGAATTCGAGAATGTTAATTATAATTAAGTAGTACGAATGATTCGTACTAAAAATTTAAATTCTATAGTTGCGATGTTTGCGTTTAAAATCAACTAGCAATATGTGTGATATCAATCGTTTTTTAGAGTAATTTTTCTTATGACTATCTGGTGGCCTTCATGAATGTGTGAGGAGTAGTTTGCCTTTATTATTTCAGCTATCTTTATGTCTGGAAAATATTTCTCGTTATATCTACCTAAACTCCTTTTGCAATTATGACAGTATATTTCCTTGAATGCCATGTGTATGAAAGATATTTTATAATATTTTAAGATAAAGTTAGAATTCTACTGGAGACAGTTCTGGTTGGTCCTTGTTTTCAAGAAACTTTATTCTTGAAATTTTGTAGTAAATCACTTCACCGCGCCTCTCAATTACGGCAAGAACCGGTTCTTTTCCCATAGTTGTTATTTGTTCTATCTGCTTTTGTAGTAAACCCATCTTTTCTCGTTTTCCCTCACTTAGTCCAAACACCACATACTTGGCTGCTTTTTCACCAAACTGACCCCTCTCATACACCCTAAAGTCTGAACCAAAACCAAATCCGTCCTTTGCTATGTATCCCCTTGTTCGTAAATCACGGTAAATTAGAAATTTTGTAAGTGCATCACTAACAAATTTTATGCACTCTTGCATCATAAAATCAAAGTTAACTTGTTGCTTCCCTTTTGTTAGTTTAAGCTTGTTGGTGTACAAAAGATATAGTGATTCAAATGGTTTTAAGAAAAATTTTTTCTTAATAGTTTCGCCAAAGCCTTTTTGCTCTAGACTGTTCTGCATGTTTTTGTCTGATATCAAGGTGTGATCTTTCACTAATACTCCTTCAACTTTGAACTCAATATCAGACATGGCGGTTACAAGATAGACATTAATGACAATATAAGACTACGTCCCAACAGATTGTTAAGATTGTACTGTAAACAAAACATTTCACAAAAATCTCACGGTTAAAATATGGGCTTGATAAGCATTCAAAAGTGTTGTTATGCACGGCGCAAACTATCGAACTGGCAATGGTCAACCGTATACAAGAAAGCAGTACATCAAGGGTAAACCTCAGATAAAAATAGCCAAATTTGCTAGTGGCCAAAGAGCTGATTATGATTATTGTGTCCAGCTCTGCTCAAATGAGAAAGCGCAGATAAGACACATGGCAATAGAATCAGCAAGACTGGCAGCAAACAAGCCAATTGAGAGAGTGGCAGGAGAAACTGGTTACTTTTCCATTCTTCGAATCTATCCACATGTTTTACTTAGAGAAAACAAGATGATTGCAACTGCTGGCGCAGACAGACTCCAAGAAGGCATGCGAGGAGCTTTTGGAAAAGCGATAAGCTTAGCTGCACGCGTCAATGCCGGTCAGTGCATCATGGAAGTCTATGTTAAAAAGGAGCATCTTGAAGTTGCAAAAAAAGCTCTACATGGAGCATGCGTGAAATTGCCTGTAACCCCAACGATTAAAGTAATACCACTAACTAAAGGCAAATTAACTTAATTTTAGTGCATCAAGAATTTCTTTTTGTCTTTTGTTTATAATAGCAAGAAATTCTAAAAATTCTTCTTTTGTAGGATTGCGCTTAAGAATTCGTCTACACTGATAGTAAAACGAATTGTACAGTCTGCCCACAGCTATACCATAGCCAAATGAATCCGAGCTAGTCCGCAATTTTTCAAGTGAATTTATTATTTTTAAAATTTCATCAGAGTTTTCAGCAACTTCTTTGATCTTCTGGTTAATTTTTTCTACTAGTTTTGGATCCATGTTTTATCTAGCTAAATCGATATTAAAAATAGTGTTGCCAACCAGTACGCTTTAATAGACTAAAATTTTCTAAATCGTTTAAGCGGTTGTAGTACAGCTTGGTTAATATGCGGGATTGCCAATTCCGCGACCCGGGTTCAAATCCCGGCAACCGCATACGTTCATCTTTTCAAGCCATTTTTGATAATTTCTAGTGCATTTATTGCTCTCTCTGGCTTTGGAAGCTGGATCATAAAGACATTAGACTTGCCATATTCAGAGTGTGGAGATGAGAGTGCAAGCATCGAAGTCTTTGCAAGGGCTTCAAAGAACTCAAACGATTTATTGGCATAAAGTAATACTTTTTCGCTTATTCCACCATGTGAAAAATTCAATGAAATTTCAACAAAGACATGTCCCTGTCCATCCTGAAGTATGTTCAGGTTTGTCTCTACAGAAAGAGGCTTGCCAGCTATTGTTCTTATCATCTCATCAAATCGTTTTTCCTCAAAAATTATACATGGTACTTTTGTTCCATTGTAGTCAAACATGGTTATTTCTTTGTGTGCACTTGCAAGAAGTCTTTCTACTTCATCATTTGTCATGGTTCAGGTTCTTTTTTGAGGAGTATCTGATCTCCGGCCTTTATCATAAATGGCGTGATAAATGCGGTTATTATTGAAATAATTCCTATCAGTGGGAACAAGAATGAGCTTACAACGCCCATATCCACTCCCACTTTCACTATAACAATTGAAAATTCTCCTCTAGGTGCAAGTGTCAGTGAGGAACGAAGTATCATTTTCCTGCCTTGGCGGAAAATAAACCCCCCAAGCATAGTACCGCCAAATTTCACTATTATTGATAAAGCTATGAATGCCAAAGCAAGGGGGATGTAATTTTGTATCTGGCTTATGTCCATAAGGGCACCAACTGAAACAAAGAAGATTGCAACAAACATGTCTTTTATTGGACTTGCCAGAATCTTTGAAACTTCAGAGGATCTTGATTCTGCTACAAGAACACCTGCCAAAAATGCACCGATTCCTACAGACAGTCCCACTAGATTTGAAAGAAGTGCGTATCCAAAGCACAGACCCAACACCGAAAGCAATAAAATTTCTCTGTGTTCTGTACTAGCCACCCGATCTACCAGTCTTGGAATTATTCTAGCACCAATTGTTAGAGTTCCAACTATTAATGCAGCTGCAATTGCACTTATTGTTACTACTTTTTCATATGATACGGTGCCCGCAAGTGCAACTGATTGCAGAGAAGCTATAAGAATTACAGCAATAATATCTTCGACAATTAATATTCCAAGAACAAGTACTGTTGATTCTTTTTTGATTCTTCCCATGTCTTCAAGAATTTTAATTATTATGGCTGTACTGCTAATCGATAGGGCAGCTGCAAAAAAGAGGGAGTCCATAAAGCTAAATCCAATTGAGGTTGCTACGAAAAATATAACGCCCAGTGCAAGAAAGAGTTCAAGTGAAGCTATGCCAACTGCAATTTTTCCTATTGATTTTATTTTAGCGATAGGAAATTCTATTCCAATTACAAATAAAAGTAAAATTACTCCAATTTCTGCAAAAACATTTAGAACACCCAGATCTGAAAGTATGCCAAATCCTCTGCTTGTTGACTGATCAATTTCTTCAGTCAAAAAGGGCACCCAAAGTGGAGAAAGTGGGCCTATCAGCATTCCTGCAAACAAATATCCGATTATAAGTGGCTGTCGTATTTTAAAAAAGGCCAACGTAACTATAGCTGCTAAAATCATGATGATGGCAAGATCACCTATGAAATCAGTTTTAGGTAGATTAAAGGGCCCAATTTGTAGAAAAAGATCTTCCATATTATCGGAGTAACCTTTTCATTTAAAAATGGTGTGCTGCAAAATTAAATTACCGTAAATCCAACATATAGAATAATGAAGGGTCTATTTTTTGCGCTTTTACTAATTCCATTTCCTACAAGCTGCGCAATGACATATCCCAGCACTTTTTCTAATCTTTACCTAAACGATAATGACCTCAATACAAGTCATAATGGTAATCTACATTTGCTACTGCATAAATAGCGTAAAACAGTTGTCATCTCGGGATGATGATTGAGTTTTCTGATTTAGTGATGAGAAAAACTCTGGGGTATCTGACCAAAAAGAATTCTAACGGTCATTTCATAATTACCTGATTATTAATAGTACCGTATAGTACCGTATCTTATGCTAACTTGCGAATATTGCCCCAAGCAATTTATTGAGACTGCAAACGGCTTGGTCCAAAAAACTTTCCATGAGGTTCTTCACGATCCAGAAGTAGTTAACAACTAGTGCTGGCTCTTTTTTGTACAAAATCTTTACTCAAAAACGAACTTTTTTATCGGCTAGCTTTGCTCTATTGTAAAGTGGTAAAACATTCTCACCGCACTAGCGGTTCAACTAACAGACCAACAAAAAGAGATTCAAGCTCAGATGTCTTGAAAAAAATGAATTCAATATCTGATACAACAAAGCTTCTAGCGAACGAAGTGAGATCTATGTCAAAGATTTTCGCAGAAAATCAAAAGATACTGATTTCATTAAAAAACATGATAGATGCGGTTGGAACAGCTTTGGATCAGATCCAGAGGAATGCAAGACAGATAAATATTCTAGAAGAGGACACGCAAAAGCTCTTTTCAGGACTTGGTCAGGTGAGAGCGCATGAAAATTTGATCATAAAGGTTAACGAACAGACACACCGTCTTCAAGAACAAGTAAGTAAGATTCATGAAAATCAAGAATCTCTGCCTGATGTGAACAAATTAATGCAAAGCGTTGCCGATAGTTTGGACTCGATAAGAAACAATACTAAGATGATAATGCATGTTTCCGATAAAACCGAAAAAATTCGAGATGAAATTAAAAAAGTAGCCTCAAAGACAGAATCACTATCTGATTTTGGCGCTGGTTTTGATGAGGTAAAAAAGAAGATTGAAGAGGTTTCTGTAAAAGCCGAAAAAATGTCACACCTAGAAGAGAGCATATCAAATCTAAAACAGGATGTGGGAAGTGTTGCATCAAAAACCGATTCTCTATTCAACATGAGCACAGACATAAGGGATGTGGGAATAGAGCTAGGCTCTCTTGTCAGAAAGACTGATTCACTTGCAGCACTTGGAACAGAATTTGCTAATTTTAGGGAAAATGTTTTGGGGCGGACAAACCAAATAGATGAAAAAATGTCTGATTTGACAGAATTGTTAAACCGAGACTCTGCTTCTGTTTCAGAATTCCACAAAAAGACGCATGAAATTCACCAAGAGCTCCAAGAAATACGAGACATAACTCACAAGACTGCCCAGAACACCTCAAGGGAAGTGATAGGACTATTGCGCCTCTCCGAGTTTCAATCAAACGTTCGTATGCATTCAGAATCAAAGTATGGAACCCTTGACGATCTTGACAAGATGATTTCTCAGACAGTAGACATGATAAACCTGTTTGACAGACTTTCCATAGAATCTGAAAAGAAGATGCCACTTCCACAAGAAGTAAAGCAGTGGGGCATAAGCAAGATTTTAGATTGTGCAGACAGGTGGGAGATTAGATTTACTGATGTCTTCAGACTTTTGATAACACAGCTTGGCCGTGACTTGGTAAAAGAGTCTCTTAGGATAGAACAAGTTCGAGATCTTTTTGGAATTCGTGCAGTAGATGAAGTAAGGCAGGAACTTAATATACCTTAGACGTCGTCAGCCATTTCAAAGGATTTTAGACGTTCCTTCTTTCGTTTTAGTACGGCAAAAATTCCCATTATTACACCAACCCATATAGCACTGAAAAAAACATTTCCAAAGCTGACATACGTGTATGGTGTTGCATCTAGCAAGTGGAGTCTGAGTTGGAAAGCCTCTTCATGTATAACAATCATTCCTGTATGAAAAGAAGAACTGTCTTGTGGAACAGTCGCAATCTTTTCTACGCTTAGAATCATTGTGTCAAGATCGTTTTGAATACGCCCAAAATTAGTTGTTTCAGTTGGAAATATCCATACTGGGTTGCCCTCTTTTGGCAACAGAGTTTTTATGGTTTTTAGATCGGTAATTATGCTCTGTGGATCTTCGCTTCTTTGTATCGCATCCAAAAGACCGCGTGACTGGTCTAGTGGATAGGCATCCTCATAATATCCATAGTATGCCATGAAAGCACCAAATCCAATAAAGCCAACTATTCCAACCATTGCAAGTTTATAATATGAGTTTGCCATTTTCTCTGCCTTTGATATGTTGTGTAACGACTGTGATTTGTTCTTTTTAAATGTTGTATGGGATATGCTAAGATATGAGATGTAGAAAAATCCTAATGTTTGAATTCCAATTAGAGGCACAAATACTGGATTGCCTGAGAAAATGGCAATAAATGTTCCCAGAATTCCATAAACGCCAAAAAATATCTCAAGCAACGTCATTTTTGTAAATGGCAAGTTGTACGCCTTGTCTCTCCAGTCATCTGTGTTTTTGACTATTCCATATTTTGGCGTGCGTAGAAATTCATTTTTCTTTCCAAGAAGGGCATCAAATACTGCTACAGTGTTGTTTACTGACATGCCTGCTGAATAAAATACGAGATAAAGGTACGCCAAAGTCTTTGACTTCCAACTGCTTGTCCACAAGTTACGTATTATCATTATGTATGCAATTGGTCCAATAGCAAGGTATGCTACTAGTGTAAGTAATGGTAACAAACTGACAACGTAAAGGTTTACCTTTGCTGCCAAAAGTATTGGTAGTATAAGAAATTGAATCAACATAAGAGGATGAACTATGTGTCGCGTAAGCTGGACAAATGCCTGAATTTTTGTGTCAAATGGAATTTTTTTTATTATAATATCGCCAAGCAGTTTAACTGCACATTGTATGGAACCTTTTGCCCATCGAAATTGCTGCCTTTTTGCAGCATTCATCTGGACAGGAAGCTCTGCGTCAACCACAATGTCAGGTAAAAAGATACATTTCCAGCCTTTCATCTGAGCCCGATAGCTTAGATCTAAATCTTCAACAAGGGTTGCAGTGTGCCATCCACCTGCGTCTTCAATGCATTCTCTTCTCCATATTCCTGCCGTGCCATTGAAATTCATGTAAAGGTGTGAGTTGCTCTTTGCCTTTTGTTCTATAAGAAAGTGGAAGTCAAGGCTTAGTGCTTGTGCTTGTGTGAGAGCAGAGTAGTTTTCATTTACATGACCCCATTTGCACTGAACAAACCCAATTTCAGACTTTGTAAAATATGGTATAGCCTTTTTCAAAAACCAAGAAGGTGGGATGAAATCGGCATCAAATATTGCTACAAAGCTTCCCTTGACAATCTTCATTGCGTGACGCAGAGCGCCCGCTTTGTATCCTATTCTTTTTTCTCGTCGTATATGTGAGATGTCAAAGCCTTTCTTTTGGTAGTCGGACACAAGATTTTCTAAAATTTCACACGTATCGTCATCAGAGTCATCTAATACTTGGATGCACATCTTGTCTTTTGGATAATCCATGGAACAGACAGCGTTAACTAATCTTGCAGCAACATACCTTTCATTGTATATTGGTAGCTGGATTGTGACAGCTGGAGTACCAACTAGTTCAGTTTTTTGAAATTTTCTTTTCTGTCTTGAAAGAAAGACTAGATAGTAAAAGTTGCAGGTGTAAAGCGTGACGAGAATTGCTATTGCGATAAATATGTTAAAGAGGAATTGCGACAGGGTGTTTAGTGCCATGCCCTACTCTCCCAAATTAAAAATCTGTATTTATAGTTGTACCTATAGTTTGTGAATTAGTGTTATGCATCTTAATAATCTGGGCAAGTCTCCTCACGGAGCTTTTTGTATTTTTTTTCCATTTCTTCTGCAAACACAAGTACTTTCTCAAAGTTGTAATCCTTTTTTGGAAAATACCATCTTATGCCTACTTTATGTCCTATTCCATCCATGTCGTAAATCATTCCTTTTTCTGCTTCAACCTGGTATTTTTCATCAAGGGAACGCTCTTGCATAGTAAGCCCACGTTTTGTCTTATCTTCCATGATTATATCTGACTGACCGTCTCTTATGAAATAAAATATTCCCTCTTTTAGTAATGGAAGTTCTTGGCTCAATTCCTATTTTTCAACAGGATTTCCGATCATGTTGCCCCACTCTGTCCATGATCCATCATAGTTTCTGACTTGTGGATACCCTAATAGATATTTGAGAACAAACCACGAGTGAGAAGATCTTTCTCCTATCCTGCAATAACATATGACATCTTTGTCTGGAGTTACTCCTTTGGAGTCGTATATCTGTTTGAGTTCATTTACTGATTTGAAAGTACCATCTGCATCGTTTACTGCTGTAGCCCAAGGAATGTTTTTTGCGTGTGGGATGTGTCCGCCTCTCTGAGCATGCTCCATAGGATATTCTGGAGGAGCAGTTATTTCACCGCTATACTCTTTTGGAGAACGTACATCTACTAAGACAGTGTCCTGTCTGTCAAGAGTTCTTCTGACATCAAATAGATAAGCTCGTAATCCTTCGTCTGAAGGTTGTGCAACATATTTTGTCTTTGAAATTTGTGGTTCGTCTTTAGTATACTGTTTTTTTTCTAGTTCCCATTTTTTTCTACCACCATTCATGATCTTTATGTTTTTATGTCCATAGTATTTGAAAATCCAAAATACAAAAGCTGCAAACCAATTATTAAAATCCCCGTACAAAACAACTTCGTTTTCTGGTGTAATGCCATTTCTTCCCATTAATTCCTCAAACTGAGTCTTATTGATAATATCTCTAGTTATTGGATCGTTGATGTCACGTTTCCACCAAATGAGACTGGCACCTTGCATATGACCTTGTTTGTATGCGTTTTCAGGATCATAATCGACTTCAACAATTTTTACCGCTTTATTTGAGATATTTTTTGAAACCCATTCTGTATCTACTAGAACGTTTGGATTTGCATAGCTCATTTTTTATCAATACCCATACTGTTGAAGGGATTTATATCTCATCCTCATCAGATGATTTTTAAGTGAAATTACAATACTACTTTCCGCTTGGATCTTAACAGTGTTGCAGTAGTCAGTAAGTTTGGTTCAAAAGAGGCAGAGGATGCTGCAAAGAAAGTTGCAAAAAAAATACTTACAAAAAAATCAGAAGTTTTCACTATTTCTCCCGTTGAAGTGGACGGTGCAAAAAAAGTTAGTACTGTAGAGGAATTAAGAACTACAAATTTGGATTTGACTATAACCCTTGGTGGTGATGGTACGACTTTACGTGCATTCAGATATTTGGAAAACGAGGTTCCACTTTTGGGAATAAATGTAGGTGGAAATAGAGGCATACTTTCAGAGATAACTTTGGATCAGATCGATACTGCAATAGAACAGATACTTTCAAATAATATCTTTCTTGATCGGCGAACAAGAGTAGTTGCTTCATGTAAGGGCCAAGAGCAGCCTCCTGCACTAAATGAGATCTACATAAACAGACAAAATCTTACAAAGACATCGTTATTTGAGATTAGGTTTCAAAACGATATCGTTACACAGAAAATGGATGGTGTTATAGTATCTACTCCTAGTGGTTCAACTGGACATTCTTATTCACTAGGTGGTCCAATCTTGCATGAAAGTCTAGATGTTTTGATAATTACCCCTGTTGCACCCGTCAACAGGTTACCATCACTTGTAGTACCTGATGAAAAGATCGAGATAATCACTTCCCATGACTGTAACATAATCATGGATGCCCAAGTAATAAAACCAGCAAGCTATGATGATGTCATAACCATAAGAAAATACAAAAAACAGGCAGTCTTTGTAAGGCTCAAAAAACAAGGCTTAAGACAGATGAGCAAACTTGGTTTTTAGAGTTTTAGATGCCAGTGCCTTTTATGCTGGAATTCCTTTTGCATCACAAGAAAAAAGCTATACAACTCCTGCTATTTTTGAGGAAATAAAGCATATCAAAAAAAACCACGAAGCAATTGCTGCACTTCTTGATACCAAGAGACTTGAGATAATAGAGCCCGACATAAAGTATGTTGAGAAAGTCTTGTTAAAGGCAAAAAATACAGGCGATTTTCATAATCTCTCCAAAGAAGATATTTCAGTAATTGCATTATGTATGCAGCTTAAAGCAGAGTTGATCACTGATGATTTTGCTGTCTCAAACATTGCTAGACACTTGAACCTCAATGTTATACCCATCATGACAAGCGGCATAACTCGTGTAGTAGATTGGATTTATTTTTGCCCTGGATGTCAGAAGACATTTTCTCATATATCAGAATGTCCTCTTTGCGGAAACAAGCTTAGACGTAAGTTAAGCAAGAGGAAATCTTCTACCAACCCAATCCACAATTGAATCATCATACAACCTGACATTTTCATATCCAGCAATTTTTAGCTGTGTAAAGATATTTTCACCTCTATGACCAAGATCACAATATTTGGATCACTGATATGCTCAGCAAGCCAAGTGTGTGAGACTCATTTAGTTGCTAGAAACATGGATAGATATTTAATTGTGTCAAATATCATGCAGTGTTTTTTGGTTTATTTTTTTGATGTACTTACTTTCTGCATCAAGCATTTTTCTTATCTTAAGAGCACGTAATTCTCCCAATCCTTTTATTTTTGAAAGCTCTGTATAAGATGCCTTTAGTGTGTTAGTTGGAGAACCAAACTTTTCCAGCATGCGAATTGCTAATTTTTCCCCTATTCCTGGCAAACTACACAAGACTGACAGTTGTTGTTTTTGTAAGTCGTCTGATTTTTTTATTTTTTTCAAAAACACTCCTTTTGTGGTAGATTGTCGTGCGCACATAGACACTAAGAGTTTTGCCGAATGCGAAGCGCTCGGAGTTGGAATAATTGGAATTTTATAGTCTAAAACAACCGATGAAATAGCGCCGTAAAAAACAAGTGGATTTTCTGTGATTTCATCTATTTCATCAACGTTTCCTTCCATCAAAATGGCAGGATGTTCAAAGTGTTCTTTGAGGCGATTACACTGGTCAAAAAGTCTGCCATCAAAAACAGATGAGATAAGATCACGAACGCTTTTTCTTTCCACCACAGTTTCAGGCGCTACTATATAATCTCCTACAGGAAGATTTGTAATTTCCACCTTAATTCCCACCGCCCTTAAAAGATCTGGGATTCCACTTTTTCTCTCTCTTTCATCTATTATCATACGTAGCTCAGTCAAATTCATGATAATAGAATTGTGAAGTTTGTTAATATTTTATTTGGGAGGGTTTGTTTTTTGTGACTGGCTTGCTTCAGTTGCTCCACGCAACATCTCCTTTATCTTAGTCTCAACTTCCTTTAGATTTTCTTGGACTCTAGCTTCTTGTTTTGATAATACGGTAACTCGTGTGTTTGCAAGTTCTTTTTTTTCTTCAAGTTCCGCAATTAAGCTTTCTTTTGTAGATTTAATTAGTATTGAACCCGCATTTTTGAACACAGCATCGTTGTCTGCGGCTTTTTTGAGTGCCTCAAGTGCCCTTTCTGTCTCAAGTTGTTCCGTTTCGAGATATTGTTTTTGTCCCATTATTGCTTGAAGACTTTGTTGTAGCTGTTGTAATCGTGCGACTTGTTCTTGTAGCCATGGAGGAATTTGCTGACCGCTTGAGGACATGCTAGATTCACAAGTTGTTGCGCTTATATTTTTACCGATTCAAGAGAGTCATGACTTGCTTGTACAAGACGCAAAGTTGAATTCAGGTTTGCACGCAAGTGAGAAAGTTCTTGAGCTTCAATTAAAATTATGATTTCTTTATCAAGTAAGATTTTTGTTTTTGTTGGATTTTCAGAGTAGAATTTGTTGTCAGTTTGAAGCGATTCAAAAATTGATTTAGTTTTTTCATTGGCAGAAATTTGTATTTTTGCACTATATTTTGACATCATATGCAAGCCCAGCTATTTTGAACCCGCATTTTCTACAGGTCCATATACCTACTGCTTCCCTTCCAAACCTATTAGAGCCGCATTCACTGCATTTTCTCTTTGTTTTTAAAAGTCTATGAACGGCAGTGAATTTTTTGCGTGGTTTGAGTCCATACTTTTGTGCAAGTCCCTTCAGTGACGAGCTTTTACTTTTTACCATATCACATTAGGTGCTCAAGTTGCTTCCTTATTTTTGGTCCCACCGAGAGTGCAATTTCAGAACATTTTACGAGCTGTTCAACTGTAAAGCCATCACTACCTCCTTTTTGCAGGGCACAAATGTTTCCATCAGAGTTTGATGTGATTGTTATTCTAGCATCCATACAGGCTTCTTCATCTGCGGTTGGGTCTACCATAATATGATCACCTATTCGTGCCATTGTAACAGAAACAGGAATTGTTTTTACAGGTGGTTTTGATTTTTTGCCTTCTATGAGTACTGGCAGTTCCTCTTTAATTTCATATTTTGGAACCATGCAAGAGAGAAGTGCGGCAACTGAAGCATAAGAACAAGCATCAAAGAGATTGCCGGCACTATTAATCACACTACAGTCAACAAAAATTCCAATAACTGACTTGTCTTTTATCAGAACAAGTTGTTTTAGATCAAGCATCTCAGTTTCTCTTATTCCCCTATCTACCACTCTTGCTAGTTCAATAACCGCTTCATTGGGAGGACCTGGTTCAGCGCTTGGATCTGCCAAGGGCAAAATTTCTGCAGTACAAATTAGTAATCCTTTGTCACCTAGATCTGGGAATGGTTTGTCAGGTTGTATCTTAACTCCTGTGACTATTTCTGTATCTCCAAGGCGTACTCTCGCAGAACCATCTGCTTTTGGAATTATTCCTGTCTCAATAGAAAGTGATCGTTGGTCATGTAGTCCCCTACCATCAAGCCTTTTGCCTTGGTTTAGAAGCTCTAAAATTCGCTCTCTTTTTAGCTGTTCTATTATGACTGAGCCGCCCATCACTGTTGACCCCCGTTTTCAAAGTATTTTTCCATAAGTGCCTTTTTCTGTATTTCATAAACTTGTTTGCATCCACCTATTGCAGTCTCAAGACAAGTTTTGTATTCGGTAGGAGTCAGGATGCCATCAAGCTGCATTAATGTAATTTTACTAAGGTTTGGCATATATGCAACCGGCATGTCTGCCTGTCCCTCCTTATCTTCTTCATCATTTACATCTAGTACAATCTGGTTTGCCACTTTTCCTGCAGCACATGCAGCAACTAGATCTCGCATTGGTATTCCTGCATCTGCAAGAGCAACGGATGCAGCATCAAGTGCGGCACATCTAGAGCCACCATCCGCTTGAAGTACCTCAATAAAAACATCAGTTACGGTTCTTGGAAAGTCCTTTAAAATTACTGCCGGCTGCAAAGCTTCTTTGATTACTTTGGATATCTCAATTTCTCGCCTAGATGGAGCCGGACTCTTCCTTTCTGTAACAGAAAAGGGAGACATGTGGTATCTGCATCTCAAAATTCCAGTATCTTGGTCTGCCATGTGTTTTGGATGCACATCTCTAGGCCCAAATACACCAGCAAGAATTTTATTTTTACCAAACTCGATATATGCAGACCCATCAGCGTTTTTTAAAACACCTACCTTTAGGGAAACACTTCTTAATTGATCTATCTTTCTTCCGTCACATCTAATTCCATTCTCATTCATTAATTGTGTCATTATTTTCACCAAGTTCTACCCCAAGCATGGATTTGACTCTTTCAGTCAGGTTCGGTGTGTGTGCTTGGGCATCAACCATTTTCACTGCTTCTATTGCCTTTAATAATCCAACTGGATCCTCACAAGAAACAACAATCCAACCATTTTGACCAATTGTAATCATAGCCTTTGTAGCCATCTCAATGGTTTGTATCATAGAGCCACGTTTTCCAATCAAGCGCGGAACCTTGCTTGGGGCAATTTTTATCAATTCTCCAGATTCAATTTTCCCCAGATCCCTGTCTTGGATTGTAAGTAGTGGATCTCGTGATCTATCAAAATTAGCAATCCTTACCACAACCAAATCTCCTTTGTCAAGACGTGCCTTCAGCTCATCCTTTGTTGGGGAATAATCTCTTCCAAATACATCCTGAGCTGGCAAAAACCCTACAAAACATGAATTAATATCAAATTCCCATGAAAGCGAAGAATGCCCGATCACCTTTCCTATAACCAAGTCATTATTTTTTGGCATGTACATCCCTGAAAGTGGGATGACTCGAACAGCATTATCATAAATTTCAGATATGCCTACACTTGTTGAAATAATCCTGTCACCATCTTGATAGACATTTTGTTCTGGTCTGCAGGAGCCAGTTGTTATTACATCACCGGGAATTACATAGCGTCGTTTTATAGTTTCCATTATTTGGATACCTCAACAGAAGCAGACCCTTTCGTTACCGATCCCAATCTATCTATCACATTGGCTCTTGCTGCAGCCGGTATATCTAGTATTACTTTGAGAGATCCATTAGCTTGCCATTCTTCTTTTTTTAAAGTGCCAGCAGATTTTAAAACTGAATATGATTGAGCAGCAAACTGAGCGGGAACTAGAATCTCAAGTAACATGTTCTCTGACTTGAGTGGAATAATAGAACGAAGTTGCTCAACTATGTCTTTAATTTGGTCATCTGTATTTTTGAAAGGATCTACTGAGGCTTTTGCGTCATCCATAGCCTGTTCTATTCTAAGTGGTGGGTGTGGAAGATGTGAACGAGGATCCACGTAGGTTTTTGCAATAAATTCTACAATCTGTTTTCGCTTTTCTGAAACCATTTTTCGTCTCTGATCTGTTGTTAGATTAAGATCACCTTTTTGAAGCATTATGGCTGCAATTGTGGCTGGGTCTGTAGTTTTGAATGCCTTCATTAATTTTTCAGTTGATGCTCGCGTTCCCTTGTTAGAGTCTGAATAAATCTCATCTGAAACAAGAATAGTTGATATATCTTTTCTTTTCCCTAGTTTATACTCTAGGGCTGGATCTGGTTTAACAAGTAATTCAAACTTTTCTCCCTCAACTGAAAATCTAATTACAGTTGATTTATCTGCCATAGATATGATATTCAACTTTGGTATTTATCTATACATGAAAACTCGCTAGATTTTTATTTGGACTAAGAACTTTGCCCTCTAAGGTTTGGCTTCTCTAGAAATTGTTGAACAAAGTGAAAAGAGGATTGTTGTAAAATTAAAGAATGTACCCCTACAGTATGCTAATGCATTAAGAAGAGTTTGTCTTACAGGTGTGCCTGTTTTTGCAATAGATGATGTGGTAATAATTGAAAACTCTTCAGTTTTGGCAGATGAGGGAATAGCACACAGACTTGCTATGACACCTCTGAAAACTGATCTAACACGATTTGTGGAACCATCAAACTGTGACTGTCACAGTGAAGTAGGTTGCCCACATTGCCGTGTTATGCTAATGATTGATGCTGATTCTGCAGATACTACTAGAACTATCACTTCTGCCGAGCTTACTTCAGAAGATGACGTTGTAAAGCCAATTAGTGACAAGGTTCCCATAGTTGAGCTTGCACCAGGTCAAAAGCTAAAGCTTGAGGCTTATGCTAGACTTGGCAGGGGCACAGAGCACGCAAAATGGAATTCAGCAAATGTTTCAGTTCTGACAGAGACTGGGAATGCAGATGATCACCTTTTGACTGTGGAGACCACTGGTGCACTCACCTCATCTCAACTAGTACTTGCCGGTATCGACGAACTTGCAAAAAGATTGGATGGGTTTAAACAAGTAATTTCCTCCCTATAGCGGAGGTATGTATTATATTTGGGTTAAAAATGGCATTAAACAAATGACTAATCAAGTAGTGTTACAGATGGTAAAAGAACTCAAGGGGGCGTCAAAGAAAAACAAAGCTCCCATTTGGTCACGGCTTGCCGAGCTTGCATTAAAACCATCTTCTGCAAGAAGAACAGTTAATCTTGGTCAGATAGACAGATTCACCAAAGATAGTGATGTGGTTGTTGTGCCAGGCAAAGTCCTTGGAACCGGTAACATATCACATAAAATAATGCTTTGCTCATTTTCTATTTCAAATTCTGGAGCTCAGAAAGTTCTTCAGTCTGGAGGAAAAGTTCTTAGCTTTACAGAACTTATCAAGAACCATCCTACTGGAAAGGGAGTGACAATAATTGGTTAAACAACAAGTAGAAACTAAAATAAAACCTAAGCCAAGCCAAACCATAATTGTAGACGGAACAAACCTGATTGCGGGAAGACTCTGCTCTCATGTAGCAAAGCTCTTGCTTGAAGGCAACAGGGTAGCCATAGTAAACTCTGAAAACATAATGATTAGCGGAAACCGGAAATCCATAATAGAATCGTATAGAAAATTTCTTGAAATTGCAAGTATAAACAATCCAAAATTTGGTCCATTTCATCCAAGGAGACCTGATACAATCATAACTAAAATGGTTAGAGGCATGCTTCCAAAAACAAAATCTTCAGGAAAAGCTGCGCTAAAACGCCTTAGAGCATATTTAGGAGTTCCAAATGAACTTAGATCTTTGACACGGACCCAGTTTGATGATGCAAAGATTAGAAAACCTTCTCCATACTATACTAGTGTTGGCGAACTTGGAAGAATGGTTGGGTGGCATGAATAATGGTAAAGATTGAAAACTATTTTGCATCAAGAAAGACTGCTAGAGCCCATGTTCATATAACAAAAGGAATTGGAAGAGTTAGAATCAATAACACCCCAATAGAAATGATTCAACAAGAAACCGCAAGGGAAGTAATGCTTGCACCACTTGAGATAGTAGGTGATTTGCGTGACAAGATCGATATTTCTGTTAGGGTAGGTGGAGGTGGTTTCATGGGTCAAGCATATGCTAGCGCTGTTGGAATCTCAAGGGCAATGACTGGTTGGACCAAATCCAAAAAGGAACCAAAGGATCATCCGTTTACAAAAACAGTGCGTGAAGATCTAAAGAAGCGCCTAAACGAGTTTGACAAACACCTCTTAAGCGGGGACGACAGACGAAAAGAACCCAAGAAGTTTGGTGGGCCTGGCGCTAGAAGAAGAAAGCAGAAATCATACCGATAGAGTTTGAAAGCAGTAATCTTAGCAGGCGGGCAGGGAACAAGGGGCAAACCATTCACAGATTATTTCCCAAAGGCAATGGTTCCCATAGAAGGAAGACCACTCATAGATCATATAGTACAATATCTCTTTTCATTTGGTTTTGTTGAAGAAATAATCATACTTGCAGACTTGAAGGGTTTGGGCGGACAGATAAAAAATTACTTTGAAAATAGAGCAACAAGACATAAAAAAAGACTTGTCTTTATTCAAGATTCTAACAGCGGAACGGGGGGTGATCTTGTGCACATTAATAATAGGCTAAAAAATTCGGAGTTTCTTTTGTGGTTTGTGGATAATTTAGTAGCCATTGATCTTACAAAGATGTACAAGTTCTATAAAGAGAAAAAGAATCTTGCATGCATTGCGACAAGAAGATATAGAAAGGAAGAGACTGGCTATGCCGTAGTAAAAGATGGACTAGTTATAGAGTTTAAAGAAAAACCTCTGATCAAAATGCAGATGGCAGAATGTCTTGGTGTGTACATACTTAATACAAAGATTGTAAAAACAATCAAATCTAAAAAAGAAAAAAAGAAACATGTCAACTTATCATTTGATGTTTTGCAAGAACTTTCAACGAAAAAGATGATAAGTGCCTTTGATATTGGTAAAACTCCATGGATTGATATTGACTCACCAATAAAAATAGAACGAAATCACACGTTGGTAAAAGAAATAATTAAAAAAATGAAACCCTAAAGATTAGATCTGATATAATCTATAGAACGTACTGGAGAAGGGTCAGTCTTATGGAGAACAGCTCGGTATATTGTAACGTAATCAAGCACGTATATTAGATTGATTAGTTTTGATAGTATACTTCCATCAACTGAACTTATTTCTCTAAAATCTATACGATGTAGCTTGAAGTATTTCTTTAAAATCTTCCACAATTCTTTGGTTTTGATGTAATCATCTTTACCTTGAATCAAAATTGGCTGTACATTAGAGGGCTTTTCCCATGAGACTATGCCATTATGACACATCTCTATAACATCTTCTGCTATAGCGTGTAGCTTACAGTTTTCTTGTAATGAGTTTTTGAATCTGATTGCTGCTGCGTGAAGACCATGCGGATAGTAAATGATTGGAATTTTAGTAATCCAAGATGCAAGTAAAAGTGCCGGGTTTGTGGTAGAAAGATTACTAGAGTTTATCTGCTTTCCTGTTTTGTGTAACGTACTGATGGACTCTTTAATATCAGCTTCTTTTATTTCAAAAAGAGGACCCAATACAGCAAGCATTGAATAAACAGCGACTGGTAACGATGCCCGTGGTGAGTGAATTTGTTCTATTTTTTGGTGCATCATATTGTTTTTGGTACAGTAATCTTGCATCTTACCGCCCGAAGAAAAAGATATTACCTTACAACCAAGCTTGGATGCTTTTTCTAAAACCGTCAGTGTTTCGATTGTAGATCCTGAAATGCTTGTTGTAACTACTAGTGTGTTTTTATCAACAGTTTTTGGAAGCAAGTATCCTTTAATGACACGTATGTGTAGGTTTGACTTTGAAAGAACAGAGGATATAAATTCGTTAATGGCTCCTGAACCACCCATGCCTGCAAAAACGACATGATCTATATTTTTAAAATCAATGTGGTTTTTTGTGTCGATATAAGTTTCAGAAGAAATTTCTGGCCACATGTCATAAATTTTGTACATCCCTTGAGGATCGTATTTGTCTAAGGTCTTTATGGTTAACAATTCTATGATTGAAGGTTTATTTGTATAATATAACGGTTCTATACGGTTTGAGATTTTTTTTCATATTGAGAGATTTTATCCTCATATTGTAATGTAATAGTTATATCATCAAGTCCCTCAAGTAGGGTTTTTTTTCTGTGATTTTCTATCTCAAATGTTATCGTCATATCATTAGTCTTAATCGTTTGCTTTTCTAAGTCGACTTCTATTTCAGATGGATTATTGAATAACATATCTAGTGTTTTATTATCAATCTTTATTGGCAGTATTCCGTTTTTGAAGCAGTTATTGTAAAAAATATCTGCAAAAGACGGCGCTATAATAACTGTAAATCCATAATCAAGCAAAGCCCAAGTAGCATGTTCCCTACTTGATCCACACCCAAAATTATCTCGTGTCAAGAGTATTCTAGAACCTCTATACTTTGGGTTGTTTAAAACAAAATCTGCTCTTGGTTTTCCATCCTTTTCAAATCTCCAGTCATAAAAAAGATACTGGCCAAAACCCGTCTTTTGAACTAGTTTCAAGAATTGTTTTGGAATTATTTGATCAGTGTCTACATTTACCTTATCAAATGGTATAGCAATACTCTTTATTGTTTTAAACTTCTCCATATCAATTCAAATCCAATTCTCTTACATCTACAAAACGTCCTGAAATTGCAGCAGCTGCAGCCATTACAGGACTAACAAGATGGGTTCGTCCACCTGCTCCCTGCCTTCCTTCAAAGTTTCTGTTAGATGTACTTGCGCATCTTTCGCCAGCCGCTAAAATATCTGGATTCATTCCCAAGCACATACTGCATCCTGATTCACGCCACTCAAAGTTTGCATCCTTGAAAATTTTATCTAATCCTAATTCTTCAGCTTGTTTTTTTACAAGTTGGGAACCTGGAACAACCATTGCTCGTACTTTTGGTGAGACTTTTTTTTCTTTTATTACTCTTGATGCCTCAATCAGATCTTCTAATCTTGAATTTGTACAGGAACCTATGAAAACGCGGTCAAGTGAAATATCGGTAATGCGTGTACCAGGTTTGAGATCCATGTATTGCAGAGCCTTGATGGCGGCCTTTTCCTCATCTGGGTTTCCTTTGGCATATTCTTCTGGGAATGGTATAGCGTCTGTTACACTAATTGTCATTGCTGGGTTTGTTCCCCAACTTACCTGTGGTGCCATCTTATCAGCATGTAAGGTAATGCTTTTGTCAAAATGTGCTCCTGCATCACTTTTCAGATTTTTTTGCCAATAATCAATGCACTCGTCATAATTTTTTGGAACGTACCGCCTTCCTTTTAGATACCGAAAGGTTTTTTCGTCTGGAGCTATAAGTCCTGCCCTAGCGCCACCTTCAATGGACATGTTACATATGGTCATTCTCTGTTCCAGCGTAAGATCAGTGATAGCTTGCCCACGATACTCAATTATTGTGCCAGCTCCTCCAGCCGTGCCTATCTGTCTGATTATAGAAAGTATGATGTCTTTTGCAGTAATTGCATGAACGTTTTTTCTTTTTCCTTCTACTCTTATTTCGAAAGTTTTGGGTCTATCCATCCAAAGACACTGTGTTGCCAGAACATGTTCTACATCACTTGTACCTATTCCAAAAGCTAGTGCCCCAAAGGCGCCATGAGTTGATGTATGACTATCTCCACAAACAATTGTAGTTCCAGGAAGGGTTATTCCCAACTCAGGACCTATCACGTGCACTATTCCTTGATTTGAACTATGGATACCAAATAGTTGAATGCCAAAGTTTTTGCAGTTTGTTTCCAATACTTGAATCTGGTTTGCTGAGATTTGATCAATGATTGGCAAAGATCTATCACTTGTTGGTACATTGTGGTCCACTGTTGCAAATGTAAGATCTGGTCTTCTTACCTTTCTTTTGTTCATCCGTAATCCATCAAATGCTTGTGGAGAGGTAACTTCGTGGACAAGATGCCTATCTACATAAAGTAGAGAAGGGCCATCTTTTTGTTCTACTACAACATGCGAATCCCAGACCTTCTCAAGGAGTGTTTTTGGCATCTATAGAGTCTTGATAGATGCAAGATATAATAGTATAAAGAAAAGATTTGAGATGTATTAGTTATGGACTAAATGCCTATGGCTTGTAATTAAAAAGACCGCCAGCTGCAATTATTTTTCCAATTAATTCTGGAAAAGGTTTCATGGAATAAATCTGATTTTTTGTGAGGTTTTTTATCTCATTTTTTTCAGTCACGATTTCTAGTGTATCTTTATCAGAGATGGATTTGTATGCATTCTCGTCTATTTCTATTGGTAACAAAAACGCTCCATCAACTGCATTTCGGTAAAATATTCTAGCAAACGACAAAGCCAATACAGCTTTTATTCCTGAATATGCAAGTGCTATAGGGGCGTGTTCTCTTGATGAACCACAACCAAAGTTTCGACCTGCCACTATGAAATCCCCATTCTTTACTTTTGAGTGAAAGTCTTTGTCAAGACCTTCCATGGCATGTTTTGCGAGCTCATTGTAATCATGAATTTTGAGATATGGTCCTGGGAGGATTACATCTGTGTCTATGTTATCCTTCTCGTATTTTATTACAGAGCCCTTCATTTAAGATCCCTTGGATCGGTTATTTTTCCCGTTACTGCTGAAGCTGCTACAACAAGTGGTGAGGCCAGATATGTTTGTGATTCTACATGCCCCATTCGACCTGGAAAGTTTCTGTTCGTAGTGCTGATGCATATTTCACCTTTTGCAAGTACTCCCATGTGTGCACCACAACAAGCTCCACATGTGGGTGGTCCCACAACAACTCCTGCATCCATGAAAATTTTAATTAGTCCCTCATCCATTGCCTTTTTGAATATAGATATTGCAGCAGGTAAAATTTCAGTTCTGATTTTTACCTTTCTACCTTTAAGGATCTTTGCTACTGCTTGTAAATCTTCAAGCTTTGCACCTGTACAAGAACCAATATACGCCTTGTCTAATGATATTGTGGACAAGTCACGTGCCGCTTCTATATTTTCAGGGGAATATGGTTTTGCAACAATGGGTTCTAGTTCAGATGCTTCGTACTCGTATACTTTATCGTATTGTGCATCTGTGTCTCCATGGACTTCATTGTAGCTTGTTTTACCTCTTGTCACCAGATAGTCTCTTATTTTTTGGTCTGGCTCTATAATTCCACTCTTTGCTCCTGCCTCCGTTGTCATATTTGTTAAAGTAAGACGTTCCTCAACTGACATTTCTGAAATTCCACTACCGCCAAACTGCATTGTCTTGTAAGCTGCACCATCCGTGCCTATATCACCAATTATTTTTAAGATGTAGTCCTTTGCCATCACATGAGTTGGCAACTTGCCATTTAGTTTAAAATAAATTGTTTCTGGAACTTTGAACCAGATCTTTCCGTGTAAAAGAACGTAAGCCATATCAGTATGACCAAGACCAGCTGCAAAAGCTCCAAGCGCACCCGTAGTGTTTGTGTGCGAGTCACCTCCAACATAAACTTCACCGGGTAGAACCATTGCTTCTTCATGTGATAAAGTGTGACATATTCCATACTGACCCATACCATACTTGAAGTGTTTTTCAATTCCAAATTGTTTTGTGAAATCTGAAAGCATTATTATGTTCTCAGCTGAGATCTTGTCTGCAGGAGGAACAAAGTGATCCTCTGCAACCCAGACCTTTGATGGATCCCAGAGTCGTTCTATCTTCATGCCTTGCTTCTTTAGTTTTTCAAATACAGCTATAACTCCTGGTCCTGATACATCGTGGATCATTGCTTTATCTACATTAACAAAGACGACATCATCTGGAGCTACTTTTGTCTTTCCTGATGCCCTTGCAATGATCTTTTCTGTTATGTTTATTCCCATTTGATAGCAAACGGTTCTTTTTGAAATTAAAAGGTTTGCAGAAGCCTAAAAAGTAAAGAGAGTCCAATCTTTTTCATGTCTGTTTTGGTATATCCGATAAAATCTGAGCTAAAAACACAAGAGTTTGATCTCTTTGAGACGCTAGTCGAGTCCCTTCAAAGGTCCCAGACCATACTTGAAACCGGTGACGTTCTTGTTATTTCAAGCAAATATGTTGCTAATTCACAAGGAAGATTGATTGAGTATGAATATGTGGTTCCATCTGTTAAGTCTAAATCTCTTGCCACAAAATTTCACCTCAGTCCAAAGATTGCGGAAGTTATTCTAAGGGAATCGGATGTTATTTTTGGTGGAGTTCCAGGATTTGTGATCACATCATCAGACAAGATTCTAGCTCCAAATGCAGGAATAGATAAATCAAATGCACAAAAGGGCAAGCTGATTCTTTACCCTATGGGTGTCTACAACATTGCAGAACAACTTAGACGGAAGTTTTTCTTGAAATTTGCTATACACGTTGGAATAATAATCATAGATAGCAGGTTGATGCCAGCAAGGGTTGGAACAACTGGTGTTGCTCTTGCATGTGCTGGAATTGAGCCGCTGTCTGACATAAGGGGTCAAAAGGACTTGTATGGAAATCCACTCAGGGTGACTTTTCAGGCAGTAGCGGACAACCTTGCATCTATAGCAAACCTCAAGATGGGAGAGGGTTCAGACAGTATGCCTTTTGCAGTAATAAAAAATGCCGAAGTAAGGCTTACTGATAGAAAAATAAACCATGATGAGATGGCCATTTCTCACGATCAGTGTGTTTACGTTCGTGGACTTAAAACAACTATCTAAAACACCTATGGGTTTTAATATAGCTAAATTAGACCGCAAGCTATGGTAGAGTTTCTAACTAGGTATCCCAAAACCATCTCCTTTTTTGATGGAATGAGGGGAAAGATCAGTGTTGATAAAAATGGTGTAGAGCAGCTTACTATTGTTGTCAGAAAAAACGTCGACGAACTATTAAGAATATTTTCAAAAGAGGGCTTTACCCGTGTTAAGTTTGAACACAAGCAACCTTTGCAGATAGGAAATGGTCTATCTTTGAAACTAAAAAAACCGTGGGAGCTACACGTAAGACTCCTTGATATGAAAAAAGAACTTGTTGCAATACAAGCAGAAGTTGAGGTTTCAAGGGACTACTTACAGCATCTTTTCTGTCAAAGAACTCCAGTTTTTTATGAAGTGGTTTCACTCCTAAAAAAACATCAAGTAGAATACAAGATTTGGAATCAAAGAATAAAACAATATGTCCATGCTGTCTTTGATAACTATAAAGTACAACTTGCAACTCCTAAGATGCCAGTTTTTGCATGGAAGCCAATGTTATTTGTAATTGGAACTATTGGGTCACTTTATCTTTGGAAATATCTACAAACAATTTAGTTTCAGATTTAATTAACTAACTGAACAAGTTGTAAGTACTGTAATAATACAGAATCCTGTATAACTAGTTGGCAAGAGATATCCCAGTAACGAGTTTTCCGCCCTTTGCTCATGAAGTAGGAGGGAATCTCCACTGGTGGTATGGGATCGATTTTTATTCGATCTCTTCCTTACATGAGCAAAAGTTGTTCATTATAAAGAAGGTGTGGGACTCCCTCCGCTTTTGCATATACAGATATTGAACATGTAAAGTTTTTCTTGCGTACTAACATTTACCTCCGTTTATGATGACATTAAGAGGAACTTAGAAGCTTTAATTAGATTTTTTAGTTACCAAAAACTATGAGCCAGGATCCACTTGTAGCATCTTTGAAGTATTATGGAGTTTCTCCATGGGAGATCGAAGTTCTTTATGGATTGCTCAATAGTATGTTCAAGGTTGAACAAGAGCCAGATGCTAAGCAAGACGAAGATTTTGCTACTATGGTTGATGTTTCTTTTCCACTGGAGTTTAGTGACGCCTTTTTCAAGTGGTTTGGACCCATGAGATGGGACAAAGTCAAAGCAATACTAAAGGAGATGAAACGTCGGAGGGGTTCTGGTAAAACTATGAAGGTCCACATGCGTTTTGCTGGAAAACCAAACATCAAGTTTGTTGTGGACCTTGACGATCATCGTTGGTTTAATATGGCTATAGAAAAAATTGATTTTATCTTGGAGTTATTACAGTATCAGTTAGACCCACAAAAAATACCACAAAACATTACTGATGCAGTATACGAGTTTGAGCAAGAAACAGGTAGATGGCGGTTGCGCACAGCGTTTTCTTATGATACAAGATATGTTTTTTTAAAAAACGAGTGGAAACTTGTCACTTGATCTCCTTTCCTAATGGTTCTAAAAGTGAATGTAGATCTTTGTATTTTTTTTCTATAAAATCAAGTGCCTCCTCAAGTTTTTTTGATTTACCGTACTTGAATCTGATAAGTTCTCGGTGACGCCAAAAGTTCTTACCATCTCCAACCGAAATAGTGCTAAAATAATCTGGACCTTTTATGCTATCTGGAATCTTCATGCTGTATGGAAAAAGAAATTCTGCCATAAACCATTCGTCACCATCAGGATAATCGCTTCCTGTGTCTAGATCAAAAAAGAGATGTAAGAGGTTAGATTGCATTAGACCATCGTCTTGTATTGAAGGATGTTTTATGTTGGATTTTTTAAAATCAAGATTCAGAAGACGAGGTTCAAAGTAACCCTTGATTATGGATTTGCGAAATATCTTGTTTACTTCAGATAGATTCAACAGTAAAATACTCTCTGCCCAACCTGCTAATAACTCATTTTATGATGTTGATTTGAGTAGCATTTCTAGTCCTTCCTTTAGTTGTATTTTTGGAGAATATCCAAGATCTCTTTGTGCTAACCATATTGAGGTCTGGCTATGTTGTATGTCGCCTTTTTTTGGTTGCTTATGTTCTATAGAAAGTGGTTTACCAGAAATTGATATCATTAGCTTTGCAAGATCTTCGATGGTTGTATACTTCCCATTAGCAATGTTGTAGACATTTCCTTTCTTGCCTTCAATTTTTGTAATAGCATTTTGAATTGATTGCACTACATCGTATACTGATACAAAATCTCTCGTGTTTGAACCGTCACCAAAGATTACAAGCGGTTTGTTATCTACGATTTTTTCCATAAATTTTGTGATTACACCTGCATATGGACCTGATTGACCCTTTCCATAGACATTAAAAAATCTAAGCGTTATGCAGTTCAAATCATATGAATTTGAAAATGCTTGCATGTAATGCTCTATGGCAAGCTTACTTGCACCATAAGGAGAGATTGGAATGGTTTGAGAGTTTTCAGAAAGCGGTAGATCTTTTGGATTTCCAAATACAGCTGCAGAAGAAGCTGCTACCACATTGCGTACCTTTTGTGCAACACATGAACGAAGCAAGTTTACAGTTCCTGTCACATTTACATGATGTGTGTGTTCTGGAGATTTGATTGATTCTTGAACATCGATTTCAGCAGCCAGATGTACAACCAAATCAAAACCAGCAATAGCATTTGAAAGCGTTTGATGGTCTGTTACATCACCTTTTACAAATGATGCTCCATTTTTTAATAAATGTGATATTTTGCTTTCAGAACTGTTTTTTAGATTGTCATATATTGTTACTTTGTTACCAGCTTTCAAGAGTGAGTCTACTAGATGATTCCCAATAAAACCGGCACCTCCAGTAACAAAAATTTTCATGTCTTTTGAACTACAGTATGTGGTAAATAATTATCTTTCAGACCTCAAGGGAGTCTAGGATCTTTGAGATATCAGTTATTGGCTTTCCGCCAGACGAAATTGGTTGGTCTGCAGGAGGGTTTTCAAGATAATTTGGAATTCTATCCGCAATTCTCTGTTCATAAGGAGCGATAAGCTCATTTTGATAAAATATGCCAGTCGGAATCTTGGCATCCCATTCGTTTGCTTTTATAAGTGCCTGTGTTAGCTTTTCGTTAACCTCTTCTTCTGAACCATAATGTACTACTGGGTCATACCCAATATCTTCTAGTTTGTAGATTCGTGGCTGCGATTTTCTTGTAGTTTGATCAATGTTACCCAAACCAGCAAACCAGTCTCTGGTGTTAATGTCATTATATGCTGGACAGGGTTGAAGAACATCTAGAAAAGCAAGACCTTTGTGTTTAACTGCAGCAATAATCAAATCCTTGAGCTGTCTTACATCGTAAGAATAGCCTCTTCCGACAAATGTAAAGCCACTAGCAATTGCCAAGCCGATTGGGTTTACAGATTGGTTTACATTGGGTTGTGGCAATGATTTTGTTTTTAGTCCTAGTTGAAGGGTGGGGGATGCTTGTCCTTTTGTGAGTCCATATACCGCATTGTTGAATATTATGTATGTCATGTCCACATTTCTTCTACCTGCGGCAACAAAATGACCAGCGCCTATTCCCAAACCGTCACCATCTCCCCCTGCAACTATAATTGTCATTTCAGGATTTGCAAGCTTGGCTCCTTGTGCAAAGGTAAGAACGCGCCCGTGCAGAGTGTGTATTCCAAATACGTTGATAAAATGTGATGTTTTACCTGAGCAACCTATTCCAGAAAAGATTGCGGCCTTATGTCTTGGAATCTTCATCTCTGTTAGTGCCATCTGTATTGCGCTTACGATACCAAAGTCCCCACAACCTGGACACCAGTCATTGTGAACTTCGGTTTTGTAATCAGATAATTTAGGCTCCAAATGTCAGCACCTGTCTTTTTTCTGCCTTGTTTTCTAGAATTTTTTTAAGCGAATCATAAATTTCTGTGCATGTCATAGGCCTGCCCGTATATTTCAAAATGTAATAGTCTACTTTCTTGTCCAAATGTTCATTTAATAAAGAACCAAGCTGGGCTGATTGGTTTGCTTCTATGTCTATGATTGTTTTAACTCCTTTAAGCAAGGACTTTACATGATCTGTTGGAAAAGGTTGTAGAAGCTTTATTTGAATAAACCCTACTTCAAGCCCTTCTTTTTTTAACATCTCAAGAGCATCTAGAATTGGACCTTTGTTTGAACCCCAGCTAACTACACAAAGCTCTGATACCCCATAGCTTACTACTTGGTCTTCTTTTGGTATTGTTTTTAGAACCAAATTAAGCTTTGAGGCCCGTTTGTCCATCTTTTGAACTCGATTTACTGGATCTTCTGAGATGTGACCTCTCTCGTCACTTTCATCACCAGTATTCCAAAATATACCGTTTTCAAGTCCTAGTCTAGAACGAGGGGATATTCCGTCTTCTGTGAAGGCAAATCTTTTGTAATCATCACCTTCTATTTTTTCAAGCAGCTTACCTCTATCAATTGTTATTAGGTTAGGATCGAATCTCTTGCATGTTGCTACCGTACTTGCAATGAACTTGTCCATCATATGTATTACTGGCATCTGGAAAATTTCTGCAAAATTGAAACATTTGCCAGTATCATAGAAACTTTCTTCAATGTCACCTGATGCATACACAATCCTTGGAAAGTCGCCATGTCCTGCATGTATCGCAAACATCAAGTCATCCTGACCATGTCTTGTTGGAAGACCTGTTGATGGTCCACTTCTTTGGTATAACGTAACCACAATTGGCACTTCATTTATTCCCGCCCAACCAAGAGATTCTGCCATAAGAGAAAATCCTGGTCCTGATGTGCTTGTTGCAGATCTTGCACCTGTCAGAGATGCACCAATCACCATACCAATTGCAGAAATTTCATCTTCAGTTTGTACTACTATAGTAGATCCTGGCCTGTTGTTTGTTACTTCAAAGACCTCGTTTGACTCCAAAAATACACTCTCATCAGAAGCGGGTGTAATAGGATAGTATGATTGAAATCTGCACCCGCAAGCTATTTTACCAATACCTGTAGCTTGATATCCTTGAACCAGAATTGTGTTTGGTTCCTTTGTAATGACTGGAAGCGTGTACTTGAACTTGGGAAACTTTACCGTTGCAAAGTTGTATGAATGGTTTGCTGCCTGTTTATTCACCTCAGCTATCTGTGGCTTGGTAGAAAATACTGACTCGACTGATTTTAAAAGGGTTGCAGGTGGAAGGCCCAAAAGTCCTAGTGAGACAGAAACTGCTATCACATTTAGCATTCTGAACATAGTTTTAATCTTTGGGTTCTGTGTCTCTTCTGATAAATTTGCCAGAATGCCCTTAAACGAAACAGCGTAAAGCTGAACTCCTTTATCTTTGCACAAATCTATCATTCCTTGTACTGTAAGTTCTTTATTTTTAGAAAAAAGAAGCTTTGTTAATCTAGACTTGTATTCTTCATCTAATGTAGAGACTTCATCAGCTTTTATTTGCACCAGTTCAGAATCGTATACTATAGCTCCATCAGGATACACATCATCTGCATGTCTAAATAGTGTTTCAGCATCAAAAGCCACAAGCATTGTTATATTGTTGATGTTTGAACGGATCTTTTTGTCAGACACGCGAACTGCAAAGTAGCTGTGCTCTCCTTTTATGTTAGAGTAAAATTCTCGTTTCCCAAATATTTTCAAACCCATGCCAGCACAAGCACCGGCAAAAATGTTGGCTGCAGTTTCCACACCACTTCCTTGCGGACCGCCGATAACCCACGTTATGTCTGTTGACTGCACAAATGATTTGAGTTTTGATTAAATATTAACAATGCGATATATGACTAACCGCCAGTAGCAGCATCAAAAAGAGCGCATTCACACTTATCACGTTCCCCACAAAATGGGCAAACGCAGACACACTTCTCTAAAGGATTTCCACATTTTATACACAGAGCAAACTCTTCTTCGTGCTTCAAGTGCACAGTATTAGAACAAAATGTTATAAATGCTTTTTAGAAAGAAATTATTGCATCAAACTTAAAACTTGTTTATTCCACAGAAATGTGAAGTTGAAGATTTTACTCACAAGAAAACTACATGATTTTGCAATTAAAGAGCTCAAAAAAAGATACTGTGTAGAGATCAACCGTGGCAAGATTCCCATGCCAAAAAATGAACTTATTTCAAAAATTAAGGACAAGGACGGTCTTGTCTGCTTTCCTTATGATACCGTAGATCGTGAAGTAATTGATGCAGCAACGAACCTCAAAGCTATTAGTACTTTTAGTGTAGGATATGACCAGATAGACATCAAATATGCTATCAAAAAGGGAATTATTGTAAGCTACACCCCAGAGATTTTGACAAGAGCAACAGCTGATCTTACCATGGCACTAATGCTTGCTCTTCTAAGAAGAGTGGTGGAAGGAGATAGAACCATTCGCAATAACAAGTGGAAGGTAATTTTTGGGGCTTATGATTTTCTTGGAACTGATCTTTATGGTAAGACCCTTGGAATCTTTGGCATGGGCAGGATAGGAAAAGCAGTTGCAAAAAGGGCTAGTGGTTTTGAGATGAATGTCTTGTATCACAACAGAAACAAATTGCCAAATGCAAAAGAAAAGAGCCTTGGAGTAAAATATGTTAGTCTAGATTGTCTATTCATGACTAGCGATATTGTAAGCATACATGCGCCATATACGAAGGAAACACATCGTCTTGTAAATTTAAAATTGTTAAAAAAAATGAAGCGAACAGCATTTTTGATCAACACTGCACGTGGTAAAATTGTAAATGAAAAAGATCTTGTATTTGCTCTAAAGAAAAAGATTATTGCAGGAGCTGCACTTGATGTTTATCAAAATGAGCCGATCAACAAAACTCATCCACTTGCAAAGATGGAAAACGTAGTAGTTACACCACACATAGGCAGTTCTACTAATGAGACAAGAAGAGAAATGTCGAAAATAACTGTTCAAAATCTTATACTCTCACTTTCTGGAAAAAGGCCAATTTATGCGGTAAATTCAAATGCTAAAATATGATGGTTTCTTTTGAACCATGTTTTTGGAAAAGATCATCATATAGCTTTTTTCTTTCTTGTCTTATGTTCATCTTCTCATCATACATCTTTGAGAAAATGGCAGACATTAACTTCTGCCCGTCTTTATCAAAGAATCTTATGCTGTAACTGGTTCTGTCTTCCTTTTGTTCCTTGACAAACTGAGCCTTTGAGACGGTACTGGAATCTAGGTGCATATGGCAAGGACCATCATTATCTCCTATTGTAATCCAGTTGTCCTTTTGTCTTAATTTCAGTGAATTGCTTCTCATCTCAATTATAGCACCACCAGTTCGCACAATAAATAAAATATCATTTATTTTTGATATATCAGATAAAAGTTCATTTAGCATGTTTGAGTAAGGCGAGTTTCACATAAATAAATTATAAAATCAAAGTTGAAGTAGGTCGTCTGGATCCATTCGTATGCAATCTGTGCCAACTGCCTTTAATCCTGAAAATTGTATTACTCCCTTTGGGATCTTGCCCTCTGTCTGCAATTTCTGCAATTTTTCAGAAAATGGGTTTTTGTGTCCAGTGCATGTTATTCCAATCATGTATTCTTCATCCTTTACTTTGATAGATACGATAAATTCTGGAGGCATGGGACAGTCCTTTCCTTTTTCTTTTATAGAGCAGTGCTCCGGTAACAACATGCTCTGTCTATTAGGACAAAATATTAAGTTTGGGCTGTGATTTTCTCAAAGTTCCAAATGGATGCTTTTGTATGTTGTGTGTAATTTAAGAATCCTTTTTCCTGCAATTTTTTAACAATATATGCGGAATAGACTGGCGCGCCTGTTGCACCAGGTGAGTTATAGTTTAACATATGATATGAGTTTGGACCCTCTAACTCCATAACATCGGGTAGAAATGTACCTTCTGGGGTTATGATAGATGATCTTATTCCGGCAGTGCCACGTTCTGAGAAAAATATCGGCTTTATTTTTGGTATGAATTGTTGCACACGCTCAATCATTGCGGTTTTTGAAATTGAGCTAAGCCATTCCTTTGAAATCAATGATATGAAGTCAGGGTTCAAAAGTAGTTTTCTTGCACTACCAGTAACTATTTCAGACAGTTTTGAGACCAAGGTGCCTACATCACCTATATACCCTGAATAGGTTTCTGAACTTGGAACTGGAACAGCGTTTGGTCCAACCTCACTTCTACCATCTGATCTAAGAATCCAGTGTGGGTCAAGGAATGGAAAGTCTGGAAAGCTAGCAACTGAATAGATGTTTGTTTTTACTAGGTTAGCGTATTCTTTTTGTGCTATCCAGTATTCTCCTCTAAAATGAAGATCAGAATACTCTTTTGCAACACCAAACTTTTTTGCAATATCAAGTGAATGCCCTCCTGCACAGTTAATTATTAGATCAGCATTTAGCTGTTCGTTGTTTTGAAAAGTTATCAATGAACCATTTTCGTTTTTTTGTATGGATTCAACTTTGTGTTTTAACAAAAATTCAGTTCCGTTTTTCTGTGATTCTTTTTTAAGTTCTTGTGTAAATATCCCATAGTCAACTGCGGCATCGCGTCTACAAAATAAGGCTGAATGACAACGTACGTTTGGCTCTTTTTTTAAGACGTCGTTTCCTTCAAGTAGTTCAAGATCGTCCTCTGCGATACCATTCTGAACCCCCCACCTCATGTATTTTTCTAAGCTTTGGTGTTGGTTTTCATCCAAAGCCACCTCTAGTGTACCAACCATCTTCCATGCAAGTCCCTTTTTCTCTGCAAGTGTTTTCCACAAATCATGCGAGAGAAAAGCAGATTTGGCTAGTGTCTTCTTTTTTTGTGGATCAAGATAAAATGGTGAATGGACAACACCGGTATTGCGACTGCTAGCATGCATTGCAACTTCTGACTCTTTTTCAATAACGCAGATTTTGATATCATAAAGACTGGAAAGCCAGTATGAGATTGAGGTTCCAAGTATCCCTCCTCCAATTATTGCTACATCGCATTTTGTCAATGTCTACAAATTAGCTCCGTATCTTTTAATGGGTTATGTAAAAGGCGCCGGGAGAGAGATTTGAACTCTCGAACCCTTGCGAGTACGCGCTTTATGGTAAATTCATTTCCAGGCGCGCGCCCTACCAGGCTAGGCGATCCCGGCAGTTGTTTTTCGCCAAACTCATTTTCGTTTTATTGACTATATATTACGTTATTTGGGATTACAGCGTGTCTAAATTGTCCTTTGAATTGACATTCGACGCTGCTTTAATTTCAATATAAGCTTTTAATCACCAGTATGATTTCTACTTAATTATTAAATATTAAACAACGATTCGCTCTCATGTGCTCCAAAAAATAGTAATCAGCGCTTTTTTATTTGCGATCCTAATTTTTGGAGTAGGTTTAGATCTGGTTTCAGCAGAAGAGCAAGATAACATTGTAGGGATAATATTAGTTTCAACTGATAAGCTGTCATATCAACCTGAAGAACCCATTATAATTTCAGGTGAAATTACAGAAAGAAAGATGCCTGTGATGGCGCTAAGAATTTTCGATCCTGATAGAAAAATTCTTGGAGCGTATAATGTAGAGTTGGATGAAAATAATCAATTCTCTAAAACAATAATGGCTGATATTCCATTTTATGAAAAACCTGGCATATATCAAATAACAGCTGAGTATGGAAAGCTGAATTCTGAAACAATCTTTGAGATAGAAAATGATCTATTTGAAATAGAGTATGATACGCCTGTGGTCGAAGAGGATGCTGAATTACCACCTCAGATTGTATCGTTTGAATCATACAAAGAAATCTATCAAGATGAGGATGTAATTACAATTAGTGGTAAAGTATCTGCATTTTCTGAATCGCAGGTGATCATAACCATTTTTGATCCCTCTGGGATGCCAGCTGGAATTTATCTTGTTGATGTGAATCCTGACCTGACTTTTTCTACTTCATTTTTGGCAAAATATAAGGTGAATTTCAAAGTTGAGGGAGCATATTTAATAACAGCGCAATATGGAGGTCCTGAGACTAAACAGAGTCTCATTATAGAGTTTGTTGAAAAAATACAGTCGCCAGTTATAGATGAAACAACTTCATATTCCTTCTTGTTTTCAGAATCAGATCTGGAAAAATTGGCAGCATGGCATTATTTGGATGGTAGCGACAGTGAATTAGTGTCATTTTTCAGAGATTTACTGCAAAGAGATTTGATAAATACTAGTGATATTGCAATTTCCAAAGATTTGCTTGCAGAGTGGATTGAAGACAATGAAACTTCGCTAGGGTTTATGATTGAAGACTTGTTTGAAGGAAATATTTCTGAAAAGACATTTGTTTTACTCGTCGCAGATTCATTAAATGATTATATCGAGGTATCAAAGCAAGGTCCACAAAACACAGCTTCTTCAAACATAGCAACACCACCAAAAAAGATTTTGGAAACAAAAAAGTCAAAAACTGATAAACTAGATGTATTAGATGATCTAGTTAACAAAATTGAAACCAATTACGCAAATGATAAGCTAAATAAAAAAGATGAAAGCATGGTATATTTCTATAGTAGTGTAAATTGTGAAAAGGGTACTTACGAAGATGTAATTTCACATTATAATAGCCCAGGACCTGCTTTTGCACACCTTTGCAAGTATAAATATGCAATATCTTATTATGATCAGACTTTGGAATTAAATCCAAAAAATATTCATGCATTAATTAATAAGGGATCAGCACTTGCAAGCCTTGGCAACTATCAAGAAGCAATATCGTATTATGATAAAGTCTTAGAAATTAACCCACAATATGTGATTGCTTTAAACAACAAGGGTAACTCGCTTGCAAGTCTTGGTAACTATCAAGAAGCAATATCATATTATGACAAAGCCCTGGAAATTGATCCACAGTATGTGACTGTGTTAAACAACAAAGAAAAGGCAAGTGCCTCATCAGGTTTGCTACTTTCTGAGGCAGAACCTCAAAGTGTGGCTATCTTAACTGAGGAGATTTCCCCACAGAAGGAACGGGGAGGTAGTCCAAATGACATAGTAACACAATTTGTTGGGGTGCTTTCTTCAATAGGGGCTTCATTAATTACGTTATTTAGTTAGTAAAAAAGACAATCAAATTTAGTTATTTGAGTACATTAATTGTAAGCGATTTTGTCAAGACGTTTTTGCCACCTGCAATGGCACTTGAAACAATTTTGTATCTGCCATCAATTATCTTATCACCATCAGACTTTGTTTGATCCCAGACAAACATTTTTTCCTCTTTTGGTTCAAGTACAGAGATTATCTGGAGGGATTGTGGTGAATAGAGTATTCTGCTATCCAATCCAACTATCTTCATCCCATAAGAAGAATCTGAGAATGTCAGAGGTTCGGTTCCAGAGTTTATTATTCTGATGTTAATTGGTTCACCAAGCTCAAAATTTGTCTTCTCCGTTATGATGGAAAGAGATGAGCCTTCAACGTACACAAGTGTTGGAGCTTGGTTAGCCAAGTTTGCAAAAAAGAGTCCTATCACAATAGCACCAACAACTCCTACACCAAGTCCAATCATGGCTCCTTTTGGAATCAACTCTAAAAAGTAAATTTGCTTCCTTTTTATTTGTTAACAACAGTTTTTGAGCGCCAGTTTTTAGGATATGTGTTTGGTGCCATGATAATTCTCTTTATCTTAAATGCAAATCCCTTTGTGTTTTCTACAATTTCAGATTCGGACAAAATTGCCTCGGCAAGTCCAACTATTTCATCTTTTTGTGTGTATATTCCCACAAAATCCCCTTTTGCAATATTTGGCGAAATTTCCAAAATGCCAGGGATTGCAAGCTGCGCTCCATGACATAATGCGTCTACTGCAGAATCCCTGATTACAACCGATTTTATCTCACTTAATGCGTGTTCGATTGGCATTATTTGCCGTAAGAGTTTAGAATCATCACCTTTTTCCTTCCATAATGCGTATGCGTCAACAAGATCGTGCATCTTAACAAGGTTAGAATCTTCTGTAAAGTGTCCAACGCGGGTTCGTCTCAGTTCAATCATTGTTGCACCAGAACTGAGTATCTCTCCCATATCATAGAAAATTTTTCTAATGTAGGTTCCAGCTTCACACAATATTCGCAAAAGCAAGAGTCTCTCTTTTTGTTCAATCACCTCAATCTCATAGATATTCCTAATCCTTGTCTGTCGTGATACTGAAGAACGTTGTGGTGGTTTTTGGTAAATTTTTCCAAGGAATTGTTTCAAGACAGATTCAAGATTTTCATGTGAAGGTAACACGTGCAGTCTTCCAAGTGCATGATATTCCTTTGGACCTAGCAACAAAACACCCAAGGCTTTGGTAGCTTCACCAAGGCCTATTGGTAAAAGACCAGAGACTGGAGGATCGAGTGTACCACTGTGCCCTGCGTTTGAAACATTAAGGATTTTTTTTATCCAAGCTACAGTTTCATGGCTTGTAGGACCGTTTGGCTTATCCAAAAGTATCAAGCCATATTTTAGAAGCTGTTCTACTGTTCTTTTGTCACAATACGTCCCATAGGCATCATTTGTTATGTCCTGATCTATTATTCTGAGATTTTGAAGCTGTTTTAGTTTCATAGTAATTTTCTTACCGCCGATTTTGCAATGGAAAGTACCTCACCTGCTCCAAGACCATCGGTGTTTATTATTTCATCAAAAACTGATAGGTCGTCTCCAAAATCAAAGTTGTAAAGTTTTTTGTAGATCAGTTTATTTTCTTCATATCTTTTTGTTACTATCTCAAGCGCCTTTTCTAACGAGAGTTTATCCCTTGTAGTCATTCGCTTTGCACTGTTTTCATGTGAGCCTGCAAGCCAGATTTTGATCCCATCTTTGACAAGCCATGGAAGTGTATAGCTTGTTATAATCACCCCGCCCTTGGAAAACAGTTCTTTTAGTTTGCTATCAACTTTTTTGTCAAACTCTGGATTTGTTTTTCGCTGATTCAAAAACTCCATACCTTCTGATGTATCCCACCAATCATCACCACCTGTGTGAAATCCCTGTTCTGTTGCTAGTTCTTTTAACACATCACCACCACTGAGATATTTTAGACCAAACTCCTTTGCTAGTCCTTTTGCTATTGTAGTCTTGCCGATGGCGGGTGGACCAGAAATAATTACTGATTTTTGCAACTCAGTTTAGATCCATTGTTGTCTTGGTGACTCTCATTATTATGCCGCTAAAGGCAATAGATGCAAGAAAATACCACGCCCAAAAGTATATCTCGTTTTCATGTTTGCATATATTTCCATCTACTTTTTCTGCAGTACAAGTAAGCTGGAACCAATCCCCTGGTATGAAATTAAGTGATATTGGTGATACAGCTACTGTATATGCAAACAGCGGAGGAAGTACAAAGTAAAAGATCAGAATGAGTGGTATGAAGGTGATCATCATAGGTCGCATGTTCATCTGCATCAATTCCATATTCATTTTGTTCATGTATGCGGATTTCTTGTTCAACTCGTTTATCTTCTCTTGATCTTTTGCTCTAAATGCTGTCATTCTTTCTTTTTGCCATGCTCTTGTGTCTTTTATTAGTCTTCTGAGCTTGTCTTGATCTACCATTTTTTTTCTTATTGCAGAGTTGAACAAATTAAGTGCAATTGCAATTCCAACGATACCTATTGCGGACGGAATCATTCCTTTTACTATCGGATCTGCACTTCCAAGTGGACCACTACTAATACCAGGAATCTGTAGTAAAATTGAATTTAAAAATTCAAAAATAAGACTAGGCTCCATTGTTGTACCCCATTGCATTTACAATTCCTTTAGCAGCCTCATCAACCTTTCCTTCAGAGTTTAGTACCATCTTTATTGGCGAGCCACATAAAATGGAACAGGTGGAAAGCATAGCACTTGTTACATCAAGCTCTTTTTTGATTGCGTCTATTGATATGATGTCACGATTACGTGTTGTGTCTTTCATTCTTCGGTTATAGATCTCTTCTGGCCTTGCACTAATCACGATAAAGCTATCAGGCATTAGAATTTCCAAGACGTTATGAGGCAGTCCAGGGTAAAAGCCCTCTTTTGTTGCTATAAATGCATGAGTATCTACAATTACAACATCGTCTGACAACGAAGAAATTTTTTTTGCAGCCATGGATTGAAGCTCCTTTTGTTCTGGCACAGATAGTTTACGTAACTCATCTCTGCTTGTGATTCCTTTCTTCTTTGCCTCCTCAAACATTATGCTTCCAAAGATAGAAACACTAACGCTGATCTTTTTTGCCTTTAATATCTCTACAACCTTAGATACTATTGTGGTCTTTCCAACTCCAGCTATTCCAACTATTATTACTTTCTTACTTTCTGCCAAGCAGTGCACCAAGCCTTGGCATTACTGTCTCTACCTGTTCTTTAATGAGTAAGTTGTAATAGTTTATCAAAATATCTACCATCAACAGCATCCCGATTCCAGATCCAAATACTCCCAAAACATCAGAGGCGCCTGCCAGTACGCCAAGAATCATAGAACCAATTATAGTAACAGATGGAATGTACTTTTGCAGTAGGTTCTCTACAGGTTGGTTTGAGCGTCTAAAACCAGGCACTTGAACATCGGCGTCAAGAAGGTTCTTTGCAGCTGTCTTTGCCGATAATCCTCCAAGCTCTACCCATAGTTTACCAAACAAGACCACAATTCCTATCATAAACAAGACGTATACTACTGCCCGTATGGGATCCAACGCTGCGACATCAAGGCCACGTGGAGGGGTAATGTAGTATAGTATTCCTCCTATCGGAGTAGATGGACTTGTTGGATCAAACATTGCAATGAAATTCATAAAAGCGTTGTTATTACCTGGATTGTAGTTTGCCCAGAAGAGTTGGCCCATAAACACTGCGTTTGCAGTTAGTGCAGATGCTAAAATAACAGGAATGTTAGAGACATACATCATTTTAATCGGATAAACGGCAGAAAATCCTCTATACTTTGTAGAGATGATTGGGATCTCAACCTTTATTCCCTGTGTGTAAACCAGAATCAACAAAATTCCGGCTGTCAGAAACAGCCCGAAGATGCTTGGTAGTTGGTTTGACCTGAAAAGTACATCTAGTATATCTCCCTGTACAAGCGAAGTACCTAGGTATGGTATTACACCTACAGTTCCTCCATCCCCAGCAGGAATTGGGCTAAATAAACTCCATAGTATTTGTTGCGTTACACCGGCCATTATGAAAAGACTGATTCCACTTCCAAGCCCCCATCCCTTTTGAATGAGTTCGTCTAGCAGCATGATTATAACTGATGCTGCCATGAGCTGCCCAATCAGAATATAACCTGCCTCTGGTGATGGAAGTCCTGGCCCATAAACAGATATTCCGTACAATGCTGACTCGGCAACAATTACAATATACGTTACGAGCTTTGTAGCAGTCTGAAACAGACTTCGATCTTCTGGTTTCTTAAAGTCAAGCTTAAAGATTTCAGAACCTTTTAAAAGCTGCATTAAAAGTCCTGCAGTAACAATAGGACCAATACCCAGTTCCACA
>Ga0209521_10000224_pt1 | contig 40318 bp, 36 predicted proteins | sample Rifsed19ft4_FD_184016 | JGI IMG/M metagenome (GOLD analysis project Ga0209521, IMG submission 184016) | Soil microbial communities from Rifle, Colorado, USA - sediment 19ft 4 (version 2) | ecosystem: Environmental > Terrestrial > Deep subsurface > Rock core/Sediment | place: Rifle, Colorado...
ATCGAGTTTCGTCGTCGAGGTCCGCCACTCGCCGCCGGAGGTCTCGGATCTGGGCCGGCGTCAGTTCCTCATCAACCTGCCAAGAATGGTCGGCCGCCCTGCCAACCGAGGCCCCACGGTTACGCCGCGGGCCCGTGGTCCGGAAGGGTCCCCTGGTCCCCTTGGGGACGTCGTACTTTTTCCGCATAGAGCGTCGATGTTGAGCCTGTTCGCCTAACGTTGGTGCTAACCGGCACGCGCGGCCTTTACGCGCGTCCGTGTTGAGCGCGCTGCTAGAGATCGCGAATGGTGTTCGGCATAGGCATCGAGCAGCCGCCGGATCATCCTTTGGTACTGCGTGTTGTGTTTTTGCGCCTCGGCCTTGAAGAACTCCACGCTACGCTTGCTTAATGCGATCGTGACCTTGACTCCTTCATCCCGAAAGACCAGGTCCTGGGGGCGAGGAAGGAAGTCAGCAACGACCTTCAGCCTTCCCAGTGGTTCGTCCGTATACCTAACGTGTTTGCTCATAGATTCGCCTACCTTTCCGCCAGTAACCAGCCTCGAAGAGTCGGATTACATCGCCACGGTATGTGAACCGGACCGTCAAGACCCCCCCTTCGACCCAACCGAAGCAGTAGTACCGCTTTTCGCCCGAGCTATGGGACAGATCCTCCGCGATTACACGTTTCGGATCAGCGAAGGCGGGGGGACGTTCGGTCCCCCAAGCCTCGACCCCCCGCATCAAAAGCTGACCACACTCGATTCGGAGACCAGGCTAGCAAACTTGATGGGATCCATGAACGAGGCGTTCAAAGTCTTGAGGTCCGCTTCGGTCACCCCACGGGCGACGGAGCAGGCGCCTCAGACAAACACAGGGACTTTCGCTTTAACCACCTTGTCGATCAGCTCGGGGAGCGGTGGGAAACCGACACCATGAACCGTCTTCGCGATCGCCTCCTTTGCCACATAGACCCCTTCTCCAACGAGGCCGATCGTAACCTCCTTGCCGCCGCCTAAAGCCCCCACTGCGGTAATGAATGCTAAGGTACACTTGGTTGGATCGTCCGTCGCGTGCGTGGCGACTGCCAGTATCTTGGCCATCTTGCTCCCTCCTTTGCCCTTTACGCATTACATCGGTGGTTGGCTCTCATAAGGCACACCTCTCTCAGCTACACCTCCTTTCCGTTTTGCTAGACCTTCTGAATGATGAACCGGAAGACAGGTTTGTCTCCGTCGATGAGCTCACAGGGATATCCCAGTTCTCGCATGAGCATCGGGATCGTCTGTTTGGCAGGGTAGTAGTCTGTCACGACCTCGAGCAGTTCCCCAGCAGCCATCTCGTTGAGGGTCATGCGCGTATCAAACGTCGGATCGGGACAGACCTTGCCCCGGAGATCAAGGTGACGCTCGATCTTCTCGGCGCCCATGATGCACCGCCTCCCCGTTTGCAATGACGCGGTTTCGCTCTATGCCCCTAACGACCGAGCTCAGCGGCCGGCGCAGCCGGCCCGCTGGAGCCGCTGGTTAGGTGCCGATCCATGTGACTTCGCCGGGCGCCGTTTGCTGGAGTGCCTCGAGAAGCTGCGGAACCAGGGGCCGGAGATCGGCCAGACGATTCGTTCGCGCGCGCAGCACGATAACCGCAATCGAAAAGCGAGGAAGGTCCCGCTGGAACGCGAGGTTACGATCGACAGTCACAAAAGCGTCGAATTGGCAAACCTCGTGGCCAACGAGGTCTCTCGCGAGCCGGCGGTCAACGCACTCATCCAGGAGAACCCTCACGACGCAGAGGCGACCATGCGAGCTTTCGCTTCCTCAAGAAAAGCGATCACCTGTTCACGCTTAACGGTGGGAAAACCCTCGAGGAAATCGTCGATTGTCTCGCCCCCCTCAAGGTAGTCGAGCAGCGTCTGCACTGGCACCCGGGTGCCCGTGAACACGGGAGTACCCCCTAGGATGTCCGGCGAGCAGGTAATGATTGGCTGACTCATGACAAAGAGGTTACGCCCTGAAGCCTGATCCATCAAGCGGCATCTAACGACCGGAGGCTCACCGACGTGGCGATCGCCGCTGTCAATGCAGCGACCGCTCACGGTTCCCGTCGTTGTTCTCGTCGCGCCTACGAACCGGATCCAGTCCCTCCGGCCTCTGATACCTGTGTTGCTGCGAACTCTCCAGACACTGGCGCCTCGCCAGCTAGTCCGCGTCGGCGGCTAACGTCTCGCTTCAGGTGCGCGCCGCTTCTGGCGCGTCACCTGCAAGCGGCGGTTCGGTCGCCTCAGGTGGCTAGGGGCTGATTCTGGTCTGGGCTGCGCGAGAATTTTCCCGACGCCGGTGCTACCATATACCCGTGCTTTCGGTCGAAGAGGCCCTGGAGCAGATCCTCTCCCGAGTTGATCGTCTCGGCTCCGAGCGCGTGGAGCTCCTCGCGTGCCTCGGCCGGGTCCTGGCCGAGCCGATCTCCGCCCGGTTCAATATTCCTCCCTGGCCCAACTCCTCCATGGACGGCTATGCCCTGCGGGCTCACGACACCCGCGAGGCCAGCCCGGGCAACCCGGTTGAGCTCCAGGTCGTCGGAACGATCCCGGCCGGGTCGGTGGCCGGGCATTCCCTCCAGGCCGGGCAGGTGTTGCGGATCTTCACGGGGGCGCCGCTCCCCAACGGCGCGGACAGCGTCATCCCTCAGGAGGAGGTCCAGGTCCAGGACGGGCGGATCCGCGTCCCGCGCCCAGTCGCCGAGGGCGAGTTCGTCCGGCCCCGGGGCGAAGACCTGAGGGCCGGGGAGACAGCCCTCGAGGTCGGGCGGCTCATCGGCCCCGCCCAGATCGGCCTGCTGGCCGCGCTGGGCCGATCGCGGGCCCTCGTGTTCCGCCGTCCCCGGGTGGCTATCCTCTCCACGGGCGACGAAGTCGTGGATCTCGGAGGGGAGGTGACCGAGGGAAAGATCCCCAATTCGAACAGCTACGCCTTGATGGCCCAGGTCGTCGAGGCGGGCGGAGAGCCCCTCAATGTCGGCGTCGCGCCCGACAGGGGCGAGGCCATCGAGGAGCGCCTGCGCTGGGGACTGTCGGCGGACGTCTTGATCTCGTCAGCGGGCGTCTCGGTGGGAGACTACGACGTCGTGCGCGACGCCCTCCGGCGGCTCGGGGCCGAGCTGCATCTCTGGCAGGTGGCGATGCGCCCCGGCAAGCCGATCACGTTCGGCTCCCTCGGGGAGCGGCCGATCTTCGGCCTCCCTGGCAATCCCGTGTCCGCGATGGTGACGTTCGAGCTCTTCGTCCGGCCGGCGCTCAGGAAGATGGCGGGCCACACGGCGCTCCACCGCCCCCGGATCCACGCGCGGGCACTCTCCCCCATCCCGAACCCGGGCCACCGCCGCGGCTACCTCCGCGTGACGGTGTCGGCCGAGGGCGGGGGATACGGCGCCAGGCTCACGGGGAACCAGGGATCGGCCGTCCTGACCTCGATGGTCTCAGCAGACGGTCTTGCCATCGTGCCCCCCGACACTACGATTCCCGCGGGCGGCACGGTGCCGGTGATCCTGCTCAAGCCTCTCCCGTCATGATCAGCCGTCGCCGCTTCCTCGTGGGATCCATCACCGCGGGGCTCACGCCGCTGGTCCTGCCGGAGCGGTCGTCCGGACAGGGAAGGTCCGACGCGGCGCACAGCCTCCGGATCGAGCTTCCCGTGCTCGCCGACGATCCCGCAGCGGTGCCCTTCCAGGCGTCGGTGGACCATCCCATGGACCCCGACCACTTCATCCGCTCGCTGGAGGTCACGCTCGACACCGATCCCGTCCCGAGCAAGGGGAAATTTCGCTTCACGCCCGCCAACGGCCGCGCGTGGGTGGCGTTTCAGTTCCGCTCCGGGATCGGGGGAGTCGTGAAAGTCGTCGGGGAGTGCACCCGCCACGGCCGCTTCGCCGGGACGCGGGAGGTCCGCGTCACCGAGGGCGGCTGCGCGACGACCCCTGATCGGACCGTGCGCGAGCGGATCGGCAACCCGCAGACCCGCCTGCCGCGCTCCTTCCGGCCCGGGGAGGTCGTGGAGGTGCGGACCCGGCTGGACCACGCCTCGTACACCGGCCTCGCCCTGAAGGGCGGGAAATTCGTCCGGGAGCTCCCCGAGTTCTACGTCACGCAGATGCTCGTGTATGTGGACGATCAGCCGGTGAGCGAGTTCGAGATGACGTCGGCCACGAGCCCCAATCCGCTGATCCGCTTCCCGCTGAAGGTCGGCGGCGGCGGAACGCTCCGCGTCGTGTTCGTCAACAGCGAGGGACGGCGGTGGGAAGCGACGCAGCCCCTCCGCCCCGCCTAGTCCCGGGAGCCCCGGGCCAAATGGCGAGCATGGCAAGGCCCGAGGGAGGAGCCGACCGGAGCGTAACGACCACGCCGGCCTTCGGCCGGACGCGGTGCCCGCAAAGGAACGGATTGGCGACGACCGAGAACGTAGCCAGGCGAAGTCAGTTGGCCCGGGGCTAGCCCTTCCGCAGGTACAGGACCCAGACGGCCGCATAGGCGCCGAGCCACATGGCGCCGAAGGCCACGAGGCTGCCCACCGCCAGCGTGGCGGAATTGGTGAGCCCCTGGGTGATGTTGCAGCCTTCGGCGAGGAGCGCGGAGGCTCCCATGAGCAGCCCGCCCCCAAAGAGCTGGACCAGGCTCCAGCCGGGGGGAAGCTTCCACCTGAACTCTCCCGCCGGCCGGGCCCCCAGGAAGGCGCCGATGGGAACGCCCACCAGCAGGACCATGCTCCAGTTGACGCGATTCGGGTATCCCACGAGCGGGTAGGTGAGCGCCTGCCCCGTGTTGCTCGCGAAGGTGATCCCGGCGGGAGCGTCCCCGAAGGACGACGTCCACCAGCCCAGCGCGATCAGCACGCCGACGGCGATGCCCGTGGCCGGCCACGGCCATTTCCCGTGCTCGGGCTCTCCGCCGCCGCGCCACAGGAAGACGACGACGACGAGTCCGAGCACCGCGATCACGACCCACGGCGAGAGGCCGACGAGGTTCGCGAGGGTGGGGGCGCCGCCGTCCACCGCAATCGCCGGCCCGCGGAGCGCCTGGCGGACGGGGGCGAGGATGCCGACGGTCACGGTGGTGGCCCCCAGGGCGAAGCCGAGGAGCACCACCCAGGCGCCCACCGCGCCCTCACCGATGCGGTACCAGGTGCTCCCGGAGCAGCCGCCGGACAGGATCATCCCCACGCCGAACAGGAAGCCGCCCAGGATGTTCGCCAGCCAGTGAAAGGGCCGCAGGGGAATCTCGACGAGCCCGGCGGCCAGCATGAGGTGGACGCCGATGGCCGCCACGAGCAGGGCGAGCAGGTAGGCGCGGACGATCGTGGCGTCGCCCATGAGATAGAGGTTCGAGAGCGCGCGGGTGAGACAGAAGCCGCCCCGCTGAGTGACGTAGCCGAAGGCCAGCCCGGTGAGCAGCGCCGAGGCGTAAAACGGCCACGAGATCTCTTCCATGGACGGCATCCTACCCGAAGCCGGCCGCAAATTTCTTGACTTTTTTTGAAACGCTGTGCTACGTTCCGACCACCTATGAAGACGCCGTGGGGAGCCGTCTTGACCGCAGGTATGGTCGCTGTCCTGGCGCTGACCGGCTGCGCCAGCCGCGGGAGCGTGCGGCAGCTTCAGGGCGAAGTCGCGGGGCTCAGGGAGCAGGTGGCCGAGCTCCGCAAGGCGCAGGACGCGTCCACGCGCGAGCTCGCCAAGACGGTCGGCGAGCTCAAGGCGCTGGACGGGCAACTCGCGAAAGCCTCGCAGGGGGAGAAGGCCGCGGAGCAGCAGGTGGCGCGCGTCGAGGCAAGACTGGGAGAAACCGAGGAGGCGCTGCGCGGCCTCCGCGCCTCCCTCGACGGCCTCTCGCGCGAGCTCGTCCGCCAGGCCACGGCTCCGGCGCCGCCCCGCGAGAAGCGCATGGAGGCGCGGCCCGCCGAGGCCGAGCAACCTGCGGCGCGCTCGGGTCCCGCGGAGCAGCTCTACAGCGCCGCGCTGGCGAGCTTTCGGGCCCGCGAGCACGGGCAGGCCGTCCTCGAGTTCACGGACTTCATCGCGCGTAACCCCCAGCATCCGCTGGCGGCCAACGCGCAGTTCTGGATCGCCGAGGCCTACTATCTCCAGCGCGACTACGGCCAGGCGGTCGCGGAGTACGAGAAAGTCGCCCAGATGAACGGGAAGAGCGGCAAGATCCCCGACGCGCTCCTCAAGATCGGTCTCTGCTATCGCGCCCTCAACGACCCGGCCCGCGCGCGGGAGGCCTGGCAGCAGCTCGTCCAGGCGTACCCGGACAGCGAGGCGGCCCGGCAGGCGCGCACCCTCATCGGCGCACGCGCCGTTCCCGTCCGCCGCGCGCGCTAGTCGCGTCGCCGGCGGCGGGACGCCCTCTCGGATCCCCCGAAAGTTGACGCATCCGGACGCTCCGGTATACTTGGACCCATTCCTCTGGCGGCGAGTGTGAACATGAACGGATACAGCGAATCGACTCGATGGGACGCGGTGATCGCGGCGCTGCCCGCGCGCCCGGGCGCCCGGACGCGGGCCGATATCGTGGCGGCGCTGAGCGAGCAGCGCGGGCTCGCCGGGCGGGCCGGCGCCCGCCTGCTCCTGTCCGAGGACGACGAGTATCCGGCCTCCCTCGCGGCGGTGCCGGCTCCCCCGCCGTTCCTGCTGGCGCGGGGAGAGCTCCGGAAGGAGGACGCGCTCGCGCTGGCGATCGTCGGCTCGCGCCGCGCCACCGCGTACGGGCTCGGGGCGGCCGAGCGCCTGGCAGCCGACCTGGCCGCGCGCGGCGTGACCATCGTGAGCGGCTTCGCGCGCGGCATCGACACCGCGGCACACCGCGGCGCGCTGGCGGCAGGCGGACGCACCATCGCCGTCCTCGGCTGCGGCGTGGACGTGACCTATCCGCCGGAGAACCGGAAGCTCGTCGGCCAGGTGCTCGAGCGCGGGGCGCTGATCTCCCAGTTCCCCATGGGGACGCCGGCGCTGCCCGGGCACTTCCCGCTGCGCAACCGGACGATCGCCGGTCTCACGCTGGGGACCATCGTGGTGGAAGCGGCGGAGCGTTCCGGCGCCCTCATCACGGCGGGGCACGCCGGCGAGCTCGGCCGGGAAGTGTTCGCCGTGCCGGGGCCGGTCACCTCGGAAACGAGCCGGGGCGCTAACCGCCTCATCCAGGACGGTGCTAAACTGGTTCAGGGCTGGGAGGACGTCCTTGCCGAGCTCCCCCCGGTGTGGCGGCGCTGCTTGACGGAGTGCGTGGGCGTGGAAGCGCCCGGGCCCGCCCCGGAGGGCGACGAGACACGAGTCCTGCCGCTGCTCGGCGGCGAGCCGATCCACATCGATCATGTGATCGCGCGGAGCGGCGTCCCGTCCGGGCGGGCGGCGGCGGCGCTCTTGAACCTGGAGCTGAAGGGCTGGGTGCGACAGCTTCCCGGCCAGCACTACGTCCGGAGCGCAACTGCAATGAGGAGCGCATAGTGGCGAAGCGGTCGCTGGTGGTGGTGGAGTCCCCCACGAAGGTCAAGACGATCCAGAAGTATCTGGACTCGAAGTACATCGTCAAGGCCTGCATGGGGCACGTCCGCGATCTGCCCAAGTCCCGGCTCGGCGTGGACGTGAAGAAAGGCTTCAAGCCCGAATACCGGGTCCTGGCCGCGAAGCGGAAGGTGCTGGACGAGCTGAAGAAGGCCGCCGAAAAGGCCGAGGCGCTGTACGTCGCGACGGACCCGGATCGAGAGGGCGAGGCGATCGGCTGGCACCTCGCCCAGGAGCTGCCGGTCAGCGGCCGGAAGGTGTACCGTGTCACGTTCAACGAGATCACCGCGCGCGCGATCAAGGCGGCGTTCGCGCACCCCGGCAGGATCGACCAGAAGAAGGTGGAGGCCCAGCAGGCCCGGCGCGTCCTCGATCGCCTGGTAGGGTACAACCTCTCGCCCCTCCTCTGGCGGAAGGTCCAGCGCGGCCTCTCCGCCGGGCGCGTCCAGTCCGTGGCCGTGCGGCTCCTCGCGGACCGGGAGCGCGAGATCCTGGCGTTCGTCCCGGTCGAGTACTGGAGCCTCCACGCGAAGCTCCGCGGGAAGAACCCGCCCGACTTCGTCGCCACCCTCAAGGAGATCCGCAGCGAGAAGGCCGACCTGCCCCGCGAGGCCCGGGTGCAGGAGGTCGTCGCGGGACTCCAGGGCAAGCGGTGGACGGTCAAGGCCGTCACTCGGGGCGAGCGCAAGCGGAATCCCGCGCCCCCGTTCATCACCTCGACGCTCCAGCAGGAGGCGGCGCGCAAGCTCCACTTCAGCGCCAAGAAGACGATGCTCCTGGCCCAGCAGCTGTACGAGGGGATCGAGGTCGGCGCCGAGGGGCCCCTCGGGCTCATCACCTACATGCGTACCGACTCGGTCCACGTCTCGCGCGAGGCCCAGGAAGAGGCCCGGGAGTGGATCGGAGGGCGGCTCGGCGCCAACTACCTGCCGGCCTCACCACCCGTGTACCGCTCCAAGAAGGGGGCGCAAGAGGCCCACGAGGCGGTCCGGCCGTCGGACGTCGCCAAGGAGCCGAAGGCGCTCGCCCGGTTCCTCACGAAGGACCAGCTGAACCTCTACCGCCTGATCTGGGAGCGCTTTCTGGCGAGCCAGATGCTCCCGGCGATCTACGACACCGTGGCCGCGGACATCCAGGCCGGCGACTGCCTCTTCCGCGCTCAGGGATTCACGCTCCGCTTCCCGGGCTTCACGGCCGTGTACGTGGAGAGCCGCGAAGAATCGGAGGCGCCCGCCGAGGAAGAGGCCGAGGCGGTGGTGCCGCCCCTCGCGGCGGGGGAAGAGCTCGCGCTCCTCGCGCTGGACCCGAAGCAGCACTTCACCCAGCCGCTCCCGCGCTACACCGAGGCGTCGCTCGTCAAGCTCCTCGAGGAGCGTGGCATCGGCCGGCCCTCCACCTACGCCCAGATCATGGGCACGATCCAGGAGCGCGGCTACGCCCGGCGGGAGAAAGGCACGCTCTACCCGACCGAGCTCGGCCTCCACGTCACGGATTTCCTGGTGCCCCTGTTTCCCGGGATCATGGACGTCGAGTTCACCGCCCAGATGGAGGAAGACCTCGACAAGATCGAGGAAGGCAAGGCGTCCTGGACCGAGGCCATCCAGCACTTCTACAAGCGCTTCGAAAAAGAGCTCAAGCAGGCCGGGAAAAAGGAGCCGGCGGCCACGGGCCAGGCGTGTCCCGACTGCGGCAAGCCGCTCCTGGAGCGCTGGGGGAAGTACGGGAGATTTCTCGCCTGCTCGGGCTACCCCGACTGTAAGTTCACGCAGGACCTCAATGGGAACGGCCGCGGGCGCGCGGCAGAAGTCGTTCCCGGCGAGGTCTGCGACCAGTGCGGCAAGCCCATGGTCATCAAGGAAGGCCGCTACGGGAAGTTCATCGCGTGCCAGGGCTACCCGGAGTGCAAGAACACCAAGCCGCTGACGACCGGCATCGCCTGCCCCCAGGAGGGGTGCGGGGGACAGCTCGTCGAGCGGCGTTCCAGACGCGGCAAGGCCTACTACGCCTGCTCCAACTATCCCCGCTGCAAGTACATCCTGTGGCAGCGCCCGGTCCCCGAGCCCTGCCCGAAGTGCGCAGCGCCGTTCCTCCTGGCGCGCTACGCCCGAGGGAAAAAGCTCCTGCGGTACTGCGCCAGGGACGGCTGCAATTACAAGCAGGAGACCGAGGTCAGCGCGGGATGAGGGATCCCGTCGAGGCGTTTCTCCGGTACCAGGCTGTCGAGCGGGGCGCGTCGGCCCACACCCTTCGAAGCTACCGGACCGATCTCGCGCAGTTCCGCCGCTTCCTCGCGGCGCGGCGCGTCGGCCGGATGGCGGAGGTGGACGCGCGCCTGCTGCGCCAGTACCTGGCGCGGCTGTACGAGGCCGGCCTCTCCCGCTCCTCCATCGCGCGCAAGCTGGCGGCCATCCGAAGCTGCCTGGCCTTCCTGACTCGCCGCGGCGGGCTCCCCAAGAACCCGGCGCGGGAGATCTCCCCGCCGCGGCTGCCGAAGCGGCTCGTCTCCTTCCTGCCAATCGACGAGGCCACGCTCCTGCTCGAGCATCCTGCCGCGGCGCGCGACAGGGCGATCCTCGAGATGCTCTACGCCACGGGGGCGCGGGTGGCCGAGCTGTGCGGCCTGGACCTGGCCGATCTCGATCGGGCCGGGGGCACGATCCGGGTGCGCGGCAAGGGCGCCAAGGAGCGGATGATCCCCGTGGGCGACGCCGCCCTCCAGACCCTGGACGCCCACCTGGGCGCGTGCGGGCAGGCCGACGGCCCGCTCTTCCGCAACCTCAGGGGCGGGCGCCTCACGGTGAGGAGCGTCCACCGGATCGTCAAGGCCAGGAGCCGGGCCGCCGGGCTCACGCGGCGCGTGACGCCCCACACGCTCCGCCACACCTTCGCCACCCACATGCTCGATGCCGGCGCCGACCTCCGGCTGATCCAGGATCTCCTCGGCCACAGCCGGCTGTCCACGACCCAGCGCTACACGCACGTCAGCGCCGACCACCTCATGCGGGTATACGATGCTGCTCACCCCAGGGCCCATCCGGAGGGGGTCCCCGCCCCCTCCGGTGCCTCCCCCGGCGGAACCAGGGCTACGAAGGCCCGAACATGATCGAACATCCGATCCGGGCCACCACGGTGGTGTCCGTGCGCCACAAGGGGAAGGTGGCGCTGGCGGGTGACGGCCAGGTGTCCATCGGCCCCACCATCGTCAAGGCGGGAGCGCGCAAGGTCAGGAAGATCTACCACGACCGGGTGCTCGCGGGCTTCGCGGGCACGGCCGCCGATGCCTTCGCCCTCTTCGAGAAGTTCGAGGCCCGCCTCGAGGAGTACCGCGGGAACCTGTCGCGGGCCGCCGTGGAGCTCGCCAAGGACTGGCGCACCGATCGGGTCCTGCGGCGCCTCGAGGCCCTCCTCGCGGTGGCCGACCAGGAACGCTCCTTCATCCTCTCCGGAACCGGGGAGGTGATCGAGCCCGACGACGGCGTGATCGGGATCGGCTCGGGCGGCCCCTTCGCTCTCGCCGCCGCGCGGGCCCTGATGGCGCACTCGGACCTCGACGCCAAGCAGATCGTCGAAGAGGCGATGCGGATCGCCGCGGCCATCTGCGTGTACACGAACGACCGCATCTCGGTCGAAGAGCTATGAAGCCCCTGGAAGATCCGATGGCCCCGCTGACTCCGGCCCAGATCGTGATCGAGCTGGACCGCTACATCATCGGTCAGGAGCGGGCCAAGCGCGCCGTGGCCATCGCCCTCCGGAACCGCTGGCGGCGGCAGAAGCTCCCCCCCGAGCTGAGGGACGAGGTGGCCCCGAAGAACATCATCATGATCGGGCCCACCGGGGTGGGGAAGACCGAGATCGCCCGCCGCCTGGCGAAGCTGGCCCAGGCCCCGTTTCTCAAGGTGGAGGCCTCTAAGTACACCGAGGTCGGCTACGTGGGGCGGGACGTTGAATCCATGATCCGCGACCTGGCGGAGCTCGCCGTCAGTATGGTGAAGGGCGAGATGGCGGGAGCGGTGCGCGAGAAGGCCGAGGCCCTCGCCGAGGAGCGCCTGCTGGATCTCTTGCTGCCCCGCCGCAAGTCGGAGCCGTTTCAGAGCCAGACGCTGGAGGAGGTCTCGCCCGAGGCGTCCCGCCAGGCGACGAAGGACAAGCTGCGCGCCCAGCTCAGGGCGGGAAAGATGGACGAGCGACTGATCGAGCTCGAGATCCAGTCCCAGGCGACCCCCATCGTCGAGATCTTTTCGGGGCAGGGGATGGAGGAGATGGGGATCAATCTCCGCGAGATGCTCTCCAACATGCTCCCCACCAAGACCAAGCGCCGGAAGGTCAAGGTGGCCGAGGCCAAGCGGCTCCTGGCCCAGGAGGAAGCCCAGAGGCTCGTGGACATGGAGGAGGTCGTCGCCCAGGCGATCCACCGGGTCGAGAACTCGGGCATCGTGTTTCTCGACGAGCTGGACAAGATCGCGGGGCGCGAGGCGGGCCACGGGCCGGACGTCTCGCGGGAGGGCGTGCAGCGGGACCTGCTCCCCATCGTCGAGGGCTCCACGGTGACGACAAAGTACGGGCCGGTCAAGACCGACCACATCCTCTTCATCGCGGCCGGGGCCTTCCACGTCGCCAAGCCGTCCGACCTGATTCCCGAGATGCAGGGACGGTTTCCGATCCGGGTGGAGCTCGACGCGCTGACCCGCGAGGACTTCATCCGAATCCTGACCGAGCCCCAGAACGCGCTGATCCGGCAGTACATCGAGCTCCTGAACACCGAAGGTGTCACGCTGCACTTCACGCCCGATGCCGTAGACGCCGTGGCCGAGCTGGCGACGCTCGTCAACCAGCGCGCCGAGAATATCGGCGCCCGACGGCTCTACACGATCATGGAGAAGCTTCTGGAAGAGATCTCGTTCGCCGCGCCCGACATGCCCGGCAAGGAGCTGACCATCGACGGGGGCTACGTCCACACGCGCCTGGCCGACGTCATCAAAGACGAAGACCTCTCGCGCTATATTCTCTAGCATGCCAAGCCGGAACGTGAAGGCAATGATCGGGCGGGCCGAGATCCTGATGGAAACCCTGCCGTACATCCGCGCCTTCCAGGGCAAGACCCTCGTCATCAAGTACGGCGGCGCGGCCATGGAGCAGGCGGATCTGAAGGAATCCTTCGCCCTCGACGTCATCCTGCTCCGCTACGTGGGGATCAACCCCGTGATCGTGCACGGCGGCGGGCCGCAGATCGGGGCGCTGATGAAGCGCCTCGGCAAGGAACCGCGCTTCGTCGGGGGCATGCGGGTCACCGACGCGGAGACCATGGACATCGTCGAGATGGTCCTCGTCGGCAAGATCAACAAGGAGATCGTGGGCCTGATCAACCTCCACGGCGGGCGGGCCGTCGGCCTGTCCGGCAAGGACGGGAACCTGATCCGCGCGCGCCGGCTGACCCACCGGACGCCCCAGGGCGAGGCGGTGGACATCGGCCTGGTTGGCGAGGTGGAACAGATCAATCCTCAGGCCATCAAGCTCCTGGAGGAGAACGGGTTCATTCCGGTGATCGCCCCGGTAGGGGTCGGAGCGGCCGGAGAGACCTACAACATCAATGCGGACCTGGTGGCCGGGGAGCTGGCCGCGGCCCTCGTCGCCGAAAAGCTCATCCACCTGACCGACGTGGACGGAATCCAGGGCGAGGACGGGACGCTGCTCTCGACACTGACGCGGAAGGACGCCGAGCGCCTGATCCGGGCCGGCGTGATCGAGGGGGGGATGCTCCCCAAGGTCGAGTCGTCGCTCAAGGCGCTGGAGGGCGGAACCGCCAAATGCCACATCATCGACGGCCGCATCCCCCACGCCATCCTGCTCGAGATCTTCACGAAGGAAGGGATCGGAACCGAGATCGTTCTCTGAGGGGGACACCGTGGACACCAAGACGCTCCTCGAGTGGTCCGAGCGGTACCACGTTCCGACGTATTCCCGGGCCCCCATCTGCCTTGTCCGCGGCGAGGGGGTCCGCGTCTGGGATTCCGATGGGCGCGAGTACCTGGATTTCACCGCCGGGATCGGCGTCGTGGCGCTCGGGCACTGCCATCCGCGGGTCACGGGAGCCATCCGGGAGGCGGCGGGGACGCTGATCCACGTGTCCAACCTCTTTCATACGGCGCCCCAGACCCATCTCGCCCGGTTTCTCTGCGAGAACTCGTTCGGCGACCGGGTCTTCTTCTGCAACTCAGGCGCCGAGGCCAACGAGGCGGCCTTCAAGCTGGCCCGGAGATACTGCCGTGAGCACTTCGCGAGCGATCGCTACGAGATCATCGCGATGCGGAATTCCTTCCACGGGCGCACCCTCGCCACGGTGACCGCCACCGGGCAGGAGAAGTACCGCCAGGGCTTCGAGCCGCTCATGCCGGGCTTCAAGCACGTGCCCTTCAACGACCTCCGGGCGGTGGAGCGAGCGCTGGATAACCGGACCGCCGCAGTCCTGTTGGAGCCGGTCCAGGGCGAGGGGGGCGTGAACGTCCCCGACGACGGGTATCTCCCCGGCCTGAGGAAGCTCTGCGACGAGGCCGGAGCGCTCCTGATCCTGGACGAGGTCCAGACGGGCTTGGGGCGGACCGGCACGCTCTGGGGGTACCAGCACTGGGGCGTGGAGCCGGATATCATGACGCTCGCCAAGGGGCTGGCCAACGGCGTCCCCATCGGTGCCATGGTCGCGCGCGACCCCGTCGCCCGGGGGCTCACGGCCGGCACCCACGCCTCCACCTTCGGCGGCACGCCCTTCGTCGCCTCGGTGGCCCTGGCCACGCTCACCACGCTCCTCGAGGAAAAGCTCCCGGAGCGCGCGGCGCGGGTGGGCCGCCACCTGATGAACGGCCTCGCCGCCCTCAAAGCGAAGCACTCCGTCATCCGCGAGGTGCGCGGCAAAGGTCTCCTGATCGGCATCGAGCTCTCCCGCCCGGCCGCGGCCCTCGTCACGGCGTGCCGGGAGGCGGGCCTCCTGGTCCTGACCGCCGGGGACATGGTCCTGAGACTCGAGCCGCCGCTCATCGTGGACGAAGCGACGTGCGACCACGCCCTGGCCATTCTGGACGGCGCTCTCGCAAAAGCATGACAGGGTTGGTCCGATGAGCCATTTTCTGTCGATCGGGGACCTGAGTCGGGAGGAAGTTCTCCAGCTGTTCCGGCTGACGGCGTCGCTGAAGGCCCGTCAAAAGGCCGGCGACCGCGGCACGCCCTTGGCCGGCCGGACGATGGCCCTGATCTTCGAGAAGCCCTCGCTCCGCACGCGCGTCACCTTCGAGGTGGGCATGGTCCAGCTGGGCGGCGCGGCCGTGTACCTCTCGGCCCAGGAGATCGGCCTCGGGGTCCGTGAGTCCGCCCCCGACATCGCCCGGAACCTGAGCCGCTGGGTCGACATCATCACCGCGCGCACCTACCGCCACGCCACCGTCGAGGCGCTGGCGGCCCACGCGACCGTGCCCGTCATCAACGGGCTCTCGGACCTCGAGCACCCCTGCCAGGCCCTCGCGGACTTCTTCACGCTCTGGGAGCGGGGAATGGACCTCGGGCGCATCCGGCTCGCCTGGATCGGCGACGGGAACAACGTCTGCCACTCGCTGCTCCTGCTGGCCGCGCTCCTGGGCACCCCGCTGTCGATGGCGACGCCGCCGGGCTACGCGCCGCATCCCGCGATCCAGGCGCGGGCCCGCGACCTCGGAGGCCGCCTGACGCTGACCACGGACCCCCGCGAGGCCGTCGAGGGCGCAGACGTGGTCTACACCGACGTCTGGATCAGCATGGGGCAGGAAGCCGAGCGCGAGCAGCGGCTCGAGGCGTTCCGGCGCTACCAGCTCAACGAGCACCTCCTGGGGCTCGCCCGGCCGGGCGCCCTCGTCATGCACTGCCTGCCGGCGCACCGGGGCGAGGAGATCACCGACGCGGTGCTGGACGGGCCCCAGAGCGTCGTGCTGGATCAGTCGGAGAACCGGCTGCACGCCCAGAAGGCGGTCATGGTCCACCTCCTGGGAGGCGGGGATGTTTGACCGGGCGTTCTTCGAGCAACACTTCCTCGAGCAGGCGAAGGGCTTCGCGCGCGAGCGCAAGATCGCCAGTCCCGTGGTCGAGTTCCTGCTGGATGACGGGAGCGTCCTCTACGTGCGAAGCCTCCTCCAGACGAGGGAAAACTGGCTCTGCCTCCTGGCCCACGCCGAGGACGGCCCCCGGCAGATCTACCTGCTGTACTACAACATCAAGCGCATCACCCTCCACGCCCAGGCCCCCGCTGCGGCCAAGCCGCGGGACGTCGGGTTCCCGCTCGGGTAGGCCGCCCATGGCCCCGCGATCCCCCAAGAAGGTCGTCCTCGCCTACTCCGGGGGGCTCGACACCTCCGTGATCCTCCGGTGGCTCATCGAGACGCACCGCTGCGAGGTCATTGCCTTCTGCGCCGATCTCGGGCAGGGAGAGGAGCTGCTCACGGTCCGGGACAAGGCGCTGAAGACCGGCGCCGCGCGCGCGTTCGTCGAGGACGTCCGGGAGGAGTTCGTGCGCGACTTCGTCTTCCCGATGCTCCGCGCCACCGCCGTGTACGAAGGCGGCTACCTCCTGGGCACCTCCATCGCCCGGCCGCTCATCGCCAAGCGCCAGGTGGAGATCGCCCTCCGGGAAGGCGCCGACGCGGTGGCGCACGGGGCGACCGGCAAGGGCAACGACCAGGTCCGCTTCGAGCTCGCCTACGCGGCGCTGGCGCCCCAGCTCGCGGTCATCGCGCCGTGGCGGGAATGGGAGCTCGACTCCCGTTCGGCCCTCATCGCCTTCGCCCAGCGCCACGACATTCCCGTCCCCGTCACCGCCGACCGCCCGTACTCGACGGACCGCAACCTCTTCCACGTCTCCTACGAGGGCGGGATCCTGGAGGACCCCTGGGCCGAGCCGCCCCCCAAAATGTTCCTCCTCACGGCCTCCCCCGAGGACGCCCCCGATGTTCCGGCCCAGGTGACGCTCGATTTCGAGGCCGGCAACCCCGTGGCCGTGGACGGGCGGCCCCTCGGCCCCGTCGAGCTCCTGGAACGCCTCAACGGCCTCGGCGCCGCACACGGCATCGGGCGGGTGGATCTCGTCGAGAACCGCTACGTGGGGATGAAGTCACGCGGAGTGTACGAGACGCCCGGCGGCACGATCCTCCACGCGGCCCACCGCGCCCTTGAATCGCTGACGCTGGATCGCGAGGTCCTCCATCTGCGCGACTCCCTCACGCCTCGCTACGCTGAGATGATCTACTACGGCTACTGGTTCTCCCCCGAGCGGGCGGCGCTCCAGCGCCTGATGGATGAAGCCCAGCAGGACGTGACGGGCACCGTGCGGCTCAAGCTCTACAAGGGCGGCATCAGCGTGCTGGGACGCAAATCGCCGCGGAGCCTCTACCGGCCGGATTTCGCCACGTTCGAAGCCGACCAGGTGTACCGGCAAAAGGACGCCGAGGGCTTCATCAATCTGAACGCGCTCCGCCTCAAGATCCGCGCCCTCCGGGACCGCCGGGGCTAGGCCGGTGCGCGTCCATGTGGTGCTGACCCCGGCCGAGCTCGGGGCGGATCTTCACTCCCGGACCGCGGTCGTCATCGACGTCTTCCGAGCCGCGACCACGGTGGTGACGGCGCTCGCCGGCGGCTGCCGGGCCATCGTCCCCGCTCTCACGCCGGAGGAAGCGCGAAAGCGGGCGCGCGCCTTTCCCCGAGGAGAGGTCCTCCTCGCCGGGGAGCGCGGCGGCGACCCCATCGACGGGTTCGACCTCGGCAACTCGCCGCTCGAGTACACCGCGCAGCGCGTGGCCGGCAAGATCGTCGTCCTGACCACGACCAACGGCACGAAGGCGCTGCTCCGGGCCGCGAGCGCCGCCGCCACGGCGGTCGCCGGGCTCGTCAACGTCAAAGCCGTGGCGCAGTGGGCCCAGGACCAGGCCCGGGACCTGACGCTGGCGTGCGCCGGGGAGGCGGGCGAGGTGTCGCTCGAGGACACGGTGTGCGCGGGCTTGATCATCGACGCGCTCGCCGGTGCCGGGGCGCTCGAGCTGAGCGACACGGCGGCGATGGCCCGCGGGGCGGCGCGGGACTACCGCCACCGGCTGGACGATCTGCGTTCCGAGTCTCACTGGGGCCGCCACCTGCTGGCGAGGGGGCGCGCGGAAGATCTGGCCGCCTGCCTCGCGGTGGACGCGTGGACCGCAGTTCCCCTCTTCCGGAACGGGCGCGTCGCCGCCGGGCAACCTTGACAATGACGCTGCGGGGACGCATAATGAGCGAGGTTTTTTGCCCGGCAGGCAGGGACACGACGTGAACATCCCCATCTTCCTCACGCTCACCCGGATCGTTCTCGTCCCCCTCGTCGTCGTGTTCATGATCTCCTCATCGCGCGTGCATGCTCTGATCGCGGCGCTGATCTTCGTCGCGGCATCGCTCACCGACTGGCTGGACGGGGTGATCGCGCGCCGGAGAAATCAGGTGACGACGCTGGGCAAGCTGCTCGACCCGGTCGCGGACAAGATTCTCGTCGCCGCCGCGCTGGTCGCCCTGGTGCAGACCGAAACGCTGCCGGCCTGGATGGCGGTGGTCATCATCGGCCGGGAGTTCGCGGTGACGGCCCTCCGGGGAATTTCGGCGTGGGTCGGCGTCATCGTCCCGGCGTCCACGCTCGCCAAGTACAAGACGGCCACCCAATACGTGGCGATCACCCTGCTGATCTTCGAGAAAGGCGTCCCGCCCATGGAGTACGTGCCGCTCTACTGGCTCGCGTACGCGGCCCTGTGGGTGGCGCTGGCCCTCACGGTGATTTCGGGGGCCGACTACTTCTATCGCTTCTTCCGCAAGGCGGACTACCACGCGCTGGTCCGGGATACCGAGCGGTGGTCGTAACTCCCCTGAGCCTCGCCGGGCTCGTGCTCGTCTATCTCGTGGGGGCGGTGCCGGTGGGCTACCTCGTCGCGAGGGTTCTCCGCATGGACATCCGGGCCTACGGGAGCGGAAACATCGGCGCCACCAACGTGCTCCGCACTCTCGGGAAGGGGCCGGCGGTGATCACCCTGCTGCTCGACGCGGCCAAGGGCTACACGGCGGTCTGGATCGCTCTGGCCCTCGGGCCGGAGCCGTGGTGGGGAGGCGCCGGCGCGCTGCTGGCCGTCGTCGGCAACTGCTGGTCGGTCTTCCTGGGGTTCCGGGGCGGGAAGGGCATGGCGACCGGTCTGGGGGCGTTCCTCCACCTGATGCCCCTCACCGTTCTCCCGGCGATCCTCGTCTGGGTGGCCGTGGCCACGACCTTTCGCTACGTCTCCCTCGCCTCGCTGACGGCCGCGCTCTGCGTTCCCATCGGCGCGGTGCTGCTCGGGCGCTACCACTGGAGCGACGCCCTGGCGGGGCTCGCCGTCGCTCTGATCATCGCGCTGCGGCACCGCGACAACGTGGCCCGCCTCCTGTCCGGAACGGAGCGGAAGCTGGGGGGGCGGGTCTCGACCTCATGACGGCGGCGCCGGTCGCGGTGGTCGGGGGCGGGAGCTGGGGGACGGCGCTCGCGGTTCACCTCGGCCGGCTCGGCCTCGCGACCAGGCTCTGGGCGCGCGACACGACGCTCGTCGGCCTGATGCGCTCCAAACGGGAGAATTCGTGGTACCTCCCGGACATCCCCCTGCCCGAGACGCTCACGGTCACGTCGGACCTCGCCGAGGCGCTCGGCGGCGCGGGGCTCGCCATCGTGGCCGTCCCCTCGCACGCCTTCGACGCCGTGATGGCAGTGGCCGCGCCGCACCTGGGCGGGGGAGTAACCATCCTCTCGGCCACGAAGGGGCTGGAGCCCGAGCGCTCCCGCCGCATGTCCGAGGTCGCAAGCGCCCGCTGCCCCGGCTCACCGATCGCCGTGCTCTCCGGGCCCACCTTCGCGCGGGAGGTCGCGCTGGGGCTGCCGACGGCCGCCGTGGTGGCCTCCGCCGATCCGGACGTCGCCAAGGTCCTCCAGCGCCGGCTCTCCTCCCCCGAGTTCCGCCTCTATACCAACCGCGACGTGCTCGGGGTGGAGATCGGCGGCGCGCTGAAAAACGCCATCGCCATCGCCACCGGGATCTCGGACGGTCTGAGGCTCGGCGAGAACGCGCGCGCGGCCCTGATCACGCGGGGACTGGCCGAAATCACGCGGCTCGGCGTGGCCCTGGGGGCCTCCCCGGCGACGTTCGCCGGGCTGGCGGGAATCGGCGACTTGGTCCTGACGTGCACGGGGTCGCTCAGCCGGAACCACGCCCTGGGGCTCGCGCTGGCGCGCGGCAAGACCTTCGAGCAGGCGCGGGGAGAGACCCGGATGGTTGCCGAGGGCGCCCGGACCAGCCGGTCGGCGACGGCGCTGGCGCGGCAGAAGGGCGTTGCGCTGCCGATCTGCCAGGAGGTCGCGGCGGTGCTCTTCGAGGGAAAAACGCCGCAGGAGGCGCTGGCGACGCTCCTCCAGCGCGAGCCCCGGGCCGAGGAAGAACATCTGCCGGCGACGAGCGCCCCCCGAGGCCACTGAGTGCCGGAATTGAGAAAAGACCCCGTGGTGGGGCGCTGGGTCATCATCTCCACCGAACGGGCGCGGCGGCCCTCCGATTTCGGACCGGATCCGGTCCGGACCAAGGGCGGCCACTGCGTGTTCTGCCCGGGCAACGAAGGCCAGACGCCGCCGGAGATCCTGGCCCTCCGGCCCCCCGACCGGCCCTCCAACGGCCCCGGCTGGTCGCTCCGGGTGGTCTCCAACAAGTTCCCCGCGCTCCGCATTGAGGGGGCGCTCGAGCCCGAGGGGATCGGGCTCTACGACCGGATGAGCGGCGTCGGCGCCCACGAGGTCGTGATCGAGACGCCGGATCATACAGCGACCCTCGCCAGCCTCCCCGAGGCGGCCGTGACCGACGTCTTCTGGGCGTACCGGGAGCGGATCGTGGACCTCAAGAAGGATCCGCGCTTCGAGTACGTGCTGATCTTCAAGAACCACGGGGAAGCGGCCGGGGCGTCCCTGGAGCACCCGCACTCCCAGCTCATCGCGACGCCCATCGTGCCGATCATGGTGGAGGAGGAGATCGAGGGATCCGCCCGGTACTTTCGCAAGAAGGAACGCTGCGTCTGGTGCGACATCATCCGGCAGGAGCGCCAGGGCAACGGCCGGGTCATCCGGGAAGGGGAGGGGTTCATCGCGCTGGCGCCCTTCGCCCCGCGGTTCCCGTTCGAGACGTGGATCCTCCCGACCACCCACCGCGCGGCGTACGACGAGGTCGGGCCCGAGGAAGTCCGGGCCCTGGCCGTAGTGGTCGCCGACCTTATCGGGCGTATGAACCGGGTTCTGACGGATCCGCCGTTCAACTTCATGCTCCACACGGCCCCCCTGCGCGCCCCGTCCCCGAACCACTACCACTGGCATCTGGAAGTCATCCCGAAGCTCACCAAGGTTGCGGGGTTCGAGTGGGGGAGCGGCTTTTTCATCAACCCCACCCCCCCGGAGGAAGCGGCCCGGTACCTTCGGGAGGCCGCTCCCTGACGCGCAAATGTCCCGTAAGTTGACAGACTTCAAGGCCCTTGTTAGCATTTGGGGGGTTGTTCGCGGGAATAGCTCAGCGGTAGAGCACTACCTTGCCAAGGTAGGGGTCGCGGGTTCAAATCCCGTTTCCCGCTCCAAATCGAAACCGGGTTCGGCGGCGTAGCCAAGTGGCCAAGGCGGAGGTCTGCAAAACCTCTATTCAGCGGTTCAAATCCGCTCGCCGCCTCCAATCACGCAGGGACCGCCGAAGTAGCCCGCCGAGGTGGCGGAACTGGGAGACGCCGCGGACTTAAAATCCGCTGGCCCGACCGGGCCGTGGGGGTTCGAATCCCCCCCTCGGCACCAACGGGAAGAGCCGAACGCTTGCGGAGGGGAGGGGATCGGCGTGCAGACGCTGAAGGTGGTGCGAAAGACGCTCACGCTCTTGAGCGAGAAGCGCACGGAGCTCCACGACATCACCAGGCAGATCCGAGACGTCGTCCTGAGTGCCGATGTGAAGGAAGGCATCCTCCTCGTCAACTCGCTCCACACGACGGTCGCGCTGTTCGTGAACGAGTTCCAGGCGGCCCTCCTTGAGGATCTCAAGACCCTGCTGGACCGGCTGGTGAAGGAGCGGAACGGATACCGCCACGACGACCCGCGCTACTCCGACTGCGAGCGGGGGAACGCCCACGCCCACCTGCGCGCCGCGCTGCTGGGACGCAGCGTGGCTGTCGGGATCAGCGGGGGCGATCTGTCCCTCGGGAGGTTCCAGAGCATCATCCTGGCCGAGCTGGACGGCCCCCGCCAGCGGACCATCGACGTCCAGATCGTGGGCGTCTGAGCCGCGGACGTTCCCCTGAAGGTCGAGCAAGTCGGTCCCTACCTCTGGCGCATTCCCCCCGACGCCAAGCCGGGAATGCGGGTTCCCGGCCTCATCCTCGCCGACGCGGCGCTGATGGCGCAGATCCGCCGCGACGCCTCCCTGGAGCAGGTCGCCAACGCCGCCTTTCTCCCCGGCATCGTCAAGGCATCGCTCGCGATGCCCGACATCCACCAGGGCTACGGCCTCCCCGTGGGTGGCGTCGTGGCCACCGACGCCGAGAGCGGGGTGGTGAGCCCCGGCGGCGTCGGGTACGACATCAACTGCGGAGTGCGCCTGCTCCGGACCAATCTCAACGCGGCCGAGGTGCAGCCCCGCCTGCGCCAGGTGGTGGATGCCCTGCACCAGGCAATCCCCGCGGGAGTTGGCTCCCGCGGGCGCGTGAAGCTCTCGCCGGCTGATGCCCGGCGGCTCGTCGAGACCGGCGCCCGCTGGGCGCTGGAGCGCGGCTTCGGGGACCCCGACGACCTGGCGCGCATCGAGTCGAATGGCTGCCTCGCGGGGGCGGACGCGGATGCGGTGTCCCCGAAGGCTTTCGAGCGCGGGAAGAGCCAGCTGGGAACGCTGGGCTCGGGGAACCACTTCGTGGAGATCCAGGTCGTGGACGAAATCTACGACGAGCGCGGGGCCCGGATCCTCGGGCTCTTCCCGGACCAGGTCACGGTCATGATCCACACCGGCTCCCGCGGTCTGGGCCATCAGGTCTGCACCGACTACTTGCGGCGGCTGGAAGGCGCTCTCCGGAGGTTCGGCATCTCGCTTCCCGACCGCCAGCTCGCCTGCGCGCCGCTCGACTCGCCCGAGGCCACCGAGTATCTCGGCGCCATGAACGCGGCCGCGAATTTCGCCTTCGCCAACCGGCAGTGTCTCGCTCACATCAGCCGCGAGGTCTTCGCGCGCGCCTTTTCCCTCCCGCCCTCCGGGCTCGGCATGTCCCTGGTCTACGACGTGGCGCACAACATCGCGAAGACGGAGGAGCACGACGTGGACGGCCGGCGCCGGCGGCTGGTCGTCCACCGCAAGGGCGCGACCCGGGCCTTTCCCCCCCACCACGGGGAGCTGGTCGAGGCCTACCGGGGGCTCGGCCAGCCCGTGCTGATCCCGGGCGACATGGGGCGCTACTCCTACGTCCTGGTCGGAACGGAGGGGGCGATGAGGGAAACCTTTGGCAGCACGTGCCACGGCGCCGGCCGGCTGATGAGCCGGACCGCGGCCGTGAAGGCGGCGCGGGGGCGGCAGATCTGGCGGGAGCTGGAAGCCAAGGGGATCCTGGCGCGCTCCACGGGCCGGGACGCGCTCGAGGAGGAGATGCCCGAGGCGTACAAGGACGTCCGGGAAGTCGTCGAGGTCGTCGAGCGCTTCGGAATCTCCAAGCGGGTCGCCCGGCTCCGCCCCATGGGTGTCATCAAGGGGTAATCCTCCGGGCGGGGCGCCTTGCCGTCTTCTAGGGCATCTGCTACACTGATTCACCGTAACTTATTACAAAAAAAGGGAATACATGTCCTGGGAGCTGAGGAAAAAGGCGCAGGCCCTCCTGGCGTTAGAGCAGGGAGGGATCGTCAAGGATTGGGGGGGCAAGATCTCGGTCGCCCTGGTCTACCCAAACACGTATTCGGTCGGCATGTCCAACCTCGGCTTCCAGACCGTGTACGCCCACCTCAATCGCCTCCCCGACGTCGTCTGCGAGCGGGTCTTCTTCCCGGACCCCGAGGACCTGGATGAATATCTGAGGACCCGAACCCCGCCGTTCTCGCTCGAGTCCCAGCGCCCCCTCTCGGACTTCCATCTTGTCGGCTTCTCGGTGACCTACGAGGGCGACTACATCAACGTGCTGCGGCTGCTCAGCATGACCGGCATTCCGCTACGCCCCGAGGCGCGCCGGCCCCAGGACCCCTTGATCCTCATGGGCGGCGTGTGCGCCTTTGCCAACCCCGAGCCCATCGCCCCTTTCATGGACTTCGTGGTGGTGGGGGAGGGAGAAGAGATTGTCGGGGAAATCGTCGCCGCCTACCGCGAGGCCTTCGAGGGCCTCGACCCGGCCGGCCACAAGCGGGACGCCTTCCTGGACCGGCTCGCCTCGATCCAGGGAATCTATCTTCCCCATGCCTATGAGGTTCGCCACACCGATGACGGGAGCGTGGCCGCCGTCGTTCCCCGGCACGCGAACGTGCCGCCCGTGGTGATCAAGCGCCGCCTGAAGGACGTGAATCAGTTCGAGACGATCTCGCTGCTGAAGACGCCGCGGGCGGAGTACGGGCATATGTCCCTCCTGGAAGTCGGCAAAGGGTGCGGCCGGGGCTGCCGCTTCTGCCTGGAGGGCGAGATTTACCGGCCGGTGAGGCACCGGAGCCTCGAGTCGCTCAGGGAGACGGTGGCCAAGATCGCCAAGGACGGCAAGCGCGTGGGCCTGGTGGGCGCGTGCGTCTCCGACTACCCGTGGATCGGGGAGTTGATGAAGATCCTCGAAGAGCACGGCGTCGAGGTGTCCATCTCGTCGCTGCGCGCCGACAGCCTGACGGAGGACCTGGTCCGGTCGCTCAAGCGCGGCGGCCATCGGACCCTCACGATGGCGCCGGAGGCCGGTACTGAGCGGCTCCGCCAGGTCATCAGGAAGGCGATCAGCGACGAGCAGCTCTACGCGGCGTGCCACCTCGTGAGGCGCCACGGCATTCCCAACCTCAAGTGCTACTTCATGATCGGCCTCCCCACCGAGACGCGCGAGGATATAGAGGCGATCCCGGATCTTGCTGGTCGCCTCCTGGACAGGCTGCGCGTGCCCGATCCGGACGGCCACCCGTTCGGCAAGCTCACGCTCTCGATCTCCTCCTTCGTCCCCAAGCCCTGGACGCCGTTCCAGTGGGCGCCCTTCGACGAGCCCCGGAGCCTCGAAGAGAAGCTCGGGATCATCAAGCGGGGCGTCGGGCGCTTTTCCAACGTTCGGGTGCTCCACGAGAATCCCCGCGAAGCGTTCCTTCAGGCGCTGCTGGCGCGCGGAGACCGGCGCGTGGCGGAGTTCCTCGAGATCGCCGCACGGCTCGGCGGGGACTGGCGGAAGGCGCTGAGAGAGTGGGAGGGAGACCCGGCCTTCTACACGACGCGCGCCCGGCCCCTGGACGAGGTGTTCCCGTGGGATCACCTCGACGTGGGAGTCAAGAAGGCCGGCCTCATCCGCGAGTACCAGAAGGCCGGCCTCGACTTGGTTGCCGCCGACGTCTGAGCGAAACGAAGGGGAGAACAACGAATGGGCGCACTGATCAAGGTGGCGGACACGGCCGAACTCAAGCCCGGCGAGGGCAAGGTCGTCGAAGCGGCCGGGAAAGTCCTGGCCCTCTTCAACGTGGGCGGGACGTTCTACGTGCTGGATAACACCTGTCTCCACCGGGGGGGCCCCCTGGGGGAGGGCGAGCTGGAGGGCACGATCGTGACGTGCCCCTGGCATGGCTGGCGCTGGGACGTCGCCACGGGAGCCAACACCAACAACCCAGCGGTGAAGATCGCGTGCTTCCCCGTGAAGGTGGACGGGGGCTCGATCTTCGTCGAGACATGACCCACGTCGATACCCTCGGTCGCCCGCTCCGGAATCTCCGGATCTCGGTCACCGACCGGTGCAACCTCCGCTGCCAGTACTGCATGCCGGAGGAGGAGTACGTCTGGCTTCCCCGCGAGGACCTGCTGACCTTCGAGGAGGTCAGCGCGCTCGTGGACGTCTTTGCCGACCTGGGCGTGGACAAGGTGCGGCTGACGGGTGGGGAGCCGTTGCTGCGCCGGGACCTGCCCCGCCTGGTCCGGCTGCTCGCGACCAAGCCGCGCATCCGAGACCTCGCCATCACGACCAACGGGGTCCTCCTCGCCGAGCAGGCGCGCGCCCTCTACGAGGCCGGCCTCCACCGCGTCACGATCAGCCTGGACACGCTGCGTCCCGAGCGCTTCAGTCGGCTGACGCGCCGCGACGACCACGCGAAGGTGCTCGAGGGGATCGACGCGGTGGGCCAGGCGGGCTTCAAGGGGCTCAAGCTCGACAGCGTCGTGATGCGCGGGACCAACGACGACGAGCTGGGGGACCTCATCGAGTTCGGCAAGCGGGTCGGCACGGAGGTGCGCTTCATCGAGTACATGGACGTCGGTGGAGCCACGCTCTGGTCCATGGACAAGGTCATCTCGCGGACCGAGATCCTGGCACGCCTCGAGCAGCGCTACGGCAAGATCGAGCCGGTGATCGACGAGAGCACGGCCCCGGCGGACCGCTACATCCTGCCCGACGGCACGATCTTCGGCATCATCTCGTCGACCACCGCGCCCTTCTGTCGCTCCTGCGACCGGAGCCGCCTCACGGCCGATGGGATGTGGTACCTCTGCCTCTACGCGAAGACCGGAACGGACCTCCGCGGCCCGCTCCGCGCCGGCGCGTCGCCGGACGCCCTGAAGTCTTTCATCGTCCCCACGTGGCAGCGCCGCGCCGATCGCGGTGCCGAGGAGCGGCTCGCCCTCGTGGATCGAACCCCCCTCGTCGAGATCGGGGAGTTGAAGAAGGACCCCCACCTCGAGATGCACACCCGCGGCGGCTAGGATGAGCACACCGGGCGAGATCAAGATCGAGGTCCAGGAGCGCGGGGCGAAGGGGCAGCGATCCGACCGGCGCCTCTGGATGCAGCTCCAGGTCCTCGGCGGCTGCGGCGACCCGAAGCCCCTGGTCCGCGCGCTGGAGGCGAGCCGGCTCGAGGCCGTGCTCTACCAGGACGTCAACGACCCGCGGGGGGTCGGGCTGCTCGCCATTCACGAGGATCCGACGTTCTTCGTGAACGGGCTCCGCAGCCTGCTCACCGCCGAGCCCTTCGCCGGCCTCGTCCTGAGGCCCGATCTCACGATGCTCGGCCGGACCTACTCATCGGGCTTCGAGCCCGACCTGGAGGACTGGCTGCTCCACCGCCCCCGCCGGACGGCGCTCAATCCGGCCTGGCCGTGGGCCATCTGGTATCCGCTGCGCCGGGCGGGCGCCTTCGCGCGGCTCTCGCCCGAGGAGCAGGGCGCCGTCATCCGCGAGCACAGCGTCCTCGGCCACGCCTACGGCGACGCCGATCTCGCTCACGACATCCGCCTCGCCTGCCACGGGGTGGACGTCCACGACAACGACTTCGTCATTGGCCTCGTGGGCCGGGACCTCCACCCCCTCTCCCACCTGATCCAGGCCATGCGGAAGACGGTCCAGACCTCCCAGTACCTCCAGACGCTTGGCCCCTTCTTCGTCGGCCACGTCCTCTGGCGGGGTCAGGCCTGAAGCCCCGCTGATACGCGGGGATAGGCCGCAGGGCCCGCCGCATAACGCGTCGCCGCAGGGGGGACTCGAGGCGACAACCTGCCCGAAGAACAAGGAGTACGCGTGGGGCACCAATCACTGAGAGATCTTCGTTCAGGGGCGGCTGACGTGGTCTGATTCGCGGGATTGAACGATTGAGGAGGATCGCGACATGGGACGCTCTTTCCCGATAGGGGTCGCTGCAATCGTCTTGCTCAGCAGTACGCCCGCCACAGCGCAGCAACACGTGGTGGGATTCACGCCGGCCGGGATCCAGTGGGGCGACGGACCAGCAGTGCTGCCGCGCGGCGTCAAGGTCGCGCGACTCCAAGGGAGCCCGGCCCAGTCGGGCCCGTTCACGGTGCGTCTCAAACTGCCGGCCGGCTACAAGCTAGGACCGCACTGGCACCCGCGAGATGAGCTCGTGACTGTCCTCGCTGGCACGGTCTACTTTGGGACGGGTGAGACGTTCAGCCCGGCCCAGGGGAAGGCGTATCCACCGGGGAGCTTCGTCGTGCTCCCCGCGAACACCCCCCACTTCACCTGGACGGAAGGCGAGGCCGTCATCCAGGCCCACGGCATAGGACCGTTGGACTTCACGTATGTCAACCCTGCTGATCATCCTCGCTAAATGCTCTTCTCAAACGTGGCTACAACGGAGCCTTCCTAATTATTGCAGACATGGAGTCAGAGAACTTTCTTTAATTTAGTAAGTACATCGAATCTAACAGGCAGATCAGCCTCGAACTTAACTTCCCGAAGTCGCCGTGGTCTGAACCATACTACCAGGAGTTGAAAGCGTTGTAGAGGGCATCTTTCGAGAGGTGTTCCAATACCAGGGCGAACTATTCTTCCGAGTTACGCCGATAGACATCAGTCCGAGGACCTTGGCCACCTCAGCAGGTATGGGTGCGCTCTCAAGCGTGAAGCAGCAGGGGACTGTTCCGTTACCGCTGTAGAAGGCACGCGCAGGCGAAACAGGCGGGGAGCCGCTGCCGGCCGACGGCATCCCGCGCTAGCGCGGGGTCGAGCCGGGGGCGCCTCGCGCCTGCCAGGCGGCGAGGTTGGACTCGATCTGGCGGGCGTGATTCTCCAGGTGGGCGGCGTAGATCTTGAGCCAGTCCTCAGCCGTGTAGCGGCCCGACTCGGTGTGCCGTCCCTCCCTCGTCCAGGCCTCCTCCGGCAGACGACGGATCACCGCAGCCGTGTTGGCGCGCACCGCCTCGACCGTGGCGAGGGCGGTCTCCAGGGGGTGGTTTTGATAGTCGAAGCGCCCGGCCCAGGCGCTCTCGTCGTAACCGAGGACGACGGGGTCGGGCTCCGCGACGACATAACGGATCCGGGCCGCGGCGTTGGTCTCTGAGTCGGCGCAGTGGCAGACGACCTCGTGCGCGGACCACTCTCCCGGCGCCGGCCGCCACTTCCGGGCCTCCTCGGGCACCTTGGCCAGAGCCTGCTTCAAGCGCGACGGACCATCGGCATACTGTTCGATCAGGCGTTCGCGCTCGTCGCGCGTCATGGGGTCAGGCATGCGTTTGTGCGTTGTTGAGGTCCGTCCGTAACGCAATAACGCATGCCTGACCCTACAGGGGGGCGGGGAGGTCGGACCTCCCCATGAGATAGAGATCGACGCCGCGGGCGGCGCTCCGGCCCTCGGCGATGGCCCAGACGATCAGCGACTGGCCCCGCTGCATGTCGCCGGCGGTGAAGACGCCGCGGACGCTCGTCATCCAGTTCTGATCCCGCCAGACGTTTCCCCGCTCTGTCAGCCTGAGCCCCAACTGCTCGATCGGCCCCCGCGGGTCCGGCCCCAGGAACCCCATCGCCAGGAGCACCAGGTTCACCTCCATCTCGAACTCGGTGCCGGGGATCGGCTTGAAGTCGAGGCGGCCCCCTTCGCGCACCATTTCCACCCGATGGGCGTGGAGCCTCTTCACCCGGCCGTTCTCCCCCGAGAAGCGGGTGGTGGAGACCGCGTACTCGCGGATTCCACCCTCCTCGTGAGCGGCGGAGGTACGGAAAACGTTCGGCCACTGGGGCCAGGGATTGTCGGGCGCCCGCTCGTCGGGCGGGCGGGGGAGCAACTCGAACTGGTGGACCGAGATCGCCCCCTGGCGGTGGACCGTGCCCAGGCAGTCGGCGCCCGTGTCGCCGCCGCCGATGATGACCACGCGCTTGCCCTTGGCGGTGATGAATTCCTCGTCGGGGATCACGTCCCCTTCGCCGCGGCGGTTCTGGAGAGTCAGGTACTCCATGGCGAAGCGGATCCCCTCGAGCTCGCGCCCGGGGATCTTCAGGTCGCGGGGGATCGTGGCGCCGCCGGCGAGCAGGATGGCGTCGAACTCCCGCGTGAGGTCCGTGACGTCGACGTTTGTCCCCACATTCGCCTTTACCTGGAAGTCGATGCCCTCCTTTCGCATCAGCTCCAGGCGGCGGTCGAGCACCCACTTCTCCATCTTGAACTCGGGGATGCCGTAGCGGAGGAGGCCGCCGATCCTGTCGTCCCGCTCCAACACCGTGACCCAGTGGCCGGCGCGGTTGAGCTGCTGGGCGGCCGCCAGGCCGGCGGGACCCGAGCCGACGACGGCGACCTTCTTGCCGGTGCGAACCTGCGGCAGCTCGGGCTTTAGCGACCCGGCGTCGAAAGCGTGGTCGGCGATGGCCAGCTCGATGGCCTTGATCGTCACGGGGTCGTTGTTAATTCCCAGGACGCACGATCCTTCGCACGGCGCCGGGCAGAGCGTCCCGGTGAACTCCGGGAAGTTGTTCGTGGCGTGGAGGCGTTCGATGGCCTCCCCCCACTTGTTGCGGTAGACGAGGTCGTTCCAGTCGGGGATCAGGTTGCCCAGGGGACAGCCCTGGTGGCAGAAGGGGATGCCGCAGTCCATGCAGCGCGCCCCCTGCCTCTGGAGCAAGTCCCGCGGCCAGGGAAGCATCTGCTGCTTCCAGTCGCCCAGGCGCTCTCCGACCAGCCGGTAGGGCTGCTTGTCCCGCTTGAACTCGATGAACCCGGTGACCTTACCCATAACGTCCCTTAGCGCCTCGTGGGGAATCCCAGCCTCGAAATCGACCGTTGGCCACCTGTGGGTCCGCTCCGAGCGCCGGCTTCGCCGGCGCAACCGGTTCCTAGGGGGAGGCCTCGGAGGGGGCCGTCGAGGCCCCCTCCGACCTAGCCATGCGCCCCTTCCATCACCGCCTTCTCCCAGGGGATCCCCTCCTCCTGGGCGCGCTTCATCGCGTCGAGCGCCCGCCTGTAGTCGCGCGGCATCACCTTGACGAACTTGGGCTGCGTCTTGCCCCACCGCGCCATGATGCCCTCCGCCACCGCGCTCTGGGTGTAGCGGATGTGGCGGCGGAGAAGCTCTCTCACCTCGCGCACATCTTCATCCGCGACCAGGGGCTCGACATCCACCATGCCGAGGTTGCAGCGGATCCTGAAGTCGCCGGCCTCGTCGAGGACGTAGGCGACGCCGCCGGACATGCCGGCTGCGAAGTTTCGGCCCGTCTCCCCGATGACGACGACACGCCCGCCCGTCATGTACTCGCAGCCGTGATCGCCGACACCTTCCACCACCGCGCGCGCCCCGCTGTTCCTGACGGCGAAGCGCTCGCCTGCCACGCCGCGGAAGTAAGCCTCTCCGCTCGTCGCGCCGTAGAGGACGACGTTGCCGACCAGGATGTTCTCCTCGGGGACGAAGGTCGCCTCCCGCGGCGGGTACACGATGAGCTTCCCGCCCGACAGCCCTTTGCCGAGGTAGTCGTTGGAGTCCCCCTCGAGGACGAGGGTGATTCCCCTCGGGACGAAGGCGGCGAAGCTCTGGCCCGCGGACCCCGTGAAGTGGATGCGGATCGTGTCGTCGGGCAGGCCCTCTCCCCCGTAGCGGCTGGTCACCTCGTAGCCCAGGATGGTGCCCACGGAGCGGTTGACGTTCCGGATCGGCAGGCGCAGGTCCACCGGCTCCTTCAGCTCGAGGGCGGGCCGGCAGAGCGGGAGGATCGTGGTCATGTCGAGGGACTTCTCCAGGCCGTGGTCCTGCTCCCTCACCTTGCGGAGGGGCACCTCCGGCCCGACCGCTGGCTGGTAGAGGATGGAGGCGTAGTCGAGCCCCCGGGCCTTCCAGTGGTCCACCGCCTTCTTCACGTCGAGGCGGTCCACCCGCCCGATCATCTCGTCCATGGTCCTGAAACCGAGCCGGGCCATGTACTCGCGAACCTCCTCGGCGATGAACCGGAAGAAGTTCTGAACGAATTCCGGCCTGCCGGCGAACTTCTTCCTGAGCTCGGGATCCTGGGTCGCGATCCCCACCGGGCAGGTGTTGAGATGGCAGACGCGCATCATGACGCAGCCCATCACCACGAGCGGGGCGGTGGAGAAGCCGTACTCCTCCGCCCCCAGCAGGGCGGCCACCACGACGTCGCGGCCGGTCTTCATCTGGCCGTCCACCTGGACCGTGATCCTGTCGCGGAGCTTGTTCAGCACGAGGACCTGCTCGGTCTCGGCCAAGCCCAGCTCCCAGGGGAGGCCGGCGTGCTTGATGCTCGAGAGGGGGGAGGCCCCGGTGCCGCCGTCGTGGCCCGAGATCAAGACGACGTCCGAAAACGCCTTGGCCACGCCCGCCGCGACGGTCCCGACTCCCACCTCGGCGACCAATTTGACGTGAACCCGGGCCTTTGGATTGCTGTTCTTAAGATCGTGGATGAGCTGCTTGATGTCCTCGATCGAGTAGATGTCGTGGTGGGGCGGCGGGGAGATGAGCCCCACGCCCGGGGTCGAGAAGCGGACCCTGGCGATCCAGGGATAGACCTTCTGGCCGGGGAGCTGGCCCCCTTCGCCCGGCTTGGAGCCCTGGGCCATCTTGATCTGGAGGTCCGTGGCGTTCACCAGGTACTCGCTGGTGACGCCGAAGCGCCCGGAGGCGACCTGCTTGACGGCGCTCCGGCGCAGGTCGCCGTTCTCGTCCGGCTTGTAGCGCGCGGGGTCCTCGCCGCCCTCGCCGGTGTTCGAGCGGGCGCCCATCCGGTTCATGGCGATGGCCAGCGTCTCGTGGGCCTCCTGGCTGATGGAGCCGTAGGACATGGCCCCGGTGGCGAACCGCTTGACGATCGATTCGATCGGCTCCACCTCTTCCAGGGGGATCGGCGTCCCGGCGAACTTGAAGTCGAAGAGCCCGCGGAGGGTGCAGAGGTTCTGGTTCTGGTTGTCCACCAGGTCGGTGTACTCCTTGAAGATCTTGTACTGGCCGCTCCGCGTGGCGTGCTGGAGCTTGAACACGGTGTCGGGGTTGAAGAGGTGGTACTCCCCGTCGCGCCGCCACTGGTACTCGCCCCCCCAGTCCAGCTCGGGCTTTCCCACGGGGCGCTCGGGGAAGGCGTGCTGGTGGCGGAGGATCGCCTCCTCGGCGATCACGTCGAGGCCCACGCCACCGATCCGCGAGGCCGTCCACGTGAAGTATCGGTCCACGAACTCCTTGCCGAGGCCAATGGCCTCGAAGATCTGGGCGCCCCGGTAGGACTGGATCGTGGAGATCCCCATCTTGGAGATGACCTTCAGGACCCCTTTGTTCAGCGCCTTGATGTAGTTCTTCGTGGCCTTCGCGTGGTCCATCCCTGGGAGTAGCTCCCCGAGGATCATGTCGTCCAGGGTCTCGAAGGCCAGGTAAGGGTTGATGGCGCCGGCCCCGTAGCCGATCAGGAGCGCGGCGTGGTGGACCTCGCGCGGCTCGCCGCTCTCGATGATCAGGCCGACCCGGGCGCGCGTCCCCTCGCGCACCAGATGGTGATGCACCCCGGCGGTGGCCAGGAGGGCCGGGATCGGCGCCAGGTCCTTATCCACGCCCCGGTCCGACAGGATGAGGAAGGTATACCCGAGGGCGACAGCCTGGCCGGCCTTGAGGCACAGCTCCTCCAGGGCCCGGGCAAGACCCGCCGCGCCGTCGGCCACAGGGAAAAGCATGGGGAGGGTGGTGGCCTTGAAGCCCGGGCGGTCCACATAGCGGATCCGCGCCAGCTCCTCGTTGTCCAGCACCGGGGTCTTGAGCTTGATCTGGCGACAGCTCTCGGGCTCGGGCTCGAGGAGGTTCCGCTCCGGCCCGGTCGTCGTGGACATCTGGGTCACCAGCTCTTCCCGGATCGCGTCCAGCGGCGGATTGGTCACCTGGGCGAAGAGCTGCTTGAAGTAGTCGTAGAGGAGGCGCGGGCGGTTGGAGAGCACGGCCAGCGAGGTGTCGGTCCCCATGGAGCCCACCGGCTCCTCGCCGTTCTGGGCCATCGGCGCCATCAGGATGCGTAGATCTTCGTGGGTGTAGCCGAAGGCCAGCTGCCGCTGGAGCACCGTCTCGTGGTCCGGCTCGTGGACGTGCGGCGGCGGCGGCAGTTCCTCGAGCGGGACCAGGTGCTGCTTCAGCCAGCCGCGGTAGGGGCGCTCGCCGGCCAGGGCCTGCTTGATCTCCGAGTCGTGGATGATCCGGCCCTGGGAGGTATCCACCAGGAAGATCCTGCCGGGGTGAAGCCTCTCCTTGATCAGGACGTTCTCCGGCGGGATGTCGAGCACCCCCACCTCCGAGGCCATGACGACGAGGCCGTCCTTGGTCACGGAGTAGCGGGAGGGGCGGAGGCCGTTCCGGTCCAGGACCGCCCCGATCACGGTGCCGTCGGTGAAGGCGATGGAGGCGGGCCCGTCCCAGGGCTCCATCAGGCAGCCGTGATACTCGTAGAAGGCCCTGAGATCGTCCGGCATGGACTCGTGGCCGCTCCACGGCTCCGGGATCATCATGAGCACGGCGTGGGGGAGGGGGCGGCCGGCCATCACGAGGAACTCCAGGACGTTGTCGAAGATCGCCGAGTCGCTCCCGCCTTCCAGCACGATGGGGAGGATCTTCTTGAGGTCCGGCACCAGCGGGGTCTCGCACAGCGCCTCGCGGGCCCGCATCCAGTTGATGTTGCCGCGGAGCGTGTTGATCTCGCCGTTGTGGGCCAGGTAGCGGTACGGGTGGGCCAGCGGCCAGGAAGGGAAGGTGTTGGTGGAGAAACGCTGGTGGACCAGCGCCAGGCCCGACTCCACGATCGGGTCCACGATGTCGGGATACATCGTCTCGATCTGGTCCGCCGAGAGCATCCCCTTATAGATGAGGGTGTTGGACGAGAGGCTCGGCAGGTAGAAGAGCCTCCGCTGGGGCATGTCGGTGCCGTAGATGGCGTGCTCCACGCGCTTGCGAATGACGTAGAGGGTCCGCTCGAACTGCCGGTCGTCCTGGATTCCCGCGTTCCGCCCGATGAAGATCTGCCGGATGACGGGCTCGACGGCCCTGGCGGACGGCCCGACCGGCGAGTCGTCCGTGGGCACGTCCCGCCAGCCCAGGAGCGTCTGCCCCTCCTCCAGGATGATCTCCTCGAAGATCTGCCGGCATCGGGCCGCCTGGGGGGGGTCGGTGGGGAGGAACACCAAGCCGGCCCCATACCACGTGGGGGCGGGGAGGGTGATCCCGATCCGCGCGCACTCCCGTGACAGGAAGGCGTGGGGCATCTGGATAAGGATGCCCGCGCCGTCTCCCGTGTTGACCTCCGAGCCGCAGGCGCCCCGGTGGAGCAGGTTCTTCAGGACGCTCAGCGCCTGGGTCACGATGGCGTGGGACTTGCGCCCCTTCATGTCCACCACGAAACCGACGCCGCAGGCGTCGTGCTCGTGGGCGGGGTCGTAAAGGCCCTGGGCGGGGGGGAGCCCCCCGGGGGTCGGCGCCGGCCGGTCCGTCTCCTTACTCACGTGGCTCTCCTTGGGAGCTTGTGAAGGATCGGTACAATAGTTTGCGTGAGAATACACGAAGTCAAATCATAAGTCACGCCCAAAATAAAAATATTGAGCATCAGATTCTCTAATAGTGTACCCTGGCTCCGTGAACCTGGAAACCCTCCAGCTCTACTGCGACGTGGTCCGGCTGCGGAGCTTCTCCCGGGGCGCCGCCGCCAACGAGGTCTCCCAGTCGGCCGCCAGCCAGGCCGTGCAGCAGCTCGAATCCGACCTCGGCGTGCGCCTGCTGGACCGGACCAAGCGCCCCTTCACGGTGACCCCGGAGGGGCGGGTGTTCTACGACGCCAGCCGGGAGGTCCTCCACCGCTACGAGCAGGCCCGGGCCCGGATCGGCTCGTCGCGGAACCGCCTGGACGGGACGGTCCGCGTGGCGGCCATCTACTCCGTGGGGCTCCACGACGTCAGCCGCCACATGCAGCCCTTCATGTCCGCCCACCCCCAGGCCCGGGTCCAGCTGGAGTGCCTCCATCCCCACAAGGTGGTGGAGGCGGTGATCAACGACGAGGCGGACATCGGCATCATGTCGTACCCGCCGGTCATGCGCTCGCTGGGGGTCATCCCGTGGCGGTCGGAGAAAATGGTCCTGGTCTGCCACCCCGCGCACCGCTTCGCCAGGCGGCGGAGCGTGATGCCCCAGGACCTGAACGGCGAGAAGTTCGTCGCCTTCGACCCGGACCTGGGAATCCGGAAGGCCATCGACCGGGCCCTCAAACAGCGGAACATCCGCGTGAACGTGGTGATGGAGTTCGACAACATCGAGACGATCAAGCAGGCCATCGCCATCGGCGCCGGGGTCAGCATCCTCCCGCGGCCCACCGTACAGAAGGAAACCGAGATCGGCAGCCTGGCCGCCATCCCCCTCGGCATCCCGGACCTGGTGCGCCCCGTGGGGATCATCCACCGCAGGCAGAAGCACCTCTCGCCCACCGTCACGCGCTTCATCGAGTCGCTCCGCAAGACGGGGGAGGGATGAACCGCCTCGGAGGGTGACGTCTCATATGGTATTCTAAGCGCGTGACCGTCGAGCCCCGCGTCCGTCGGTACGCGACCCGCTCCGGAATCCGCATCTACCAGCTCCCCGTCGAGACCTTTCCGCTGCACGTGAACAACATCTATCTGATCCTCGACGGCGACCATTCCACGCTCTTCGACGTGGGGTCGGGCACGCCCCAGTCGGTCGAAGATCTGACACGCGGGTTCGCCGAGGTCCGGGAGCGCTTCGGCGAGGGGGTGGACCTCGCCGCCGTCCAGCACGTCGTGATCAGCCACTCGCACATCGACCACTTCGGCTTCGTGGCCTATTTCACGCGCGAGACCGACGCGGACGTCTTCATCCACGAGCTGGACGCCCGGGTGCTCAACAACTTCGAGGAGCGCATCGTCCTGGCCTCCAAGGACCTCCGGGTCTTCATGGAGCGCTCGGGGCTCAAGCCCGAGGCCCGCCAGGAGCTGGAGGAGATGTACCGGTTCTCCAAGCACTTCTTCAAGTCCGTGGAGCTGGACCGGATCCTGCGCGACGGGGACCGGATCATCAACGGCTACGTCGTCCACCACGTTCCGGGTCACTGCCCCGGGCAGATCTGCCTCCAGGTGGAGGACGTGCTCTTCACGGCCGACCACGTCCTCTCCCGGATCACCCCGCACCAGTCCCCGGCCTCGATCACGCCGTTCTGCGGGCTCGAGCATTACCTCGGGTCCCTCGAGAAGATCCGCCGCGTCGAGGGAGTCTCGCTGGCCCTCCCGGGCCACGAAGAGGCCATCCCGGACCTGGGCGCCCGCATCGACGCGATCGCCGCCCACCATACGCGCCGCCTGAATCAGGTGCTGGAGATCTGCCGGGAGCCCGCGCACCTGGTGGAGATCTCCAAGCGGCTCTTCGGCCCCAAGAGCGGGTACACGCGCATCCTGGCGCTCGAGGAGGCCGGCGCCCACGTCGAGTACCTCTTCCAGCGTGGCGAGCTCCGCATCGCCAACCTGGACGAGCTCAGCCGGGAATCCAACCCCGTGATCTTCTATGAAACTCGCCGCGGGGCGACACCATGAACGACGACACCGCGCTGCTCCTGATCGCCAACAGCGAGGTGGACGCCAACCTCTACTACGCGACCCGCTTCCTGGCGCCCGACCCCTTCGTGTTCCTGCAGGTGGGGACCCGCAAGGTGCTGCTCATGAGCGACCTCGAGATCGACCGGGCGCGCGCCCAGGCCCGGGTGGACGAGGTGCTGTCGCTGTCGGAGTACGAGGGGAAAGCCCGCCAGCGCTGGCAGTCCCCCCACCTGATCGACACGGTGAGTGTGCTCCTGGAGGCCTACGGGGTCTCGGCGGTCACCGTGCCGGCGACCTTCCCCCTCGAGCACGGCGACCGCCTGAGGGAAAAGGGCGTCAGCGTGACGGCCCGGCCCGACCCCTTCTTCCCCGAGCGCCTCATCAAGTCGGAGGAAGAGATCGCGGCCATCACCGAGACCCAGCGTCACACGGAGACGGCCCTCGAAGCCGCCCTGCAGGTGTTGAAGGAGAGCCGGATCGCCGGGGAGCGGGTCCTCTGGCGGGGCAAGCCCCTCACGGTCGAAGATCTAAAAAAGGTCGTCAACCTGTCGCTGATGGAAAACGACTGCGTCGCCCAGCACACCATCGTGGCGTGCGGCCTGGACGGCGTGGACCCTCACAACCAGGGGTCCGGCCCCATCCGGCCGCACCAGTCCATCGTCTTCGACATCTTCCCGCGGTCGAGCCGCACCCGCTACTTCGCGGACATGACGCGGACCGTGGTCAAGGGGAAAGCGTCGGACGATCTCCGGCGGATGTACGACGCCGTCCTGGCCGCCCAGCTCCGCGGCGTCGAGCTCGTGCGGGACGGGGCCTCCGGCCAGGCGATCCACGAGGAGGTGGCCCGCACCCTGGAGGCCCGCGGGTTCCAGACCGGGCCGGTGGACGGGCGGATGCAGGGATTCTTCCACGGCACCGGACACGGGGTGGGCCTGGACATTCACGAGCCCCCCCGCATCAGCAAGGCCGGGGCCGGGCTCAAGACCGGCCAGGTCGTGACCGTCGAGCCGGGGCTCTACTACTCCCGCTGGGGAGCCGTCCGGATCGAGGACCTCGTGGTCGTCGGCACCGACGGCTGTCGCAATCTCACCCGCGCCCCCAAGCTGGAGCTGCTCGAGTTGTAGTCTTACCTTGCCATTCCCGTGCCACTTCGATACCATTGAAGTTGGTTCACCGGCTTTACCAATCAATCTGCGGTGCTGCCAGCGAGCGGCGGTCTGTGGGCGCTGGTATTGAGGGGCGGTGAGGGACATGAGCGAGTTCCAGGACGAGTATTCAGAGTCCGTCGAGGTCGAGTTCCGCAAGCTGGAGGGAGCGCTTCTCAACGACGCGGTCAATCTTCTCGCGCCCAGCGAGCCCATCTGCCTGCCGGCGACGGCGACCGTTCATGAGGCCATCACCAAGATGCTGGCCAGCCGCCGCGCAGCGGTCGTGATCGTGGACGGGGACGGGCGCCTCATCGGAATCTTCACGGAGCGCGACGTGTTGACGCGGGTCGTCGGCCAGAGCCGGGACGTCCAGGGCACGATGCTGGCCGAGGTCATGACCCGCGACCCCGAAGCGCTCTCGCCCCGGGACCGGATCTGCTTCGCGGTGAACCGGATGAACAACGCGGGCTACCGGACCGTCCCCCTCGTGGACGCCGAGCGGCGCCCCATCGGCATCGTGACGGTCAGCGACGTGGTCAAGTGGTTGGCGGAGATCTTCCCGGAGGCCGTGCTGAACCTGCGGCCGGGAGACGAGATCAAGCACCCGCTCCAGGTGGACGCCGGCTAGGAGGGGGGAGAGGCGATCTCATGAGTGACGCCGTCGCGTCGCCTGCAACCGCCGCAAAACCGCGCCGCCAGCTCGACCGGGCCGTCGTGCGCTTCGCCGGAGACTCCGGCGACGGCATGCAGGTGACCGGCGAGCAGTTCGCCACCGAGGCCGCCTGGGCGGGAGCCGACCTGGTCACCCTGCCGAACTTCCCGGCGGAAATTCGCGCCCCCGCCGGGACCCTGTTCGGCGTGTCCAGCTACCAGCTCCAGTTCGGCAGTCGCCGGGTGTACACGCCGGGCGATCGCCTCGACTGCCTCGTGGCGATGAATCCCGCCGCGCTCAAGGTGCACCAGCGCGACCTGAAAGACGGCGGCCTGCTCATCGTGAACACCGCCGCCTTCGAGAAGAAAAACCTCGACCGCGCGGGGTACACCAGCAATCCCCTCGACGATCCGGCCCTGGAGGATCGCTACCGGCTCCACAAGGTGGACATCACGCGCCTCACCATGGACGCCCTCGAGAGTGTGCCGCTCAACGTCAAGGAGAAGGAGCGCTGCAAGAACTTCTTCTCCCTCGGGCTGGTCTCGTGGATCTATACGCGCCCCATCGAGCCGACGGTGGCGTGGATCACCAAGCGCTTCGCCAAGAACCCGGCGTTCGTCGAGGCGAACACGCGGGCGCTGAAGGCGGGGTACCACTACGGCGAGACGGCCGAGATCTTCACCGAGTGCTACGGCATCGAGCCTGCGGAGATGCCGCCGGGGCTCTACCGGAGCATCACGGGGAACCGCGCGCTGGCGTGGGGGATCCTGGCCGCCGCCGAGCGGACGAAGCTCACCGTGGTGTACGGCGCCTACCCCATCACGCCGGCCAGCGACGTCCTCCACGAGATCTCTCTGCACAAGCGGTTCGGCGTCCGGGCGATCCAGGCGGAGGACGAGATCGCCGCGGTCGGGACGATCATCGGCGCCGCCTTCGGCGGGGCGATCGGCGTGTGCGCGTCCAGCGGGCCGGGCATCGCCCTCAAGGCGGAAGGCGTGAACCTCGCCGTCATGGCGGAGCTGCCGATCGTGATCTTCGACGTCCAGCGGGCCGGCCCGAGCACCGGGCTGCCGACGAAGACCGAGCAGGCCGACCTCCTCATGGCGCTCCACGGGCGCAACAGCGAGTCGCCGGTAGTGGTGCTGGCGCCGATGACGCCCGGGGACTGCTTCTTCGTCGCCTACGAGGCGATCCGGATCGCGGTGAAGTACATGGTCCCGGTCATCGTCCTGAGCGACGGGTACCTCGCCAGCGGCGCCGAGCCCTGGTTGATCCCCGATCTCAAGACGCTCCCTGACATCCCCGTCAGCTTCCGGACGAACCCGGAGGGATTCGCCCCCTACGTGAGGGACGAGGCGACGCTGGCCCGCCCCTGGGTCCGGCCGGGCACGGCGGGCCTCGAGCACCGCATCGGCGGTCTGGAGAAGGAGAACATCACCGGCAACGTCTCCTACGACGCGGAC